>Ga0164242_10000004_pt1 | contig 348222 bp, 304 predicted proteins | sample OricomgcompostMG_FD_108783 | JGI IMG/M metagenome (GOLD analysis project Ga0164242, IMG submission 108783) | Miracle-Growth compost microbial communities from Emeryville, California, USA - Original compost - Miracle growth compost (MG) ...
GATGGCGATGTTCTTCAGCTTGGCCCACTTCATCAGGTCGGCGTAGTTCATCCACTCCATGATGACGCCGATGGAGCCGACAACCGAGGCCTGGTTTGCATAGATGCGGTCGCATCCGCTGGCGATGTAATAAGCTCCGGAGGCGCCTACGCTCTCTACGGAAGCGACGATCTTCTTGTGCTTCTCCTGACGGATTCGCAGGACCTCATGGTAGATCTCCTGCGAGGCGGCCGCTCCTCCGCCGGGAGAGTTGATATGAAGGATGATGGCTTTCACGGAGGAGTCGTCCCCGAATTTGCGCAGCTGAGAGTTGACGGTCTCGGGAGAGAGGATGATGCCGTCGATGTCGATGACCGCGATGCGATCTCCTGCGAGCCCCAGGCCGTCCGAGCTTCCGTTTCGGATGGAGCGCATCATGAACCAGAACATGCAGGCGAGCACCAGGCAGATCGCGGCGAATGAGCCGCCAATCGCTGCGACATAAAACCAGGGAGAGCGACTGGTGCGCGGTCCGGGCCGATAGACCGGAGGATATGGTCCGGCTGTATAGCCGTAGGCAGAAGCAGCGGGCGGGTAGCCGCCAACGTGCGGGGGCGGGGGCGGGGGCGGAGGCGGAGAAGACGGCTGCTGATCGAAATCGTCCTGCATGATGTGGAGTGTAGCAAGCCTGAACGGAGAGAGTCAGGAGAGTTTAGGCGAGAGGCAGCTGCTTTCTGAGTCGAAAGGCTCTAGTATGAAACAGAACCTGGTTTCCTTACGTCAAATAGTTGCAGTATGATGAACGGCGTTATCCCTCGGATTCACTGTCGTCATGCAGGATATTCCCCTGGGAGGGCCGGACCGCGCCATGGCGCACCCTGAGATCAGTATCGTAGTTCCTGCTTATAACGAAGCCACGCGCATCGAGAATGCACTGGATCGTATTTTTTCCTGCGTGGAGCAGAGGGGCTGGGACGCCGAAGTTCTCGTCGTCGATGATGGGTCTTCGGATGAGACCGCCTCAATCGTGAAGCAGTGGATGGAGACGCATCCGCGGCTCCATCTGATTCAGAATCCGGGAAATCGCGGTAAAGGATACTCGGTCCGGAACGGCCTGCTGCAGGCCGCCGGCGAGATTGTTATGTTTACAGACGCTGATCTTTCGGCGCCCATGGAGGAGGCGGAGCGGTTGTTCACCGCGATCCGGGGCGGAGCGGATGTTGCGATCGGGTCGCGCTGGCTGGACCGGACGCGGCAGACGATTCATCAACCCCTCTATCGCCAGTTCTTCGGACGCTGCTTTAACTGGATTACCCGCACCGTAATGGGTCTGCCGTTCAAAGATACGCAGTGCGGCTTCAAGGCCTTCCGGCGTTCCGCCGCCCAGGTCATCTTTCGTCTGCAAACGATCGAGCGCTGGGGCTTCGACCCGGAGATTCTGTTTATCGCGCAGAAGCTCGGCTACGAGATTCGCGAGGTGCCCGTCACCTGGGGTCACGATGAACGCAGCCGCCTGAGTTATCTTCGTGACGGCATGAAGATGCTTGAGGAGATGGCGATCATTCGTTCCAACTCCTTTGCCGGACGTTACGACAAGGCGATTGCAGAGATCAGAGATATGACCTCGATGGTCACTCATCCCGTACGTCTGACGCCGCCAGTGGTCGCGCATACGACCCAGGACTCCGGAGTCACCAAGTAATTTATCGAACGCGGTTGACCTAGGAGCACAGATGCCTGCTGCCTACGACTGCAGCAGGTTCTTCAGGAGAAAGACCGCGTTGGCGGGCCGCTCTGCGAGCCTGCGCATGAAGTACGGGTACCACTCGGGTCCGAAGGGAACATAGACTCGCACCTGGAACCCCAACTTCACGAGCCTGCGCTGAAGGTCTCTCCGGATGCCGTAGAGCATCTGGAACTCGAAGGCCTCTCTGGAGATGTTCTGTTCCCGGACAAATACCAGCAGCTGCTGAATAATCTTCTCGTCATGGGTTGCGATCCCGCAAAAGACGCCGGAGGTCATCATGCGCTGCGCCAGCTTCAGATAATTGTCGTCGACATTCTTCTTGTTGGGGAAGGCGATCGCCGGCGGTTCCTTATAGGCTCCCTTGCACAGGCGGATACGTATCCTTTCACCCAGAAGCCGTTCGGCGTCAGCCCTGGTCCGATACAGGTACGCCTGCAGCACCGTGCCGACCTGGTTCGGGCCCCTGGACTGAAGCCGCTCGGTGAGCGCGATGGTCGCCTCGGTGTAAGGGCTGCCTTCCATGTCGATGCGTACGAAGGAGCCCACGCGTGAGGCGTGGTTGACCAGTTCGCCGACGATCGTCTCCGTAAGCTCCGGGTCGAAGTCCATCCCCATCTGCGAGAGCTTGACGCTCACGTTCGCTTCGAGGGCGCGGGTGGCAATCGCGTCGAGGAGCCGATGGTAAATCTCGGCAGAGCGCCTTGCCTGAGCTTCTGTTGTGACACTCTCCCCCAGGGAATCGAGAGTGGCTGCAATGCCTTCCCGGTTCAGTCGCTCGCAGACGGCGATCGCATCCTCGACGGTCATTCCGGCCACGAACCGGTTCGACATCCTGCGGCCGGCTGAGGAGCGCTCCGCAAATCTTCGGAGAACCCTATTCTGCGAGAGAGCGATAAAGAAGGACCGAAGCAAAGGGCAATTGACCTCAGCATCGAGACGTACGCTGCACTGCGATCTTCTCACATCCGCCGGGCGGATCGAAACGGCGCGGGATTCGAGACTCTCCCCCCGTATATTTAGCGCAAAGTCTTCAAAATAGATAATTTAGCTTTGGACTGGTGGCGCAATTGCTGTGCCAATCCCGCCAAAACAAAGGAAACTAGCCCGCGATGTCAGTAAAGTCTTGATGGTGCAAGGGTAATGGAACTCGATTCTTCGCAGTCTCATTTCCTCCTCTCGTTTCGTTCTTTCCTATTTACTTCTCTCTCTTTTCCTTCCTATTAAAGGATAGCAACTGCGTCCAATTGAACGGCACGCGCTATCTTTATTGTGGCTAGTCACTTACGGGGGAATGGGGCTTGACAGGATAGGACGCCCCGGCGGAGGACGGTTCGTCCGAGGCTTGCCCCGGACAGGCGACGGCTCCGAGAGTAGTTTCTGGACCAGGGCCGTGACCTGCTGGCGGAGTTCCCGGTGGGCCTGGGGGTTGGCGGGGCCAGCGAAGCCAGCGTGGATCTCGCGGACGCGTCTGTCACCGGCCAAGAATAAAGGAAATTGGCCAGCATTTTAGGTGCTCGGTCTGTGGGATCTTCTCGTTCAGCTGGTCGGGGTTTCCGGCGACCCGCGCTGGGTAGGTAACTCCGTACCGCTGGATACGAAGATGGAGCGGACAGGCCTCTGGGCCGGCGGCTCTTTAGGAGCGGCGACAGCGACGACAGAGAATGCGGGGCGTGTTGACCGGGCTGACTTTAAGGGTAAGAACAGCGTATCTGTTCCCGCAAGAGAATCAGTGCTCTGGCGAGCTTTCGGGCTGGTCGCTGCGATTGGGCATGATGACGTGGTAGGGCTCGATGGAGATGAGTCCGGCGAGAGCATCCATCTCCTGCGGGGAGAACTGGTTGCGGTACTGGTCGGACTGAAGAAGCTTCTGCTGCTGATCCGGGGGCAGATCGCGGAGTTCGCGGAAGGCCTGGGCGACCTGCCGTTTGCGATCAAGAGGCAGGGAACCGAACTGGCGCATGGCGTCGCGGACCTGCTGACGCTGCTCGGGCGCAAGCCGTGCGATGGCCTCGTTGCGTTCGAGCCAGCGACGGCGGCGGTCGGGGCTCATGTTGTTGAGCTGCGAGAGCCGCTCGCGCATGCGTTCCTGGGTCTGGGAGGGAAGATTGCGGAATCCTGGTTCACGCTCAAGCGCCTTCTGCTGCTGATCCGGAGTGAGGTTGCTATGGCGGTCCATCCATTGCAGCAGATGCTCCTGATTTCTGCCGGGGTGCTGGATTCCGGGGAATCCGGACTCCGGGGCCGAGCGCGGCACAGGGGAGCTGCGCGGATCGGGTCTGGACTGCTGAGCTGCGGCGACTGGAACGAGGCTGGACATCAACAGTGCCGCGAGCGCTGAGTGGAGGGCGTGGCGGGTTTTGATGAACGCATACATAGTACCGGGACCACTAAGAAACAATGAGACGTTGATGAAGCAGCTTACTTCGTCCGGCTCCCTTCTGACGAGCGAGAACTGGAGCAAGAATGGCGCTAGCTGGACGGAATGGAATCGTCAGGCGAGTTCTCATCCTGGAAGAGCTGGTCCATGCTCTGAAGTGCCTGATCGTTATTATCGAGCACTTCGAGATCGGTGACCGTCGCCGAGGCCGGCGCCTGATGGGACAGGTGCATATAGGAGAGATCGGCGAAGGCCCCCCCACCGATAAGCAGGGCGAGTGCGAGCGCGCCTGCAAGGGCCGGACGGAACTGGCGACCGGTGTTGAAGAGCAGGCGGGAGCGCATGCGTTCGAGCCAGCCCGCAGGAGGACGAGACTGCTCTTCACGAAGCCGGACGGTGAGCTTCTGATCGAAGTAGGGAGAAGGTTCGGGCGCATCCCAGGCTTCGAGCAGCGACATGGTTGCCTGAAGGGATTCGAGCTCCTGCCGGCAGTCGGCGCAGGATTCGACGTGGGCGCGGGCCTTCGCGGTCGAGGGCGCATGGGGATCGAACAGAAGATCCGGAAGCGCGGATTGGCATTGGTGGCAGTTCATGAGATTCTCTCCCAATTCTCTCATCATGCTGCAGCATCAGAGGGCGCAGCAAAAAGGTCCCCCGGGGGACTAAATGAAGCCTTTCAGTTTGACGCGCAGGGTCTGATATGCGCGAAAGAGCAGTGATTTTGTCGCCGATTCGCTCAGCTTGAGGACATCGCCGATCTGTTTATAATCCATGCCCTCGTATTTGTGCATGAGCACGGCCATGCGTTGACGTTCCGGCAGTGCAAGGACGTGTTGGCGGATAGCGTCGAGCCGCTCGCGGCGGAGGAGGTTATTTTCGGCGCCGGGATCGGTATCTGCGATATCGGGCGTGGCGCCGGTTTCGGCGTCTGCCTGGTCGAGGTAGATGGTTGAAGCGTTGCGCTCATGACGGGTGTCGCGTGCGTGATTAACGCCCAGATTGGTTGCAATGCGGTACAGCCAGGTGCTGAAGCGGGCCTCGGCCCGGTAGGTCTCGCGCGAACGGTAGACGCGGAGGAAGACCTCCTGGGCGAGCTCTTCAGCAATGGCCTGGTTGTGGACCATGCGGAACATGAAGTGAATGATGGGCTTGCGATACTTCTGAACGAGGTAGTCGAAGCCGGCCATGTTTCCGGCCCGCAGCTGGAGCATGATTGCGGCGTCGTCCATGGTGGCAAACTCGCCGGGCGAACGGTGCTGCTCCGCCGTGCGGAGATCCTCGAGCAACGCGGGGCTGACTGCGAGTGTAGCCATACCTTTAGTAACCCCATCCGGGCTTTCAGGTTGCGCTCGATCGCTGCCTGTGGGAGGATCTTTCTCGAATTCGGGATCCGGAAGTGGATTTTGTGGGTTGGAGGGGCCGGACTGGGGAGATTGGGGCATGCTCGAACAGTTGAGCTGATTGTATCTCCCCGGAGAGGAGAAGGGTGGGCAGGGCAGGGACGATGGTCCAAAGCGAGTTACAGATCGTGTTGGGGGGAAGGGGTGGAGAATGCTATTCTTCTGGAGAACGGGATTTTGGCAGAAGAGTGCCGGTCCGGTTGCCTTCCGAGAAAAAGGGCGCATAACTCAGCGGTAGAGTGCCACCTTCACACGGTGGAAGTCGTAGGTTCGAATCCTGCTGTGCCCACCAATAAAAATAACAACTTAGCCATCAAAGCAAGGAATTTAGGAACAAGAAAAGGAACGGAAAGGAACACTAAGCGGGAACCGCTATGTGCTCCCCTCCATTTTCAAGTCTTAGAAGCGTAGCGATCTTGCTTTGAGCCTCGCGCTTGTCCTGAGATATGGCCTGTGCATAGATCCCCAACGTTACGGTTGGCGAAGCGTGCCGTAGTGTCTCCTGAGTCGTCTTGATGGACTCCCCTTGAGAAACCAGCAGCGTTGCCACCGTGCGCCGGAAGGTATGCCACCCGATGTGCTTGTTGATGCCTACCTCTAGTGCAGCCGGACGGATAACTTTGTCCAGAACTGTGTTCGGCCAATACGGGGTCTTGCCTACATGGTAGGGACTGGCGAATACCCAGTCTCTTGGTTGGGTGAACTTGGTTTGCTCTTTCCACCTGCTGAGACAGTAAGCCAGGGCGGACTCCATCGGCACAGGCTTCTTAGAACCCTTGGTTTTGGGTTGCCCTTCCACCTGCTCCACAACTGAGCGTCGAACGTGGATGCACTTGTTGTTGAAGTCCACGTCTTCCCACTTGAGGCCAACCAGTTCCCCACGCCTTAGTCCTGTGACAGCGGCTACGACAGCCATAGCCTTGGCATGGCCGGGAAGCTCAGTTAGCAAAGCGACCGTCTCTTCATCCGTCAGAATGTCGAACTCACGCTCAGGCTTGGCACTCTGGCGAAACGATCGGAGAGGGTTGCTCTCTGCCCACCCATAAGAGATGGCGTGCTGGTAGAGGAAACTGAACACACTCTTGGTCTTGGCCTTGGTTCCGTCGGCCAAGTCTAAGGATTGTAGCCATTCCTTTACCCTGACTCCCCTAACACGGGCGATAGGGTCATTCCCCCACCTCGGCACAATGTAATCGTCAAGGTGCTGTGTGTAGACCTCCCTGGTTTTGGCGGTCTTCTTACTTTCCTCTCCGAGTTCTTTTTCCTTGTAGTGCTTGGCCACTTCACGGATGGTAAGCGACGACGTGCTTACAGTCTCGGAGTTTATGTCGAGTTGAAGGGCGTCTACTGCCTTTCCTGCCGCTGACTCGGTGGGGTAGTCCTTCCGCGTGCCGATGATCTTCTTCCGCTGAACGGTTTCACCATTGCTTGCTTTTTCTCGCCAGCGAAATATCCATGCATCTGGACCTTTCGCTCTCTTCTCTAATGTCAAAGAACCATGCTGGTAGCGTTCGCGCTTGTGCTTCAGTTGACTCATGCTGCCTCTCTTTCAAGTTGAGGCGACACGACCGACGGAATCAGTTTACTGGACTCTAACCACGCGGTTATCTCGGAGGCGAGAAACACGATTTTCCTACCCAACTTGCGGAACGGGATGCGGCCTTCGCGTGCCCATCGGCGGATGGTTTCTGGATGAAGCGGGAGTGTTTTGGAAAGCTCCTCGGCTGTGAGGAGAATAGGGGTGCCTGCCAGCAACGGCTCTGCACCTTGGGCGGCTATGCGCCCTCCTGAATCTTGAGTGTCATGTTTCTTCCTGGTGGGTTGTGGGTTGATGTCTTAGGCAGCTAGTGCACAGTGTGCACTTTCTCCGAAGCTGCCCCTGCGGTTGATCTTCTGTAGCCCTTCCGTTGCTCTGATAGTTGCAACAGTTCGGCGGACCGCCACTAGTTCTAGTTGTCGTTCCCGTTCACGCACGTAGGCGTGGAACGGAGACTTAGTGATGTAGTCCGAGACGGCTTCGAGACTTCTTACCGACTCGGCGTGTACGCCCCCTTCTGGGGGATGCAGGTCCTTCGGTAATGCTCGGAGCCATTCTTCCTGCCACGCGGCCTTAGAGAGGAAGCTACGGCCCTCTGAAGGCGTGTCTACGAGCGTGTGCGTGTGAGGGTGATACTCGCCCCCATCTCTGAAGGAGACCTCAAGACACTGGACGTGTCCGGCAACTCGAAGGCGCTCCATCACGAGTCTCGTGCAGGCCATTAGCTCTCTACTGGTCTCCCGCAACTGTTCGATAGGTACATCCCGAGTCGTGAAGGTAACAAACCTGGGGTGGTGTCGAACGTTGGAGACAGTGCCTAGGATGCGACGCTTTCGATCTCGGCCCCGCTCAATGCAACAGAACGGACAGTAGGAAGAGTTGCATCGGGATGTGAACCTACATCTCATAAGCCTGTTTTGCATGAATGGATCATCTAGAGTTTGTATGACTGTTGATCTGATGATCTCCAGTTCTTGTGGATAGTTGTCTGGCATGACTTCCGGTTAGGTGTGTGTTCATGTGTGATAAAAGCCTTGTCATTGTTGGTGATTACGCTGTGACGACGGAGCTACGACGTGAGTTGAAAGTTATATACATAGTTATAAGGAGAGGGGATTTTCGCCTCTGCCTATCTCTGACACGCCAGATACACCTCTGCCCTAATCATTCGGGCAGAAGTCCACCTGCATTGAGTAGGGCATGGCGCGGAATCATCCGCCTGTTCCCCAGGCGAACGAAGACGAGTTTATCGTTGTCCATCAAGCGGTAGACGGTGCGCTCACAGACGCCGAACGCCTGAGAGGCTTCTTTGATCGTGAATAACAAACGTTCCAATCTAAAACCTTTCCAAAGTTTGTTCACTGCCCTGATGAGTTCAGAGGGCAGTGAGTGTGCCATTGGCGTTTCCAGCTTCTCATGGAATTTCTGGAAGTCAATAAAATTCCTAGCTAGACGCTAGGATTTCTTAGTTCCTGCCGGTAAGCAGGCGGGACTTCTGTTTGCGAAGTCGGGCGAGTTCACGCCGGATGTCCTGTTTCACCAGGTTTACAAATTCAATCCCTCGCTGGGCTTCTGCCACATCTCTCATGAGTTGAAGTAGCTCTTCGCTTACGTTGCGATAGGCTGCACGCCGATTCGCAATGTCTGCCTGAATCTCAGAGAGGCGCTGGGCTTGTTCGATGGTCACTGAATGCCTCCAGACACCACAGCGTCATGACTGGTGGCCTTGCGGACCATGCCAAGGGTGATTTTGAGGTTCTGCGCAATTGAGCGGCCAATAACGGGGACTGTTGGCTTAGAGGCAGGACGAAGAGGGATACGCTTTCCCTTTTGATCGAGGAGTGGGACCCCGGCTTTATTTGTTTTGAATGTCATTTATTTACTCGGGAGGTGAAGGTGCTTATGAGTCGTTGAAGTGGGGCGATAGACCCCTTTGGTTTGTTTCATGGTTGTTCCTTGAGTTTGGAAACACAGTGACAGAGGTTTTGGGGTGTAGAAAATCCACGGGTCCGACGCGACGTTATCGGTGACGCATGCGCCCTACCATGACCTGAATGCATGGCCGCGTGGATGGTCCACGAAGGTGAGGTGATGATGCCGGGACTGCGCATGAGTGTCCCCAGGTACTAGCTGCTGTATATCTGGGGTGTACTCCAGCAAGACATGATGAAATGCCCCGAATTGTGTCTATCTAGGATAGGAAAGTAAATTTATTGACATTTTCCAGCTTATTTCTTAGAGTCATTCAAGACACGTGGAGGTGTCATGGATGACAGCAGCAGCAGCAAGAGCTAAGGGACAAGTGATCGGCTACAGGAGAGTGTCGAGTGTCGATCAGAACGAAGCTAGGCAGCTTGAGAATGTTGAGGTAGATAAGGTCTTTACTGACAAGGCATCGGGCAAGGACACTAACCGTCCACAGTTGCAGCGTGCTCTGGAGTACCTGCGTGAAGGGGATACGCTTTTGGTTCACTCTATGGACAGGCTGGCCAGAAACCTAGATGACCTCCGCTCCACTGTGACGGGACTTACTGGGCGCGGTGTAAAGGTCCAGTTCATCAAAGAGTCCCTAATCTTCACCGGAGAAGACTCCGCGTTGTCCCGGTTGTTGCTATCCGTCATGGGTGCGTTCGCAGAGTTTGAGCGGTCGCTTATCCGTGAGAGGCAGCGCGAAGGAATCGCCATTGCGAAAGCAAAGGGAGACGTCTACAAGGGTAGGAAGCCATCTCTGGACCCTGCCAAGGCGGATGCTCTGCGCAAGAGGGCTGCTGCTGGCGAAAACAAGGCTGCACTCGCTAGGGAGTTCGGCATTAGCAGGGCTGCGCTGTACGTGTACCTGAAAGAGGCGACAGCGTGAGTGACCTAGCTCAGGCTAGCTGCACACTGTGCATTTCAACGGAAGAGGCGCATAGGCTACGTTGTTCACCTGATGCGCCGTCCATCCATTCATCCGCCATGTCCCTCGGCATCGACAGCTAGGATTCTTGAAACCCTAGTCGCCGAATCTTGCTATCCCTTGAGAAGGGATCTGTGAATCTTTGCCCCGCCTATCTTGACGTGCTTGTCTAAAGCATCCCGGTTGATATATCCGCCGAACGGCTGGTCGCTAGGACGGGCAGGGAGCGATTCGATGAACTTCAGGCCATGCTTGGCTATCAAGCGGCTCTTCTCTGCCACTGGCAGGCGGCGGAAGTCGTCCTGATACTTCAGTTCTCCGCTAGGTTGCGCTTTCGTTGGCAGTGCTTCAAAGGCAGCTAGGCCATACTCTGCGATGTAGGCTGCCTTAGCCTTAGCGTCCGGCAGGTCTTCGCGGCTAGCGACACCACGGCGGCCCCCGCCAGGGCTACGGGGGAGTGTTCGACGGTCGCAAATACCGTCTTCGTCGGCTGCAAACCTAGTGAGCGCATCCGCGAGCGGCAGAACCTCCCGGTCGTACAGGGCATGGGGGTTGCCTTCATCGTCGAACTGCACCTCTCGCCCAAACTTCGCTAGGAGTTCTGCGGGGGTGACGGTGTACTTGATATTGGTGTCTGCGATTGCCTTAGCGATGGCATCGCCCTGCCAGCCGATGGGCCGGTCATTTTTGTTTTGATCTGACAATTTCTAATCCTTATGAGTATTCTTCCCACCCCGCTTCAAGACGGCGACGGAGCGTGCGGTCAAGGCGGCGCGCCACTGGCGACGCGCTAGCGTCTGCCCTGTGTGCTGTGGGGGTGGGAGATGTTTGCGTAACTTCTTGGGGGTGGGGTTGTGCTGTGGAGGCGGCACCTTGGGCAGGGTGCTTAGTCAAGACGGCTTGGCCTCTGCCCGCTCGATCATCTCTGCGAACTTGAGTTCTAGGTATTCGATCCGCTTCTGAAGTTCTGTGACGTCGTCAGCCACAACGTTGATGGCCCCGAGCGCGTCCCTAACTGTGGGGGTATAGCTGGCACCCTGTTCCTGTTCGTTCATAGTTCCCTTTCTGTGTCCTCCCTGCCGCTGAAAAGGGAAGCCCCCGGCTCAACTGCCTAGGAAAGGGGCAGGAGCACAGGGGCTTTCAGTCATCACACCAACAGGAAGGGCGAATGTAAATTTTCCCTTGCGGTCTTACTTCCATTCATCTATTATTATACGCTGTTTTCAGCGATTGTCAACCCCCTAGACACCTGAAAACAAGTGCATATTACTGACAATGAATGACATAGGCTGGGATAAAATCTCTTACATATCCAGCTAGGTCGCTCGCACTAGAGCGTACTTCTGCCCAGATAGACGATAATCGCACAAATCCTAGGTGAACATCCCGGTTACAGAGTGAAAACTAGTGTCTGACGTGGGCATGACCTAGGCTGGCCACCTAGTCAGTACGTTGTGAGACACCTTGTTAGAGACCCTCTAGTATTAGGTGTGTGCACACCAGCTAAAAAAAGATTGTCTACAAGTTATTGAAAATAGAACACTTATATATTGACCTCGACAAGTAGCTTCTGTTAATTTTCCTTTCGTAGTGAACGCTTGCACCAGAGGAAAATGACCATGATCGACGGTTCGACTATCTGCCTTGATGCCCCCGTAGTACCGCCCTCACGTACCTCTGCCTCAGACGCAGTTATCTGCTCTTGCTGCTCCGTCCAGCTTGAGGACGAAGACTTCTTCATTACCTGCGCTTATTGCGGGGCCGCCTGCTGCGCCGGGGCGGACGACGATTGCGTTCTGACCTGCTGCTAGAACAGCCAGGTTGAGGACTGATTTTCCACAGCACAATATGTAGTGCTAAGTCATTGACATAGAGGGGGCAAAGAGGTACTTTCACCACTGAGCTGACGCGGCGAACAAAAAGCGGCGATCTGGGCAGAAACCGTCAACCCATAAAGGGTTTGCACCGAGGGGTGTTCCCGCACCCCTCGGCCACCGAAACCGAAGTACCAACTCAGGAGTAAAGATGGCAACTTTAGGAACCCTCTTGACCTGCTGGCACTCCACTCGTGTCGGCGAAACTGTTTACCACAACAACCGTGCTTGCACGGAAGGCAACAACATCGAAACCTATTACTTCTCCTGGGGGACTGGAGGGAAGCGTTTGTGCTCACGTTGCGCTTCTCTCAATTCCTACCCCAGCCTTGCGGCGCTTTACGCTTCTCGCCGCTAGACTCTCAAATCCTAGGGCCGTGTCTTCTCGAACGGCCCGTTTCTTCGCTTCACAACTTATACCCTTATGTTGCTCGGTGCGCAAGAATTTAGCGCGGTGTCCTGCACCACCCCTTGTACCCTCGACGGCACGGTAGTCCAGGCGAAAGAGGGCTGATGGCCTTGTGCCACTAGCTCTCGTATCTGCCCATACGTTTGCATAAGGTGAACGTTATCGGCCCGGTTAGCCCGATCACTGGCCGTGGCCTTATGAAGGGCTGGGATTTTCGCAGGCAGGTTGGCAGAGTCTACAATCACCCGCCTACCTGATGGCAGGACCCCGATGTTCCCTAACCACAACCCTTCGCTCAGACCGCTGCCATCTCCATAACGGAAGAAGTTAGCCAAGCGATTCTCCGGGGTGCATAGCTCTGGGGAGTCTCTCTCGCTCCTGAAGCGGGGGTCTGTAACGAGGAGTTCTCCAGCCGGTGAGATGTAAAGGTGCTCCAGGTCAACACCGTGTGATTCATCTGGCATAAGGTCATGCAAGGTCTGCTCCACACTTTCAACAATCAAGATGTTGGGCCTAGGAGTGTCGCGCTCGTAGCACTCGACCATGGCACCGTAAATGCGGGGTACGAGCCTTGGGAAGGCAATAGCCACACCTAGTTCTCTTAGGTTACTGACGACGCGCCTTAGCTCTAGGTGAGGCTTGTAGGGTTTACCACCGCGCCAAGCAAGCTCCTCAGGGGGGAGGGAGTCATGGCGTCTGACCTTCAGCACTAGGCCATAGGGCAGTGTCCAGACCTTACGGGTCGATCCTGCGCCTAGCAAGCGGGGACTCGGGTAGGTGGCTGCAAAGAGTCCGTCCATAAGCTCTTTGGTTGTCTCGCATTCGGCTGCGAAGCGGGTGATGGGTGAGGGCGAAGTGTTCCCGCAAGAGGTCGAGTTCGTGGGGACGCATGATGAGCGGGTCCAACCCATAGTAGGGGGACAGGTCTAGTTTCTTTGTCATTTGGGTATTGGGGCTGCACAGTGTGCAGTTATAAGAGCACGCTGGTTGTCGGTCGTGTCGCGTTGAATGCGTCTCAGCGTGGGAACATTTACGGGAACAACTCGGGAACAATAAGGATTGTGACCGATTGTTTATCAGTGTTTATTGCTTTGTGTTGCGGTGTGGATTCGTTCAGATTTTGAGCATGGGTATTTTCACACGGTGGAAGTCGTAGGTTCGAATCCTGCTGTGCCCACCAATCCTAAGTTACTGAAAGCAGAGTAAGTAACGATTGGCGCGTCACCAATAAACTCCAGCAGATCGAGCATAGCCTCATGGCACTGAACGCCCTTCGCATTCAGCATTTGTTGTGGTTCGGCTCACTGGTGAAGATTGATGTAGACGGTGTCTGCCAAGCCTTGTTCTTCCAGCGGCTCCTGATTCCAGCTCACGCAAAGGGCTTCCGGCGGCTCGTACGCCGCACGACATCAAGGACTCTTTCGCTGGACCGGGCTCTGGTGGTCAGACAGTTAGCTCGGCGCAGCACGCGGCACTTCAGCTTGTGACATGCTGTTGGTCCGTGACTCTGTCGAGAACGCGACGTGCTCCATTAGTGAACCAGCTCCATTAACTTTTGATAGCTATCCACCACCTCATACCTGACCTGGTCGGAGGTGATGTTCGCGAAGAACTTCCTGGCGCACTTTATCTTTGCCTCTTCGATTCCGCGCAGCTCCAGGCTGGAGAGGTCACCCTTGGTCTCAGCGATGAAGTAGATATGCTTCACCGTGCCCTCTTTGAAGGCGATGGCCCAGTCCGGGCTGTAATTTCCTACGGGAGTCGGAATGAAGAAGCTTTTCGGCAACTTGGCGTAGACGTCAACCTCCACGCCTTTGTCCAGCCGCTTGACGAACTCGCGCTCGGTATTCGCGTCGACGAAGACGTACTCGTAGATGTGGCGTTCCGCCTCAACAGCCTTCGAGAAATCAGCCTTGGGTTTGTCCTGCGAGAAGATGTCGATCGAGTAGCTCTGTGATGTCGGGTTGTACGTCAGGTGCTCGATGATAACGGATGCCTTTTGCTCGTTGATGAGCCGTCCTGCTACGCGGAGGAAGTCTTCCGGATTGGCCCGGAACAGCGCAAATTTTGACTGCGCCATGCGGTGCAGGATTGCCCCAATGGTGCGACGAGTGAGCTGGGTCTCCTCCGCAAGTTTGCCGATGAGGTCATAGGGCACCTGCGACTGCACGGACGTCTGGAGCACCGAGGTTTGTGTCTGTGGTGTAGCAAATCCATCGCCGCCGCGAAGTGCCTCATAGGTGGTATTCGCCGTCTGCTCTCCACGCTCGACTACATATTGCAGCGGCGCTACCTTCAGCTCTGCATCCAGTACAGCTACTGATTTCTCGATGAGTTCATCCGTGTTGAAGGACACGCTGTATACAGCCTTGCGGTGAATCCTGTTCCACAGCTCGCGGAATTCCTTTTTTTCGAAGTTGGCGGTGTTCAGTTTGTGGGATCGGATGTTTCGGTCATCCTCAGCAGCTGGCAGGTCGGCGGGATTGAAGACCGAATCCACCAGCTTGAACAGTTCCGCAGCATGGGGGGCCAGCGAAGCCGGAAGAGAAGCCAGCATTCCAGCAGCCTTGGCCTCGTGATAGTCCGGCGTAATCACGTGCTTGTCGTCCGTGTAGCCGTTGACAAGCAGCCAGGCGGAGAGCATCTGCCCCATCTTCTCTGTGACTTCGATATCGCCGCTGTCGGTATGCAGGACCTTGCCGGTGAAGAATGCAGTATCGGCCTTGCGAGGCCGCGCTGAAAGTGCCTCCAGCATGTCCCTCTGCAGGCCCGCGACGAACTCCTTGTAGCCTTCGCTGGCGATGACGGTCAGCACATTGATCTGGTGCACCGTGGCGGGATGATCCATCCGGTCGCCGTTCTGATTGACGGCCAGCCGCAGGCCACGACCCACCTCCTGACGACGGGAGATATTGTTCTCGCTGTGCTTGAGCATTCCGATGACAAAGACATTCGGATTGTCCCAGCCCTCGCGCAGCGCTGAATGCGAGAACAGGAAACGCACGGGCTCTTCGAACGAAAGCAGCCGTGCCTTATTGCGGAGAATGAGATCGTAGGCTGTCTGATCGTCCGATTCGTCGGAACGAGCAGCGGTGCCCGGGTTGACCATGCGGCCCTTCTTGTCCTGCGCGAAGTAGCCGTCATGTGTGCGCGCAGGTTCGATCTTCTTCAGATAGTCCCCGTAGGTTCCGCTGTGAAGGCTCTGTACCTGGTTCAGCTGGCGGGTGTACTCTTCCTCGAAGAACCTGGCATACTCACCTGGCTGTTCGCCAGCCTCGTCGTAAAGGCGGTATTTGGCCACCTCATCGATGAAGAACAGCGTCAGGACCTTGATGCCGTGCGGAAAGAGTTCGCGCTCCTTTTCGAAGTGCGCCTGGATGGCTTCGCGGATCTGGATACGGCGCAGCGCTGCCTCGGTCACGTCGCCTGTGGCATCGCCTGCGGTTAGCACCTGCCCATTGGTGAAGTGCAGCGTGTTGTCGCGGGCGTCAATCTCGGAGACGATGTAGCCGTCGTACTGGTCAAGCCCAGCAGCGCCGGCATATCCCTTCGACTTGTCGAACAGGTTGTCGCCTTTGCCAAGCGTGCGCCACTCCTTGCGGATCGCCTGCTTGCCGCGCACCTCCATCTCGACTCGCGCGACAGGCGGCCTGCTGGGGGAGATATCGATGCGCTCCAGGTACAGGTAGGCGTTGGTTCCGGCCAGGCCCCTGGCCTTCACGCCGCGGACCGCAATCTTCTTCACCAGCTTCTGGTTGTAGGCGTCAAGCGCGTCCAGCCGATACACCTTGTTGTGCTCCTTGCGGTGGGTGGCGGAGTAGCGCAGCACAAACAGCGGGTCAAACTCCTTGAGCCCTTCCACCGTCTTCGCGCCTTCCATCTTTTGCGGCTCGTCCATGATCATGATGGGACGATTGCGCTTCAGCACGTCGATGGGGCGGCGCGATTGGAAGTCGTCCAGTTCTTCGTAGATGCGGCGGGCGTCCTTGCCGCGAGCGTTGAACGCCTGCACGTTGATGATCATGATGTTTACGCCGGCATCGGAGGAGAAGCTCTCGAGCTCGTGCAACTGGCGCGAGTTGTAGATGAAGTGACGGGCCTTCTTTCCGTACAGCTCCTGGAAGTGCTCCGTGGTGTCCTTGAGCGATTGCGCCACGCCTTCGCGGATGGCTACGCTGGGCACCACGATGATGAACTTGCTCCAGCCATACCGGCGGTTCATTTCAAACGCGGTGCGGATGTAGCAGTACGTCTTTCCGGTGCCCGTCTCCATCTCCACGTCCAGGTTGATGCGGCTGGCTGGCGTGTGTTCGAGCGCAGGGGAGATCTGCAGGTTTTGCCGCCGCTGTACGGCCTGCACGTTCTTCAGCAGGGCCTCGGCGGACAGCAGAATGTCCTGATTGCGGAAGCCTTCGTCGAACTCCATGGGCGTCTGCTGTCCTTTGGCCAGGAGGCCGGGATCGAGGCGATACCTGCGGGTATCGGACAGCGGCTGGCCTTCAAAGCAGTCGGCGACAGCCTCCACGGCATCGATCTGGTATTGCTGCTGTTTGAACCGGAGCTTCATGGCTAGAGGCACTTTAATTCGGTATCGGGCGAGTAGAACTTGAAGATCTGCTCGACGTTGATCTTCGCGGCGTCGGAGGCGTAACTGGCGTCGCGGAAGACGGCGCGCAGCGGCTTGCGTTCAGCAATCTTCTGGACGAATTCGTCCGTCAGGCCGGTATCGAAGCAGGCTGCCAGCGCGTTTCCATCGACGAAGAAGACCTGTTTGCCGTCGATGGTCTCAGAGGCGATGGGGCAGGCGAGGTCCACGCCCCAGTCCAGCAGCACCTGAAAGAGCAGGTCTTCGGGGGTGCGGTCGGGCTTGATGTTATTGACGTGATCAAGCAGTGTGGCCTGCGAAGTCTCGTCGGGCGTGTAGTACACGTTCTGCATGTTTGAGGTGTCGATCTTGAGCGAACGAAAGCCGATGTCTCCTGTCCTGCCGAGCCTCTGCTGCACCTCTTTGCCGGCACGTTTGATCCGCGCTCGGCTGACGTCAGAGATCGTCTTCAGCGTCCGGTCCGAGCCGGCTGCGCTGGGCAGTGCCTCATCGATCTGGACAAGGATCGCTCGTCTGTTGCCTCCGTCTTCGGCGTTCTGGCGAATAGCAGCCTCGAAGAAGGATCCTGAGCCTCCAAAGAAGTCCATCACGATCTGTTCACGATCTACGTCCGTCGCGATCTGAAGAATTTTTCGCAGCAGCCGAGTTGGTTTCGGAGTATCGAACGTCGAGTTAGGATCAGGGAATTCGACTAGAGACAGCAGCTCCTTCTTAGCTTCCTGAGTGTGTCCCACCTCGGTGTGGGACCAGAATGTCTGAGGCACGATACCGGCTCTAACGTCGCTCAAGAACCGCTTGAGACGCGGCATGCCATTTCCATCGGCACCCCACCAGATGCGCCGGTCGGCATCGTACTCTGAAAAGTTCTTTCGTGAGATCGTCCAGTAGCGCCCAGGAGGCGGCCCGTCGATGACCCTCCCGGACGGACAGGTCACAGCATAGAGACCCTCACTGTAGAAATTGCGCGCGGAGAGGTCACCCGAAGTCCATGGACCACGAGGATCGTCGTCAGGGTTGGAATAGCGCGAGTCCATTTCTTCGGTACGGGGGAGAAGTTTGGGCTTCCATGTTTCTGCATCACGGGCAAAGACTAGGATGTAGTCGTGGTCTTCTGAGAAGTGCCTTGCAGAATTTTTTGGCGAAAACACCTTCTGCCAAATGATGGAGGCTATGAAATTCTCGGCGCCGAAGATTTCATTTAAAACCGTTCGTAGGTTATGTACTTCCTGGTCCGCGATACTGACGAAAATCGCACCATCCGTCGCGAGCAGATTTCTGGCCAGCCGCAGTCTTGGATACAGCATTGTGAGCCAAGCTGAGTGGAATCGACCGTTGGAATCGCTGTTAGCGACGAGGCGGTTTTTGGATTCGTCTGACTGGTTAGATTTGAGCAGGTAGGCTTCGCTATCCTCTCCAAAATCATCTTGGTAGATGAAGTCGTTCCCCGTGTTGTACGGCGGATCGATATAGATCAGCTTGACCTTGCCGAGATATGTCTCCTGCAGCAGCTTGAGGGCGTCGAGATTATCGCCTTCGATAAAGAGGTTCTTCGTGGTGTCGAAGTCCACACTCTCTTCGCGGCAGGGGCGCAGCGTCTTCGCGATAGGGGCATTCGCGGTGAGGATCGCCTCGCGTTTGCCGGGCCAGTCGAGCCGGTAGCGCTCCGCAGGCCCCTCCACAATGTGGTCGGAGAGTTCCTGGCGCAATTGGTCGAAGTCAATCGCCCGGCGGACCGTTCCGTCCTCACCTCTGGAATTCGGTGACGCAGTTGGGCAGCAGTTCGGCAATCTGGCGAATCTTTGCCGCCGTCAAATCAGGGGAATGCATCTTCAGCTTTTCCATAGGTTCTCGATTCCCAGAGTATCGAATCCTTTTCGCAGCCGGGGCTTGAGTGCCTCAACGTCCGGCTGCACCAGGGTGTTGAGTCGTGCTAGAGCGTCCACTTCGTCGAGCATGATGCCGAGATTCCTCAGGCTCCTCGCAGCGCTGTACAGCGCCCCTTCGAGGGACCGATTCGCATTTTCAATATGCTCCGGCAGGTCCGGATGCAGCATGGACGGGTCTTTCAGGATCTGTCCGAGAGCGATGAGTTCTCCATCGGACGTATAGTGGACCAGACCTGTGCCTGGGTCTCGTACGTATCCGACTTCGATTTGGGCATCCGAGGTAGAGCCGATATAGTGCAACCATCCATGACCAACGGACACTTGCAACTCGCCAGGGACGTTTCTCTCTGAACCGTGCCGTTTTGCTGCTCTGAAGGCGAAGTCTGGGATTCGTGCATATCCCGTACGGTGGCGGTCGATGGGGTATTGGACACGCTGATTTGTGAACGAAAATGTTGCAACGGCGGGGGAAACCTCCAAGTGGACGATCCAGCAACGTCCCTTGTCCGGACACGGGTTCGCGTCCATGAGGTGTTGCAGCCGCTCGATATCGGAATTTCGAATTGTGAATCGCAGGGCCATGTCTTGCTCTCTATTGTCGTAACTCATCCATGAGCGCATATGCGGCTCGCAACTCTGCGTTGATTTCGACTTTGCGGTTGAACTGCTCTTCGTTGCGCAGGCGCATCTCCAGCTTTTGACACAGCAATTGCTGGGAACGGATACGGCTGCCGCGGTCTGCCGTCGCTTCGAGCGCCTCTCCGCTGCGCGGCTGCAGCCCCGACGCCTGCATGTGCCGGTGGAGCATTTGCTGGTAGAGGATGTCCATGCTGATAGCAACGGGGAAGGGCAGCCGGGGTGCGGTGGCCTGTTGCCAGGGCGTCCAGTAATACGCCGCGACGAACCGCCTGCTGCGATCTGCTTCACTGAGTCGCTTGTATGCCGCCGCGAAGCGCACGCGACCCTGGAAGTTGACCTCAAAGAACAGGAGAGATGGAATCGCGCGATCGAGCGTGCGGAGAATCTCTTCTTTCAGGTCTGGAGTGCGGCACGCAAGAGAGAAGACCTGTATCTCTTTCACGTGGGCGTCGGCCGGCAGATTTACCGTGGCAGGTGCGAGCTTGTACAGCCAGGTCATCTCCTGGACCTGTTCGACGAACTTCTGCCGCAGCGCTCGGCTGGGCTGTGTTTGGCCATAAACCTTATTTTTGGGGATGACGCGTTGGTAGAGCGCCCGCTGGGGGTAGACAAACACGCTTAGCTCTCCGTCCGTGCGCCTTCGATCACGAGGAAGGCGAGCAACTCGAAATCGTCGATGCCGCGATCCGGGCCGGTCAGAGCAGACGTCTGCTGGTCTTGGAACAGACTGTCGAGGTCCTGGTCTTGTTTGACCTGCACGATGGACCGAACGGCGGCGTTCAACAGCTCCGAGTAGGCCGACATCTCACGGCCATCGTGCGTGCGCTCATTGAAGGGAGCGTACGCGGCTGGGATGGGCTCGGCACATGGCTTTGCGAACGCCCGCAACTGGTCGAGCAGCTTTTTGACCTGGGTGTGAGGCAGGACGGGATTTCCCTCGAGGTCCACATACACAAGGTAATACGGATGCAGCCGGTTGCGCTGGCCGACGTTCAGACCGTCGTTGCGGTTGCGGAGTGCGAAGACCACTCCGGGCGCCAGGCCGCGCTCGGGAGTTGCAGGCAAGACGGCATGGAGGCCCGTGGGCTGGCGGCCCAGGCCAGGATTGGCCTTGAGGTAGTTGAGCAGGTCCATGCGGAAGTCGTTCAGGCCGAGATCGGTGATGCTGACGCCGGCCTTGAGCTCTTCCAGCTCGATCACTTCTTCCTGCAATCGGCGAAGCTGCTCTTTCCTGTAGGAGAGGTCGTTCGACTTGCCATCGAGAGGATTGTCGTCTCCAGTTGCCGTAATGTCCACGATGTGCATCCGGCTTTCAACGCGTTCGCGCAGACGGATGTACTCATCGAGTGAGATGTCCGGCCAATAGTTGACGAGCTGAATGGACGCGTTTTTCGATCCGATGCGGTCGATTCTGCCGAATCGCTGGATGATACGAACCGGGTTCCAGTGAATGTCGTAGTTGATGAGGTAATCGCAGTCCTGGAGGTTCTGACCTTCGGAGATGCAGTCGGTGGCGATCAGCAGATCGATTTCGCCGTCGATATCAGGATAGAGGAGCGCCTTCTCCTTCGAAACGGGGGAGAAGAGCGTGAGCAACTTCTGAAAATCGGTGATGCGGAGCAGCGTGGATTTGGGGTTGGCCGAGCCGACGATCAATGCAGAGTGGAGGCCGTGTTCTTCAAGCAGAGACGGGGCGAGGTGCTGGTAGAGATAGGCCGCGGTATCGGCGAACGCCGTGAAGACGATGACTTTTCTATTGCTGGGGTTTATGGGCGAAGTGACCTTGTCCAGAATGTGATTGCGGAGATGTTGCAGCTTCGCATCATCGGGGGCAGACACCTTTTCCATCTCGGCAAGCAGAGTTTGAATGACGTGCAAGTCATCGCGGAGGTCCTGTTCCCAGCCTGGAAGGTCCATATCGGCGAGCCGGATAGCGACCTTGCCTGCGGTCTGCTCTTCAGCGGGGTCGTAGAATTCAAGCTCGTCCTCAGGCTCACTGTCTGCGACATCGAAGGAGCGATCGAAAAAGCTCGCCCCTTCTCCCGTCTTGCGAAAGCGTTCGATGCTTCCCAGCGTCGTGATGTGAACCTCTTGCAGGCGCTGCAGCGTGAGACGAAATGCATGGACCGAACTCTCCAGCCGCTTGAGCAGGTTCACCGTCATCAGAGATCGAAGGCTCTGCTCCCGGTCGCTCTGGCGAAGGCGACCACCGCCGCTGCTGACCTCGGTGTCATACGCCTCCTCATATTGCGACATCCGACTCGGCAGGATGTAGCTGGTCGGCGTGTATACACCGAGCTTCAGCGTGGAGAGCTGAGTGAAAATATCATTGAAGCCAATGACATCCTGACGCTCGGTGAGCGGACTGCGGAAGGAGAGCGGCTTGCGACGTTCTGGAAACTGTCCAATCTCCGCTACGTCATAGAAGCTGGTGATGTGGCGGCGCGAACGCGCGATCGTGACGGCATCCAGTAGCTCGAAGAAGTCGAAATCCAGCGTGGACAGGATTGCCTGCGGGGTCCGCTCTTCGGCGGGAAGCCGTGACCAGACGTTGAAAGCAGCCTGGGCGCGACGGAAGATCTGATCAACGTCCCGGGCTGTTCCGAGTTTTTCGCTGAACTCGTCCGCGTTGCCTTCGTACGCGAGCGCCAGTTGGTTCTTGAGATCGTTGAAGCGGTTGTTGACGGGAGTGGCGGAGAGCATTAGGACCTTCGTCTTTACGCCCTGTCGAATAATGCGGTTCATCAGGCGCTGGTAGCGCGTTTCACGGTTTTTGAAGGCGTCATCGTTTCGGAAGTTGTGGGATTCGTCGATCACAACGAGGTCGTAGTTGCTCCAGTTGACACGATCCAGACGCATCCCGAGCGATTCTCCGCGTTCGCGCAGCAAGTCTGTATGGCATAGCACGTCGAAGCTGAACCGATCGCGATGGAGGGGGTTGTTCTTCAGATTGCCCTTGCACGTGGTCCAGTTCTCGGCAAGCTTCTTCGGGCAAAGAACCAGAACGGATTTGTTGCGGAGTTCGTAATACTTGATTACCGCGAGAGCCGTGAATGTCTTTCCAAGACCCACACTATCGGCCAGGATGCAACCGTTGAACGTCTCCAGCTTGTTGATGATGCCCGTCGCTGCGTCCTTTTGAAAGCTGTAGAGCTTATTCCAGATCAGGCTTTCCTGATAGCCTGTGCGTTCGTTGGGAAGGACATCCTCGGTGATCTCCTCCAGGAATTCGTGGAAGATGTGGAACAGTACCAGGAAGTAAATCCGCTGTGGAGCGTTTTCTTGATATACGGAAGCTATTTGTTCCCGGATTGCTTCCGTGACGTCGGACAGTTGCGTAGAGCTTTCCCATACCCGGGTAAAAAGATTGATGTAACGCTGTGTAAAGGGGGACTCTTCGAGCTTCTGAACGAAGTTGGAAACGGCGTCTCCGCGTTCATACCCCAGGTCAACAGCTGTGAAGCCCTGGAGCGGGACATACACGGCGTGCTGGTCGCCCGATGCCAGGCACGCGAACTGCTGCATGGGCGCACCGGTTTTATTCGATCGGAATCGAGCCTTGCGCCCGATCCAGTCTGCGCATTCCTTTGCAATAGCTCGCTGCGTTAACTTGTTCTTGAGATGGATCTCAAGTTCCGTGCCAAAGAAGCCGGATTCTGTACCTGCATCCTGGAGCTGGAACTGGCGGGCTGCCGGTCTGTTCTGTCGGTCACCTCGTTTGCAACAAACGTTGGCTTTGTAAAGACGAAGCTCAATGATTCGAGGGATTCCAACTCGGTTTTCAACGCCTCGTAGGCGTAGATCGAGAAAGTGGATGCAGCAATCGAGAGTGTCGAGCCTTGGCGGATGGAACCTTTGAGATCATCTCCGAGAAGCTTGCTTATGTTGTCGATCACGTCCATTCGTCCGATTTGCTCCTTACTCTTCCTTTGTAGCAGCATCAACCTTCACTAGCAGGAATCGGAAAGAATCCATACCACTCGAGCGCGGGATCATCCGTGAAATGATGAAAGGACAGGAAAATCTTCCGTCGTCGTTCGTTCGCATCAATATTGGTTCGGGTTTGCTGGGTGGTGAGGCGAAGGAGGAGCGGATTAAAGCTCGGCCCACGCGACCAAAGCACGGAGAGCCGTGCTTTCCTTACCTCGAGTACGGGCTGTAGAGGAGAGGCGACGAGATCCGGGGAGGGTCTCGTCGCCTCTTGTCAATGCACGAGCGGGTGCTCTAGGAATCGATCTGTTCGCCGTCCTCGAGGAGATCGCGGCATCCTGGACGTTCGTTCACAGCTCCCTCTCTTCCTACCGTAATACAAGTCCGGTTTGTAACCCCTTGGAAGCTCGTGGTCACAATTGCATGGCCGGTATCGAGCGGTACGATGCGACCAGTAGAGGGCTCAATCCGAATGACAGGCGAGGGCTTGGAACTTCTCACGGATGCTACCGAGTTTGGGTATTAGCGGACATGGTGAGCTCCAATCATACCCTCCAGCCCCTCTGGCATCCCAAAGAAGTCGCTTCCTACCTTGGTATCCACGAAAAGACCGTTATTCGCCTGGCCCGTCAGAAGATGATCCCAGCGTTGAGGCCGGGTAAGCCTTGGCGCTTCCAGGCGACGGACCTTGAATCCTGGACCGCCGATCAGATACAGTCGTCAGGCCAGTCCGAACGAGCAATGGAGATCTAAAATGCCCATCGCTCGAAACAGCCGTTATCGAGGGGGATCAATCGATCGTGTCAAACGCGCGAAGGGGCCCAAAGTGTGGGTCTTCCGCTGGCGCGAACTTCAGCCCGGATGGAACCCGCGTTCAGCGGAAGAAGACGATAGGCACCATCGAAGAGTTCCCCGTAAGTCTGACGTCCAGCGGCAAGTGGAAAAAAACGTGATGCATTGAATCGTCTGTCTGGCCTTCGCCTGGTATCAGAAAAGAAGACCGCTTACCCCAGCGAAGGAGTCCGGACTATCGGGCTCCTTTATAGAAGAAAGTTATCGCGGGAGTCGGCAACTGAGTTTAACATTTCTTTCAGTGCCTTTTGAGTGCCCTTGTTGACGGTTCCGTTATGCCTGTAAGTCAGAGATTCTAATTGGCGTCCCCGACGGGATTCGAACCCGTGTTATCGCCGTGAAAGGGCGGTGTCCTGGGCCGGGCTAGACGACGGGGACGCTTTCGCAGGCCGGCACAATCGTGCCTCGTCTTAACCATATCAAATACGTCCACCACAGCCCGGGGTGCCTGGCTTTTTGGCAGTGGGGAATCTCCCTGATCTTTCTGGTCGTTGTGGCGCTGCTTATACCCAGCGCGGCATACTAGCAAAAATGCCAAATCGCCCGGGAACCTATCGATACAAGTACCTTGATGCCCTTACCACTGCGTTTGTTGTGATCCTGCTCGTCTCCAACCTTGTGGCACAAAAGGTCTGCCAGATTGGGCCCTTTGCCGTCACCGCAGCCATCCTTCTTTTTCCGGTTACCTATATCTTCGGAGACGTCTTTACCGAGGTTTATGGTTTTGCCGCTTCGCGACGGGCCATCTGGCTCGGCTTCTTCGGAACAGCACTGCTTTACCTGATGGGTACCCTTACCATTGCCATTCCCGCGGCTCCGGAATGGCACAACCAGCAGGCCTTCGCCGCTGTCTTCGGCTTCATTCCCAGAATCCTGGCTGCCAGCCTGATCGCGTTCTGGGCAGGCGAGTTCGCCAACTCCTATACGATGGCGAGGCTTAAGCTGCTCACGGAGGGACGCATGCTTTGGACTCGCACGATCGGGTCCACAGTGGTCGGCCAGGCCATCGATACGACGATTGTCGTTCTTCTTACCTATGCAGGCATTGTTCCATTCAGGACGATTGGGAATATGATAGCTACGGGATACCTGCTGAAGGTCGGCTACGAGGTCCTGGCAACTCCCTTGACCTACGGCGTGATCTCCTGGCTTAAGCGAGCAGAGGGGGCCGATGCCTTCGACCGGCACGAGACCTTTAATCCCTTTCGCTTTTCCCAGGTGCGGGGTTTGGAAGACTAGAACCGGATCTGCTGTCAGGGCTGCTCATTCTTTTCGCATCTTTCAGGAAAACCCGCGCATCTAAGCTGAAACACTAAAGCTAACTTTCGACTACAGATAATTTTGAGCATCCTGCGCCGTTCGGTCTCGTCCAATTTTCCGAAGGGGATGGAAATAAAGCTGTAGAGCTGCTGTTCTGTGTAGTTTCTGAGGAGAAAGACCCTTGTCCGAGATGATGTCTTCACGATCGAAATTTGTCCTTTCCCTGGCCTTCAGCGGGGTCTTTGCGTTTCTGCTCTCCGGATGCAGGCGCGAGTCCGCTGCGGCGACGCCGGCGCCACAGGCGATGCCGGTCAAGGTTGAGTCTGTCTCGAACTCGCCGGTTGCTTCCGCCGATACGTATGTCTCGACCATCAAGGGGCGTCGCTCCGCAACTCTCCAGCCGCAGGTAGACGGCAATCTGACCCGCATCCTCGTCAAGTCCGGAGATACGGTTCGCGCCGGCCAGGTTCTGATGCAGATCGATCCGCTCAAGCAGGCGGCTGCCGTACAGTCGCAGCAGGGAACCCAGGCCCAGAAGAAGGCCCTCTACGATTACAACCGGGTCGAGTTGGACCGTCAGAAGAAGCTGTATGAGGCCGGAGTGGTCTCTCGCGAAGCATTCGATCAGGCAATGCAGGCTTTTGAGAACTCGAAGGCCGATTACGAAGCCAACTCCGCGCTGACTGAAACCCAGAAGCAGCAGCTGGCCTACTTCCAGATCCGCGCTCCCTTCTCTGGCGTCGTGGGCGATATTCCCGTTCACATAGGAGACTATGTATCGTCTTCGACGGTCCTCACCACGGTCGATGAGAATGTTGATCTCGAGGCCTACATCTACGTTCCGACCGAACGGGCCGCAGATGTCCGAACCGGCCTGCCAGTCGAAATCCTCGATTCAGACGGAAGCAGCCTCGTCAAAACGAAGATCAACTTCCTTTCTCCGCAGGTCTACAACGGGCTGCAGAGTATTCTTGCGAAGGCTCCCATCCCGGCAGGAACCAAGGGTCTGCGTACAGAACAGCTGGTAAAGGCCCGCGTTACCTGGAGCACCAATCCGGCTCCTGTGGTCCCTGTGCTGGCAGTCACCCGCATCGGCGGGCAGCCGTTTGTCTTTGTAGCTGCGCCCAAGGACGGCAAATATACAGCGCATCAGGTTCCGGTCAAACTTGGCGAGCCTGTGGGCAATACGTATCCCGTGATTGAAGGTCTGAAGCCGAACGACAAGGTCATTGTCTCCGGACTCCAGTTCCTGCAGGATGGTGTCCCGGTCCAGCCAATGGGCTAACGACATCAGGAAAGCTGCGTGCTCGCTCATCCCTTCGCCGTACTCGTGCTCTGGTCGGGAGCGAAGGCGATTTGAATTCCCCACGGTGCCAGCCGCGCCGGTAAGAGGTTCATCTTGTTTGTTGATTTCTTCATACGCCGCCCGATCTTCGCTACGGTCTGCGCTCTGCTGATTGTCCTCGCCGGCGCGGTCGTGATTCCATCGCTTCCGGTATCGCTCTATCCTCAGCTGGCTCCCCCGCAGGTGGTGGTCACCAGCAACTACATCGGCGCGAACTCTCAGATCGTCGAATCTGCCGTCACCATTCCTCTTGAGACCGCAATCAACGGTGTCGAAGGCATGCGTTATATGAGCTCGACCAGCTCCAACGACGGCACCTCGACGATCACCATCACCTTCCGCACCGGTTACAACCTGTCCATTGCGGCCGTCGATGTGCAGAACCGTGTGGCATCTGCACAGGGTCGTTTGCCAGCAGCCGTCAAATCCACCGGTATCAGCATCACCAAGGCGAACAGCAACTTCGTGTTTGCCGCGGGCGTGTTCTCGCGCGACGGAAAGTACTCTCAGGAGTTCATCTCCAACTACCTGGACGTCTATGTCAAGGATGCTTTGAAGCGTGTCCCCGGCGTCGGCGATGTCATCATCTTCGGAGAACGCAAATATGCCATGCGCATCTGGCTCGATCCTGCGAAGCTTGCGGCTCGTGGTCTTACTGCGCTCGACGTCACCAATGCGCTCTCTGAACAGAACGTCGAGGTCGCTGCAGGCCAGTTGGGCCGTCCCCCTGCCGATAGCAAGCAGGAGTATCAAATGGCGGTGCGTGTCGTAGGACGTATGTCCGACCCGCGTCAGTTTGAAAACATCATCCTGAAGAACGCTCCGAATGCCGGAGGTCTGGTTCTTCTAAAGGACGTCGGACGAGCGGAGGTAGGCGCCGAGAGCTATGACACGAGTCTGAAGTTCTCCGGTGGCGATGCCGTCGGTCTCGGTGTGCAGCAGCTTTCCAACGCGAATGCGCTCGAGGTAGACCGTCAGTGCAAGGCCGTGCTGAAGGAGCTATCGAAATCCTTCCCCCCGGGGCTGGAATACATCGTCGCCTTCGACACAACCACCGTCGTCAGCGATTCGGTGCGAGACGTGGTGGAGACGCTGTTTGAAGCCATCGTCATCGTCATCATCGTTATCTACTTCTTCCTGCAGGACTGGCGCGCCACGATCATTCCGGCCGCAACTATCCCGGTGTCGCTGGTCGGAACGTTCGCCTTCATCAAGATATTCGGCTTCTCGATCAACTCACTGACCCTGTTCGGTATCGTGCTAGCAACAGGACTGGTCGTGGACGACGCCATCGTCGTTATCGAAAACGTGCAGCGCCATATCCACGATCAGCACTGCGATAGCCATCGGGCTACCTCGGATGCGATGGCCGAGGTCACCAGTGCCGTCATTGCGACTTCGCTGGTGCTGATCTCCGTATTCATCCCGGTCAGCTTCTTCCCGGGAACGACGGGCATTCTCTACAAGCAGTTTTCGCTGACTATCGCATTCTCGATCGCGATCTCTGCGTTCAACGCGCTTACCCTCTCTCCCGCGCTGGCCGCCATCCTGCTTCGGCCGGAGCGCGTACACGGCGGCCTGCTTGGTCTCTTTGAGCGGGGGCTCCAGAAGGTCATCTCCAGCTACGCCTATCTTGTGACGCACGTCGTCAAGCTTCGCGCCATCATGCTTCTGCTCTTCGTCGCAGGCCTTGGCGCGACGGTCTACATGTACACCCATGTGCCCACGGCCTTCGTGCCCTCTGAAGACCAGAACTACTTCATCAACCTGGTGCAGGCGCCTCCAGGTGCTTCGTTGGCCTACACCACGGAGCTGGCAGACCGTGCCGCCGCCGTCATCCGCCAGAACGACGACGTCTTCGGGACCTTCTCCGTCATGGGATTCTCGCTCGCAGGTGGAAGCTCGCCCAACTCCGGCGTCATCTTCGCTCCTCTCAAGCCGATTGAGGAGCGCAGTAAGAAAGGGCCCGGCCACTCGGCGCACGAGATCGTCGCTGAGCTTGCACCCAAGCTCATGCAGATTCCAGGCGGTCTGGTCGCGGCCTTCGAACCGCCGGCCATTCAGGGCATCGGCTCGGTCGGCGGCTTCCAGTTCATGCTGCAGGACCAGGGACGGAACACCTTTGCGGACATCGATCGTGTAGCGCACACCATGATCGGCCAGAGCCGCGATCCTAAATCCGGCCTCGTCGGACTCTACACCCCGTACACCTCGAACGATCCTCAGCTCTTCGTCACCATCGACCGCGAAAAGGCGAAGGCCATGGGCGTTCCTCTTGAACAGATCACCTCTGCGCTGGGAACCTACATGGGGTCGAGCTACGTCAACGACTTCGATTTCAACAATCGCTCGTACCGCGTATACGTCCAGGCAGATCAGGACTTCCGCAAGAACTCGAAGGACCTCCGCCAATTCTACGTTCGCTCCGACAGCGGCCAGATGATTCCGCTCGACAATCTCGTCAGTATTCGCGAGACCTCGGGCCCGCAGGTGATCTACCACTACAACATCTTCCGCTCGGCGGAAATCGACGGCGCTGCTGCTCCCGGCCTCAGTTCCGGACAGGGTCTCCAGAAGATGCAGGAGCTCTTCGAGAAGAACAAGATTCAGGGCATGATGTACTCCTGGACCGGCCTTGCTCTCGAAGAGATTGAATCCAGTGGTAAAGCCGCCATCATCTTCGGACTGGGTCTGCTCGTCGTCTACCTGACGCTTGCCGCGCAGTATGAAAGCTGGGTTCTGCCCTTCATCATTCTGCTCGCTGTGCCGATGGCAGTACTCGGAGCCCTGGCGCTGGTCTCGGCAAGAGGCCTTGTCGACGACGTCTACGTCCAGATCGGTCTTGTCATGCTGATCGGTCTGTCGGCAAAGAATTCGATTCTTATCGTGGAGTTTGCTGAGCAGCAGATCGAACACGGAAAGGGCGTCGTCGAGGCAGCCATCGTCGCAGCTGAACTTCGCCTTCGCCCAATCCTGATGACGTCGATTGCCTTCATCCTCGGTGTGCTTCCGCTCTACTTCGCAACCGGCGCCGGCGCTCTCGGCCGTCACTCCGTAGGAACCGCGATCGTCGGCGGCATGGTGCTCTCCACCGTATTGAACCTCTTCTTCATCCCGGTTCTCTACGTGGTCGTCAAGAGCATCCTCGTTCGCTTCAGCTCGCGTCCGCGTCCGCGGCCTGATGGCTGCGATGATGACACCAGCGATCTGGAACAGCAGCAGCTCACCATCTCGCAATAAATGTTCCCATCGATCAGAAAAGAAGCCCGCCAAACAGGCGGGCTTCTTCTTGGGGCGCTCCATCGCCCGTTGCGCTCGGATCCTGCATCTTTATTCATCGCGCATCGAATAATCATTCGTATTGACGCGGGGTTTGCGCAAGGCTCATGCTCTTGGTGGATGGAGCAGGTATGTGCACGCAATCCATCGGCGAACCCCGAATCTCTTCAGCCCCGCCGGCAAACGCAAGCTGGCTGATGTGCCCTCCTCGTTTCTACGACGTGCAGTACATCATCAATCCGTGGATGGAGGGCAATCTCCATGCGGCTTCTCGCAGTCACGCAATTGAGCAGTGGCGCGGACTCTGCAAAGCGCTCTCCGGACTTGCACCGGTTGAATGGATCGATCCGCAGCCTGGACTGCCCGACATGGTCTTCACGGCCAACGCAGGGCTGGAGGGAGCTGGGACCTTCGTTCCCAGTCGCTTCCTTCATCCGGAACGCCGCAACGAAGAGACCTTCTTCCGCGCCTGGTTTGAGAAGAACGGCTACGCCATCTTCGATCTGCCACCGAACATAGCCTTCGAGGGCGAGGGCGATGCGCTCTTTTCCCAGGATGGATCCGTTCTCTGGGCGGGGTACGGAATGAGGACGGATCGAAGGAGTCATGCCTTCCTCGCAGAGGCATTCCACGTAGAAGTTATCTCGCTGCACCTGGTCGATCCGCGCTTCTATCATCTCGACACATGCTTCGCGCCGCTGAGCGACGGATCTCTCCTCTACTATCCTCCCGCCTTCGACGCCGCATCGTTGCAGCAGATCGAGCGCTTCTATCCGCCGCGCAAACGCATCGCTGTCGCTGAAGAGGACGCCTGCAGATTCGCCTGCAACGCCATCACCATCGATCACGCCATCGTGCTCAACGAGATCGGCAGGGAACTGACCGCCCGACTGGAGGGTGCAGGATTCCGTGTCCTTCAATGTCCGCTCGACGAGTTCCTGAAGGCAGGAGGAGCCGCCAAATGCCTTGTCATGAAGCTCAGCACCCGGGCTACAGCTTCAACCCCTGCTTCACCTCACCCATCTTCAACCAGGGATCTTTCTTCAGACGATCCCTCCACTCCGCGAAGTTAGCCACGTTGAAGGAAGGTCGCTTGTCCATCTTTTTCAGCTCGCTCCAGGTCAGCGGCATCGAAACTCCCGCGCCAGGACGCGCACGCGGCGAATAGGCCGCAACCGAAGTCGCTCCGCGTTCATTCCGCAGATAATCCAGGTAGATCTTCCCCTTGCGAGCGGCCTTGGTCATCTTCGTAAGGTAACGATCGGGCGCGGCCTTCTCCATCGAGATCACAATCTGCCGCGCGACCTCCTTGATCTCCCCCCAGTCATACTTCGGTGCAATAGGAGCGACGATATGCAGCCCCTTTCCGCCCGTCGTCTTTACAAAGCTCTCGAGCCCCAGTTGCTTCAGCAGGTCCTTTACCTCGATCGCCGAATCTACAACCGTCCTCCACGGCAGCGATTCGTCCGGATCAAGATCAAAGATCAGTCGATCAGGATGCTCAAGGTCAATGTTGTGCGAGCCCCACGGATGCACCTCCAGCACGCCCATCTGTGCCAGGCCCGCAAGCGCTTCCGGTGTGCTCAACGTAATGTAGGGCTCTACCTTCCCCTTCTTGTCTGCGATGTCAACTCCGCTGATGCCCTCCGGCAGCATCGTGTTCACATGCTTCTGAAAGAAGCAGGGCTTGCCTGCACCGTCAGGGCATCGCACCAGGCTCAACGGGCGGTCCGCGATGTGCGGCAGCATATGGTCAGCCACTGCCCAGTAATAATCCGCGAGCGCCTGCTTGGTGATGCCTGAGGCTTCATCGAGTATCTTCTCCGGGTGCGTCAGCCGAACGGGCGCATGTTCTCCTTCGTCTGTCGCAGTCTTCGCCTCATGCGCAGATTGCTTCGCCACCGTACTTCGACCGCGATGCACCACTGCCTTGTTCCGAGATTTCCGCGGGCCAATAGAACTCTCCGGCTCTTCACGCGTCACCTCACCAGCGGGCTTATCTTCCCTGACCCCCAGAAATGCAGCCTGCCGCACCAGATCATCCGCCGTCCATGTCGCGAACCGCACCTGCACGACCATCTCCGGCTTCACCCAGTGCGCGCCCTTGCGTGCATCGCCGGGCAGCGTCGCAAAGGGAGACGAGCTGGTCGCCAACTCCTCCAGCCTGTCTCGCATCATGCGATGCGTCTTCTGCGTAAACCCTGTCCCGGTTCTTCCTGCGTAGATCAGCTTTCCATCCTTGTAATACCCAAGCAGAAGCGCGCCCACGCCACGAATGCCATTTGTCGGAAGCGTGAATCCTCCGACGACAAACTCCTGCTCATGCAGGCACTTTGCCTTCAGCCAGTCCCGACCGCGGCCCGAAAGGTATTTGCCTGCGGCACGTTTTGAGATGATCCCTTCGGCCTGCAGCTTGCAGGCCTGGTCCAGCAGCTCAGCTCCGCCCGTCTCCATGTGCTCGCTCAGGCGCAGTCTTTCCTCGTCCGATCCCGCCAGCACCGACCGCAGCAGTTCTTTCCGTTCCTTCAGCGGAAGGTTGCGCGTGTTCTTCCCATCCAGATGCAGCAGATCGAATGCGAAGTAGGTCAGCGAATTCTTCGCCCCTTCCTGCATCGACGCCTGCAGATCGGCAAAGCTGGTCGTGCCGTTCGGCGCAACAACAACGAGCTCGCCATCCAGTGTGAGCTTGTCTGCCGGGAGCTTTGCAATCTCATCTGCAACCGCCCGCATCCGCGAGGTCCAGTCCAGTCCCTTTCTGGTCAGCATCTGGACCTTGCTGCCGTCCTTCCGCGCCTGCACCCTGTATCCGTCCAGCTTCAGCTCATGCACCCAGCCTGTGCCGGACGGCGGTACTTCGCCCATGGTTGCAAGCTGGGGCTCGATGAACGAAGGCTGGCGTTCGCCGGACAGGTCCCTGATCTCCTCCTGCAGCTCCTTCTCCGTCACGCGTGGCGCAGTTTTAGACTTCGTCTCCCGAGGCTCCTGCCGAAACCATGCCTTCGACCCGGAGCGGGTGTCCTTCGAGTTCCACACATGATCTTCGTGCCGCGCAATCTCGTTGATCGAACGGCCGGTAATGACGCTGTTGGGTTCGGCTTCCGTGACACAAGGATCATCCGAGCCGCGCTCAAACTCGTCATGCTCCTTGATCAGCAGCCAGTTCGGCTTCTTCTCCTTCTGCCACTTGCCACCCATGCGGATCAGCGCCCATTTGCCCTGCAGCTTATGGCCGCGCAGCAGAAACTTGAGGCTGCCATCCCGCAGCCCGGCATCGACATCAGTATGCCCGGCCTGCGGCTCCCACGTCCCCTGGTCCCACAGCATCACCGTGCCGCCACCATACTGTCCTTGCGGAATAATCCCCTCGAAGCCGCCGTACTCCATCGGGTGGTCCTCAACCTGGACCGCCAGCCGTTTGTCACCGGGAAAGTAGCTGGGCCCTTTCGCCACCGCCCAGCTCTTCAACACTCCGTTCCACCCCAGCCTGAAGTCGTAGTGCAGATGCGAAGCCGCATGCTTCTGCACGCAGAAGGGAAATCCCGCCTGCTTTCCTTTTTGAGAATGGCCACCGCTCGGCTCTGCCGTAATGCTGAAGTCGCGCATCGAACGATAGCGTGCAAGCTGCTCGTCTACCGCATCGGGAGCAGAGCTCGCGGTCACAGGTTTCTTCCTGGATGTCTTCTTTTTGCTCGTGCTCGTCTTCTTCGCCGACTTGGTCGCCTTCTTGCCGGACGCCTTCTTCGAACTCGCCATTCTCACCCCTGCTTCCGATTGGCGAAGTTCTCGGCGTACTCAAGCTCTTACGCAGATTTGCGCTTGCCCGAGGACTTCGCCGGTTTCACCAACGAGATGCCCTTCTTTCCCTTCGATGCAGATGTCGCCTTCTCCGACGCCGCCGGCTTCTTTCTTCCTGTCGCGGCGGCCTCCGTCTCCTTGCCTCCGCCAACGCTCTTGCGCAGCGCGTCCATCAGGTTGATCACCTGCGCCTTGCGCGGAGCCTCAGCCTCCTCGGTCGGCAACGGCGCATGTTTCACCTTCGCCTCCACCAGCTCACGAACCGCAGCTTCGTATTGGTCTTTGAACTTGCCAGGATCAAACTTCGCCGCCTTCCGCTTGATCAGCTCCATCGCCAGTTCCAGCGAATCTTCATTCACGGCGACCTTCTTGATGTCCTTGAAGTACTCCGCCGGATCGCGAAGCTCTTCCTGGTATCGCATCGTGTAGCCCATCATGCCGCCCAGCTTGTCGTCATCGTCGGCGGTGATCGCGAAGACGTGCTCACGTCCGCCAAAGGCGATCTTGCCCAGCGCAGCCTTCCTGGTCTTCTTCAGCGCAGCCCTCACCGTCGCATAGGCCTCGGCCTGCACATCGTCTTCAGGAACGATAAAGTAGGGCTTCTCCATGTACTCCGGGGTCAGGTCGTTCAGATCGACAAACTGCGAGACTTCGATCGAATGCTTGGAGGGGATGCGAAGCGCTTCCAGCTCCTTCGGCTCAATCGTCACGTACTCGCCCTTGCGGTACTCGTAGCCTTTGACGATATCGTTCTTGTCCAGGGCCTCGCCAGGCTCGGTCGGGTTATCCTCCACCGCACTCGCCGTCACCTTCTGGTGCTTGACGCGCTCGCCGGTCTTTCTGCTGATCTGGTGGAACCGGATCTCGCTCTTTGCTTCTGTTGCGACAAACAGCTTCACTCCAAACGACACCAACGAAATCTGGATCTGCCCGGACCAATAGGGACGTGCCATCGATAACCTCGCGTGCGGCGAAATCCTCTCGAATCAAGCCGATTTCAGGCAGAGATCTCTCCACCTGTCCATCAGATTCCACACAATACCGCGTAAGATGCCATCTTTCTGCAAGATTTTGGGGAGCGGCGTGGCCGAACACCATACATATGGTGGATCTCGCTGAAGGCCCCGTTATGCTGTGTTTGCGACGCAGCCACTCCCCATTGCATGCATTCACGCTGACGCTCAGGCGAACCGGAACGTGACATCTCCCGCGTGGGCAAACCTGGCCTCGACCACAGATCCCGCCGTGGCCAGTGTGTTGCCGGTCCAACTGCCTGTCGTGATCCAGTCTCCTTTGCAAAGACCCTCTGTCCGGCTCGCGCCTTCGTTGGCCAGCCACACCAGCAGCCGCGTCAGGTCACCCGCCGTGTTCGATCCCGTCCGCTCCACTCGCACCGAACCATCGATCGCCAGCGACACCGTCTCTTTCGAGAAGTCGATGCTCCTCCAGTCCGGCACCGCATTGCCGTACACAAAGCCGCCATGCATCGCCATGTCCCCTGCAGTGCTGAGCTTGGACGCCTCGTCCGGGTTCACGAACGCCGACTCCAGAATCTCAATCGCCGGATGCATGCTCGCAACCGCGGCGAAGACCTCTTCGCGCGTGTACGGAGTATCCCGCGGAGGCAGGTCGGCTCCCATCTTGAAGGCGATCTCCGCCTCCACACCGCGATACCGGTGCGTCACCCCGCGAAGCTCGCAGCCTGTACAGGTAATCCAGTCTGCAGGCATGGGCGCAAAGGTCGGGGTGGCGTCGGGAGTCGGGGCTCCCACCTTCCAGCCCCCGACTTTTTCGTACGCCCAGGACATCCTGTCCTGCACAAAGTAGGCCTCTTCGAGGTTCGTCGGGCGCAGGTCCGGAGGCAGGTCGGCGATTGGTTTGCAGGTCCGGCGGGCATCAAGCAGCAGGTCTGCTGCATCCATCAGGTCTTTTTCACGAGCACCAGTAATCATGCCAGACAGTTTGCTCTCACTGCGGCTTCCGGCGCAACCGTAAGACCTTGCCCCAGCAGGAAAATTCGCGTCAGGCGTTACTTTTCGCCCACTGCGTAAATCCAACACAAAGGAGCCTTCGTTCCTAGAATAGGGAAAGACCGCACCAGGGAAGGGAACCACCCATGCTGCTTCGCCGCTCCAATCGCTTCGATGCAAAGATCCAGTCGTCCGACATCACCCCGCAGGATGCCTTCGAGCGCTACCGCAAGCAGCGCCGCTTCGTAATCGGTGGAGCTGCGACCCTCACCGCCGGCGCTCTGGCCGCCGCCCACGTTCCGCAGATCTTCTGGCCATCCACTACTGTGCACGCTCAGGCCCTGGCGGCTGTCCCCAGTAAAAAGTACGACACTACCGAGAACCAGACCCCCTTTGCCAAGGCCACCCATTACAACAACTTCTACGAGTTCGGAACCGAGAAGAGTGATCCGGCAAAGAACGCCCACACCCTCAAGACCCGCCCGTGGACCGTTCAGGTCACGGGAATGGTCAAAAAGCCCCAGACCATCGATATCGACACGCTCCTGAAGTACCGCCCCATCGAGTCCCGCGTCTACCGTCATCGCTGCGTGGAGGCCTGGTCCATGGTTATCCCCTGGGACGGCTACTCGCTCTCTGAGTTCATCAATCTCTGCCAGCCGCTGCCCAGCGCGAAGTACGTGCAGTTCGTCACGCTGGTCGACAGGAAGCAGATGCCCGACCTCCCCGGCGGCTACGACTGGCCCTACAGCGAAGGCCTGCGTCTGGACGAAGCGATGAATCCGCTCGCCCTGCTCACCTTCGGCTGCTACGGCCAGGTCCTTCCCAACCAGAACGGCGCCCCCATCCGCGTCGTCATGCCTTGGAAGTACGGCTTTAAGAACGCGAAATCCATCGTCCGGGTCCACTTCACCGACAAGCAGCCCCACACCACCTGGAACGAGATCAACGCGCGCGAGTACGGCTTCTACTCCAACGTCAACCCGCAGGTCGATCATCCCCGCTGGAGCCAGGCCCACGAGCGCCGCATCGACAGCTCCGCCTTCCCCCACACCATTCCGACGCAGATGTTCAACGGCTACGCCGACCAGGTCGCCAGCCTCTACAACGGCATGGATCTCAAGCGCTACTACTAAGCGGGACAGGCAGCCTCTTCCATGTCGAAACGCAGCATCATCATCCTGAAGACGTTCGCACATCTGCTGTGCCTCTTGCCGTTTGTCTGGCTCATCCGCTTCTACACCTCCGGGGCCCTCGCGCTCGATCCCGACCCGGTCGCCTACATCACCCACTTCACGGGCGACTGGGCCCTGTGGATGCTCCTCGCCTCGCTCGCCATCACGCCCTTGCGTCGGCTCTCCACGCGGATCAACTGGCTCATCCGCTTCCGCCGCCTCATCGGCCTTTACGCGTTCTTCTACGCCTCGCTCCATCTGGCGACGTACATCTTCCTCTTCTCCGGCTACGATCTCCCCTCGGTCCTCACCTCGATCCGCCAGGGTCATCCCGGCGCCATTCTGGACGAGTGGAAGGTCGTATGGCCCACCATCTGGGACGACATCCGCAAGCGCCGCTTCATCCAGGTAGGCTTCTTCGCGTGGCTCATCCTGCTCTCGTTAGCCGCCACCTCACCTGCAGCCATCATGCGGGCCATGGGAGGCAAAAACTGGCAGCGCCTCCACCGCCTCGTCTACATCGCCGGAATGGCGGCCGTCATCCACTATTGGTGGCTCGTAAAAACCGGCGTCAGGACACCCTGGAAGGTGACGGCAGTCCTCGCCATTCTCTTCCTCGCCCGCCTCGCCTACACCGCCACCAAACGGCTCAGCAGACCGCGCTCCACCCTTCAAACCACCAGAACATGATCGCCACCCCAAGCGATCCATCCTTGCGCCTCTCACCATCTAAGTGCAAAGCATGAAGAACTCCATCGACCGCCGAACCTTCGCCGCCGGAATCCTCGCTGCAGGTGTGACCGGCACCAGAGCCTCCGCCGATACCGCATCCCCGCAGCCCGACCAGCTGCGCCTCAAGCCCAATGGCTGGATGCCCAACAACCCACTGCCCGTGCTCCTCTACCGCAAGGCTCTCCCCGTCACCGGCGATCTCGCCGACGCGATGGAGCAGCTCTTCACCCGCAACGGCTGGCCTCCGCAGTGGCGCAACGGAGTCTATGACTTCCACCACTACCACTCCACCGCGCACGAAGTTCTCGGATTCGCCGCTGGACACGCCGAGATCATGCTCGGCGGAGAGAAGGGAACCCCCATCACCGTCCACGCGGGCGACGTCGCCGTGCTCCCCGCCGGAACCGGCCACTGCCGCATCTCCGCCTCCGACGACTTCCTCGTCATCGGAGCCTACCCGCCCGGCGAACACTGGGACATCTGCCGCACCGCCGCCACGCCCGAGGTCCTCGCCCGCATCCGGCAGGTTCGCTTCCCCGCATCCGATCCCATCTCAGGTAAAGCAGGCCCCCTGCCCCGCCTGTGGATTGCTTGACCTTTGCTTTCAGGCAAATAGGAGCAACTCTGCTGCATCTCACTGTGCGGAGTCCAAGACGACCGTGCCAGGCAAGAACAATTCTGCGAACGATCCTCCCCGCAACGAACCGCCTCGGAAAGACCGCTTCGCCCTCTTCGCCAATACCTGCAGCACCTACATGGGTTCCCGCTGGGCCTTCGTCTTCGCCGTAGGCATCATTGTCATCTGGGCCGTCACCGGACCCCTCTATCACTATTCCGACACCTGGCAGCTCATCATCAACACCGGCACAACCATCGTCACCTTCCTGATGGTCTTCCTCATTCAGAACACTCAGAATCGTGACGCCCGCGCGATCAATCTCAAGCTCAATGAACTGATCGAATCCATCAAGTCAGCCCGCAACGAGATGATCGACATCGAACATCTCTCCGACGCCGAACTGGATGTCCTCGCTCACCGATACGAGGCAGTGCGCGAAGAAGCGGCCGAACGCGGCATCGCCAAACCCAAAGAAGCCTCTCGCAAATAGCGCCTAAACCCAGCTAGCCTCTGTAAACGTGTACGGCGACCGCTGCGGACGCGACAGCATCGCATTCGCGGCCTCATCGTCCTTGAAGCGTTCGCGCTCCGGGTCCCAGTGCAGATGCCGTCCCGTCTTCATCGCAATATGGTGCAGCAGGCACGTCGAGCACGCCCTGTGTCCAATCTCGATCGGAGCCAGCGGCTGCTTCCGTGATCGAACGCAATCCAGCCAGTTCGCATGGTGCTCCGGCGACGTCGCCAGATGAATCTCGTTCGGCCCAATCACCGACGTCAGGATCTTCGGATCGCTCGCCTGCAGCACCTCCACCTTCGGCACCGGATCACCCGGCTTCGCCGTAGGGGAGTTCATGCCATCTCTCTGCACGAAGATCCAGCCCTCGGTCCCGTACCACTTAATACCGTTTGGAAAGTCCCCGGAGATATCCATCGTCACGCCGTTCGCATACCGCGCATGCGTCAGAAACTTCCCATGCACATCCCACAGCCCGCTTTTGGGAAACTCCGCCGTCCCCCATATCTCCACCGGGCCGGTGTACTCCGTGTTCATTCCCCAGTGCGCCGTATCGACGTGATGCGCTCCCCAGCCGGTAATCATGCCTGCGCCGAACTGCTCCATCCGCAGCCATCCCGGTCTGTCGAACCCCTCCTGCGGCATCACCCGATCCACCGTATAAGGAGCGACCGGCGTCGAACCTAGCCATGCGTCGTAGTTGAAACCCTTTGGCACCGGCATCGGGGTCGCATCGCCTCCCGCCGGGTCTCCTGGCAGCCCAATCTCCACATGCTTCACCTCACCAATGCGGCCATTCCGCACCAGCTCGCACGCGCGATGAAACTGCTTCCACGATCTCTGCTGGCTCCCGATCTGCAGAATCCGGCCCGAAGCCTGCACCGCATTGCTCAGGTAGCGCCCTTCTGCAATCGTCAGCGAAGCTGGCTTCTGCAGATATACATCCTTGCCCGCCCGCACCGCCGTCGCCGCGACGATGGCATGCTGGTGGTCCGGGGTCGAGATCACTACCGCATCAATATCCTTGTTTGCCAGCAGGTCGTGATACTCGTGATACACCTTGACGGCGTCGTACGGCTTCCCCAGCTTCTTTGTATAGGTCTCGGTAACCAGTTGCCGGCCCAGCTCGGCCCGGTTCGCATCCAGATCGCAGACCGCGATCACCCGTGCGCCATCGTACTTGAAGATCGCCGGAAGATCGTGCCCGCGCGAGATTCTGCCGACGCCAATCGCACCCACGTTGATGCGCTCACTCGGAGCCATCTGTCCGAAGACCGTCGAAGGCACAATTGTAGGAAATCCTGCCGCCGCCGCGGTTCCAGCCGCAGTCTTCAAAAACCGTCTTCTGCTTACATCTCCCATACTCTGGGCACTCCGCTTGAATGAGATTGTTTGAGAGCGCGATTCTACCCTCTGCACCGGAGCTTCGTCAGCCAAAGAGCAGTACGCCATGAAAGCATCGTCATCCTGAGCAACGCGAAACCGAAGCAGTACGCCATGACAGCACGTCATCCTGAGCAACGCGAAGGATCCCTGTATTTTGCCCGCAGCGCCCACGCTGCCCAGGGTAGTAAATCTCCGATCCCACTGGCGCTCAGATTCAGGAGAATCCCGGAGACACGCCTCACTCGAAGCCGCCCCAGGCAATCCTCCTCGAAGGTGTCATCCTGAGCGAAGGCGAAGCCGAAGTCGAAGGATCTGCGGTTCAGCCATGCTCGCCCCGCCATCAAACTTCATATCGGCCTCGCCTCTGCAAAAGAGCCGTAAAACAAACCCCTAGCTCTTCAGCGTCACATGCTGAGCCTTCATCTGCGCCCGCACCACCAGCTCCGCCGCCAGCAGGCACTGCGTCTGGTCCTGTGCCGTATGGGTGCGGTTCACAACGTCCGAGACGAACTGCGGCCCAAAAGGAAGCGTGACATTATTGCAGTCGATATACCGCTGCTGATTCTTGTCGACGATGAACAGATTGTTCCCCTGCTTGCTCACCGCAACATTCACATACTTGCGCAGCTCGATATACCCTTCCGTCCCCAGAATGAACAGCCGTCCATCCCCCCAGGTCCCCAGGCCATCCGGCGTAAACCAATCCAGCCGCACATAGCCGAACCCACGATCACCCCGCAGCATCATGTCGCCAAAGTCCTGGAACTTCGGCTTCTGCGGATGACCTACATTCGCCACCTGCGAAGCAACAACTTCAGCCTGCGTCGAACCCGTGTAATACAGGAACTGATCCACCTGGTGCGACCCAATATCCGTCAGGATGCCGCCATACCGCGCCGGGTCCCAGAACCAGTCGGGCCTTCCGCCCGCTCCTCCCGCATAGGGGTCCCTGCCGTGCTGCACAATCTGGTGGGGCGCAATATTGATCGTCTGGATCACTCGCCCGATCGCTCCCGCCTTCACCAGCTCTCCGGCCTTCACCGCAGCCTTTACTTCGAGGCGTTCGCTGTAAAGGATTCCGTAGATGCGCTTGGTCTCTGCGATCGTCCTGCGAATCTCGTCGATCTGCTCGAGCGAGGTAGCGCCCGGCTTATCGCTCAGGTAGTCCTTGCCCTTCTTCATCGCCCTGATTCCCAGCGGAGCGCGCTCGTCCGGAATCGTTGAGCTCAGCACCAGCTGAATCGAAGGATCATCCAGAATCGCGTCCTCCGACGACACGATCTTCACATCCGGAAATCTCTTTTTGAAGTTCGCCAGCTTGTCCGGCTCCGCCCCATACGCCGCCACCAGCACGCCACCGCCACGCTGGATTGCTCCTACCATCCCATAGATATGGTCATGGCTCATACCGCAGACGGCAAACTTGATGGAGTACTTCGGCGCCGCATCTGCGTTCTGGTCCGGTTGCGCGACCTCATACGTTACGCTCGCGGGATCAACAGCGCTCATCTCCGCCAGCGCGGGTACCCCCGCCATCAACCCTGCCGAACCCACCGCCCGCAGAAACTCCCGTCGCCCAAAAAAATCCATCGCCATCGTGCACTCCTCTGAGAATCGCTATTTTCGCTGCACCACGAACTATATCAACCGCACGGGCCTATGGGAATCCAGGCCCCGCCTATGCGCCACTATCGATGGCCTCTTCTACAGGCCTCTTGAACCAGATCACATCTCGAGTGTCATCTCGAATGCAGCTTCCTCCACCTGCCATCCGCAAGGTGTCATCGGAAGAGAGCTTCCTCCAACTCCCATCCCGACGTGTCATCGGAACAGAGCTTCCTCCAACTCCCTCCCCGACGTGTCATCCTGAGCGGAGCGCGCCAGCGCGGAGTCGAAGGATCTGCGGTTTTTACCCCAGGAAGCCAAGTACGCGAGATACCGCAATGGCCCACCCTGCCCATAGGTGGATACGGCCTCGGAAGGAGTGAAAATAACCTACGGATACAGCCGGGTCCGGGTCCAGCCGTCACCCTCGCGGACGAAGAGAAAGCGATTGTGCAGCCGGTAATCTCCATCCATCCACAGCTCAATCCGTTCCGGCACAACCGCGAAGCCTCTCCAATACTCAGGGCGGGGAACCTCCCCTGGATGCTCCGCGTCGAACTGTTTCACCATCTCCTCAAGGTGCTGCCGGCTATCCAGCGGTCTGCTCTGCTGCGAAACAGCCGCTCCTACCTGGCTCATGCGCGAGCGGCTATGGAAGTAGCGGTCCGCATCCTCGGCAGGCAACTCCACCACCGGACCCTCCACCCGCACCTGCCGCCTCAGGCTCTTCCAGTGGAAGCACAACGCCGCCCTTGGATTGCCCTTCAGTTCGCACCCTTTGCGGCTGTCGGCGTTGGTGTAGAAGCAGAAACCCCGTTCATCCAGCTTCTTCATCAGAACCATTCGAACGCTCGGACGACCGTCCTTCGTGGCAGTCGCCAGCGCCACCGCATTCGGATCGTTGGGCTCACTCGCCTCGGCCTCATGAAACCACTGCTGAAAGACGGTAAGGGGATCGAGCGCTTGTTCAACAGCATGCCAGTCCATGCCCTCAAGTCTATCGTGTCAAGGGCATGGGGTCGCTAAACCCATTGGATTCAGTAGATTGCAAGTGCCGAATTGATCCCCGTGATCCAATAAACTTAAAGTAGAAGGGTCTTAGAGGATGCCCGCGCACCAGGGCCACCGAAAATGGGAGGATAGCCTTGGTCGAGGAGGATAAGTTATCTACCTGGAATACTTTACGTAGAAGTCCTTACCGCTCAAGACTTTACGTTTTAGTCCAGGACTAACCTGTTTCGTTGGAAGACTTTGCGCGAAATGCACGGGGGGTCAGTCGAGACTCTCGAACAGGTCTGTCAGGAGGCGGGCCGGGTGAGGATCGCTCTCTGCCACCAGCGTGTAGAACTCCGTCCCGCCGTGCTCCGCAAAGAATGGTTTCGTCCGCTCCATCAGGGGAGCCTGCGAGACGTGCTTCTCAAACGCCGCACTCTTTCGCTCACGCACCCTCGCGATATCCAGCGCGGCTGTCCACGGACTCGGCAGCGGAGCCTGCCGGTCCGGCAGGAACGCATCGGTGCTCAGATGGAATAGCCTCCGCGGCTGGAAGACCGAGGTTATCTCCGGAAAGCGGTTCGATCGACCCGCCCAATGGAACGCCGTCGTCGTCCAGAACGAGACCATCATGTGATCGATGTGCGAATTCAGCCCGCCATCGCTGCCGAAGGTGATGACGACATCCGGCTGGAACCGCCGCATGTGCCGCACAAGATGTTCGGTAGCCTCAAACAGGGCGACGTTCTGGAGCTGAGCGTCGTGGTATCCAAGAACCTCGTGCTCGGTCACGCCCAGCACCGTGCACGACTCGGCAAACTCTCTGCGCCGCGTCTCGCCCAACTCCGTGCCGGACTCAGCAGAACCGCGGTGAGTCGCAGCCTGACCATCCGTGAAGCAGAGAACCGATGTCTCAATACCGCGGTCCGCAGCCAGTGCCAGCGCTCCGCCGAATGCAAAACACTCGTCATCCGGGTGCGCCACCACGCACATCAGTCGTTGGCCCAAGCCGCGGCTCCTTCTTCAAGATCCATGTCGAAGAGCTCGCCCGAGACCAGATCCTCAATCGCCGCATCAGGATCGACCGCTCGCACGGGAGCAAACGTCCTGCGGTGCAGAGCAGACGGACCAAGCGCCGTCAGCGCTCGCCGGTGCTCCGGCGTCCCGTAGCCCTTGTGTGATGCCAGACCGTAACCCGGATGGAGAGAATCCATCTCGCGCATCAGCGCATCGCGATGGACCTTCGCGATAACAGAAGCAGCCGCGATCGAGAGACTCAGCGAGTCACCATAGATCAGCTTGGTCTGCCGGCAGGGATGATCGATCCGCATGGCGTCGATCAACAGGTGATCTGGCTCGATCGGCAGTCCACGAACCGCTGCCAGCATCGCCACCCGCGTCGCCTGATAGATGTTGATGCGATCAATGGTCTCAGCATCCACCTCCGCGACGCTGACCGCGAGCGCGACCTTCCGGATCCGACGTTCCAGTCGTTCACGATCCTTCCGGAGAAGCTGCTTGGAATCCTTCAGCCCCGCTGTCGCCAGTCCCTTGATCCGCTCCGGAAGGATGACCGCCGCAGCAACTACAGGACCGAACAGCGCACCGCGGCCGACCTCGTCCACGCCGGCGATGACGCGATACCCGCAGTATCGAAGTGCCTGTTCCGGCGCGTCGCTGCAGATGAGCTGTCGAAGCATCTGCTGCTTCGCCGTCGCGGCGGTGACAGCCTTCTGGCTGCGAAGAGGAGTAGAAGAAGCCATTGCCTGGATGAGAGTTTATCGAACCCGGACAAAAGAAAACCACGGCTCGATGCCGTGGTCTCTGTGGAAATGATGGAAGGTTAGCTGGCGCGCTCCACCTCGCGGAGACGGGCAGCCTTGCCGCGCAGGGCGCGCAGGTAGAAGAGCTTCGAGCGGCGAACTTCGTAGGAGCGAATCTTCTGCACGCGATCCACAACCTTGGAGTTGTAAGGGAAGATGCGCTCGACGCCCTGACCGAAGCTCATCTTACGAACGGTGAAGGTACCCTGAGGTCCCTTGCGGCAGGCAATCACAATGCCTTCAAATGCCTGAAGACGCTCTTTCTCACCCTCACGGATTTTAACCTGAACGCGGACAGTGTCGCCTGGAGCGAAGTCGGGAAGATCGGTCCGCTCAAGCTTCGCGGCCAGTTTCTGCATGATGGGATGAATAGACATGAGGATTTCCTGTATGAACTCGAGTCCTCAGTTTACACGATTTCAATCGATTAGCACCAGCAAAGCGAGCGATTCGAGAAGTCCATTCTTCTAAAACGACTCGTGCTCTTCAAAAGAGTCGTCGTTCGCCTCGCCATGCTCCTGTTTCAGCTCCTCAAGTATCTTCCTGTCATTTGATGTAAGCTGCGACTTATCAAGAAGATCAGGCCTGTTTTCTAAAGTTTTACGTAAGGACATTCTCCTTCGCCAGGCCCGTATGGCTTCGTGGTTTCCCCCCTGCAGGACTTCAGGTACAGAACTCCCGTCGAACTCCGCCGGCCGGGTGTAATGCGGATAATCCAGAACCCCCCCCGATCCGTGTGTCGTTCGCGGTGCTCCTTCTAAATCCTCCAATTCCTCCGCGTTGTCCTGCGCGCCGAAGCTTTCAAAGCGAGACGAATCAGGATGACCCAGCGCGCCCGGCAGCAGCCGCACCACCGCGTCGACGATTACCGCAGCCCCCAGCTCTCCGCCCGAGAGTACGTAATCTCCGATCGACAGCTCCCGGTCACACAGAAGCTCATTGACCCGCTCGTCCACGCCCTCATAACGACCGCAGATCAGAACGACGCGTTCCAGCCCTGAAAGCTCCCGGGCGATCTTCTGCGTAAATGGGCGCCCCTGAGCCGAAAGCAAAATGACCGACTCTCTTTGTGGATCGCGCTCCCGCTTATGGGTGATGTTCAGGGAAGAGACGGCATCGTAAATTGGTTCCAGTTTGAGGACCATGCCTTCTCCGCCGCCGAAAGGTCTGTCGTCAACGGTACGATGCCGGTCATGAGTAAAGCTACGTAGATCGTGGGTTACGATCTCAACCAGACCTGCGCTTCGAGCGCGTCTGAGAATGCCGTACTCAAAAATACTGGCAAAAAAATTCGGAAAGATGGAAATGAGGTCAAAGCGCATTGGGGATCAATCGGGCCTTCTCTAAGCAAACCACAAGAATGGGTCGGGAACTTTCAGCTCAGAGATTCAGGGTAAATACAACGTCGATAACATGCACACCTCAGACATCCGAACGCCGCAGACGCTACCAGGTCATATTCGCGGCCGTCGTGCTGACTCTGGTTTCTGCTGCAGCACCGGCGCTTCAAGCGCAGCAGACAGCAGGAGCCGTTCAGCAGGATTCCAGCAGTGCGCAGGGAGCGACGTGGAACCTGGCGGCGAACCGGGAAACCGACCTCGTCCTCGATAAGGCAGATTCCGAGACGCAGGTGCCTGCCGCAAATGCTGGCGGGGCGACGCTCGCTGATGAAGCCGGGCCGTTTCATTCGTGGCGCTTTGAGGCAATGGCCAACTCGCTCGGTGCAGGATTTGAGGTTTCCACCCCGATCGCACGTCGCTTCGACGTCCGCGGCGGGGCAAACATCACCTCGTTCGGATACGAGTTCGACGTGGACGGCCTTCACTATGACTCGCGAATTCAACTCCGCTCAGGGAACCTCAAGCTGGACTGGTTTCCCCATCATGGAAACTTCCATATCAGTCCCGGTATCCTGTACGCGAACAACTATGTCGATGCACCCTCCCACGTTCCGGCAGGTGCGAAGTTCACCCTGGGAGACGAGAACTTCGTCAACAGCGTGGATGATCCGGTGCACGGATATGCGAGCCTGGTCTTCCCCAGGCGCGTGTCACCCATGCTGACAGCAGGTTTTCGCAATATTCTTCCGGGACAGCATCGTCACATCTCTGTTCCGCTGGAGTTTGGAGTAGCGTTTACGGGATCTCCCAAGATCGATGTAACCCTTTCGGGACGAGCTTGCCAGCAGGACGGATGTTTCAACTTCGAAGACAATGCAGAGGCGCAGCAGAGCCTCAGCCAGGAGGTTCGGGACATCAACGACACTCTCAGCAGCATCCCCGTTTACCCCATTCTCTCGCTCGGCTTCGGATACCGTTTCTAGTCCTGGCGATTGACATCCACCAGCCCGGCAGGAAGATTCATGAGGAGCTTTCTGCCGGGAACGTCGATGTGCTGGATAAATGCTTTGACAAACGGAACGAGAATCTCCCCCCGATCAGAACCATCCACGACTAGGATGGGGGCGGCGTCATCAAGACGGGCCCCGTCCGGGGCTGTGGGAAACTGAACGTCGGTAACTACGCCTATGGGTACTGAGTTATCCAGAAGGTTACATCCAACCAGCTCACTGACGTAAACGGCATCGTCTTCGAGAGGCATTCGATCCTCTTCGCGCACAACCAGGTCGAACCCCGCCAGCGATTCGGCGGCAGATATACTTTCGACTCCAGCAAGTTGAAGTACGACGCGTCCCCGGTTTCGACCCACGGGAAGCCAGGAAGAGATCACCTCAACAGGGCGAGATTGCTGGGTCGAGGAAATTTGGGAAGGGGCGAGATAGAGGCCCTGACGACCGGGAAGACTCTCTGGAAAATCGGTCAGCAGCTCGGCAAGGATCTCGCCTTTGCGGCCTTGAGGCCGAACAAGATGGGCGAGCACAACCCAGGGAGAAGAATTCTCTTGCATGGAAAAAGGATAAAGGACCTGAGGAGGGGGAGGGATTTTTCTCAGGAATGCTGCGACTGTTCTTCGACGATATCGAGCGAAAAGCGGTGTTTCAGCTTCATGCTGGCGGCAGAGAGGATGGTGCGCATCGATCGCGCGGTTCTCCCTTGCTTTCCGATAACTTTGCCGATGTCGGTTGGAGCCACCCGAAGCCGGATCACGGTGGAGTCATCTTCCTCGAAGGACTCGACGGTTACACTCTCCGGCAGATCAACCAAAGCACGCGCAATATCGGCAATCAGTTCGATCATACTGGTTACGCCATCACTCTCGCCCACCCTTTGCTGGGTCTGGGACATAACACACCTCCTGGGGAATCACAATGTGGGCTGCTGCTCTACCGTTGCCTCGTCTATTGCGAGATCTCAGGGATGGTGCTGTACGAGCGTAGCCGCGGTTTGTCGATAGCTCGAGAAGAGCCCATGGAGGAACCGATGGGATACCCGAGCTATCGGGAATCGCAATACCTGAAGTCTACGCGAGTCGTTCCGGGACGGAGCAGGAAGAACCTTCAGCATAAGCAAATCTTTGGGAACCACCCTCGTATTCCCAAAGACTGCGAATGGTAACTCAGGCTGCGGGAGCTGACTCCACAGCAGGAGCGTTCGTCAGAAGCTTCTGAACGCGGTCAGAGAGCTGGGCTCCCTTGCTGGTCCAATAGTCGATACGATCGCGCTTCAGGTCTACGCTGGCAGGATTGGTGCGCGGATTATAGGTGCCGACGACCTCAATGGAGCGACCGTTGCGAGCACGATCCTTCTCAATAACAACGACGCGATAGTGGGGCTGCTTACGCGCTCCGACGCGCGCCAAACGGATCATTAACACAAGAAGACCTTTCGATACTGGATTGTTCTTGGGAGACGGCGAGCCGTCCATCCTCGGCGTTTAACTGAAAACGAGAGAACCCAACACCTAAGTATGGCGGAAAATCAGGGATTCTGCAACGGCAAGGAACGCATCGCTCCCCCATTCCCAAAGAGGGACATACCCCGAAAGTGGGTCGTAAAAAAATCACTCATGGTTACTTTGTGATGTAGACTTCTGTGTGAAAGGTATCCAGAACGTTACCTCTGCAAGAGGGTAGAAAGGAGGTTTCATGGGGTATTGGATGAAGCTCAAAGAAGAGAATCCGGTTCGTACGGCGGTACGATTTCCCATGAAGCTCCCCTTAGAGATTCAGACCCCCAAGGGTGAACTCCATGCGGTGACAGAGAACATTTCTGCAAACGGTTTGTTGTTTGTAAGTGAACATGTGCTTGAAGTTAACAGCAGGATAGAGTTCACCATCACGATGCCTGCCGCCGTTATGGGATCAGCCACCGATGTGAAGATTCATTGTGTGGGCAGGGTGGTTCGGTGCTTCCAGCAGGACAATGCCAGCAAAGCAGCGGCCGTAATTGACGAATACTTTCTAAAGGCATGACCTATGACAGTTGTTACGTTCGACCCTTCACGGGATGAAGACGACACTATGGACGACAACGATTCCGCAGGTGGAATCCGGGTCATCCTTGCGGACTCTCAGGCGATCTATCGCGTGGGAATGCGCAAAATCTTTGCCTTGGAAGATGATATCCGCGTTGTCGCGCAGGTGGAGACGCTTGGAAACCTCTATGCTGCATTACAGCGCTACCCGACAGATGTCGTCGTGCTCGAGGGCCAGCTGATCGCCGGCACCGTGGATGCCATTCCCGAGTTGGTGCGGCGCGCACCTGACGCAAAACTGATCGTTCAGGTAACGGAGACCGACGAGGCAAATACGGTTGAGCTATACCGACGGGGGGTACGCGGTGTGGTTCCGCGATCCATCTCCCCTGACCTGCTGGTGAAGTGCGTCCGCAAGATCTCGGAAGGTGAGACGTGGATCGACAATCGTTCGATCAGCTGGGTCATTGAAGCGTATCGCGCTCAGGCCTCAAGTCTGACGGACCCCAAGATGCAGCCCAAGCTCTCCAAAAAGGAGCTTGCCATCATCAGCTGCATCACCCGCGGCATGCGCAATAAGGAGATCGCCTACCAGATTGGGACGACCGAGCAGGTCATCAAAAATTATCTGCGAAAGATCTACGACAAGCTTGGGGTTTCCGACCGTCTCGAGCTGGCGCTCTACTGCCTGCACCACGAGCTTTTGAAGCACTATGCCCAGGAGGTTGAAAATCTGGCGACGTCGCAGGTTCAGCCCATGCAGCCACTCAGGGCCAAGATGTAACGGAAAGAGATGTTCGGAGAGAGAAACAAAAACGAGGAGGCGCCTGCGGCCTCCTCGTTTTGTTGCGGTGCATCTACTGCTTGTCGATCTCTACATCGATCGAAAACTTCACATTTTCCCCCACCACGGCAGTCGGGTAGCCGGCGCCGACCCCGAAGTCGGTCCGCTTCAGCATTCCCGAGGCGGAAAATCCGCTGCGGGTCTTGCCGTTCTTGTCGGTCTGCGGCGGAGCGGGGCCGTCCACGTCGAGCGTTACGGTCTTCGTCACACCATGCATGGTGAGATCGCCGGTCAACGTTAATTTCCCGTCCGACTTGGACAGCGAGGTTGATTTGAAACTGAGCTGCGGGAACTGCGCCGTATCGAAAAATTTCGGTGACTTCAGATCCTGGTCGCGCTTCTCAACGTTGGTGTTGACGGTCGAGATGTCTGCGGTGGCCTGCACGGATGACTTGGCGATGTCCTGCTCGTCATAGACCACGGTGCCCTTGAGGCCGCTGATCGAGCCATGAACATTGGAGACCCCCATGTGACGCACCTCGAAATTGATGCTCGAGTGGGCGGGATCAATCGTCCATGTGGAAGTTTGGGCCTGGGCTCCCGCACAGGTCATTGCAAGACCGAGAGCGATGGCCATCAGAGATCGGTTGCGCATACGGGACAATCCTCTTTCAGAGACAAAGATTTATGACTAGGATCCGGGCTTTCCCGAGCGGACGTACAGGTCCATCCCGTTCAGCCGGCGATTGTCTGAATGTAGCGGCCAGCGGGCAAGCGCGCTACAGAAATCTTTCGAGACCTGTTCGCGGGAAATGAGAGACAGGGTTGGAAGCGAATGCTAGCATCTCGCGATATGGGTTTCCGCGCGGAATTCAGGTCGCTTACGTCTACCCAGAGAAGTACCTTCGCAGCCTGCTTTCTGGGATGGACGCTGGATGCGTTTGATTTCTTTCTGCTCACCGTCTGCCTGAAGGCGATCGCGGCAGACTTTCACGTCGGCATCCCCAAGATTGCCGAGGCCATCTTCTGGACGCTGGTGATGCGTCCCCTGGGTGCTCTGATCTTTGGTGTGATGGCGGAGAAATATGGTCGCCGTCCGACGCTGATCATCAACATCGTGTCGTTTTCGATCTTCGAGCTGGCCTCCGCGTTCGCTCCTTCCTTGCAGGTATTCATGGTGTGCCGGGCGCTGTTCGGCATCGCAATGGGCGGGGAATGGGGAGTAGGCGCGGCGCTCGCTTTGGAGTCGATGCCTGCGCACCGGCGCGGTTTCTTTTCCGGCCTGCTGCAGGAGGGATATGTCGTCGGCAACCTGCTTGCTGCTGCTCTTTATGGAACGATCTTTCCCCACCTGCATGGCACGGGATTGGCGACCGGGTGGAGGGTGATGTTTATGATCGGCGCTCTGCCGGCGCTGCTGGCCTTCTATATGCAGTTCAAGGTGGAGGAATCTCCTACCTGGCTTGAGGCCGCTCAGCGCAGGCGAGCGGAAGGAAACAAGCGGGCACGGCTCGAGCTGCGGCAGATTGCTCAGTATCTGCCGACCTTTCTTTTTCTCGTTGCCCTGATGACCGCCTTCAACTCGTTCAGTCACGGAACGCAGGACCTCTATCCGACCTTGCTCGAGAAGGACCATGGCCTCGATCCCAGCCGGGTTGGCTTCATTGTCGTGGTTTCGAATATCGGTGCCATGTTGGGCGGCATCGTCTGTGGTGCTCTTTCGGAGCGGTTCGGGCGCAAACGGATGATTATGATCGCTGCACTTGCCTCCATACCCATGATTCCCCTCTGGGCGTGGTCGCATACGGTCCCTCTGCTCGCGCTGGGCGGATTCCTGATGCAGTTTGCCGTGCAGGGCGCCTTTGGCGTGATTCCGGCCCATTTGAATGAGCTTTCGCCCTCCCCGGTAAGAGCCGTCTTTCCCGGATTTACCTATCAGCTCGGCAATCTGATTTCCTCCCGCAACGGGGTCTTCCAGGCGAAGCTCGCACAGCACTTTTCCGGGGGGCCGCTCAACCTGGTGATGTCATGGACGGTGATTGTCGGGGCGTTCGCCATCGCGATCATCACAGGATTGGGAAGGGAAGCCCGCGGAGAGGACTGGACGCAGACAGAAGAGCGATCGCTTGCTGGAGAGCAGGCAGCAGGCCGCGGCTAAACAAAACGCGGGATGAGTCGTCTTCCCGCAAGTTCCTCCCGCCTGAAGTAAGCTTTACGGCAGAGGAATTCAATTCGTGAAGTTCGATCTTGAGGCATCCACGCCACGTGATATCTATAACCTGTTGATCGGGCTGGTAGCTCCGCGCCCCATCGCTCTGATAACGACGATGGAGGAGGATGGAACCCTCAATGCCGCTCCCTTCAGTGCCTACAACTATCTGTCGATCGATCCTCCGATCGTCGGTATCGGTGTAGCCAGTCGATCTTCAGACGGTTCGATTCACAAAGACACAGCGCGTAACATCGGCCGCTCCGGCGAGTTCGTTATCAATGTCGTTACCGAAGACATCGCCCACCAGATGAACATCTGCGCGACAGATTTTCCGGCCGGCGTCTCCGAAGTTGAGATGGCGAATCTTCAACCGGCACCCTCGTCGATCGTCAGGGTACCTCGAATCGCGTCCGCGCATGCAGCCCTGGAGTGCCGGGAGCACACGACCCTGGAGATCGGTCGGTCGCGCATCATCCTTGGCCGGGTCGTCGCGATCTACGTTGAGGACCAGTATGTGGATCCGGCAGGGCCATACATTCGAGCAGAGGAACTGCATGCAATCGGGCGGATGAACGGGCTGGGATCCTACGTCCGGACGCGCGACAGCTTCCTGTCCATTCCCAGAATCCCTCTTTCGGAATGGCAGAAGAAGGCGTAGATTGTCGCTTCGGGAATGGCCGTGTCAGGAGTTGCCTCGTCAGGAGAGATACTGACGCAGCCAGGGATCGGTCGAGCCCACCAGCTCGTGCGTTGTTCCGTCGAAGACGATCTTTCCTTCGTTGAGGACCAGGAACTTCGTGCTCTCATCGACTCCATCCTTGGGGATCGGCTCCATCCTGGAGGTCTCCGGATTGAAACGATTCATGGCCAGCGTAAAAGCATCCTGCAGGCGATGCGTGATCATCAGCGATGTGGTGTGACTGACGTCGCGCTGCTTCATGACCAGCTCGATGATCGTGGTTGAAGTGATCGGGTCAAGTCCGCCGGTGGGCGAATCGTAGAGGATAAGGTCAGGCCGCGAGATAATGGCGCGAGCGATGGAGACCCGGCGCCGCATTCCGCCTGAGAGCTCTGAAGGAAACTTGTTGATCGCCTGTTCCAGTTCGACGAACTTCAGGGCTTCGACGACACGCTCGTGCGCCTCTTTCTCGGGAACATGGTCCTCATGCAGGCGATAGGCAACATTGTCTTCGACCGAGAGGGAATCAAAGAGAGCCGACTCCTGAAAGACCATGCCAATCTTCTCCCGCAGCTTGAAGAGCTCGCGCTCCGGCATGGAACTGACCTCCTGGCCGAAGACTTCAATCCGGCCGGAGTCTGGTCGCAACAGTCCATTCGCCAGCTTCATCAGAACCGACTTGCCGCCGCCTGACGGACCCAGAATGATTCGCGTCTCGCCATGGTCGACTGAAAAGGAGACATCATCCAGAACGGTTTTGCGGTCGAAGGCGATGGACACGTGCTCGAAGATGACGACGGGGCCGGAACCACCGGGTTCAGCGGTCAGGGGTTCCACATGCACGAGCTGTTCGGCCATACGTGCTCCTTCTTACCTGCCGAAGATGCCGATCATGGCGCGGCTGACGAGGAAGTCGACGACAATAATGAACACCGAAGAGATAACGACCGCCTGGGTGGTGGAGCGTCCCACCCCCTGCGTACCGCCCTTCGTGTTCATGCCGAAGTAACAGCCGACCGTGGCGATGATAAAGGCGGAGAAGAGCGGTTTTGTAAGCCCCTGGACGATATCGGCGTATTCCAGCGCGCGGTATGAGGCGTGGAAGTAGGACGATGCGTTCAGCCCCAGCAACGTTACGCTGACCAGGGCCCCGCCCGCAATTCCGACGGCATCTGCCACGATGGTCAGGAAAAAGAGCATGAAGATGGTGGCATACAGACGAGGGGTGACCAGCTTGCGGACGGGGTCGGTCCCAAGGGCCCGCATGGCGTCAATCTGTTCCGTCACCTTCATGGAGCCCAGCTCTGAGGCCATTCCGGCGGCATTTCTTCCAGAGACCATCAGCCCCGTGAGCACCGGCCCGAGTTCCTTGACCATCGAGAGAGCGACGAGGTTGCCGGTCATGCTGATGGCGCCAAAGGCCTTGAGCGAGGTGGCCGATTGCAGGGCCAGCACGCAACCGGTAAAGAAGCCCGTCAACACGATAATCGGCATGGAGCCTACACCGATCGAGTCCATCTGGGTGTAGATATCGGCCCAGTAGCGGGGGCGCGAAAAGATCGCAGAGACCGCCTGCCAGGAGAGGATGGAGTAGTCCTGGACGGCTGCGACCTTCTGTTTTGCAAAGTCCTCTGGAGAGACGAAAGGCATGTCTTATCTGTGGCTCAGACTATCAGATGCGCGACCGCGAGGATGGGATTGCATCTGACAGGAAGACTTGCGGATAGGGGATAGGAAGGAAGGGCCGCGAGGTGAGAAGATAGAAGGAATGGAACGTCAGATGATCGCGGCGGTTCTCTATGGGAAGGAAGACCTGCGCCTGGAGCGGATCGAGACGCCCCGGGCAGGGGAAGGAGAACTCGTGGTCCGCGTAGGAGCGGCCCTGACCTGCGGGACGGACCTGAAGGTCTATCGCCGCGGATATCACGCCATGATGTTGAAGCCGCCCATCCCCTTCGGCCATGAAGTGGCTGGAGTCGTGGCCGAGATCGGGCCGGGGGTTACCAATTTTCAAGTGGGGGACCGGGTTGTCGCCTTGAACTCCGCGCCCTGCGACCGCTGCTTCTTCTGCCTGCGCGACCAGCAGAATCTCTGCGAAGATCTTCTCTTCAATAACGGCGCCTATGCCGAATACATCCGCGTGCCGGCAAGGATTGTCCAGAAAAATACGCTGCTCATTCCGGAAGGCGTTCCCTTCGAATATGCCGCTCTGACCGAGCCGCTTGCATGTGTCGTTCGCGGTCTCGAAGAGACGGCGGCTACTGCCGGCGACACCATGGTGGTGATTGGAGCGGGGCCCATAGGCCTGATGTTCATGCATGTTGCGCAGCTCTCCGGAATGGAGGTGATCGCAGTGGTGAAGCGTGACGACCAGGTTGCGACCGCGAAACTGTTTGGAGCCGCTCATGTTGTCCAGACCACTGCGGTGGACGATGTCGTCGCTGCGACCAGGGGCCTGACGGGCCAGGGCCGTGGCGCTGACTCTGTCATCGAGGCCGTGGCCACGCCGACCACCTGGGTGTGGGCCGTGGATATGGTCCGAAAAGGCGGCGTGGTTAATCTATTTGGAGGCCCTCCCAGTGGAACCAGTGTGGCGCTCGATACCAACCGGCTTCACTATGGCGACATCACGCTGAAGGCGAGCTTTCACCACACGCCGGCAACCTGCCGCACTGCCTTCAACCTCATCACCAGCGGGCGCTTCCATTGTGCCGAGGCGATTACCGCCAGAGTGTGCCTCGACGAAGTTCCGGAGCTGTTTTCACGGATGTTGTCTCGTAACGGAGGATCGCGCGACATCAAAACGGCCGTCTTCCCCAAGGGAGCCCCCCGGTGAAGCAATTGAGCACGGCAGAGCATGCTCTGCTGGGTGCGCCCCATCAGTACCTGACACCCCTGGAGCGGCCGAGTCTCGAGGAGGCGCAGGCCTGGTGTCACGAGCTTACGCGCTCGCACTATGAGAATTTCCACGTGGCCAGCATGTTTGTTCCGCGACGTGCGCGAGGACACTTCGACAGCATCTACGCCTACTGCCGGGTGGCCGACGATCTGGGAGACGAGGTTGCTGACCGCGCTGTCGCCATGCGCCTTCTGGATGCATGGGGATCGATGCTGGATGAGTGCTACGACGCGCCGGAGCGATCCATCCATCCGGTCTTCGTCGCTCTGCGTGAGACAATCGTCGCCTGTGATCTTCCTCGCCAGCTCTTTCACGATCTGCTGGTTGCCTTCCGAATGGACCAGGTCAAGACCGAGTACGAAACCTGGCAGGAGCTGCTTGAGTACTCCCACTACTCGGCCAATCCGGTAGGCAGGCTCGTGCTTCTGGTCTGCGGCTACAGGGAAGAGGAGACTGCCCTGCTGTCGGACAAGGTATGCACCGCGCTCCAGCTTGCAAACTTCTGGCAGGACGTCGTAGAGGACAAGGAGCGGGGTCGCCGTTACATTCCTGCAGAGTGGATGGACCGATACCAGATTGACGAAGGGCAGATTGAAGGTCGTGTCTTCACCCCGGAATTCGGTGAAATGATTCGCGATCTGGTGACCAGAACCCGTGCGATGCTTGCTGCAGGAGGTGAGATCACGCGCCATGTCGATCGCGATCTTGCCGTGACACTCAATTTGTTTCGCAAGGGTGGCGACGCCATCCTCGATGGGATCGCCGCACAGGACTATGACGTGCTTCGCGGACGTCCGGTGGTGTCGAAGGTGAAGAAGCTGAGGCTCTTGGGTGGCTCGCTCTTTGGAAAACTCCGCTCGAGGATCTCCCGGTGACGATCGTTGAGGCGTACGCGGCCTGCCGGGAGATTGCAAAACGCGAGGCCAAAAACTTCTACTACTCCTTCCGGGTGCTTCCGCAGCACAAGAGCGACGCCATGTGTGCGGTGTACGCCTTTATGCGCAGGGCAGACGATATCGCCGATGACGAGTCAATTCCCATCGAGCAACGGCGCGTTGTGATGGCAGAGTGGGTCGAACAGTGGAAACGGTCCCGCGCAGGCTCGTCTACCGGAGACCCGGTGTTTCTCGCACTCAACGACGCGCAGAAGCGGTTCCGCATCCCCGATCAGTTGCTCGAAGAACTGGTACAAGGTACGACCATGGATCTCGAGCAGCAGCCACCCGACGCCGGTCAGGTCCAGACATATGCGACCTTCGACGAGCTGTACCGGTACTGCTACCTGGTTGCCTCCGTGGTTGGATTGGTCTGCATCCGTATCTTCGGCTACAGCGACCCTCGTGCGGAAAAGCTCGCAGAAGAGACGGGCGTCGCCTTTCAGCTCACGAATATCCTCCGCGATGTTAAGGAAGACGCCGAGCGTGGCCGCATCTATCTTCCGCTCGATATGCTGCGTCAACACGGGCTCTCGACTGAGTCCGTGACTGCAATCGCTTCCGGAAAGCCGCTCACCCCTGAGGCTCGCAGTTTGCTGGAGGTACTAGCCACACGCGCGGAGCAATTCTACGAGTCAGCGGACCAGCTGCTCCCTCTGATCGATGCAGACAGCAGGGCAGCGTTGTGGGTTTTGGTGGAGATCTATCGGCGCCTGCTCGGCAAAATTCGTGCGGCGAAGGGCGATGTCTTCTCCCATCGGATCAGTGTTCCCACCGGTGAAAAGCTCTGGGTCCTGGGGCGCGGTGCGGCGATGTCGTTTGCGAATCGAGGATGGCGATGAGTCAGCCATCGCACAGCGAAGTCATTGTGATTGGGGCCGGTCTCTCGGGCCTTTCGGCTGCGGTGGCGTTGTCGAAGGCAGGTGCACGAGTCAGGCTGCTGGAGCGTCGCCCCTACATTGGTGGCCGTGCGTACTCCTATGAACATCCCGCGCTGGAAGAGACCATCGACTCGCAGCATGTTGTTCTGGGCTGCTGCACCAACCTGCTCGATCTCGCGCAGCAGGCCGGAATGTCGGACGCGATCCGCTGGTACGACGAGCTTATCTTCCTTGAACCAAATGGAGGTAAAAGCCTGCTGCGGCCAGGGAGTCTTCCCGCTCCCATGCACCAGACGATGAGCTTCCTGCAGGCGCCCATGCTTCGACTTGCAGACAAAATGGCGATCGCATCCGGACTTCTACGGTTCCTGCGCGGCTTCCCACAGGACGACTCGGAGAGCTTCGCCTCCTGGCTTAAGCGAACCGGACAGACCGAGCGGGCCATCCGTCACTTCTGGGAGCCGGTCGTTGTGGGCGCGCTGAACGATACCTTCGATCGCTGCTCGGTGAAGTATGCAGGGAAGGTCTTCCACGAATCGTTCCTGCGATCCGCAGAGGCAGGTCGTCTCGGAATCCCTGCTGCTCCGCTCAGCGAGTTCTTCGCCCCCATCGCTTCCCTGGCAACGCGCGGCGGCGTGGATCTTTGCCTGAAGACCGGGATTGATTCGCTCCGACAGAGTCCTGATGGTCGCTGGAGCGTGCGGGCTGCAGGCGAGGAGCACGTCGCCGACGCCGTCGTACTCGCAACCGACTTCAAACAGACTCGCACACTTCTGAAGAGCCTACCTGCTTCCCAGGAAGAGCACGCGCACTTCGATGCCGCTTTCGAAGCTCTGGTTCCGTCCCCCATCACGACCATCCATCTCTGGTACGACCGCGATGTTACCGGGCTGGATCATGCGGTTCTGCTCGATACCAGAATTCAGTGGCTCTTCACAAAGTCGCGTATCCGACAGTGGGCCCAGGAGCGAGGGGGATACTATGAGCTTGTGATCAGCGCCTCGTGGCCCGAGCTGCAGATGGGAAGGGAAGAGATACTCTCTTCCGCTCTCGCCGAGTTCGAGCGTTTCTTCCCCGCCGCGAAGCAGGCCAGGCTGATCAAGACCGGTGTGCTTAAGGAGGCCCGCGCAACGTTCTCAGTAACGCCGGGTCTCGATCGGTATCGACTTCCACAGGCGACCATCTGGCCCGGACTGTTCCTGGCCGGTGATTGGACCCGGACCGAGTGGCCCTCGACGATGGAAAGCGCCGTGCGCAGCGGAAGGCTCGCAGCAGGTGCTGTTATGGACGACCGTCAGAAGTTTATGGCGCCTGAGCTTCCCGCGGCCGGTCTGATGAAGTTTGTCTGATTAAACCCGGTCGCTAGCGCGATATCAGGACGACCCCGACACACACAAACACCACCGCCAGCCATCGCCTGCGGTCCACGTTTTCGTGCAGGAAGATCTTGGCCGCGACCGCATTGCCGATGTAGGTAAGCGAAGCAATAGCAGGCGCAGCCAGAGAAAGATCGACAATCGAGAGCGCGTACAGCATTCCAAAGAAGTTGAGCGCCATGCAAAGCGCGCCCACCAGGAATAACGGGCTCGACAGCACGGCTCGAATTGCGCCCGGCAAACCGCTTTTGGCGCGAATATCATCGAGGTCGCCGAGCCGGCGCATCGCTGCAGCAATCAGCACCTCGCCCAGCACTGCGATGCCGGCAACTCCTCCGATAGCGCTCCAGGTACGGAGTAGGGTTGCGCTCTTCATCAGCGACCGGCCCCGGAGTCCATCACATCCAGTTCGTGGTGGTCCGTTTCATGTTCAGTGCGGGAAGGCCCTCCGGCCACAAAACCCACCGCACAGACGATCAGGGCAATGCCGGTCCAGCGATAGAGGGAGAGTTGTTCATGCAGCCAGAATCGGCTCAGCAGGGCGACCACAACGTAACCAAACGCGGTTGCAGGCATCACAAAGGTCAGGTCGGCCCAGCTCAGCGCCGTCATGTAGCTTGCAAAAAATCCGATGAGCAGCACGATGCCCGAGATGACGAAAGGATTGAAGAGCGCCTTCCATAACAGGTTCAGGTGATGAAGATCGACTGCACCGACCTGGGCCATTCCGCGAGACAGCAGCGTGTCGCCGATCGAAGCGGTGAGCATGACTGCTACCAGGATCAGGTACTGGGACGGCTTGAGAGCGTGCTTCATGCGAGAGAACTTACCGCACGCATCTCCTCATCAGAGACGACACGCAGTTCTTAAATCAAGAGTACCAAACTGGCGGGCGTCGGGCCGGTTTCAATGGGCGGAAACCGAAACTCATCGCCGGCGAAATAAGTCCTGAATCACCGAACTGCGATAGTCGAAGATCCTGTCGAGCGTACTTCGCACGAAGAGAGTGCGCGCGACGGTGCCGATCGGACCGAATGGAAGTTCGTAATCCACCTGATCTCGCATCTGCGTACCACCCGGAACAGTCCTGAATTCGTGACGGTGGCGCCAGAGACGATAAGGGCCGCTCAGCTGAACATCCACAAAGTGCGAGATTGGCTCGAATTCGTCAATCCGCGTTCTCCAGCGTAGCGGCACGCCAAACAGCTTCAACCTGTAGTCGATAAGGGCGCCCGCCTTCATCTCCATCGGCATGGGCGTCATAATCTCAAAGCCGAGAAACCCAGGCGTAAGGCGTTCAAGATTCCTGGCGTCGGAGAAAAAGGAGAAGACCTCCTGCTGAGCGCCTGGGATGAAGGTATCCCGTTCAAGGTGATAAATCATCCGGCCTTGCTCCTTTGCTGCACGATGGATCAGCGGGGTGATGAGATTCCTTGCGCGCCTGGTGGAGCTCGCTTGCCGACGGCTCCCACCAGGCAAAAGGTCTGGGGTGCGCGGACACCGATTCAAGGGGTACTAGGGCTTCGTCACCTTCAGGTTGCTGACCGTCGCGTCCGTGTTATGCGCAAATCGAATCCCGTAGACGCCGTCCGTCGATTTGAGCTTGCCCGGTGCGACCAGCTCCGACTTCTCGAAGGTCTTTACCGGCGTTCCGTTGATGATGCAGGAGACCTTGTCGCCCTTCACCTGCATGGCAATCTCCTGCGTGACGGGCTCGCCGGGGCCGGCTGCCTTGTGTACGGCGTCATTCGCCTCGCGACGCCCATTCAGCTGGAACGGCTCGGGACCGAAGCCGCGAACGATAAAATTTCCGTTGCCATAGGCCGCGCAGTAGATATAGCTCTGCTGGTCGGTCCCCATGCCATTTCCAGCGATCACAATGCCGTACGGGTGAGGGTGCGTATTCAGGTTCATGAACTTCGGTTCTGTAAAGGTCGCCGAGACCGTGTAATCGCCTTTGGCAATGTTCTTCGGATTCCAGTACGTGATCGCAGGTCCGGTCGTGACGTGGAGTTCATTGCCTTCTGCCGTAAGCTTGGCGTCGTTGACGGTCTCGCCGCTCTTCGCCGCTGACTCGTCGACCCTGCCCTGCCAACCTTGAACTGTGATGCCTCCACCGGATATCTTGCGATTGCTCTCGGTGTTTTCCTGCGCAAAAACGGCGCCCGTAGTCAGGGTACAAGCGATCGATGCAAGCATCAGGGAGTGAAATAGACGCATGGCGGGAAGATCCTTTCAAAGACGAGATAGGCTGCCGCCGTAGTATACCGGGCATGCCTCCCGAATTCCCGTATGCATGCGGTCAAGATGCTGAAGCGCAATATTCTGGGGTCGATGGGAGTCTCCCCGGTCCGCATCACCACGTTGGCGGGGTCGAAGCCGTGGGTAGCAGATGCAGGAGAACGCGCTGGCTCGCAAGTGTGGGAAAGATGGGGCAGCGGGCCCGTTGAAAAAGGAGAGGCTGGTCCATGGACCAGCCTCTCCGCATCTTCTGAAACGATGGTTACGCGTTCAAACTAACAGACTCCTGCTGCTTCAGGGCCTTCTCTTCGGCCTTGGCGCGTGCAGCAGCATACCGCTCCTTGCGCAGCTTCATGTAGCTCCGCGCCTCCTGGTACAGGCGCGGCACGTCGCGGTTGACGATTGCCTTCCAGACCACGCGGAATGCAGCCTTCGGGCGGAAATAATACTCGTCGTAGAAGCGATGCACCTGCTCCATCACATACTCGGTGGGAAGGCCGGGGTACTCGATGTGGGCCATCTGGTGACCGCCGCCATCCTCCATCTTCTCGTTGGTGATGAAGCCGCCCTTCTTGGCGAAGTCGTAGAACTCCGTTCCCGGGTAGGCATGTGCCACGGAGACCTGGATGGTTTCGCAGTCCAGCGTCTTGGCGAAGTTGATGGTGTTACGGATCGATTCCTTCGTCTCGCCCGGCAGGCCGAGAATGAAGTCTGCATGAATGACCAGGCCCAGATCGTGGCAGTCCTTCACGAAGTCGCGCGCGCGTTCGACCGTGGCCCCCTTCTTGATATTCTTCAGAATCTGCGGGTCGCCGGACTCGAAACCCACGATCAGCAGCCGGCATCCGGCATCCTTCATCGCCTTCAGGGTCTCGCGGTCGGTCGTCACGCGCGAGGTGCAGGACCAGGTGATGCCGAGAGGCTTCAACTTGGAGCAGAGCTCGATGGTGCGCGCCTTCTGAATGTTGAAGGTATCGTCATCGAAGAAGAACTCCTTGACTTCCGGGAAGTTCTCCTTGGCCCACTTCATCTCAGCCGCCACGTCATCGGTGGAACGCTTACGCCACGCATGGCCGGATAGCGTCTGCGGCCAGAGGCAGAAGGTGCACTGCGCCGGGCAGCCGCGCGTGGAGTAGAGGGCAATATAGGGGTGCAGCAGGAACGGCACGTTGTACTTCGTGACATCCATGTCCCGCTTGTAGATCTTCGTCGCCCACGGCATCGCGTCCAGGTCCTCGACCTGCGGGCGGTCAGGGTTGTGCTGGATGGTGCCATCGGCATCACGGTAGCTGATGCCCAGGATCTCGTTGAGCGGTTTACCGTTAGCGTACTCAACGACAGAAAAGTCGAACTCGCGGCGGCAGACAAAGTCGAGCACGTCGCACTCGTTCAGTGCGCGGTCCGGGTCCGTGGTCACCGGCGGCCCCACAAAGGCGATCCGGATCGATGGGTTAGCCTTCTTGATCGCCTGGGCCAGAGCGTGGTCACCTGACCAGCCTACCGTTGAGGTAAACAGGACCAGGAACTCGTATCCCTTTGCAATCTCAATGGTTTCTTCGGCACTGATGTGGTGCGGAGGTGCATCGAGCAACCGCGATCCTTCGAGCATTCCAGCCGGATATGCCAGCCAGACCGGATACCAGTACGATTCGATCTCACGGGTAGCGGGCCAGCGCGAACTGGCTCCGCCGTCGAAGTTCTCAAAGGAGGGCGGGTTTAAAAACAGTGTCTTGAGCGGCATGATCTTACCGTCCATTTTACCATTCGGTTACCGCACCTGGATACGTAAATGGCAGGTTCCGTGGCTGATTACCGCTTGCTGGACGTTGCAGTCACCTGGTTGTTTTTATTGAAAAAAACCAGCCAGTACTTGCTGCGAAGAGGATAGAGCGTCGACCGGTACACGAACACGTGGTTGCAATCGGGACTGACCGAGGTTCCATAGGCATCGCAGGGGCTCTGAATCTCCTTTGGAGTGCCCATGATGCGGCGCACCTCAGCTTCGGAAGATTTTGCCTGCAGGGAAGGGAAGTCGGAGTCAATGCGGGAGTCCCGGATCATACCGGCGGCTGTCACAACCACCAATAACACGACAACGACGACAACGATCGCCTTCCAGTTCATCTCAGGTTAGATGCGTCCGGAGCCGTCGAATGCGAGAGCGATTTCAACCAGCCCTCCAGCCTGCCCGTCGAGCGCATCAGATTGATCTGCATCTGGTGGAGCTGCAGATCGGTATCCAGCAACTCGAGATAGCGTGCGCGCTCCTGAATTCTGGCGCTCTCCGCATCCTTTGGCGTCGCAGGCTGGCCGCCGCCGGCGTTTTCGCGAAGTTGAATCTGAACCACGTCGATCTGGTTCACCGCAAGCTCGCGCTGTAGAGAAGCGACCTCGGTCCGGGCCTGCAACTCACGGATCGCGTGGCTGGTCTTGTAGCGGCCTTCAAGAAACTGGTCGCGGGCCTGGTCAGCCTCGCGGAGGCTTCTCCGCGCTTCGGCCAGGGACTCGCGAGCCTTGGCCCGCTTCGTGTAGTCCAGAAGCGGAAGCGTGAATTGAAGACCTACCTGGAGATTGTTGAAGTTGGTGAAGCTCCCCGCGCGATAGTAGTCCTGGTAATTATTGAAGCTGGCCAGACGGCTATACTGCACGCCCAGACCGATCTGCGGTCGGTGCATCTTCCGCGCGTCTCCAAACGCCGACTGAAACTTGGCTTGCGCCGTGGAGTAGGCGCCCAGGATGGACTCCGGCAGAGACGAATCCTTGAACGTAGAGGCATCGATCGCCGGAATGGCCGGGATGCTGGCGTGGTCCGTCATCATGCCCATGGCCGGAAGGCCGGTCAGATGCGACAGATGGTTCCGCTGGTCGTCCGCGTCATCCTCCAGCTGAATGCGCCGCAGATTCAGATTCGCACCGGTCAGCTTTGCCCGGGTCAGTTCTATCTGCGTGTCCTGTCCTGCCGCAAGACGCTGTTCGACGATCTTCACCAGGTTGGTCGCAAAGCCGGATTCTTCCTCCGCCGCCTGCATGCGTTCCAGGTCAGCATCAAGTGTAAGGTAAGTGGTAGCCGTATCCTCCATCACCTGCTGGCGCACATCATTCAGGTTATGATTGGCTGCCTCCAAACCTTCGCGCGCCGACCGGATGTAGTTCCTCTGCGACTGGTCAAACAGCAGCGACTGAACGCTGACATTGAACAGCGACGGTGCGCCGAACGGAAAGCCGTAGGTGTAGCCCAGCCCCGATCCGACACTCAAAGTAGGAATATAGACGTCCTTCGTCTCGGAAAGAACGGCCTGCGCCTTATCGACCTCAGCCTGCGCAGCCTTTACCTTCGGGCTGTTCTTCAGCGCCAGATCGATGGCCGTCGTGAAGGAGATCTGGCCGATAGCCGGAGTGGATGCCAGGGTGGCGCATGCGGTAATCAGAAGACATCGTAGAAGAGTCATGCGTCCAGGAAAACTCCAGCCATATGCATGTAAACCATCGTATCGTCTGCCCTCACTGGCCCTCCGCCGCTTTGCGGGCCGGGGCAAAGTGCGGGGCAAGCCCGAAAGCAGCAGCATACTCGCGCTGTGCTCCTGCCGTGTCCCCGTTCTTTTTAAGAATATCCCCCAGCTGCAGATGAACCTTGAAGACCGGGGCCTCGTCCGTCTTCGAGGGGGATGCAAGATAATCGCGGAGAGCCTTCTCGGCAAGGTCGGGCCGGCGGTGCAGGTCAGTCAGGATGCTGGCGACATCCACCAGCGAGTTATCTCTGGAGCGATTCGCCTGCACGCTGGCTTCGAGTGCGGCCACTGCCTTATCCGCCTGTCCCTGCTGCTGATAGAACTGCGCCAGGTCCACCCATGCCTCCGGGGCCTTTCCCGCAGCGACGGCATCTCTGAACTCCGTCTCCGCGGTGGCAGCATCGTTTTGCTTCTGCGCAATCATCGCGAGAAGCCTGTGTCCCTTTGCAGGAGATCGGGCCATCAGCCGGGGAGCGAGCGCCTGCGCCTTGTCCAGGCCTCCCCCGACGATGGCCGGGGCAGCGACATAGAATTGCCCAAGATCGCTCATCGCCTGCACATTCGATGGATCAAGCTCGACAGCGCGCTCGAAGGCAGCCGCGACCTTGCGGGCTACCACGAAGGCGCTCAACATGTTGATCTGGGATGCCTTCAGACCGTACGCCCGCCCAAGCCACACCTCAGAGTCGCTTCTGGAAGGATCGTCGCTCACCGAGCGTTCGCATTCCGATACCGCCGAGTCGGCCCTGTCCTGAGCGTAGTAAATGCGGCAGAGGAGCTGGTGCGCATAGCCGTTATGCGGCTCCTGCTTTAACGTCTGCTTCAACATGGAGGCAGCCTCCTCCACGCGGCCCTGCTTCAGGGCCGACTCCGCAGAAGCCGTATCGGCCCACGCCGTGGAGGGAACCATGGCTAAGCCGGTCGTCAGCAGGACCAGCAAGCGCCCGAGGCGCGATAGGGGAGGAAGGACCATAGGCTATTCGACGATCTTTACGGCAAGACCGTTCGATAGATCTCGATTACTGGTGGCGTTCAGCGCGACGACGTCTTTCTCGGAAAGCCCGCTTAGAATCTCTACCCGGGTCAGGTTGAGAACTCCAACCTGAACCGGCGTCCGCACCAGCTTGCCCTGAACGATGCGATACACATAATCGCTGGCGCCTTCGGTGTGCAGGGCTTCGCGCGGCACGCTCAGCACGTTGAACCGCTGCGACACGGTTACCGTTACGGTGACATTCGTGTTGGGCAGCAGATCTTCCTGCGCGTCGTCGACCGTAATCAGGCATTCTCCGACGTTCCGGGTCCCGTAGGTAATGACCGTGGAGGGTGCCCGGCTGATGTGCCCGTGCCATACCTGATTCGGCTTGGCGTCCCACAGGATCTTGACGGCCTGGCCGACCGCCAGTTTGCCGATCTCAGGCTCGTCGAAGTAAGCCCGCACCTGGATTCTCTTCAGGTCCGCCACATCCAGCAGAGGCTCCCCTGCGTTCACAAAATCGTAGTCGTTGACCGGGATCGCGTAAACGGTGCCGTCAATCGGCGTCCGTATATTGGCATTGCTGTAAATGCTCTGTGCGGCGGATACGGCAGCTCGCGCGTCATTCACCTGCGCCTGTACCTTGCTCTTGTCCGTGGCGCTGTAGCGGTTTGTCTGTCGCTGTTGAAGATTCCGCAGCGTCGTCGTCGCCGCCTGCAGCCGCTGTTCGGCAGCGGTGACCTCGCTGGCGGATGCAGCACCCTTCTGCTGTAGCTGCTGCAGCGCAGCAAGACTCTTCTGCGCCTGGTCCTTCTGTTGCTCGGCGCGAGTCAGGTCTGCATTGATGGAGAGTCGCTCTTCCTGCGTTCCCCCCTGTTGAAGATCGTTGAGCGATGCCTGCGCACTGGTCAGGCTGGCCTTCGCGGTTGCCAGGCGCGAGAGTGCGTCTGCATCCTGCATCCTCAGCAGCAGGTCGCCCTTCTTCACCTTGTCGCCAACATGAACGTAAATCTTTTCCACCACCCCGGGAACCTGCGCATGCGCCTGGAAGGGCTCCATCGGCTCAACACGGCCATTGGTCGGAACCGTGCTGACCAGGTTCTGATGCGTTACCGGAGCAGCACGGACCTCGACGACATCGCGGGTTACAAATCGGATTCCAAAGACCGCAAGCGCCACCAGGCCAAGGATGATTCCCGCCAGCGCATAAGGGTTGAGCCGTCTTGTCTCGATGGTCGGCATGCCGAAAGGCCAGTATATAAGACGCCATTCCGCCTAAGACGATGCGCCTAAATTACTTCTGCTGTGGGAACCACGACCCGCATCACGGTTGTTCGATTAACGTCGTAAAGTCTGCATCGTCGCGGCTACAGCACGTCGCGGCTACAGCATCGCAGACGGGCGCAGGTCGACCAGCTCCAGTTCTGCCCCTGTGTACCATGCGTCGTTCCGCACACGCACACGATAGGCAACATCCAGCACCATACCCGCGCGCAGTTCGAATTGCCGGCATAGCTCCGGCCAGTCTGTAGAGGTCCTGCTCCATCCCAGTGCGCTCAATCGCGTCTCGGCTGCCAGCAGATCCAGGCACACATGCCGGTCCTTGATGACCCGCACCTCTGAACCCAGCCTGACGTTGCGGCTTACAAAGACAGGCTCGCGATTCCCCATGCCGAACGGACCGCAGCGCTCGAGCCACCCGTGCAGCTCGATGCTGACCTCTTCCAGATTGACTTCCGCGTCATAGTCGAGCGGCTGCACCAGCACTCCCCGGTCGAGGGCCGCTGCACTGTGTCTCTCCAGTCGGTCGCGCAAGAGAGGGACATTTTCGGAGGGAAGTGAAAATCCTACGGCATGAGCATGGCCTCCGAACCGCGTAAAAAGAGGGCCGTCTTCGTCATGGACCGCGGTGATCGCATCCAGAAGATGGTAGCCGGGGATCGATCGTCCCGATCCATGAGCCTCGCCGTCCTCATGCGTTAGGACCAGCGCCGGACGCCCGGTGCGATCGACAATCCTCGAGGCCAGAATTCCCAGAACGCCGCGATGCCACTCGGGGTCGTCCATGACGAAGCAGACAGCAGGAAAGCCGCCATGCGGATCGCGCAGCGCGTCCAAACGCTTTTGGATCGCCTCAAGCGCCTGCGACTCCGTGCTCTTGCGCTCCTCGTTCAGGTGGTTCAGCTTCTCGGCCAGCTCTCGTGCTCGCGCAGGATCGCGCGTCAGAAACAGCTCCACAACGTCGCTGGCAACGTCCATCCTCCCCGCAGCATTGATGCGTGGCGCCATCCGGAACGCCACCTCGAAGGCGCTCGGTGACCGGTCCAGGGGAATCTGTGCAACCTCCATCAGGGCGCGAAGCCCCGGCTGGACAGGGTTGCGCAACTCCCGCAATCCCACCGCCGCCAGCACCCGGTTCTCGCCTTCAAGCGGCACCGCATCCGCGATGGTTGCAATCGCAACCAGCTTCAGGAACGAAGGCACCAGCGTCTCTTCCAGTCGCTTTCGTTCCGCATCGCTCCTGCAGCCTTCCCGCAGAATCGCATGCGCCAGTTTGAATGCGACGGCAGCCCCGCACAACGATTTGAAGGGATAGCCACACCCCGTCTGCGCAGGATTGACCACTGCCAGCGCCTCAGGCACTCCCTGTGCCTCATCGGGAAGATGGTGATCGGTGACGATCAGGTCGAGCCCAAGGGCCTTCGCCTCAACTGCCGCAGCAAACGCACGGATCCCCGTATCGACGCTGATGACCAGGCGAATTCCTTCCGCCGCCGCATCGGCCAGAACGTTCGTGCGCATTCCATAGCCCTCGCGAATGCGATGCGGCACGTGGTATCGCACCCTTGCGGGAGTCTCTTTCGGGGCACTGCGCTTAATCGCCGTCTTCAGCAGTACCGTCGCAGTCGTGCCATCGACGTCGTAGTCCCCATAGATCAGGATGGGCTCCGTTTGCTCAAGCGCCTGACGGATTCGGGCAACGGCCCTCTCCATCCCGTGCATCTGCATCGGGTCGATCAGATCGGCGAGTGAGGGAGATAAAAACGCCTTGACAGCGGATTCTTCCACGAATCCGCGTGAAACCAGCACCTGCGCGATGCCACGCGGACAACCGGTCCAGGACATGACCTGCCGGACGAGGCTTTCATCGGCAGAGCGCCTCACCCACTCTCGTACTGTGGCAATTTGACCGGTGGCCAACGCGTACCTGCTCCGTCTACTCCTCGTTGTCGCGATCGTCCACAACGATGCTGCCGAGGTCCCCAACCGTCTCCACTAAATCCTGGAAACGGTCATACCACTCTGTCGCCACCTCGCACAGGAACATCACGCCCTGGCAGGGAAATCCAAGCTGCAGGTATCCGATCTTGCCCACATGCCGCAGCAGCTTCTCTGCGTCTTCCACCTCGGGGGATTCATCATCCGGGAACATCTGATCGCGGATCTCTTCAATCAGTGTGGCGAGGTCGGACTTTTCAAGCACCGCCTCGCTCATCGTCAGGAAAGGAGCGCCAGACGCCTTTGCCAGCTCCACAAAGTCCTTCCAGCTGTCCGGATTCTCTTCCTCAAACATGACGGAGGGAACCTCATCGGAGACATAGCCATTCATTCTGCGCATGCCGTGGCCGGCGATGAAAGCCACCATGTCGTCTTTGAGCGAGATCAGATTATCAGGATGCATCGAGATGCTATTGTCTCAAAAAGCCGGGCCGCTGGAACAGCGTTTCCGTGCGGTGGCCTGTGCATCCTTCTCCGGTCGACGGAATCCAACACAGGATGCCCCTGTTTGAACACCACGTCTTTATCTGCACCAACGAGCGCGATTCCACCGCCTCTCGCCCCAGCTGCCTGCCGCAGGGCAGCAAGAAACTGAAGTCGGCCTTCAAGGACGCCATCAAGCAGGCAGGCCTCAAGCACAAGGTACGCGCGAACGAATCCGGCTGTCTTGACCAGTGCGAACACGGTCCCGTTGTCGTCGTCTATCCTGACGCGGTCTGGTACGGTGGCGTCCATCCCGGCGATGCGGAAGAGATCGTTCAGCAGCATCTCGTCCAAGGAAATCCGGTCAAGCGCCTTCGTCTGCCCGACACCTGCATCAACAGCGATCATTGCCCGCATCGCAGGGAATCGCTCTGAGCATTGAAGAAAATCCACGTGTTATATTCGACTCTAAACCCATGATCTTCTCTAAGGATTACGTAGGTTATCTCGCGCGCCAGACGGTCAAACATCTCATCGCGCAGAAGATGATCCAGACCGACAAGCTGGCTCTGGTGGAAGAGCGCGTCGCGGCCGCTCTGGTTGACGAACTCTCGCTCGAGGATCGCATCAACGAGGAAGTCCGGGTCATCCTTGAAGCCTTCCAGGAAGACATGCGCAAGACCGGGGCGAGCTACCCGGAGATGTTCAAGAAGGTAAAGAACGAGTTGGCTCGTAAGTACAAGGCGGTGCTGTGAGAATCTCCCGCGACAAAGTCAACAAACTTGCCCACACCGTAGCCGATACCCTGGCCGAGATCCCGGAGTGCGACTTCCTCGAAGATCGCAACACCATTCGCCAGGAAGCCCGCAAAGCCTTGGAGAAGCTGCTGACCGAAGAGACGAGGATCGACGCTGCCGCACGTCAGAAGATCGCCTCACAGCGGAAGATCATCCTCGAAGGCTCGCAGGAGTGGGACATCCTCTATCGCAAGTACTACAACGACGAGGTCAGGAAGCTCGGCCTCTAGCTCCACTCCGTGTTGGCGATTCACTCCGATTGGGGTACAATTGCTTCAGTCGCTGGAGAAAAAATCCTCCTGCAAATCTATCTGGCGTTATGGTGTAACTGGTTAACACGCCGCCCTCTCAAGGCGGAGAGTCCGGGTTCGAGCCCCGGTAACGCTACCAAGCCCTTCACTTCAATCGAAGCCTTGGCGCCATGGTGTAACTGGTTAACACGCGGCCCTTTCAAGGCTGAGAGTACGGGTTCGATCCCCGTTGGCGCTACCAACTCCCGTCATTCCCCGCCACATCCAGTCATCTCCCTCTCCATCCAGTCGTCGCAGATCTGCGAAGTCGATCAGGCCCCGCAACCTCCACGCGAGAATGGCATGTATACCGCACTTGCATCGTCCTCCGGCCCTTCCAGCCACCGCGACCCAATGTTAATCTGAAAGCACCGTGTCACCCCAGCTTGTAACCATCTTTGAGGAGCAGTACCGCGCTCTCCGGCCCCGCGCCCCCATCCCTCCCTTCGACATTCGCTTTCGCCGCTTCACCTCACTGAACACCACCATCCGCCTGCGCGAGGGCCAACTCCACGTCCGCCTCTCCGACCTGCTCGAGCACGCGCCCGAAGCCGTGCACCACGCCATCGCCCACATCCTCCTCGCCAAGCTCTATCGCAAGCCCATCACCCCGGCCCATGCCGACCGCTACCGCCGCCACGTATCCTCCGAGGCGGTCTCCCGCCAGGCCGAACACATCCGCCAGACCCGCGGGCGCAAACGAATCCTCACCCCAGTCGGCCATCACTTCGATCTGAATGAGGTCTTCGATTCCCTCAACACCCGTTTCTTCCATGGCCTGCTCGGTCGTCCCATCCTCACCTGGAGCGCGCATCACGCCCGCCGCATGCTCGGCCACTACGACGCCGCCCACAACACCATCATGGTCAGCCGTGTCTTCGACCGTCCCGACACACCCCGCTGCGCCATCGAATATCTGCTCTACCACGAGATGCTCCACCTCAAGCATCCCGTCCGCGTAAAAGGCGGCCGCCGCTGCGTCCACTCCCGCGAGTTTCAGGCTGACGAACGGCTCTTCCCTGAGCTTGAAGAAGCCAAGGCGTATCTCCGCCGCCTCTAGGCCCGACGGTTCGCGTCCCAAAAAACAAAAGGCCCGGAAGCGGCTCTGAACCACCTCCGGGCCTTCCATACCGCTCTTCTAAACCACCGTATCTTCAGCAAGCGCCGGATCCCATCGAACATTCTTTGCGCGCGCTACGGCCACCAGCGCTGCCCCGGCCAGGATCGATCCCAGCGCGGCCACCTGTGCATTACTCATCCCCCAATAAAGACGCGGATTGATCCGCACAAACTCCACCAGAAATCTCCCGATTCCGCTCAACACCAGGTACTCCCCCGTAATCACGCTCACCGGCGGACGGCTCTTCACTCTGCGCCAAAGCCACCATGCCAGCGCCAGCGAATACAGCAACTCGTACACCGGCGTCGGCTGCACCAGGTCCGGAGTAGGGACCAGCGCATCCGGCCGCATGTGAACGCCCCACAGCAGCGTCGTCTTGATCCCGTAGTCGCCATCTCCCGAAAGCAGGCATCCAATCCGGCCCACGCCATACCCTATCGCTGCCGCGGGAGCAGCCAGGTCCAGCATCCGCAGCGCTCCAATCGGTCTGCCCGCCGTTCCCTCCGGCGAGCGGAAGCGCGCCGAGCGTCCCATCCACATCAGCATCAGGATCCCCGCAACCATCCCTCCGAACCACGCAAAGCCCGCCTGGAACCAGTGCAGAAACCCGATCACCACATCGACCGGGTGCGACCATCCCGGAGAAGCAATCCGCGCCATCGACTCCCGCAGCGCCGCCGGGTCCTGCAGCTCATGCCACAGCTTCGCTCCGGCCACTCCGGCGATCACGACAACAGCAACAATATTCAGCGCATCGGCATCGATGCCGTTCCGGACGAAGTTCTTATGCAGCACAATCGTCCCCGCCACCGCAGCCAGCCACAGCAACAGCCCGAACGTACCCAGGTGCACCGGGCCAAAATTGATATACGGATACATAGTCCTCGCTTCTCTTCAGTGTACCGTCCGGGGCGCTTCCAGTAGTGCCTCCAGCGCCGGCTTAAGACTTGGACTCCCGCCGCAGCTTCGCGTACCTTTTTCTTATGCCCACCAGTACCGCGCCTGCATCCACAGCATTTTTTCCGGCTCCCGAAACCATGGAAGTCCTCCTCTCCAAACAGCAGATCCAGGAGCGCGTTCGCGAGATCGGCGCCCAGATCTCAGCCGAATACGAGGGCCAGTCCATCGTTCTCATCGGAGTCCTCAAGGGAGCAGCCATCTTCCTTGCCGACCTCGCCCGAGCCATCCAGGTCGACAACACGTTTGACTTCGTCGCCGTCTCCAGCTACGGCCGCGCCCGCGTCTCCTCCGGCGCCGTCAAGCTCATCAAGGACATCGACAATCCCATCGAAGGCAAGCACGTCATCCTCGTCGAAGACATCCTCGACACCGGCCTCACCCTCAGCTTCCTCCGCCAGATGATGCTGCAGCACAAGCCCGCATCCCTCAAGATCGCAACCTGCCTCGACAAGCCAGACCGCCGCCTCGTCCCCATCGAGGCCGACTACGTCGCCTTCAAGATCCCCAACCAGTTCATCATCGGCTACGGCATGGACTATGCAGAGCACTACCGCGGCGTAGAAGACATCCGCCTCTTCCCCGAAGACGCCGGCCACTGAGATACGGCCCGCGCATGCGCCGGTCGCTTCATTCATTCGAACCAAACTGTCATCCTAAGCAAGAACCGGGGCCCCATCTTCGGCGCGGCTTCATCGCGCCTAACGTGGGCCAATCGCGCGAAAGCACGATCCGTCCTCTCTTCCTCGGCCCCCAAACGACTCAGTAGTTCCCACTCCCCACAGAAGTGTCATCCCGAGCGAAGCCTCTCGCAGCTTCATCGCGAGAGGCGCAGTCGAAGGATCTGCGTTTCGCTCAGTAGCCATCCTCATCATCTTCCCCTACACGTAAGCCACAGCATCGATCTCCACCAGGCTGTCCCGCGGAATAATCGCCGCCACCGTCGTCCTCGCCGGCGGCTCCTTGGCAAACCGCGCCGTGAAGATCTCGTTCATCGCCGCGTAGTCATTAATGTCCCGCAGAAAGACCTGGACCTTGATCACCTTGTCCATCGAAGAGCCAGCGTTCTTCAACTCCGCCTCAATCTGATCGAACGCGTAGTTCACGCACGACTTGATGTCCTTCGGATCGGGCGCACTGTAAGACGCCTTCCCCGAAACGTAGATCACGTTCCCGTAAGCGACCGCAGGCGAATACGGCGGCTTTGGACTGGCATTCGGATTCGCTGTAAATATCTTCTTAGTAGCCTTCGCAGCAGCATGAGCCATCGGAGCGAACAATGCAGCTCCGCTAAAAGCGGCAAACCAACGTCGCGTCATAGAGAACCTCGCACAGAGAGTAAGAAATGCTCCCTATCTTAGGCTCCACGCAGAAAAGTGCATAAGGCGAATGCCCCACCTCCGTTTACGAATAGGGTAGGAAAGCGCCGGTAGAACCTCCAGTGGTTGATACCATCTGGAGCCTGCTAATGGGCCGGGTGCCCCATCTTCGGCGCAGTTCTATCGCGCCTAAGGTGGCCAATCTCGCGAAAGCGCGATCCGTTCCTTCTACTTCGCCACCAAGACCGCCGCTCGCTTCCCACTCCCCACCAAAGAGTGTCATCCTGAGCGAAGCCTCTCGCAGCTCCATCGCGATAGGCGCAATCGAAGGATCTGCGGTTCACCAAAGCCTCCGTTTAAAAACTACCTCACCCCAGCCCAAACTCCGCAGCCAGCAGCTCATAGCTCCTCACCCTCTTCTCGTGATCCCAAGCAATCGTGTTCACGATCACCTCCCCAATCCCCAGCTCGCCAGCCATCTGTTCCAGCCTCTCCCGCACCAACGCGGGAGTCCCCACAAAATAACGCGGCCACTCCCCCTCCTCCAGAGGAAACTCCCCACGCATCTTCAGCTCGCGCACCGCGTCCTCCGGCGCCGCAACCGGCTTTCGCTCGCCCAGCCGGATCCTCTGCTGCAGCAGCTTCACACTGGCCGAAAGATACTCCGCCTCCTCCTCGGTCTCCGAGCAGATCACCCCCACCGCCACGGTCGCCTCAGGTCGCTCCAGCCGAATCCCCGGACGAAAGTGCCGCATGTAAGCCTCAATCGCATCCCGCGTCTTCACCGGCGAAAAGAAGTGCGCGAACGAGTACGGCAACCCGAACTCCACCGCCGCCGCCGAGCTCCACATGCTCGACCCCAGCATCCATACCGACGGCCCGGCATACCTCTCCTCCAGAACCGGCGCCGGCATCGCCTTCACCTTCCCAAACGGATGCCCCGTCGGAAATCCATCCTCCAGAAATCCCAGCAACTCCGTCACCTGGTCCGGAAAATCATCCTCCATCGCCACCTTGCGGCTGCGCCTCAGCGCCAGCGACTCCATCGGGCCGCCTCCAGGAGCCCGACCTATCCCCAGGTCTACCCGCTCCGGATATAGCCCGTACAGCGTCCTGAAGACCTCCGCCACCTTGAGCGGCGTGTAGTGCGGCAGCATAATCCCGCCCGACCCGATCCGTATCCTGCTCGTCTCCGCCCCAATCCGCGCCAGCATAATCTCGGGAGCCGTGCACGCCAGCAGGTCCATCGCATGATGCTCCGACATCCAGAAACGCGTATATCCCAGCGCGTCCACCCGCCGCGCCAGCGCAATTGAGTTCTGCAACGCCTGTGCCGGAGCCGTTCCCTCCGGTACAGGCGACTGGTCCAGCACCGAAAGTCTCAGTCTTCCATTCGCCATGGCTATCTGATGACCTGGCACTCCGAAGGGAACCAATCCCTCGGAATGTCATCGAACCAGCTATATAAACCATCTCTTTGGAAGGTGTCATTCCGACCGGAGCGTGCAGCGCGGAGTGGACGAATCTGCGGTTTGCCTGCACCCCGGTATCTTGGTGGCGAGAAAAAGACTCATTCAAGGACGCTCCGGCAGATCTTCTTCCGCCGCGGCTGGAACGGAAAACCGGGATAGATCGCTAAATTTCAATAACATCCGTTATGTTCGCCTTTCTTTCGCTATACTGTGTCCACGGAGCCTAAGAATCCGGAGCGTGGAAATCCAGTGAACACCCGGCAAAAACTCGCACTCCTCGGCGACTCCGAACAGACGTCGCCTACTGTGCCTCCTCTGATGCCAGGATGGCCGACCCACGGCAAGGTACGCTCAGCCGCCCGCGGCCACCGCAGCCTGTCAACCCCTGTTCCCCCATAAACTATTGAAAACACGTAGCATCCATGCTGCCGATTGGGGTCAGGCGGATTGATATACTTGGAGATGGAAAGGCCCCGAAGAATCCGGGGCCTTTGCCGCTGTAAGTTCATTTCTATGAATACTTTACGTTCAAGTATCATGTTTTCAAGACTTTAGCCGCGAAGTCCAAGAGCAAGTCCTTTATTTAGAAGACTTTGCGTAAAAACCAGGAGGGTGGGGTACGTCCGCAATCCAGCCAGCCCTCCCCTGCGTGTGATAGAAACAGACCGCGCCGGTAAATCGGCCCGTAAGGAGAGTCATGAGCAGCAGCCTGTCCCACACAGAATCGCAAGTCTTCAATCCAACCAGCTTCGCAGAACAGGCCCTGTCCTCTCCACAAAATCTCGCCGCGCTCATCGACCACACCCTGCTGAAACCGGACGCCAACCGCGCCCAGATCCTTCAGCTCTGCCATGAGGCCGCGGAGCACCGCTTCGCCTGCGCGATGGTCAACCCCGTCTGGGTCCAGACCGCTGTCGCCGCTCTTCATGGAACCGGCGTTAAGGTCGGAGTCGTCGTCGGCTTCCCGCTCGGAGCCACTCTCTCCGCCTCCAAGCGCGACGAGACCGCCCGCGTGCTCAAGCAGGGTGCCCATGACGTCGACATGGTCCTGAACATCGGCCTGCTCAAGAGCGGCACCCCTGCCGACTATGAACTCGTCAAGCAGGACATCCGCGGCGTCGTCGAGCTCGCCCACGGTCACGGGGCCATCGTGAAGGTCATCCTCGAAACCTGCCTGCTGAGCTTTGAAGAGAAGCTCCGCGCCTCCGAGCTTGCTCTCTCCGCCGGGGCCGACTTCCTCAAGACCTCAACCGGCTTCTCCACCGGCGGAGCCACCGTGGACGACATTGGCCTCCTCCGAGGCGTTGCCGGATCGCGCGCCGGGGTTAAAGCCTCCGGCGGTGTCCGCTCTCTCGCCGACGCATCTGCAATGCTCCACGCCGGGGCCTCGCGTATCGGCGCCAGCGCAAGCGTCAAAATCATCAATGAACTCGCCGGCAAGGACGGAAGCTCCGCCCCTTCCAACGGCAGTTACTGAGGGAGTACCGGTAGAAGGAAGGAACTCCCGCAAGAAAACCGCAGTTTCATCACCTTCGTCAGTAGTATCATCGGCTCTTCGTATGTCCACGGCCAACAAACAGCGACGCGGAAGCTCTTCCCCGACCGCGCCTCCCGAAGAGGCCGCACCCGAGAACACGTTTGAGGGCGACTACAGGCCGCGCTCGGAAGAACCGCCGCAGGTAGCCAACATCCGCGTTGACCCGGTCCATCAGGTTGAGTTTCTTCACTCGCTCGCTGACGCCCTCAACACCACGCTCGACCTGAATACCCTGATGCACCGCGTCGCCGACCTCGTCCGCGCCGTCATCGATTACAGAATCTTCGCCATCCTGCTGATCAACGATCGCACCCAGGAACTCTGGATGCGATTCCAGATCGGTCACACGCCTGAGATCGAGCGCACCCGCCTCAAGATGGGCCGCGGCATCGTCGGCCAGGCCGCCCTGCAGCGCCGAACCCTGCTGGTCGATGACGTTACCAGGGAAGAACACTACATCAACGCCAACCCCGAGGTAAGGTCCGAGCTCGCGGTTCCATTGATCGTCAAAAATCGCGTCATCGGCGTCTTCGACATAGAATCCGAGATTCCCGCCTACTTTACGGAAGAGCACAAGCGTTTGCTTGAGCTGGTCGCCTCCCGAGTAGCGATCGCCGTTGAAAACGCGCGCCTTTACACCCGCGTCTCCCGACAGGCCCAGACGCTCGCGGTCCTCAACGAGATCTCGCGCGAGATCACCAGCATCCTCGATCTGGACGATCTGCTCGAACGCATCGGCCAGCTCCTCAAGCGCGTGATCGACTACCAGATGTTCACCATCCTGCTGTGGAACGATCGCACACAGCACTTCGAGCATCGATTCTCATCCCGGTACGGCGAGCGGATCAAGCGCGATCGCTCCGTTGCTCCCGGCGAAGGCATCATCGGCTCGGCCGCGGAGGCGCGAGAATCCATCCTCGCGCCGGATGTCCGCAAGGACTCACGCTACCTAGCGATCAATCCCGAGACGCGATCCGAGCTCGCCGTGCCGCTGATCTACAAGGGACAGGTGATCGGTGTCATCGATCTTGAGCACACGCGCGTCAACTATTACAACGAAGACCACCAGCGTACGCTCTCCACGCTCGCCGCGCAGGTAGCCATCTCGATCGCAAACGCCCGGCTCTATCAGCGCATCCACGAAGAAGAGCAACGCATGGAGCGCGATCTGGAGATGGCGCGGCAGGTGCAGTTGCGCCTGCTTCCGCCGCAACCTCCCAGACTGGAGCGCGCCGAGTTCGCCGCGCAATTCGTCGCGGCCCGTTCCATCGGCGGCGACATCTACGACTTCCTCGATTACGGGCCGGGCCGCGTGGCCGTAGCCATCGGCGACGTCAGCGGAAAAGCGGCTCCGGCGGCTCTCTACGCCGCTCTCGTCAGCGGAATCCTGCGTTCGCTGGCCGCTCAAAATCTGTCGCCGGCCGCCCTGCTCTCTGCGCTCAACGACCAGTTGCAGGAGAGGCGCCTGGACTCGCAGTACGTGACCATGCTGGTCGCCATCTGGGACGACTCCAACCAGACGCTCCAGATCGCCAACGCCGGTTCCGTGCAGCCGTTATTCGTCTCGCTCGTCTCCAGCAGCTCGCGAACGACCGTCGACGTCAAGACCATCAAGGCCGAAGGGTTCCCGCTGGGGCTCTTTCCCGATGTGCAGTACGAAGAGTTCACCATCTCGACCCGAACAGGCGACCTGCTCGTCTTCTTCTCCGACGGGATTCCGGACGCAGAAAATGCCAAAGGCGATATGTTCGGAACGGAGCGGCTGGCCAAGGTTCTGAAGGCGCAGCGCCAGCCAACCGCAGCCTCGACAGTAGAGGCTATCCTCAAGGCGGTCTCCGATTTCCAGTCCGGCACCGAACACTTCGACGATGAGACGGTGGTGGTTCTCCGCGCCCTGTAATGCCTGCGTTCCAACCCCGTCGCCGATGTGCCAACTGCGGGTGAGAAAAGGTAGGATAGAGGAGATGTCCTCCACAATCTCTCAGTCAAACGCATCGACCACGCAGGTAGTTCGTCCCGCCCGCAGCTTTCAGGGCTCTGTCACTGTCCCCGGAGACAAGTCCATCTCGCACCGTTATGGAATGCTCGCCGGCGTGGCCGAAGGAACCACGCGCCTCAGCAACTTTTCGACCGGCGCGGACCCGCATTCGACCCTGAGCTGCGTGGAGGCGCTCGGCGCCAAAGTTACGAAGAACGGCACCAGCATTGAAGTAGTTGGAACAGCGGGAGCATTTCAGCAGCCTGCCTCCGAGCTGGATTGTGGGAACTCCGGCAGCACGATGCGTATGCTGGCCGGGCTGATCGCTCCGCACCACCACACCTTCACTCTTATCGGCGACCACTCGCTGACGATGCGGCCGATGGAGCGCATCCGCAAGCCTCTCTCCGCAATGGGAGCGAAGATCGACCTGGTGGACGGACACGCCCCGATGGTGATCCACGGCGGGCCGCTGAAGGCGATTGACTTTGAGACTCCCATCCCGTCCGCGCAGGTGAAGACCGCCGTTCTCTTCGCAGGGCTTCAAGCCGAAGGAACGACCAGCCTCTCGGAAGCCGTCCGGACTCGTGACCACTCTGAACACGCGCTGAAGGCCTTTGGCGCTTCATTGACTCGGACCGGCGAGCGGCTGAGCATCCCCGGGGGCCAGAAGCTTAAGGCGATCGAAGCCACCGTTCCCGGCGACATCTCATCGGCTGCGTTCTTCCTCGCCGGCGCCCTGCTCTTTCCGGACTCCAATCTCGTGCTGGACTCGCTTGGAATGAACCCGACCCGCGCGGCGCTTCTCGACGTCATCACCATGCTCGGCGGCAAGATCAAGGTCCTGATGGTCGAAGAACATCACGGCGAGACGATCGGAACGATCCAGGTCAACCGCTCGCCGGAAGGGCTGAAGGGCGCGGAGATCAGCGGCGCGCTGTCGGCGCAGCTGATTGATGAGCTTCCGGTGATCGCGGCCATCGCTCCCTACACCCGAGATGGCGTCGTCATTCGCGATGCAAAGGAGCTGCGCGTCAAGGAGTCGGACCGTATCGCTCTGGTGGTAAAGAACCTGCGAGCGATGGGTGCGGAGGTGACGGAGCTTGAGGACGGCATGATCGTTCCCGGCAACCAGCAGCTCCATGGTGCCGAAATCGATTCGGGCAGCGACCACAGAATTGCAATGGCGTTCTCGATTGCTGCTCTGCGAGCTTCGAGCGAGAACGTGATTCACGGAGCAGAGGCTGCGGCGATCTCCTTCCCTGAATTCTTCAACTTCCTCGACGAGCTGGCACAGCGATAGGCCAAAACAGCCTTCTATTGAAGATGGTCTACAGAGGAGATGCTGGCGGCAATCCGCTCTGATCGGGCCGATTCCGATGGAGGATATCTGCGAAGGAGATCGTGCAGCGCTGCACAGACGGATGGTGAGTCGATCTCATCCAGCAGATAGCCTTCAGGAATGTTTCTTCGATCGATGTCCGGACCTCGAAGAATTGTGACATTGGGAACGCCAAGCGGCAGCCACTCGATCGGCGCCTGCCAGGATGGCCCGAGCACTACAAGCGGAAGACCGACGGCGCGACCAATATGCATCGTTCCCGTATCGAGCGAGACGGCAACGTCACTCAGGCACAGCAGCGCAGCCAGTTCAGTTACGGAGGTGCGCCCAGCGAAGGAAGTTCCAATTCCGTCAGCTGCCTTGCGAATGGCTGCGATCGGCTCAGAATCCTTATCTGTTCCGACGTAGGCCACTTCACAGCCAAGCTCGTAATGCGCGTAACGAATCACCTCCGCGAAGCGAGCCGTGTACCAGCCTGTCCTCTGTCCTCCACTGTTCTGAGTCACGAAGATCGCGAGCGGTCTGCTTTGCTGGTGAGCGGATTGTGCCATCGCCCGAGCCTTGTCCAAATCTGCAGTAGAAAAGAAGACTCTCGGCTCCCGATGTTCGGAGCTGGCGCCGGCCAGTTCCGCCAACTGGAGATTGTTATCGATGAGACTGCGGGATGGATCGTACTGCAGTGGCCTGTGATAGAGCTCCGGATAAAGGGTGAAGCCACCACGTACGGCCGGCCAGGCGGAGAACGCCAGGGCCGCTATCCCGAACCTGCGATCCGATGCACCGGTAGCGATCAGGTCAGGATCAAGGGCCCGATGAACCAAGGATGCCCTCAGACTGCGTGCAGTGGATAAGGGTGAGGCGAACGGGTCGGGAGTTTCTATCAGGTGATCAATAAATCGATGGTGCCGCAGCAGTGAGATTCCAAGCCCCCGCGTCGCCACCGACACGACCGCATCAGGGTCAGAACGCTTGATGGCTTCGTAGACGGGCGTGAGGTGAACGCAGCACCCCAGAGGAAGCAGGTATTCGAGGATGAGGATGCTCTGCGGAGTCCCTGAAGAAAGGGTACGAATGCGTCGTTCCGCGGCAGTGACAACACGGGCTACGGAACGAAGAGAAGCTTCTTTGAAGGACATTCGGGGGGATATTCTCTCTTCTTCTCTTGTTGCACCTGATTACATCTTATAGCGGCCCATCTCGTCGTCGTTCAGGTTTTCGAGCCAGCGCCGCATCTCATCTGCGTTGACGGACTGATTGCCGGATGCGATCTGGCGCGAATTTTCAAGCACGTCGCGATTGACATAGATAGGGCAGTCCCATCGGAGAGCGAGCGCGATGGCATCGGAGGGCCGCGCGTCCATCGCCACGGTTTCTCCGGCCTGATCGAGCCAGATGATGGCGTAGAAGGTGTCGTCGCGGAGTTCGGAGACGACCACCTTGCGGACCTCCGCATTCAGGTTGCGGGCCATGTTCCGCAGCAGGTCGTGCGTCATGGGGCGGGGGGTTGCAGTCTTTTCAAGCTCGAGAGCAATGGCGTTGGCTTCGAAGATGCCGACCCAGATGGGAAGCACCAGATCGCTCGCAATGTCTTTCAGAACGACAATGGGCATGTTGGTGACCGGATCCATCATGAGACCGCGAATCTGCATCTCCACCTCTTCTGGAGACCGCGTAACCGTCTTGAGTTCCTGAGTGCTCATCTCAGTTGAGTACGACGAAGGGTTCGGGCTGCCGGGTAGCCTGAAATGGGAAAGAACCCGCAACTGCCTCGCCCACCAGGCAGTTCGGCATCGTACGAGTAATGTGGATCGGAAGATAGCTTCCGATGGGGGGATGAGGTGTGCCTGAAAGGACGGTGAAGTTGACGGTCTTGTTCTGGGTGGAGCGTCCCACGATTTGGTCGCGCGCCGGGTTGTAGTTCTCTACCATGACCTCGATTGTCTGGCCCAGGTGACGGGCGTAGTGTTCCCGTTGAATCTCGCGCTGCCGGTCGTTCAAAATACGGAGGCGCTCGGATTTGACTTCGTCAGGGATTGTGTCGGGCAGACTGAGCGCCGGAGTATTGGGTCGAGGGGAAAACTTGAAGGCAAAGACCGCGTCGTATCGGACGGCGTGAAGCAGAGTGATTGTCTGCTCGAAGTCTGCATCGGTTTCGCCGGGGAAGCCGACGATCATGTCGCTGGTGATGCTGATGTCGCGTGTGGCCGAATGGATCCAGCTCATGCGCTCAAGGTACCAGTCGCGAGTGTACTCGCGGGACATCGCCTTCAGGACCGCTGAAGAACCCGACTGCACCGGAAGGTGGATGTGATCGCAGAGGGTGGGGGTCGCGTCGATTGCTTCGACGATATCACGAGTAAAGTCACGCGGGTGAGAGGTGGTGAAGCGGACCCGGCGGATGCCCGGAATACTTCCGACAGCGGTCAGAAGCTCGGCGAAACTCATGCGATCTGAAGGGTCACGCCAGGAGTTGACGTTCTGTCCCAGGAGCTGAATGTCAGTAAAGCCCTGATCCGCCATGCGGCGGGCCTCCACCAGCACGGAAGCAGAGGTGCGCGAGCGCTCTTTTCCACGGGTGTAAGGGACCACGCAGTACGCGCAGAATTTGTCGCAGCCTTCAATGATCGTGATGTAGCCGCGATGGGGATTTGACCGGACGGTGAACTCGGTGTCGAAGGTCTGATCGGTCTGGCGATCATCGAGTCCCGTGATCCGGCTTTCGCCGGATTCCAGTCGCGAGAGCATCTGCGGAAGATGCCGGTATGAGGCAGAACCGGCAACGAGTGAGACATACGGGGCGCGCTCAAAGATGCGCTCCCCCTCCTGCTGGGCGACGCAACCAATCACGGCAAATTTCTTTCCTTCGCCCTGCATGCGCTTGTACTCATTCAGTCGATGGAAGACCTTCTGCTCAGCCTTGTCCCGGATGGAACAGGTGTTATAGAGGATCAACCCGGCTTCATTTTCGTCGGTAACCTGAGTGTAGCCCTCATGTTCGAGCGTGCCGATGACCTTCTCGGAATCGTGTGCGTTCATCTGGCAACCGAAGGTCTCAATGTAAAACGTCTTGCTCACCTGAACAGTATAGCGTCCGAAGCAGACCGATTGAGAGGGGACTGGGATAGTCTCCTACACCTCAATACTTTACGGGCAAGGTTTCACACTGAAGACTGTGGTGCTCACAATGAAGGCGAGCTGTCCGTGATGGATTTTACGAAGGTTGTTCTGGGATTGTCTCGGATACGGGATGTTCGCAGGTTTTATAGGCGCTACGTTCCTCCACCGTGAGGGGGAGCGGAAGGACTCGACCCTCTTTGCCGGAGGCGAAGGTTGTTTCTAGAGTCGCCATGACGGCGATGGCGGATTCGGGTGAGACGGGGACGGGCGCGGTACCTCGAATGGCATCGCGGATGCCGATGTAATAGCCGATCTGGTCGGCGTTGGGGACGGGAATTTCGGTGCGCTGGCCGGTTGCTCCGTCGAAGAGGATGCCAGGATCAGGGTCGTCGCCGAAGGCTGGGGTGCCTGGGAGGATAACGCCTTCAACGAGCTTTTTTTCCTGTGGGTCGGTGCCGTACTTGGCCCAGCTGGCCTGGGTACCATGGAGCAGCATGCGCGGGATGCCGCCGGAGGAGAGCAGGGTGGCATTGAGGATGGCGCGCATGTGCGGGTAGATGAACTGGACGTGGGCCCAGTCGTCGGTCCTGCCGCCGGGGCGAAGCGCGGCGAAGGTCGCGAGAACGCCGTCGGGCAGGCCGAAGAGGTGAAGGGTGAGGTCGATGAGGTGCGGGCCGAGGTCGAACCAGAGGCCGGCGCCGGGGCCAGGGTCTTCGCGCCAGCGCTGACGGACGAGCGGGCGGAAGCGGTCCATGTGGGCCTCGAAGTGCGTGATACGTCCGAGGGCTCCGGACTGGATCATGGATTTAGTGGCGAGTACCTCGCTGTCCCAGCGGCGGTTCTGGAAGACGGATAAGATGCGGTTGTGCTGGCGGGCGAGTGCGACCAGCTCGCGGGCCTCGGCGAGGTCGAGCGTGAATGGTTTATCGACGACGACGTGCTTTCCAGCCCTAATGGCGGCTGCGGCAAGCGGGAAGTGGCTGTCATTGGGACTGGCGATGACAATGAGGTCGAGGTCTGGATGGATCGCGGTCTCTGCGGGAGAGAGTACCTGGATGTGCGGGAGGTCGGCGCGGACACGCTCGGGCCGGCTGGAGCCAACTATAAGCAGTTCGAGCCCCGGCGTGGCGCGAACCAGCGGAGCGTGAAAGGTCTTGCCTGCGTAGCCGTAGCCGATGAGGCCGACGCGTATGGGGGCCGAGGAGTGATCAATCATTAGCTTTAAGGGTAGCAGGGCGTCGGGTAGAGTCAGCGGGGCGCGAGATCCTTGTTCTCATCCTTTTTGGGAGGATGTGCTGCGAACCATGCCTTCTGCTCCTGGAGGACCTGATTGGCCTGTTGGCGGACGTCTTCGAGGGACTCGAGGGCGATCTTGCGGGAGACGTTGTAGGCGGCGTCGTCGGCTGGAGTGCGGATAGCGGTGCCCCAGCGATCGCTGGCTTCGATCAGCTTTGGCAGGGCCTTGCGGATGTCGCGATGGCGTTCGCTGTAGTCATCGAGGTTGTCTTCGAGCTCGTTGGCGAGAGAGGTGAACTGCTCCATCAGGTCGTGTGTATCCTGCTCGCGGCCCGGGCGTCGCGGCTTTGCGTATAAGTCTTCAAGCGCCCGGATGCGGGTGTTAATGAGCTTGATGAAGACCATGACGCGGTCATTGGCTACGTAGGCTGCATCGCGAAGCTGCTCGACCTCTCCTTCCGATAGCGTAGCTTCATTGCGCTGCGCCGCGGCTCGGGGCGTGTAAACCGAGATGGAGAGAAGAGAGATTACGAGAGATGCGCAGAGGCGTCGCATGCGGGTTTATTCTAGAGCCGTTTTATTTCAGGCGTAATTCCCTTATCGTTCATCCTGAACATAGCTAAACTTCGTATGTTTGATCCAGAGCGATATCGACGCAACAGGCGAAATACAGGGATCCTTCGCGTTATTGCTCTGGATGACGGCCATCCTTTGACGAATACACAGACGTGAAATGCGACAACGGTCCTTCATGGAGACTGCAGGCGTGTGCGAACTTCGCCGGCGCGAATGGATCAGTGACTGAAGACCTGCGTCAAAAGTTCGGTCTGAACCTGGTTCAACTGCTTCAACGTGGCCTGAACTGTGGGCTGATCCTCGTATGAGGCACTGTGGAGATACTGATTGAGCCGGAAGGTGGTGTCGTGCATCAGTTTTTCCGCATTCTTGAGCCGTTTTGCATCGTGACTGATACTGAAGCGGATGAGCTGAGCGTACTTTGCGACCTTCTGCAGGGTCGCCACGGCTCGGTCGGGATCGCCGTTCCGCATCTGTTGTCCGGCGAGTTGTGTCATGGCTGAGACGAGCTCGGTGTAGAGGAAGCACTGGTCGCGCGGGCTGGCCTGCTCTGCCTTCTGCTCAAGCTGGAGAAGCTGCTGTTCATCGAGTGCCGCCATTCTATCCGCAGCCTGGGACGGTAGACAGATCGATGCCAAAAAGAAGAGCGAAACGAAGGACCGAAACATAACCCGCATAACCCACCTCGTTGTAGAGGCGTCTGGCTTCAGTATTCCGTGGAGTCGACGTCAGTTCGTTGTCGTAACTGCCATTTTCTACTTCATGTGTTCCAGAGCGGCCAGCCGGTGTTTTGCCTCCCATTCTTCATCTGGAAACTGGCCCTTTGCTGCCGCGAGGAACTGTTTGTACAGATCAGATGCTTCTTTGACCTGGTGGAGTTTGTCGTGCGCCGTTGCCGCTAAAAAGAGGGTCGACGTTGAAGGTGGCAGAACTTTAGCACGAAGCTCGAGCGCCTGCAAGACGGTGGCGGGATCGTTGTTGCTGGCGGCGGCAAAGGCGAGGTGGCTTGCAGCGACGCCGTATGCCTGAGGGGTGGGGAAGGCCTTGGGATCAGCGATGGCCCGCTTGAGGAGGGGTTCGGCGTCTGCGGCCCGATGCATGCGGATGAGGGTGTCGGCCTGGTCGTCGAGCAGGGTGGGATCGTTGGGAGAAGCTGCCGAAAGAGCGGTGTAGAGGGGCAGGGCCTTCTCATACTGGCTGCTGCGTACATAGAGCCGGGCAAGCAGGCGGGTGATGGCGGGGTCCTGCGGGTGCGCGGCGTGGAGCTTTTCGACGAGCGGAACTGCCTGATCGGGCTTGTCTTCCTGCTCGTAGAGGTTGGCGAGCTGGGCGTTGAGCGTGGGATCGTTTGGATTCTTCGTGAGCGCGGCGATGAGGAGGGGTTCGGCCTGGTCGAGCTTTTTCTGATCGATAAGGAGGTGGACGAGGGCGGCGGTCGCGTCGGCATTGTTGGGGTCGGAGGCGAGGAGACGGCGGAAGGAGGCCTCGGCGGCAGTGGGATCTCCGTTGGCTGCAGCCAGCTCGCCGGTCAGTAGGGTGTCGTCTGGAGTTTCGGGGGTAAGCTTGAGAGCGGCGAGTAGCTCTTCGCTCGCTCCGGATGGATTTGTGGGTTGGTCGATTCTCGCCATGGCCCGGTAAGCTCGCGCTCGCAGGGCGGGATCTCCGTTTGGAATCGCCGCGGCGGCAGCGAGTTCGGAGTGGGCATCGGCTGCCCTGCCGTTCCGAGCGAGCAGAAGGCCGAGGGCGAGGTGGGGCTCAAGCAGGTTGGGGCTGGCGGCGATGGCTTTGCGGTAGCTGGCTTCTGCGTCGGCGGTCTGGTTAAGCGCATCCTGGGCGGAGCCGAGATTGTAGAAGACCTGCGCGTCTTTGGGGTTCTTTTCCGCGAGGGTGGAGAGGAGCTGGACCGCGGTGGAATAATCCTGCCGGTTGAGAGCGTCGGCGGCCTGAGTACGGAGAGGGTCCCGCTGGGGCGATTCGGTGGCGTCGCGTGTTCCTGCCGGGAGTTGAGCATGGGCAAAGATAGGGCACAGCGACAGAGCGAAAGCCGTGAGGGGGAAAAACTTCCGCCAGTTCCGAGACTGATGGCGGTGAATGGTGAGTTGCATGTGCGGCCTTTCTCCCCCACCGTGCGAAGAATGATTAGGAGCAGGGTGGCGCGCTTCCGGACGGCATGGTCCAGTCGCTGGCTCTTAGTTTAAATGGAAACGGCGGTGATGCGGCAGGGGTGGTCTTCAGCTCTGTTTAAGTAGAAGCTGAGAGGATGGGGCGGAGGACCCTTTCGTGCGGTTACTACTGGTTGAGGATGAGCAGCGCCTGGCGGACAATATTGCTGCAGCTTTGCGGGAGAGCGGATTTGCGGTGGATCATGCCGCCGATGGCAGTGCGGGATCGTACCTGGCGGAGCAGGATATCTATGACGCGATCATTCTCGACCTGATGCTGCCGGAAAAGAGCGGGCAAGCTGTTCTGCGCGATTTGCGGCAGAGGAAGCTGCAGACGCCGGTGCTGATTCTGACGGCGCAGGAAGGAAAGGAGTCTGTGGTGGAGCTGCTGAACAGCGGCGCGGACGACTACCTGGCGAAGCCGTTTGATCTTGGTGAGCTGATTGCGCGGGTAAAGGCCCTGATACGGCGATCGAAGGGAGCGGCGTCTGCTGTTCTGCGGATTGGGGACGTGGAGGTGGACACGGTCCGGCAGATCGTCAGGCGGCGGGAGATGGAGGTTGATTTGTCTCCTACGGAGTATCGGATTCTGGAGTACCTGGCACACAAACCGCGGGCGATTGTGTCAAAGCAGGAGCTGCTGGAACACCTGTATGACTATGATTGGGAGCACCATTCGAACGTAATTGAGGCGCATGTCTCGAATCTGCGCAGGAAGTTGAACATGGCGGATACGGAGCCGCTGATTGAGACGCTTCGCCATCGCGGATACAGATTGAGAGAGGACGCGCTCTGATGACGGGAAGAGCCTCCATTACGAGGCGCCTGATTGTGGCGGTTCTGCTGCTTGAGGTGCTGGCTGCAATTGCTCTGATCGGCGCGGTTACGGTGCATGAGCGCAAGGTGCAGTATGAGGCGTTCGATGCGAACCTGCGAAGTCATGCGAGCACGATCTTTGGCGCTGTGCAGGATGCAGACGACGTGGGCGACAATGTGCAGCTGGAGCTGCGGGGCCTGAAGATCCCAAAGAGAGCGATCTACGAAGTTCGAGACCAGAGAGGGGTAGTGCTGGGATCGGTGGGAAGCGTGCCTTTATTGGATGCGTCGCCTGAGAGCTTTGAGGATGTGAACGTCGAGGGACATTCATATCGATTTTTTGTTCTAAGCGCGGACAGGATCATCGATCCGGGGGTGGATGGAGGGATTGATCGGCAAGTCAGAGTGATCTTTGGACTTCCCGACGGGCATGTGTGGCATGAAGTGATGGGAGCGGTTAGCTTCTTTGCGATCGCGACACTTCTGCTGCTGAGTCTTACGACGGTGCTGATGATCTGGCTGATCAGGAAGCTGCTGCTGCCGATCCACGAGCTGGCCGGCGCGGCGGAGGCGATCGATACGCTGCATTGGCGGTTTGACGCTCCTGCCAGCGCAAAGGAATATGCCGAGCTTCGTCCATTGGCTACCACGATTGAAGATACGATTGCCCGGCTGCAGCGTGCATTTGAACAGCAGAAGCGCTTTACGAGCGATGCGGCGCATGAGCTGAAGACCGATCTGGCGATTGTGAAGTCATCGTTGCAACTGATGTCGATGAAGAGGCGCACTGTAGAGGAGTATGAGGGTGGAGTGGCCCTGGGACTGGAGGACGTGACGCGTCTGGAGCAGACGGTCCACAAGATGCTGACGCTGAGCAGGCTGGAGCAGCCTAAGGAGGCGGTAGGGCAGAACTGCAGGATTGATGTGGTGTTGCAGGATGTGGTTCAGCAGAGCAGGCCTCTGGCGGAGTTGAGAGATATCCGGGTGGCTTTGGCGTTGGCTAACGTGAGGGTCCCTCTGGACAGCCGCGATGCAACGCTACTGTGCTCGAACGTGTTGTCGAATGCGCTGCAGCATAGTCCGGAAGGGGCAAGCGTGGATGTCAGTGTGGCCCTTGCAGACGGGGTGGGGATTCTGACGGTCCGGGATTGTGGAGAGGGCATTGATGAAGGAGAACGGCAGTCCCTATTTCTTCCCTTTTATCGCGGCGATGTTTCGCGGAGTCGTAAGAGCGGCGGGACGGGGCTTGGACTGTCTATCTGCAAGGCGATCTGCGACCGTGTTGGAGCAAGCATTGAGATTGCGAATCATGCTGCGGGTGGGGCGGTGGTCAGGATCACCCTGCCGGTTGTTGAAGGACAGAAGCCGGGTGCTGCGGTTTCGTCATTGTCTACGGCTGGTATGAGGGCTGATCGGCATCAGAGCTAAATTCAGGAGAGTTTAAGGTGATCAACCTAGCCTGTTGCAATGGCAAAAAGGTGTGAAGGCATTGCGGCGAAACTTACTCTCGTGTTGCTATCGGGGATGATGTGCGGTGCGCCCGTGTTTGCGCAGCAGGCATGGGCGCCTGTGCACGTCTCCTTGTCTGATGCGATCAAGCACGCGGAAACGAATGAGCCGATTTTTGCAACGGCGGTGGCGGCACAACGTTCTGCGAAGATCGACCGGTATCTGGCCAAGGCTGCGCTGCTGCCATCGGTGACGTATCACAACCAGATGCTGTATACGCAGCCAAACGGGCAGACGAATCAGGGCGGCCAGGTCGGCGTACAGGCTTCGCCGGTCTTTATAGCGAATAATTCGGTTCACGAGTACACCAGTCAGGCTTCGGTTGATGAGCGTATCAGCGTGAGCCAGGTCGCCGCAGCCCAGGTGGCAGCGGCGAATGCGGCGGTAGCATCTGCGGAGCTGGAGGTTGCGCGTAGAGGTCTGGTTTCTGCAGTGGTGGGACTTTATTACACGGTATCGGCCACGGAGACCAGGCAGCGATTGCTGGAAGAAGGGCTTGCGGAAGCGCAGGACTTCACGCAGATGACGATGAAGCGCGAGGCAGCGCGCGAGGTTGCGCATGCAGACGTGGTGAAGGCGCAGTTGCAGGAGCAGCAGCGGCAGCGGGATGTGACAGATGCTGCTGTGAGCGCGCAGAGGGCCCGCCTGGAATTGGCTGTCCTGCTCTTTCCTGATCCGAGAACACCCTACACCACAGACGCCCCGACCGGCGCGTCAGCGCTGCCGGCGCGAGGCGAGGTGAACCGTATGGCCTCAAACAATAATCCTGAGATCTGCAGCGCGCTGGCTTCGGTGAATGCAACGAATGCAGGTGTCCGGTCTGCAAAGGCTGCCTATTTTCCGGATGTGGGGCTGAATTTCACCTACGGCATCGACGCGCCTCAGTTTGCCAAGCGAGGGCCGGACCAGGTCCGGAATTTGGGATATTCGATCAGCGGAACGGTGGATGTTCCGGTGTGGAACTGGTTCTCGACCCAGAAGAGGATTCGTCAGAGTGAAATTATGCGTGATGTGGCGAAGGTAAACCTGACAGCGGCCCAGCGGAGACTGATTGCGACGCTAGAGGAGAGTTATGCGGAGGCGGCAGCCGCCCGGGACCAGATGACATTGTTGGAGAAGAGCGTGCAAACGGCAGGAGAGAGCCTGAGGCTTACCAAATTGCGATACGCAGCGGGAGAATCGACTGCGCTGGAGGTTGTTGATGCGCAGAACTCGCTGCTGACGGCACAGACCGCTCAGATGGATGGAGTGGTGCGGTATGAGACTGCCTGGGCGACAGTTCAGCTTTTGATGGGGAACCTTTAATGAGATTGACCATGAGGAGATATTGGTCTGTGCGGAGTGTTGTACTCCTTCCGATAGCGATGTTGTGCGGTGTTGGCCTGCAGGCATGCAGAAACTCATCGGGTGACACGGCGCAGGCGCTTGTAATGGTCCAAGCAGAGCGCCCGGAGGTTGGCGGGATCACAGAACACATTCTGGCCGATGCCACGCTGGCCCCTTTGGCCCAAGCGGCGATCTCCCCGAAGATCACGGCTCCGGTAAAGACGTTTTATGTTCAGCGGGGATCGAAGGTGAAGGTCGGCCAATTGCTGGCGGTTCTGGAGAATCGTGACCTGTCAGCGCAGGCCCTGGACAACAGAGGACAATACACAGCGGCGCAAGCGAGTTATGAGATGCAGACACAGGCACAGCTGCCGGAGGACTATGCCAAGGCTGAGTTGGATGTAGCCCAGACGAAGGCACAGCTGCATCTCCAACAGGAGATTGCGGCGTCGCGTAAGAAGCTCTTTGAGCAGGGCGCGATCGCCGGAAGGGACTATGACATTGCGGTTGCAGCCGTGACGCAGGCGCAGGCGGCTTACGATGTGGCGAACAATCACCTGCTGTCTCTGAGACGAGTGAGCCGGGAGGCGACGCTGCACCTTGCCCAGGGACAGTTGTCCTCCGCAAAGGGGAAGTATGAAGCGGCCGAGGCGCAGGTTGCTTATTCAGAGATTCACAGTCCGATCTCCGGAGTAGTGACTGATCGGCCGCTGTTTGCGGGCGAGACGGCCGCGGCAGGTTCAACGCTCATTACGGTGATGGATACCTCGGCGCTGCTTGCGAAGGTTCACCTGTCGCAGACGGTAGCGCAGCGTCTTTCGATGGGAGACGAGGCAAAGGTTCTGGTACCTGGTGTGGATGATCCTGCCTCGGGCAACGTGGTGCTGATCAGTCCTGCGCTCGATCCGGGCAGCACAACGGTCGAGGTGTGGCTCCGGATAGAGAACAAAGAAGGAAGGTTCAAGGCAGGAACGCCCGTTCAGGTTTCGATTGCAGGGAGAACGATTCCGAAGGCAGTCAAGGTTCCGTTGTCCTCGATCCTTACGGCCGAGGACGGTTCGAAGTCGGTTATGGTTGTGAACTCCGGCAATGTAGCGCATAAGGTGAATGTTCAGACCGGAATCCGGGAGGGGGACGCTGTGCAGATCACGGAGGGGCTGAACGGCAAGGAGACAGTGATCACCAGCGGATCCTACGGACTGGATGAAGGAACGCAGGTCACGATCGGCAAGCCCGAGAGCGAAGGAGGCGAGAAGTAATGGATCGTTCGCGCAGATATGGTGATGAGAAGCCGTTCTGGCTGCTCCGTTTTCGCGACCCGATCTTCTTTTTTCTGATCGTTCTTGCGATCGTGGGGATCTATGCGGCGCAGAAGGTTCCGATCTCCGTGTTTCCGGAGACGAACTTCCCGCGTGTCGTTATAGGCGTGGACAACGGGGTGATGCCAGTCGAGCAGATGCAGGTCACCATTACCAAGCCCATCGAAGACGCCGTCAATTCGGTCCCGGGGCTGATGACAGTGCGTTCGACGACGAGCCGCGGCTCTGCTGAGGTGAGCCTGTTTTTCAATTGGAATGTTGATATGTATCGAACGCTCCAGCTGGTGGATGCCGCGCTGGGGAAGGTTCGGCAGACGCTGCCGGCAACTGCTGTGATTACCACGAACCGGCTGACGTTTGCGACATTTCCGATCCTTGGCTACAGCCTGACTTCGAACCGTCTGTCGCAGACGCAGCTTTGGGAACTGGCAACGTATCAGCTCAAGCCGCCAATTAATCGAGTGCCGGGCGTAAGTACGGTAACGGTTCAGGGAGGAAAGGTACCTGAGTTCCACGTTGTTCCTAACCTCGCGAGGATGCAGATCGCCGGGGTAACGGTTCTTGATCTGGTGAATGCGGTCCAGGCATCGAACATCATTGATTCGCCTGGGCTGTATGAGGCGAATCACCAGTTGATTCTGGGCCTGGTTGGATCGCAGGCGCATACTGCGGATGAATTGGGGCAGCTGGTGGTGAAGACCACCGCGGGGGGAACCCCCGTCCGCATTGCCGATGTAGCGGATGTCAAGCAAGGAGTTCAGCCGGTCTATACGACAGTCACGGCGGATAACCATTTGGCGGTGTTGCTGAATGTCACTCGTCAACCTTCTGGCAATACAGTTGCGGTGGCGGATGCAGTTTCGTCTGAAATGGAGCAGCTGAAGAAGACCCTGCCCGCGGGGGTGAACCTCAGGCCTTACTACGACCAGTCTGAGCTTGTGCGCGAGAGTATCCGGAGCGTCCGGGACGCGATCCTGATTGGGCTGTTTCTTGCATGCCTAATCCTGTTTGCGTTCCTTGGAGATTGGACTTCGTCGCTGATAGCGGGCCTTGTCATTCCTATTACGGTGGCGATCACGATCCTCTTCCTCTGGATGATCGGCGAGAGCTTCAACCTGATGACGCTTGGCGGGCTGGCAGCTGCAATTGGACTGGTGATTGATGATGCCATCGTTGTTGTTGAGAATATTGTGCTGCATCGGGATAGCGGCGAGTCGAGAGCAGAGGCGGCGCGCCTGGCGCTGAAGGAGATGCTGGCGCCGCTGGTGGGTTCGACGATTACACCAGTTGTGGTGTTTTTGCCGTTGATCTCAGTGACCGGCGTGACGGGTAGTTTTTTCCGGGCGCTTGCGGTGACCATGACCGCGGCTCTTCTGACTTCGTTGATGCTGGCACTTACGTGGACGCCTGCGCTAAGCCTGGTATTGCTTCGAGAAGAGAAGAGAGACTCCGATAAGCACGAGAAGCACAGTCGGATGATGAACAAGATATTTTCATTGCATGCCACGGCGCTTTCGTGGGCGCTTGGGCGTCCGTTGCTGTTGCTGGGGCTTTGCGGTTTTCTGGTGGCTGGCACCTACATGGGGTACAGGCTACTGAGATCGGACCTGCTGCCGGAGATGGATGAAGGAGGATTCATCCTGGACTACATCATGCCTGCGGGGAGCTCGCTGACTGAAACGAATCGTGTGTTGGAGCATATTGGGAGGATCCTTCATTCTTTGCCGGAGGTAGAGAGTACATCCCGCCGGACGGGGTTGCAGATGGGGCTGGCTGCCGTTACAGAGGCAAACACCGGTGACTTTACGGTCAGATTGAAGACGAAGAGAGATCGTGGTATCGACGAGGTAATTGCTGACGCTCGCGCTCAGATCAAGAAGACGGAGCCTGAGCTTGATGTGGAATTCATGCAGGTGCTTCAGGATATGATCAACGATCTTTCCAATGCACCCGAACCAATCCAGATCAAACTGTTTGCGAGTGATCCTGCGCTGCTTTCAACCGTGGCGCCACGGGTGGCGGATGCGATCAGCAAGGTTCCGGGCGTAGTGAGTGTAGAGAACGGAATTGAGAACACAATCAGCGGACCGGCGACCAATTTTCAGGTTGACCCGGTTGTGGCTGGGCGGATGGGTTTTACGACCCAGGAGGTGGCTGAAGATGCGACGTCGATTCTGGATGGCGTGACTCCAACCGATCCGCTGATTGCGAATGGACGTCCGTATACGGTTCGTGTACGGCTGGGGGACGACACGCGGAGATCCCTGGAGACCATTGAGAATACTGTCTTCAACAGCGCAACCGGAAAGCTGGCTACATTGGGTGCGCTTGCAAAGATAAGCCAGTTACCTCCGCAGAATCAGATTCGCCGCGAGAACCTGCAGCGACTTGTCGTCGTCACGGCACAGCTGGAAGGTTCCGACCTTGGAAGCGCGATCGCCAAGGTGCAGCATACAGTGAACGCAATGCATCTTCCGTTGAGCGTACGAGTGGAATACGGCGGCACGTATCAGGAGCAACAACAATCGTTTCACCAGTTGTTGCAGGTGTTAATGATTTCGTTGGCGCTGGTGTTTGGGGTCTTGCTGGTGGAGTTTCGGAATTTTTATGCACCGATTGCGATTCTCGCGTCTTCAATATTGTCGGTGGCGGGAGTGGTGTCTGCTCTGCTGGTCACGAGAATATCCTTCAACGTCGCTTCATTTATGGGACTCATTATGGTGGTAGGGATCGTTGCAAAGAATGGAATTCTTTTACTTGATGCCGACGAGCGATATCGCAAGGAGGGAGTGTCGGCTCGCGACGCCATGCTTCATGCAGCGCAGCGCCGTCTGCGGCCCATCCTGATGACGGCGACAGCGGCGATCTGCGGGATGCTTCCGCTTGCGTTTGCGCTGGGAGCGGGATCGCAGATGTTGCAGCCATTGGCGGTGGCGGTGATCGGAGGCCTCGTGATCTCGATGGTATTGAGCCTGATTGTCACGCCTGTTGTGTATTACCTGTTGACCGCGCCTCGCCATGCGAACAACGCCGAGCAACTTGCCGCAGTTCGTGGTCGCTGAGCCTGTGGTTTGAAATAAGGGTGAGATCGGGACCAAGGGCTTACGGCTTTGGAGACTTTCGGCGGACGGGTCTCCTGGTTTGAGAGATGTTTTCATGCAGCAGTACCTCCTGCTGCCTGGCCTGCTCGCGGATGAGAAGCGTGGTTGCATCCTTGAGGTGATCTGCCATTAGTTTTGCAGCTTGTTCCGCATCACGCTTTTCAATAGCACGCATGATGGGTTTGTGGAACGAAAGCGTGTGTTCAAGCTCGACAAGCTGCGAGGTGACCAAGATCATCTTCGCCATTGCCCGGTGAATTGTCTGGAAAAGGCTGCTTGCCGTGCGATTCTTCGATGCCTGAAAGATCGCGCGGTGAAACAGTAGATCTGACGATACGAGCTTCAGCTTGTCATTGGAACTGGACTCCAGGTCTTTGATGGATTTGCGCAAAAGCGAAACATCGTCAGCGGTGGATCGCTGCGCCGCAAGACGGGCCAGGCCAGGTTCGACGAGGAGCCGCAATTCGGTGAGTTCTTCGACAGACGTGTCATCGAGGAGAAAGAGGAACTCCATGGGAACTGCTAGGACAGCAGATGTGTCGGTGTTGAGATAGCTTCCGTCGCCGACCTTCTGGGTAATGACCCCCATGATTTCAAGGACCTTGAGGGCCTGTCGCAGGGAAGACCGGGCGACATTGAAATTTGCCGCCAGTTCTCGTTCCGGTGGAAGCCTGGAGCCCTGAGTAAGAATTCCTTCACGCAACATCTCCTGAAAACGAAGGATGAGAAGTTGGGTCACGCTGTCTTTATTGGCCGAGTTCAATGTTGCCGGAAAGTCGAGACCTGGAGCTCTACCGATAGTGCGCCGCATACTCGCATGTTTGCGCGAGAGCGAGGCATTCGTCAACGAGGTTGCACCGAAGGTATCTCCAGCATTGAGGATCGGAGCCAGAAGGCTGAGCTCTTGAAAACTGCAAGAAATATTGTTGACAATGTTTTCTCAAAGGTAGTACCTTTCGCGCGATCCAAAAAAGAGCTTTACATCGAGAGGGTACGGACTCGCGGGAGGCCTATGAAGATGGCTGGCATAAGAGAGAAGATCAACTCGCAATTCTTGTGGTTCTGTGTTGTTGTGCTCTCAATTTCGGGAGTGGCGGCCGCACAGGTGGAACAAGGCAGGTTCGTGGGGCACATCCAGGATCCGACCGGGGCTGCGATTGCTGGTGCGAACGTAGAGGCTACTAATCAGGCCACCAATATCGTTCAGCGGGCACAAACCAACGAAGGCGGCGATTTTGTAATTACGCCTGTTTTGGCGGGCAATTACATGTTGACTGTCACGGCGACGGGTTTTCAGAAGGCGACGACGAGGACGATTGAAGTTCAGGTGGGTCAGATTGTGCGGCAGGACATGACGCTGCCTATTGGTACTGCCAATACCACGGTCGAAGTGACCTCCTCTGCGCCCCTGCTCTCGACTGATTCGGCGACTTCGGGCCAGGTGATCAGCAACAAGCAACTGACGGAGCTGCCGGTAAATGGCCGCGGGTTTTACCGTCTGGCCCAGCTTACTCCCGGTGCAGCTCTTCTGCCTCCAACAGGGAATTCTCTGGCGATTCGGCCTGAGGTCGTAAATGGCAATGTGATCAGCGGTATTCGTGGCTCAGCGACATCGTTCCTGATGGATGGCGTCGATGTGAGTGAGCAGCACCAGGGGGGAACGTTTATTCAGACGTCGATCGACGCCCTGCAGGAGTTTTCGGTACAGCAGAGCCCTTATTCGGCAGAGTACAACCGGGGCGGGGCGTTTTTCAATGCTACGACAAAATCCGGAACTAATCGCTATCACGGAGTGCTGTTTGAGTTTTTGCGAAACGAAATATTCGATGCACGGAATTATTTTGCCCTCAAGCGGCAGACGCTGAAGAGAAATCAATTCGGCGGCAACATTGGCGGTCCTCTTTCGATTCCGGGAATTTACGACGGCAAGGACCGCAGCTTCTTCTTCTTCAATTTCGAGGCCCAGCGCCTGCGCACCGGTCTGGTGAACAACATCATTGTTCCGTCGAATAGGAAACGTGCAGGAGACTTCTCGGAGCTGTTGCCTTCACGGATCATCTATGACCGCAACAACCTCGTGAATGGGGTTCCGCAGCCATTTTCGGGGAACATCATTCCGTCCAGTCGCTTGTCTCCACAGGCACTTGCGATTCAGCAATACGTACCGCAGCAGAACACCGCCACAGGAACGTTTGCGAGCGCGCCATCCCAGGCGATCGACTGGAACCAATATGTTGTGCGTCTGGATCATCAGGTAACGCCGAAGCACAGGTTGTTTGCACGTTGGGTTTATGTTCAGCAGAAGGAAGTGGATCCGAATGCCTCGCCCCTGCTGGGGAATGCGAACCTCACGTCGTGGGGACAAGATATAGCCGCTGGTCTGATCTCGAATGTCGGCAGCACGATGGTGAACGAGGTGCGAGCACACTTCCTCCCGAGTCATGTGCGTTTGTTCGCATTTCTGCAGGGACCTGATTGGAACGGCCGTTTCGGGGTCGGCGGCTTCAGCGATCTGTTACGGACAGGGGTTGGCGGGGCGTTTCCTGATTATGCGTGGAGCGGCTACAGTTCTATTCAGGGTTCAGGATTTGATCAGAGGCCGAAGTCTCAAGACCGCAAGGCGTTTGAGGGAACCGACAACTTCACCATTCTGAAGGGTAGACAGGCGATCAAGTTCGGAGCCCTATTCCGATACTATCAATGGCTTGGCTATGACAGCGGAAACTTTGCCGGGAGTTTCACCTTCAACGGAAATGCGACCGGGAATAACAGCACCAGCGGCGATGCTTATGCGGATTTTCTGTTGGGATATCCGTCTGCGGTGGCGCGTTCGTATCCTGCCGCCAACTTTGGTGGCGAAGGTCTGTATAAGCAGTTCTTTGTTCAGGACGACTATCGCGTCACCGATCGCCTAACATTAAATATGGGACTTCGATATGAGTACTCGCCCTGGCTGGATGGATATAAGGGCCAGGTTGGGACCTTCGATCCAACGCAGGCGAAGCCGATTATTGTCTCGGGAACGGGCCCTGTCCCGGATCTTACTGCCCAACCCGCAGCGCCGGCAGCATATCAATACTTTGGGAAATACATTCAGACGAGCAGCGAGGCACATCTGCCGCTGAATCTGACCTACACGGATAAGCTGCAGTTCGCGCCTCGTATCGGGCTCTCTTATGCAATGGACTCAAAGACAGTTCTTCGCTCCGGGTTCGGGATATTTTATGAACCGGAAGGCACCAGCGGTCGAGTGAATCTGAATATCCTTCCGTACAGGCTTGCCGAGACAATCAACCAGACACAGAACGTCACTCCAACGCGCACTTTGGCAAATTACTTCCAGGGGTCTGCCCTGGGGTCCGCGACGTCTACGCCATCTCTTGCGCCGACCCGCCTGCATTTGAGGATGGGCAGGAATATTCATTTCAGCCTAAACATCCAACATCAGTTCTCAGAGCATGATGTATTCGAGATTGGTTATGTAGGGAATCGCGGTCTGCATCTTAGCAGCTCCAATGACGCCAATGTACCGGTGGCACCGGGGCCTGGCGCCATCCAGAGCCGTCGTCCTTATTCCCTGTGGAGTGGTATTACGTACCAGACGCAGGATATGTCGAATAAATATCATTCTTTGCAGGCCAAGTTTGAACACCGCTTCAGCTACGGCTTCAGTACTCTGGTGGCTTACACGTGGTCCAAGGTAATGCAGTATAACCAGGCATCGGCTCTGGGCGGGAATACGGCCTATGAATATGCGCGTGCGCCGTTTGATGTACCGCATAATTTTGCGATGAGCGGGAGCTATCAGCTTCCTGTAGGCAGAAATCGTCGATACCTCAACAACACAAACAGATTCGTCAATGCTGTCGTTGGCGGATGGCAGGCGCAGGCGATCCTGGTTGTGCGAAGCGGTACGCCATACACGCCTGTGGTTTCGTCAGATCGCGCAAATACGGGTGTAGGCTCGCAGCGTCCGAATCTCAACCCGGCCGGTTGCTCTGCCAACTTCCAGCGGACCCTGAGGAACTGGTTCGACAAGAGCTGCTATGTTGTTGCTCCGATCTATACCTATGGCCAAGTGAGGGCCAACACGCTTCGTGCTGATACGTATAACCAGTTTGATGGCTCGATCTTCAAGAACTTTGCGATGCCTCGGGAGACGACCTTGTCCTTTCGGGCGGAGTTCTTCAACTTCCCGAACACAGTTTCCTTCAATGCTCCAAATGCTACTGTGGATGCCGCCACAGGAGGCCAGGTTACGAGCACTTCGAACACGCAGCGTTCTATTCAATTTGCCATGAAATACAACTTCTAAGGATTTTGAGGACAGTTGCTTGAACAAGATGACTACCATCAAGAAATATCTGCTGGGCGCGGTGCTGGTCTCTGCGGGGCAGTTTGCGACGGGGCAGGGAGTCATCCCGCCCGTTCCACAGGCCTCGGCTGAAGCCCCCGCGATGATCTCGGTGAACTTCTCCGACAAGATAGGACCCTATAAGCCGATCTTTAGCTGGTTTGGTTATGACGAGGCAAACTATACAACCATGCGGAACGGGAAAGCCCTGCTTCGCGAACTGCATGATCTGAGTCCCGTGCCAGTATATATTCGCGCCCATCATCTGCTGACCTCCGGCGATGGGAAGGCGGAGTTGAAGTTCAGCTCGACGAATGTATATCGCGAGGACGCATCCGGTAAGCCGATCTATGACTTCACGATTCTCGACGAGATCTTTGATGAGTACAAGGCAGCCGGTGTTCGCCCAATGGTGGAATTCGGATTCATGCCTAAGGACCTGGCAGCGGACCTTCCGAACCGCCAAGTTCCTTACCAAGTGCATTATCCGAAGAGTACGATCAGCGGTGCCTCTAATAATCCTCCTAAGGACTACAAAAAGTGGGGTGATCTGATTCATGCGGTGACGGCGCATCTGGTGGAGCGGTATGGCAAGGAGGCGGTGCTGCAGTGGTACTTCGAGGTGTGGAACGAACCGGACATTGATTACTGGCATTCGACGGCGGAAGATTACTGGAAGCTCTATGACTACGCAGTGGCAAATGTGAAAGCGGTGCTGCCAGGAGCCCGCGTGGGAGGGCCGGCCACAACTAGTCCTTCGAGCCAGAAGGCCTATGACTATTTGAAGGGCTTCTTGGACCACGTACAAGCAGGCAAGAGCTTGGCGGATGGAAAAGCAATTCCTCTGGACTTCATCTCATTCCATGCGAAGGGACGCCCAACCATTGTTGATGGGAAGGTGACTATGGGAATCAAGCATGAGCTGGCGGATGCTGACCGCGGATTCTCTTTGATCTCGCAATATGCGAAATATCGCAATCTGCCCATCATTATCAGCGAAGCGGACCCGGAAGGGTGCGCAGCCTGTTCGTCACGCGTGAATCCGGCGAACAATTACCGCAACGGCACTCTGTATCCCGCCTACACTGCCACAGCGTTCAAAGCGCTGTTTGATCTTCAGGACAAGCACAAGGTCAACTTGCTCTCGATGCTGAGCTGGTCGTTTGAGTTTGAGGATAAGGATTACTTCGAAGGGTTCCGATCTCTGTCGACAAATGGCATTAACAAGCCCGTTCTGAACCTATTTCGGATGCTCGGATTGATGAGCGGAACGCGCGTGGCTACCCGAAGTGACGAGAGTGTGCCGCTGGAGACGCTAGTCTCAACCGGCGTACGTGACAAGTCAGATATCGATGGCCTGGCGACGATCGATGATCATAAGGCCGCAGTTCTGCTCTGGAATTATCACGATTCAGACAGGGCAGCGGCGCCAACGCCCATGACGATTGAGCTTACGGGCCTGCCTGCTACCGCAAGCCGTGTGCTCGTTGAGCATTTCCGGATTGACGACACGCACAGTAATGCTTACACGGTGTGGAAGGCCATGGGTTCGCCGCAACAGCCTACAGCAGAGCAATACGCGCAACTGAAGGGAGAAGCAGGGCTGCAACTGCTGACGTCTCCGATCTGGATGAGTATCAGCGGCGGAAGAATGACTCTAAAGACAGAACTGCCTCGCCAAGGTATCTCGCTCGTGAAGCTGACATGGTAGGGGATGGAACGAGCGTGACCAATCGTAGATGGTATTTCGTGGTGATGGTCGCGGTAGCCATCGCTATCAGCTACTTTGACCGGCAGACGCTGCCAGTAGCGATAGCTGCTATTCAGCGAAACATCCCTATTTCGAACGAGCAGTTCTCTTATTTACAAACGGCATTTCTTCTGGCCTACGCTGCGATGTATGTGCTTGGCGGGCGATTGCTGGATGCGATGGGGACGCGCAAAGGCTTTCTGCTGATCATGCTGTGGTGGTCGCTCGCATGTGTGCTGCATTCGCTGGCGACCGGATTCACTCTCCTGCTGCTGGCGCGTCTGCTGCTGGGAGGCGGTGAGGGAGGAGCATTTCCAGCGGCTACCCGGGTCGTTGCGGAGTGGATTGAACCGAGTGAACGATCTACCGCGATGGGATTGATCAATGCCGGCACGGCTGTCGGTTCGGTGCTTGCCCCGCCCCTTATCGGGTTTGTGCTGCTGCAGAGTGGATGGAGAGCAGTTTTCGTGATGGCTGGCGCGTTCGGAGTGGCATGGGTGGTGTGGTGGGGGATCAGCTATCGATCAAACAATATGACGCTTTCATCCAATACAGTGGACGCACGCGTGGTCGCCAGCAATATTGGGTGGAGACGTGTCGTTCCGATGCGGCGGGTCCAGGCATTTGTCTTTGCCAAGTTTATGTCTGACGCTGCCTGGTATTTCCTACTCTTCTGGCTCCCTAAATACCTGTACGATGCGCGTGGCTTCGATGTGAAGCAGGTCAGCTACTATGCGTGGATTCCTTATGCAGCTTCGGGAGTCGGCAGCTTTCTCGGCGGATGGATGTCGTCGAGGCTGATCCGCGGAGGTCGATCGATCGACTTCTCTCGAAAGCTCGTGCTTGGTCTTTGCGCTGTGGGGATGCCGGTAGTCATGCTGGTGTCTGTCGCGCCGGTGCAGGTGGCACTGCTCTTATTCAGTATTGCCTTTTTCTGCCAGCAGGCGTGGTCCGGGCTGATCATGACATTGCCTGCGGATGTGTTTCCTCTGACGATCGTCGGGACGGTTGCTGGCCTGATCGGCTTCGGGGGTGCGATGGGGGGCGCAATCTTTGGGCTGGTTGCGGGATATATGCTAGGCCATGGGTTTACTTATGCGACACTGTTCCTCCTTGTGGGGACATTTCACCTTATCGGCTTCCTCGCCATTCTTCTGTTCGCCGGCAGGATTCAACCACTGAGCGCCATTGAACTCCAACACATAGAGAGCGCCGTATGAAGATTACTGAAGTTCGCACACGCGTCGTCCAGTGGGAGGGCAAGACGGTTCCCCTTCCTCCTCACTTCTGCACGAATCCGATGGACCTGGTTGCATTCCGTCAGGCGTCCATGGGAAATTTCGCCTTCCACAACTGGCTCCTGGTAGAGATTTTCACAGATAACGGCCTGGTGGGAGTGGGTAATGCTGCTTTGTCTCCCATGGTGACGAAGCAGCTGGTGGATATTTATCTAAAGCCTCTCTTGATGGGGTCCGATCCGTGGGATGTTGAGTATCTGTGGCAGCAGATGTATCGTCGAACGCTTGCTTTCGGACGCAAGGGTGTTGCGCTGACAGCTATCTCAGCGGTTGATATCGCGTTGTGGGATTTGATGGGCAAGGATGCGAAGCAGCCCGTGTTTAGACTGCTAGGGGGACGCACGAAGGAGAATATCCCCGTCTACGCCAGCAGGCTGTATGCCATGCCGATCCCTGAGCTTCGCGCGGAAGCGCAGAGGTATAAGGATGAAGGCTACAAGATGATGAAGCTACGCTTCGGCTGGGGGCCACTCGATGGCGCTGCCGGCATGCAGCAGAATATCGAGCTGGTGCGGAATGTGCGCGACGTGATTGGGTACGACGTAGACCTGATGACTGACGCATACATGGGCTGGACACTGGATTACGCCAAGCGCATGCTTCCTTTGCTGGAGCCGTTCCATTTGCGCTGGCTTGAGGAGCCGGTCATTCCGGATGATACCCGCGGCTACAAGGAGCTTAAGAGCTACGGGCGAATTCCGATTGCGGGTGGGGAGCATGAATTTACTATTTTCGGTTTCCGGGAGCTGCTGGAGACCAATGCTGTGGATGTAATCCAGTTCGATACGAACCGGGTGGGCGGTATCAGCCAGGCGCGGAAGATCTCGGCGATGGCTGAAGCCTTCCAGATACCAGTAACGCCGCATGCCGGCCAAATGCATAACTACCACATTGTGATGGCAAGCCTGAACTCCCCGATCGCGGAGTCCTTCCCAAAGGTAGATGTTGAAGTGGGCAATGAGCTTTTCTGGTATATCTTCGACGGCGAACCTGTACCGACGAACGGTGTCATCAATCTTGATGATCACCTGCCTGGTCTTGGTTTAACCGTAAATGAGGAATCACTGAAGCGCTTCCATATTGTTGAATAGGGGTTGGAAGAGATGCGACTTGTACAGTTTGCGAACGGAAACCTTCGGAGTGTTGCTCTGGTGGAAGAGCCAAACCTTGTCATCCTGAATGAGGTGACATCCATCTATCAGCTTGTGCAGCGAGCCCTTGCTCAGAAGCTGGAGCTAACAGGACTTATCTCGGCTCTGGCGAAAGGTGACACTGTCAGTTATGACGATGTTTATGCCCAGAACTCATCGTTGGCATTGCTCGCTCCGATCGATGTACCGGGGATGCCGCAGATGACGCTTGTGTCAGGCACCGGGCTTACTCATCTGGGGAGCGCTCGCGAGCGTCAGGCGATGCACGCTGAGACTTTGCAGAAGCAGGATGCGGAGATGACGGACAGTATGCGCATGTTCGAGTGGGGCCGCAACAACGGCAAGCCCGCACCTGGACAGATAGGTGTGGCACCGGAGTGGTTCTACAAAGGAGACGGATCAGTGATTCGCGCTCCTTTTGCGTCGCTGAATATTCCTGGACATGCGGAGGATGGAGGGGAAGAGGCTGAGGTGGCAGCGGTTTACGTCATCGACTCCGCTGGTGAGCCTTATCGTATCGGATTCTGCTGCGGGAACGAATTTTCTGATCACGTGTTTGAGCGGAAGAACTATTTGAACCTTGCTGGATCGAAGTTGCGCGTGTGTTCAATCGGGCCAGAGTTGGTAATTGGAGAGAAGTTCGACGATGTTCCGGGAAGAGTGAGAATACTACGAGCAGGTACCGTCCTATGGGAAAAGAAGATCCGGACGGGGGAGCAAAACATGTGCCACTCGCTTGCAAATCTGGAGCACCACCACTTTAAATTCGAAGGGCACCGGCAGCCCGGCATGGTTCATGTGCATTTCTTGGGTGCGGATGTACTTTCGTTTGGGGAGGATATCCGGCTAACAGGTGGTGATATCGCGGAGGTGAGTTTCGAGAGATTTGGCAGACCGTTGGTGAACAGGATTGCGGTAGATGAGACGATCGTGTCACCAGTGCGGGTTAGGCCAATGGCATAGGAGGGTTTTGAGAATGTCAATGCAAAAAGTGGCGTTGCTGGGCACAGGAACCATGGGCCATGGAATGGCCGCGAACCTGTTAAAGGCGGGATTTCCGCTGACTGTGTACAACCGAACACGGAGCAAGGCTGAGGCTCTTGGACCACAAGGTGCGGCGATTGCCGATACAGCCGCTGACGCTGCAAGAATGGCTGACGTCGTGATCTCTATTCTTGCTGACGACGATGCATCTCGATTCGCGTGGCTTGGGGATGAGGGTGCACTGGCAGCAATGGCGCCAGGGAGTACTGTGATCGAGTGCGGCACGGTTTCGCCAGAGTGGATTGCTGAACTCGAGAACGCTGCCAAGTTGAAGGGGATCGGGATTGTGGAAGCTCCCGTAACGGGAAGTCGGCCGCAGGCCGAGGCAGGGCAGCTTACATTTCTGTGCGGTGCAACGGAAAAGGAATTGGAGCGGGTTCGTCCGATCCTCCAGCCGATGAGCAAGGCAATTCTTCACTTCGGTCCGGTGGGCAGCGGCAGCCAGGTTAAGCTTATTAACAATTTCTTATGCGGCGTGCAGGTCGCGTCTTTCGCCGAAGCGGTCGCATGGGTCGAACGAACGGGATTGGACCGACGGCAGGTACTCGACTTTCTGAAGAGTGGAGCTGCCGGCAGTGGAATTCTGTCGTCGATGACGGACCGGATGACAGCAAAAGCTTACGAGGTAAATTTTCTTCTGCGCTTGTTGAACAAGGACATTCGTTATGCGCAAGCCGCTGCGGCAGAGTATGGGGTGATGCTGACGACTGCGGCCGCGACAGAAAAGCTATTCGACGAAGCTGAGGAGCGAGGACTTGGAGAGAAGGATATGTCGGCAGTCATTGAGGTTCTTCGAAACGGAAAGATTACAAATCAGTAAATGACTGGAGAGACGGATGCGACAATGGATTCTCGCAAGGACGGTTGCGTGCCTGGTTCTTGGATGTTTGCCTGTTGTTGGTCAGACAGCAATTCCATTTCGTAACCCGAAGCTCCCAATAGAAGATCGCATCACAGATTTGATCAGCCGTCTTACCCTTGAGGAGAAGGCTCAACAACTGAATCACACCAATAAGGGCCTGCCGCGCCTTGGTTTACCTGCCTGGGGAGGATGGAACCAGACGTTGCATGGGGTGTGGTCAAAGGAGCCCACGACTCTGTTTCCCATCCCGACGGCAATGGGAGCAACGTGGGATCCTGAGTTGATCCACGTGACGGCCGTAGCAATGAGCGATGAAGCGCGCGCGCTGTACAACGCTAAAGCAGAGGGGCCAAGGACGACACATGGTCTCGTCTTTCGATCGCCGGTCATCAATATCAGCCGTGATCCGCGATGGGGTCGTATCCAGGAAGTCTTCAGTGAAGACCCGTATCTTACCGGTCGTATGGCGGTGGCATACGTTCGGGGTTTGCAGGGCGATGATATCCAACACCTGAAGCTTGCGGCTACGGTGAAGCACTTTGCCCTGAACAACGTTGAGACTGGACGACAGCATCTTTCCGCTACGGTTGACGAGCGCAACCTTTTTGAATACTGGTTGCCTCATTGGCGGGATGCCATCATGGAAGGACATGCGCAGTCAGTCATGTCGAGCTACAACGCTATCAATGGCGTGCCCGATGCAGTGAACCATTATCTACTTACGGATATCCTGCGAAGGAAATGGCATTTTGACGGTTTCGTCACCGATGACCTGGGGGCAGTGCAACTATTAACCACCACACGACGCACCGAAGTAGGCCAGCGTTTCAGCGAAGATCCAGTTTATGCGGCGGCTATGGCGATCAAAGCGGGAAACGATTCGGACGATCCTGAGTTTGAACAGAATCTTCCCCTTGCTGTAAAGAGGGGGTTGCTCACGGAGAAGGAGATCGATCGTTCTCTGCGAAATGTTCTTCGCGTCGGCTTTCGGCTAGGAGCATTCGATCCGCCAGAGGATAGTCCGTACTCCAAGATTGGAATGGATGTGGTGCGCTCGCCAGAACACCTTGCGCTGTCTGGAAGGCTTGCTTTAGAGTCGATGACCCTGCTGCTGAATCGCCAGAACTTCTTGCCTCTGGATAGAGGGAAGGTGAAGTCAGTCGCAGTGATCGGCCCTGCAGGTGGAGATGACTATGAGACGGGAAACTACTACGGGAAGCCTTTTCGTAAGGTGAGCGTAACGCAAGGCCTGAAGACTCTGATGGGGGATGAGGCCCGGGTGGAGTACGAGAAGGGAACCGGGTATATCGAAGCCGCAGACCAGAAAGCCATCGAGCGCGCTGTGGAGCTGGCGCGCAAGAGCGATGTCGTTGTGCTGTGCCTCGGAACAAGCCTGCAGGTGGAGGCAGAGGGGCATGACCGGCGCAATCTCGACTTGCCGGGAGCGCAGGAGCAGTTGCTTGAAGCAGTGTATGGCGCCAACCCCAGGACGGTTCTTGTGCTTGAGAACGCCGGACCGCTGGCGGTCACCTGGGCGAACGACCATGTGCCTGCAATTCTTGAGGCATGGTATCCGGGGGAGAGTGGGGGCGACGCCATCGCACAGACGCTGTTTGGATTAGTCAATCCGAGCGGTCATTTACCTTACACTGTCTATCAGAGCCTTGATGGCGTACCCCCGCAAAACGAGTACAAAGTGAACAGAGGCTACACGTATATGTACTTCAAAGGAATCCCGCTATACGCGTTTGGTCACGGGCTTAGCTATACGAATTTTGTCTACAATCACCTGAAAATCTCGCAGACCGGCGCTGGCCCGCAGAGAAGGGTTACGGTGTCTTTTGACCTGAAAAACGAGGGCGAACGGGAGGGAGCCGAAGTGGTGCAGCTTTACACGCATCAGCGGATAAGCGCTGTCTATCAGCCCATGATGAGCCTTCGCTCCTTTGAACGCGTGAATCTGAAACCGGGAGAGTCGAGACCCGTAACGCTGGATCTGCCTGTGGATCGTTTAGCTTTTTACGACGTCAATATCCATGATTTTCGAGTTGAACCCGGGATATTCGACGTTTTAGTAGGCTCGGCCTCAGATGATATCCGCCTTCGCGGGATCGTGGATATCAAACCAACTACCAGTTCAAAACGGACGAAACCAGGTCAGCGTGCAAGGTGAGTTCTTAGCCTCGGCGCCAAGTCAGTGGCTTTGGCTTAGACGTCGATAGTATTCCGCAACTGACTCTTTATATCCTTCCGGAATGACGGCAGGTCTTCCAGAGCGTGCCTCCGACGAAGTTCCGCGAGTAAGCAGTTGGATTTCCATCCGGTCTATTGAGCTGAGCATCTCGCGCTTCATCTGCTCCACGAGCTCTGGATTACCGGGAAAGCGTTTGGGATCCAAGTTCTGCATCCGTTGCATCAGATCTCGAATCTCCTTCGAAAGGCCTTGATCTCCTTTCAGCGTTCGCCTCAATTGCCCGAACTGCTGTAATTGCTGTTGGATCAGTCGTTCCGTATCCCGGGGATTTTGGGAGGCGTTCGTTGGCACGGGAAAAATGGCACCGGAGGCATAAGTATTGCTGCCGGTATTGACGTTGTTCCACGCAGCGCCGTTCGTGGAGGCGCCGCCACTCGTTTGGACTTCGCCGTTGCGGGGGGACCGCTGAGAGTTATCTGTTTGCCCTCGTCCCAAGGAGTTGGATTGGAGGTTGCGCTCAGGGATTTGGGCTCGGGAACTCGAAAGAGCCTGGGATTGGCGATCCTGAGGATTCAGGGATGGGGAACTGTCGGGACCATTGTTGCTGAGCCCATCGAGTTGTCGGCGCATCCGTTGTAGTTGTTCGAGCGCGGCCGTTTCATCGTTTGCGCGAGAGCCGGGTTGCCCGGCCGTATTGTGTGTTGCGGCGGTGTTATCCGCTTCCTGAATCTTCCGCCTGAGCCGGTCGAGCGACTTCGCGATCTCAGACTCCGTTCCGTTCGAGTTAGGATTAATTCCTCGGCGCAGCCAGTCTGCGGTGCGCTGAAGATGGTTATCGAGATCCGCATCATCCATCTCCGTAAGAGCCTCGCGAAGCTTCTTTGCGGCTTCGACCTGATCGTATGTCATGGTGCGTGCCGCGTTGCGCAGATTGCCTTGCAGCCGTGAGAGATCATTGGAAAGCTGCTGTCGCTCATCTGCAAGTCGATTACGCTCCTGCAGACGTGCCTGCATGCTGTCGCGACTGGCGAGATCGACCTGTTCCTGCGCAGCGAATCGATTGATGCGTTCCGTTTGAGCTCGCTGTTCTTGCGAGATGCGTTCCGCTTCACGGGAAAGAGCGCCTAGCCTGGTTGATGCCATCTGCTGCTGGGCTGAATGCAAGGTATCTTTAGCAGATTTGAGCGCGCGGAGCGCGGAATCCGCATCATTCTGCCGTTCCGCACTCCGCCTCATGGCATCGCTGGCCTGGCGAAGTTGACGGAGCGCCTGTTGGATGCGTTCGTCCTGTTGCGAGCCGCTGCTTCCAGAGGAGCCGGAGGAATTGGCCGAAGAGGAACTTGCCTGGCCCATCAATGAGGATGGAGCCGGGGAAGAGGATTTGCCGTTAACCTCTTGCTGTCGTGAATACTGCCGACTGTTTTGGGCAAGCTGTTCCAAATGGCGCTGCAGCTCTTCCGCCTCGCGCCGGAGCATCTCCTGCTGCCATCGCTGTTGAAAGCTCTGCTCTGGATTCCCTTGCTGCTGTGAAAGATCCTCCTGCCGTTTCGCCATTGCGTCGAGCTTTGCAAGAAGGTCATCGATATCCTTCTGCTGTTTCTCTACAGGAGATGTGTTTTGCGCAGTCTCATATTGGTTTTTCGCAGTGTCCATCTCAAGATCAAAGAGACTGGCGAGCTCGCGCCCTGCGGAACTTGCGCCGCCTCCTCCTCCCTGGTGCCCGAAGGCTACCTGAATTTGCCGGAAGGTAGCCTCTGCTCGAAGAAGAGCCTGGAGAGCCCTTTGTTCAAGAGGCAACGCATTCTTCCACTGTTTCGCTTTGAGCCTTTCCACAGCAGGTCCCATAGCGTCGGCTGCCTGCTGCATATCCTTCTCAAAGATCGAAAACTCCTCGCTCGTATCGCCGAGATCGCGACTCTTCATGCGTGATGAAAGAGCCAGGACCTGGTCGCGCAGCTTACTTTGCGCATCGGCGAGGAAGTGAGGATCATCTGCCAGAGCCGCACTGCTGTTCTGTTGATTCCATGTGGCGCCGATCAACTCCTTTTGCCGCGCCGAGATATCCATCTGGTTGTTCTGACCCCCGGCACCGCCCGCGCCATCGCCACTCTGCTGTGATTGTGAGAACTCGCGTTCAAAGGGATCTACCTGGATAAAACTGAGATTGGTGCGGGCCTCTGCATGGCCATTTCTCGCTGTGGCGTAGATACTCACGAGATCGCCCGGCACAAGTTTGTACTGTTCAAGCGGCAGAATGTGCGATCCCTTAGCAATTTTAAGGCCCGATTTGTTGATGAGATTGATCTGCTGTTCGGGTCCGCCGTTTACCGAGTAATGAAGACGCAGGTCACGCAATCCAAACTGATCTGCACCTTGCACGCCGATGCTGACTTCTTCAATAGGGGAAGCGCGGTAATCTCCTCCAGGATGAGTAATGTTTATTTGTGGAGGCTGCACCTTGTCCGTCGCGATGAAGTAGTCCTCAGAAAGGCGAACGGTTTGCCCTTGATCGACCGCAGCAATGTGATAGGCTCCATCACGATCCATCATGATAGTACCGGTGTACACATTGTCATGTTGCCGAGAAAGATCGAGAGTCTTACCGTCATCCAGTGCCAGCCGGCCGCCGGAAAGAGGTGCAGTGGTTTCAAGTTCGAGCTGTGCTCTTGTTCCTTCGATGGCTCGAAGGTCTCCAGATTGCTCCTGCGTTACTAACTTAAGGCCAGTCCATGATGGGTAATGGTAGTGAACCCGGATGTTCTTTACGGAGGGGAGATCGACCACACGAACGATGTAATGAGGAGAAGAGAGAGGACCCGCGCTGACGTAATACTCCACATTCTCCGGCAGGGCTGGTAGAACGACCTGATAGCGGTCCGTTCCGTTCGATCCCATCTGCGGTTGCATTGCAATTGGCTCCCAATCTTTCGACGTTTGATAGTGAGCAAAGAGCTGGACCTTCCCGGGGTGGAGTCCCGAGATGTGTGCTGTGACAAGCTGATCGCTGTTGCGCCTGACTGCAATATTCCCAGGAGTGATTCTGATACTGTAGAGCGGCGGAGCGCTTTTATCTTCGCCGATCCATAACGCTGCCGCACCGTACCCAAGCAAGCCTGGTCTTGCAGCAATCAACCATACAAGCGTGCCAAGACATCCGAGTCCTAGCCCAACAAAAAGAAACATGCGATTACGAGGGGCCAGGTCTGATGCAGAAGTGGCAGAGGTGTGCTGCAGGGTCTCCGCAGCGAGAAGCTCAAGAAACGGATCGCTTGTTTTCTGCCGTTCATGAAACGTAGTAAGCCGTTGTTCCAATCCTGGATTAGCAGCTTCAACCTTATGAACCACGCGATCTGAAGTAAGCCGGAGCAGTGGGCCTAGTACTCCGCAGACTGCGACGATAAGGAGTGCCAGAGTGAGCGCAAGCCGTGCTCCTCTGATACCCGCGGAAGGAAAGGCGAAGTGATTTAGAACGAGAACAAGGACGATGGTTGCAATGAGAGCCGAGAAGAGAAATAGCGCAGACCCGGAGAGCCACGCATGAATGCGCAGCCTGCTTCTGAGTCGCAAGATATATGCATTGAGTTCGGTCTGTCTGCTCATAATTCCTCCCGCTGAATCCCGAGATAGCGGCTCGAGAGGAGGGTTTCAGCAACAGCTACTACAAATGCAGCTAGCATAACGTACCACCACAGTGTCGTGGCCTGGTAACGTGCGGCATTTGCGGAGGCGAACTCCTCCTGAGACGTTAGATCACTGCTGCCGCTGCCAGCCCATAAGCTCTGTATTTCAGGAGAGATGGGGGTGAGGTCGGATTCGCGCGGATCCGGATTGACGCCCATCACGGCATCGCGCCCGTTGGCAAAGTGAATTTGATAAAAACCAGCATGTGTGAGGCGAAAGACTGGAGTGATCCGCGCTTGGGTCAATGAGAGTGGACGATGTCCGTCCGGATCGATGATCTCCACTCCGCCTTTGTCCGAAGCAGTCTCCGCCGAAGGTCGAAGCTGAAGTAATGAATCAACGGTACGAGCCCCGGAGGATTCACCTGCCCCGGAGAGATATCGAACAGCGTTATCGACAAAGGATATAAAGACGGGATGGAGAGGAATGTCATTCGTCAAATTGTCCAGCCCTGTTGCAAGAAGGAGCAGGCGACCCTGGCCTATGCTCTTTTCAAGCAGAAGCGGAGTGCCATCATTGAGCTTTGCGGCAATGCGAGCGCCAGCGGGATTTACGGACGCAGCATACAAGATTTTCACTTCGCCCCATCCTCCTTTATCTGGGCCGGGTTTCGTTTGTTCAAGAGCTGGATATGTGAAATCAACCTGTCCTATCGCGGCAGGTGCCGAAGGATTGAAATTGGTGTTCCTCTGAAGGCTTCCGGACCACAGCGGGATTTTCGGATGGTTCTCCGCTTCCAGGCCTAGCGCGATAAAGACATTTCCACCTCGGGAGATAAACTGCTCAAGCGCACGTTCGAAGAGAGGTGGTAGCGCAATCGCATCCGAGAGGATTACGAATGCAAACCTATCCGGAGTGATGGAAGCGACCTGCTCACTGCTAACAGATTGAAGGAGGAAAAAGCCATGAGTTGCCGCCCTCAGGGCAGCATCAAAGTATAGGGAGGAGCGCTGATCGCGGGGGCTATGGACGAACAGAATCTTGCGGGGATCGCTACGTCGTACTGCAAATCTATAGGTATTGTCTGTGGAAAGGGCATCATCGCCTTGGACCCTGATCTCGCATCGGGAGAATCCATAACCAAAATCCAAGGGAGCAAACACTATAGGAAGGCGGCCGTTTGCGGGAACCTTAATGGTTTGGGTCGAGCGGATGTTTCCATTGATAGTCAACGTGACGGTTTTGTCAGAGTCGGCCGTGGAATATCCTGCTAGGACAGCCGTTACTCGCGAGGTATGAGGGGCGCTAGGATCGGTAATCTCAGATGGTGCGCTTACATTCACAATTGTCCAGTTTGACTGACGGCCTGAGGTGCCAATCGGGTGGAGAATAAGATGCACATTGGCTGGCAGGACGGCGTCAGCGAAGTTGTCGGGCATTGCAGTACGCTGCAGGTCACTGAAGAGGTGTAGATGAATCGGGCCTGTCCATGACTGGGCGAGAATATGTACTGACTGTGCAAGTTCAGCAAAGCTGGCATGTTCATCTCCTATTTGGAGATCATCAACTGCATTCTTCAATTGCACTTCGTCCGTTGTTGGCTGCGTCAGAGTCTGAGGCTGTCCCCCAAGTGCCATGATCTGGGCCTGCTGCGAATGAGGCTTCTGAGCCACGAGCTGAAGCGCCAGCCGCTTGGCGTCCGCGAAGCGCGAACCTGAATGCATGCTGAAAGAATTGTCAATGACAACCAACAGCAATGCATCTTTGTCCCTGCCAGTTCGACGGAAAAATGGATTTACGAATGCCAGAACGAGCAGCAGGATCAGAAGAGACCGTAGAAGAAACAGAAGCAGGTAACGAAGCCGCCTATGGCGGGTTGAGCTCTGCACGCCGCGTTCGAAGAACATCAACGAACTTACCACGCGCGGCGTGGTAATGTGTCTTCGGAGAAGATGCACAAAGACTGGGATTGCAAGAGCAAACAGCCCCGCGAGGAACCATGGCGCAAGCAAACCCATCTCTAGACACCTGCCTTTCGCAGCGATAGATATTCACGTAATGCCTGATCCAGTGGTTGATTTGTAGTGATCAATCGGTACTCCATGCCAGCGGACAAAGACCTTGCGCGCAACTGCTCGATGTGGGTCTGGATTCTCGATTTATAAGTTGTATCTACGAACTGTGGGATTACCTCAATCTCTTCTCGTGTTTCAATATCCCTAAGAATGGACGGGCAGTTGAGTACCGGCTGAAGTTCGTGCGGGTCCAGGATATGGAAGAGGATCACATCGTTTCCTTTGAAGCGGAACTGCTCCAAGGCATTGATAACAGCCACAGGGTCTTCGTAGAAGTCGGATATCACGCCGATAATGCCTCGGCGATGCAGGAGAGCGTGCAGCTGCGTCAGCGGCTTGAAAATGTCAGTTCGGGCACGAGGCTCGGCCCGCTCGAGCGCCGCTAATAGGCGATAAAACTGTCCAGTTCGTGTTGAAGGGGGAACGTAGTCACGGACATCGTCGTCGAACACGATGATTCCAGCCGCATCCCTCTGGTTGTGGATGGCCAGATAAAAGAGGGATGCGGCGAGATATCTCGCATAATCGGCTTTGGTCGGAGCGCGAAAGCCGTAATGCATCGAATTGCTGGCATCGAGCAGGATCGTAAGATGGCTATTGGTTTCGCCTTCGTATCGTTTGAGATAGCAGCGTTCCGTTCGCGCGAAGAGATTCCAGTCGACGTGACGAAGATCATCTCCCTGAGTGTAGGGCCTGTACTCTGCGAATTCCTGGCTAAATCCAAAGTCCGGTGAGCGGTGGAGGCCGGCCACAAAACCATCGATCACCGTGCGGGCGATAAGCTCGAGAGAGGAGATGGTTGCGAGAACAACAGGATCCAGGAATCGTTGCATCATTTCTCCTGAGGCGACGGAAGCTGAACGAGGAGGCGCTGAAGAATATCGTCTGGTCCGATTCGCTCGGACTCCGCATGGAAGTTGAGAAGAATTCGGTGACGCAGGATAGGAGTTGCTAGTGAGGTTACGTCCTCATAGGTCACGTGGAATCGCCTTCTGGAAAGTGCCCGTGCTTTTGCTGCAAGCACGATGAACTGGGCCGCACGAACACTTCCGCCATAGCTGACATACTTTCTGACAAAATCAGGTGCATTCGTGCTCTTTGGCCGGGTGGCTCGCACGAGATTGACAATATAGCGCCCGACAGAGGTTGCTATGGGCACCATCCGGACCAGCTGCTGGAAATCGAGCAACTCTTCCGCTGTGGTGACAGCATTGGCCTTTGAAATCTGTGTTGTTGTGGTGAGATCGAGTACCTGTAGCTCCTCCTCTGGCGTGAGATAGTCGAGAATAGCATTGAACAGAAAGCGATCAAGCTGTGCCTCTGGAAGAGGGTAGGTTCCCTCAAGCTCGATAGGATTTTGGGTGGCAAGAACGAAGAATGGTGAAGGAAGTGGATAGATATGGCCACGCACTGTGCATGAGTGTTCCTGCATGGCTTCGAGCAAAGCTGCCTGAGTTTTTGGAGGCGTGCGGTTGATTTCGTCGGCAAGAAGAACATTCCCGAAGATTGGACCGGGAACGAAGGTCCACTTGCGGTGGCCGGTCTCCAGATCTTCTTCGATGATGTCGGTCCCCGTGATGTCGGAAGGCATCAGGTCGGGTGTGAACTGAATTCGGCGAAAGTCGAGACCGAGTGCCTCGGCGATGGTACGAACCATCAATGTTTTCGCGGTCCCCGGCAGTCCGGTTAACAGACAATGGCCACCAACGAAAATCGCAGTCATTATCTGATCGATAACTTCTTCCTGGCCCACGATGACTTCGCGCACCTGTCGCAGGATATTTTCACGAACGGCATGGAATCGCTCTACCCTGTGCTGGAGCTCGGCTGCATCTGAACTGAGATCGGCAAAAGTGGCCATGAGGCATCCTCGCTATTTTCCTGATGACGGATGTAACTCCAGCAGCAATTGCTGTGCTGGTATATAGCTCGGGGCAATTTCGAGAGCTGCTAGGACAGATTCTTCGGCGTTACGTCGATTACCTGTGGCTAGATATGATCGAGCAAGCTGATACTGAACACCGGCTTTATCTACGGGGTTAGATGCGAGTGCGGCTGAGTATTCCCTCACTGATTCATCAAACTTCTTCTGCTGATAGAAGAGGCCTCCCAGCTTCTGGTGGAGGTCGGGATCGTTGACGGGATAAATGTAATTGATCCGCGTGAGAGTGTTGGCTGCCGCTGCCGGATCCTTCCTGCTTTCCTGGAGAGCGGCAAGACGCTTAAGGCTTGCGGGATTCTGGCCGCCAGCCTGCGCGTAGGCAGCAAGAATGGCAGCTTCGGAAGCGGGGTTCTGGGAGGCATGATATCCCTCGGCGAGCAACTCATAGGCATTGCCCTCGCCGACGTAATCTGGATAAAGTGCGATGACGGCCGGACCTACGTGAGCAACGGTGTCCCATTCCTTATTTTGGTCGGCTATTAAGAGAGACTTTATCTGCTGCTGCCAATGTGCGAACTGAGAAGCCTCGGGACCGTAGTGTTTCTCGATCCATGCAAGATACTGCTGATCGAAGTTCTCAGGCGTGGTCTTTAGAACCTGTTGAATAACCTCAGATGTCGTGTGCCGTGCAGCGTAAGAGTGGATCATCGCGAGCAGCGTTGATTCACCCCATTCCTCCTTGATGAAATCGCATATGGTTCCAGCCTGGAAATACGACACAGTGACCTGTGATGGATACTGGGGGAAGACGAAGCCGCGATCCAGCTGGAGAATGGGCAACAACTTCTTATCTCGAATCGCAATGAGAACGTCAGGTGTTGCGCGGTTCTTCCACTCAGTGACATGTTCACCTTCTTCGTGAACTGCAAGACCTTCGGTGAACCAGCGAGAAACGTGATCGTGGGTCGCGAAAAGAACGTATGCGTGGCTCATCTCGTGCCACAAGGTTGCGCCCCAGTTGAAGTCCCCTGGGCGACGTGCAGAGGGGCTGTCTATCGCGATGACTTCACCGAATGTGACTCCCAAAGCGCCGAGGCCGGGCATTCCTGTCGTTCGAACGGCGAAGTCTTCGTGGTCAGGGTATACTTCAAGCTGAATGGGGCCGGGGAGAGTCATCGCATACTTTCTGTTATAGGTGGCAATGATCGTGTGCAACTCAGCCTGAAGATACGGCCGAAGAAGTTCACTTTCTGTCTTCTTCAGTTTCAGAATAGTGTCGCCATCCTGCACAGTGACGTAATTCCGATAACTATCGAGAAGGCGCAGGCTGTTCACCGTCGCGGCATTGCGATAGCCATTATCGTAACTAAGCTCAAGCTCCTTCTGAGCCTCTTCTTGCTCGCCGAGTCGCATCAGCGCAATGCCAAGCGAGGAATGTGCTGACCACAGGGCGGGTTCCGCGGCGATGGCTTTACGGTAGTAGGTTGCTGCATCCTCATGACGGTAGCGCAATTCGAGATGGTGAGCTATTTCGGAGTAGGTGCGACCATAATGCGGATTGATGGTTCTGATCTGATTGATCCATGCATCTGGGGAGCGGTCGCTGACAACCTCAAGCGCCGCGCGTACCGCCATGGCATCCACTGCGTCGTGATCGAGAGCTATGGCCTTATCTGCCTGCGCTGCCGCCTGACGAGGCTCATCGTTATCGAGGGCAAGGCTGGCTGCGAGCTCGTGAGCTTTAACGTTGTTGGGTTCGAGAGATAACACCTTATTCACATAAGCCATTGCGTTGCCGTCGAAGTTCTCCATCGAAATGAGAGCCAGGCCGATATAGGCGTCAGCATTGGAAGGATCCATCGCTAACGCTTCACGGAAGAGGTCAGCCGCCTCCTTATTGTTGAAGCGCTCATGAAGAAGCATTCCCCACCGAACCTTCGCTTCGGCAGCGCTCGCCGACGTCTGTACCGCAAGGCGGAACTGCTCGTTAGAGCGATCCCAATCCTGAAGCCCCCAATATCCTTCGGCACGATTAGCAGCATCGTTGCTGGACAGCAGCTCTTTGAAACAAGTTACGGCCTCTCGCTGACGATCATGTTGTTTGAGGAGCCAGCAGTTGTCAGGTTGAAGGGCCGGAGTCCAGCTGCTTGCCAACAGAAGAAGCAGAAGCGGAGATAGGTGGGTCATTTGTCGATCTCCCGTTGGGTGCGTGCCAGTTCAAGCAGAAGAGTGGTGAGCTGCTGTTTGTACTCCGAGGGATCCATGGCGGCTTTTTGATATTTGAGGACATCGATATTCTGTTCCAGTTGTTCCTTCTTTTGAAGAAGAGCGGAGCGAGCCGGGGTGTTTGCTGACGGGTGGTTGCTGCCGATCCGGAGGAGCGTGAGGCTTGAAAGCAGCGTGCCTTCGCCTCCCCCAGGCTCGCGTACTGGCACACCGCCGGCCGTATCGACGAAAACGGCGTGCTCCGTTGCAAGGCGTTTTTGAGAGTCGTAGAAGCCTGCAGTCTTTTTGGTAGCGTATGTAAAAGCCTCAAGTGCACTTATAGATTCGCTTTTATCAGTATCGGCAGAGGGATCCTCGAGAGCTTCAACCCAGTACCGGGCAAACACTGTCGCATTCTTCTCTGTTCCTGATTTCGTAGCAGTGATGATGGCGCGCCCTGGATGCCGGAGGGATGGAATAGCACCGCCGCTGGCGCTGGTTGTATCTACGATTAACTGACGTCGGGCACGGATTCCATTGCATAGATTGGCAATCTCTCCTGCGGAGATGTCGGGGCCAGGAAGGTTGAATTTATAGGTCGTGTCATCGAATGAGCCATGCCCTATCAGGATGAGGACGAAATCATCCTCAGGTCTGGCTGTGACCGCCACTGAGTGAAGCGTATCCCTTACATGAGAGGAACTCGCTTCATCCCCGACAAGAAGGAGGGTGTGCGCATTCGGGCCCGATGCCCGGAATGTCTTTTCAAGTTCCTTGGCAGCAGCTGTAAACTGCTGCGCATACTCGGGTTCTCCGCCCAGACCGGCGATCACAACGTAGTAGGTGTCGGCGTACAGGTGAGCTGGAATCACGATCGGCAGAAGAAGTATCCCACTGCGAGCGAACTGCCGGAACCTACGCTGTGAGGTAGGCTTCATACGAACCCCCAGCGACGGCGTAAGAGCCATTCTGTGCAGAGCAGCCCAAGAAGTGCAAAAAATATGATTGGCATGTTCCAGAGTGGATTCGTTGTTCGCACGGATATGCCCGCTTCCGAATACGTGATCTCCTGCGGAAGCATCCCCACGTCTTTGGGCTGCCAATATTTTCCGCCAGTGTCTTTTGATAATTGCTGGAGAAGAGCGCGATTCTGCTCGGTATGGAAATTTTCGGCGACGCCGTCTTCCCGACGGAAGATAACTGCATCCGTTCCCAATTCCTGCCTGGACGTCTGATCGGCCGCCGAAACTTCAGCCAAGTAGTCGCCGGGCTTTTCCGCCTTCCAGTCCACCTGGTACTGGCCGGGCAACTGTGGAGAGGGGTAGAGGTCGAGGAGGTCATTCATATTGTAGGGTCCAATAATGTGAGCGGCGACATGGATATTCAGTGCTGGCTGAAACTCCGCATTGCGAATCTCTGATGTGATTTGGATACGGCCGCTGTCCGTCAGGATATGTGGCGAAACGGTAACGCTTACGTGGCCGGGAGTATCTGCCACCAGCCAACGAATGAGTTGTTGCCAGAAGAGATCATGGGAGCGATCCCCGAGGGATTCTGCCATTTGCCAGCGCCAGGTTCCCCCGGTGGCGAGAATAGCTGTCCGCCCATGGCCGTAGGGCTGCGTGATCAGCAGAGGAAGCTTACGCTGCCCTGCGTTCGTCTGGATCAGTACGGATGCTCCAGGCTTGGGAGTGCCGACATCCTGGTAATCTGCGAGATAGGTGAGCTTCTTCCATCGTTCGGCGTTTTTTCCCGGATCGTCAAGGAGGCGAGTAATCGCTGATGCCACTCCGGAAGAGGTTAGCTCTACCGTAGCTGGATTTCGATGAAAGCTGCGGTGGCCCGTTGGAAGAAACACAGGTAGTAGTTCATTCACATCTGAGGCACCCCACCCGCCATCGCCAAGAGACATTCTTCCCCCGAGGAAGAGGATGCCTCCACCCCGGCGGTCAACATACTCTCGCAGTAGATCCCTCTGAATTGGAGAAAAGTAATCGGCATCCACGGAGCCGATGATGATTCCTGAATAGTCAAACAGATCCTCGCTGCGCGTCGGAAAACCTTCAGCTAGCTCTGACGGATCCTTAATACCTTGTCGGTAGATTTTGTTCTCACTCGTTCGAAGCATGGAGACAAGATCTATGGTGGGGTCATCCTCTTCAGCGCGGCGGATGAACTTGAACTCCCATCGAGGTTCACCCTCTACATACAGAACACGGCGTTTTGCGTCACTTACGAGAAGTGGACGCACTCTATGGTTGTTTTCTGTGTTCTGTTCGCCCGGTATAGGCTCGATGGAAAATCGCAGATCGCGGACTCCAGGATCACCTGGTGAAAAGAAAAGAGACTCTGATTGGAGGACGCCATCAGGAGAGAGAGTTACGCTTCTGCTCGCCAGGGGCTTATCTCCATCGCGGATGGACACGGTTGCGGTCTGGCCGGCAAATCCATACTGGACGAAGCTGACGGAAGCCGACAATCGGGTATGGATGACTGCATTAGCAGCCATGCTGATGTTTTCCAACTCAACATCGTGCCTGGGCCGGGTGCTCCCGAAACCGAGAGTGTGGACCGGCAGGTTGCGGTTGCGGAGAGCTTGCAGTGTGTCTAGCGCAATCCCCGATTCTCCCTCAGCAGAGTTTTGCCCACCATCACTTACGAGGAGAACAGCTCCAATGGGAAGATTGCTTGTATCGGTAGCAAGTTTTCTCAGTCCTCCATTGATATCGGTAGCCGGATCATTGGCCTTGATCCCTTCAAGATCTGGAACGGATGTTAGATCCCCTCCCATTCTGTAGAGGCGTACCTGGAAACGTGTTTTTATCGCAGGTAGAAGACGAGTCTGCAGCAGCGACAGCGCTGCTACTTCTCTCGTTTTTCCTTCAATATCTGCGATGTCCATGCTCCGAGAAGAATCAACAACAATGGCGATGATATTTTGATGCGAGGTCAGCGCGGCCACGGTAATCGCAGGCTGCCACAAAAGCACAAGTAATAATGCAATAAAGGTTGATTGAATGCCGCAAACCGCCCAAATTCTGCGGTTGTCCAAGCCAGGTGCTTTACTCGCGAACCGGCGATAAGTGAGAATCACCAAGAATGCAGTCCACAAGGCGATTAGAAAGGCGAGCAGCCATGCCGGCCATGCCGATAGCAGGACAAAACGCCCTTTGGTAAACATCGATGCCGGATATTTGAAAAGAAACTCGAACATGGTCTGTGTGACCTTAAGAACTGGTATCTCGCTAGTGCGTCATGTCATAGATGATGTAATCGAGTCCTACACGAAATGCCATCGATGCAAATACTTCCGGATAGTTCGGATCATCAGCCCATTCCCATGCGTCGCCTAGATGCATGTTGTGACAGATGGCTACCATGATTCTTCCTTTGGGATCGCGAATTGCCCGCCATTTAGGCTGATATCCATCTTTTTCGTAGGTCCGACGGCTGCGGATAAAGTGTTCGCCGGGGATCTGCATCTTGTTGTCTATGTCATAGAGTGTGTGGAAGATTTCATCACTACTCTGCAGATCCTCCACTGGATATTCGGGGAGTACCTGACGCATTCCGCTCATAAAGTTCTCCCAGTCCTCAGTCCCGTGGAAATCATCGACCATCAGAAATCCTCCTTTGAGGAGATATTCCCGAAGTCGGCGCGCTTCCTTGTTGGTGAAAGACCACATCTGCACCTGTACGGCATAGATCCACGGATAGTTGTAAACATCGTCGGAATCGAGATTTACGACCTGTTCGATCGGACGCCCGTCAATTCGGGTCAGTCGGTGCATCGCTATCAGAAATTGACGGTCGGCCTTTGGATAATCCCGTGACCAAGCGTTCCGACGCCAATATCCGTAACTTCCAATGCCGCCAAGTGATTGAAGATTCGATGCAAATGCCAGTCGTGACCAGTAAAACTCTGCCTTGATACTTATGGAAGACTCGTCGTCTCCGAAGCCGAAGTCCGCCACCCGCTGGTAAGCTCTTACTCCGATGCAGCTTATAGCAGCGACGGCTGATACGGCAGCTACGAGCGAGAGCTTCATCAGAACCTCCTTAGAGAGGCGACGTGATGAGGAGAGTACCAGAGTGCATTGCTGCGTGCTCTACAAGGATGTAGACGAACCAGTTGCAGATTTTGTAGCAGAGAATCGAGGATTATGTCAGCTCGGTCGGAGGAATGGTGGTAGATTCCCCATAAAGACCCGGAGGGGAGATGCGACGGCGCGATCTTTTCAAGCTGGGAACTATGGGACTCGCGGGCAGAGCGTTGACGGGGTTTGCAAGGGGGGGGCAAGCTCGGTCTCTACAAATAACTGCATCGGCGGCGGACTATACCTTAAGGATCGCTCCCGTTACAGTTGAGTTGGACCCCTCCCGAATCTTGTCGACGATTGGCTATAACGGTACGTGCCCTGGACCTCTGCTCAGGATGCGCGAAGGGACGCCAGTCACTGTCGAAGTCATCAACGACACTGATACACCTGAGCTAGTGCACTGGCACGGGATGTTGATTCCGCCTGAGGTGGACGGCACCGCCGAAGAAGGTTCCCCATTCGTTCCGCCGAGAGGCCGACAGCGTTTCAATCTTGTTCCTAGGCCCGCGGGCGTGCGGTGGTATCACACGCATGCGATGGCGATGGATGACCTTCACCGAGGCACATTCACAGGCCAGTTTGGATTTGTGTATGTAGAGTCGGCCAGCTATTCGGGCGACTACGACCAGGAGCATTTTTTAGCGCTGAGAGATTGGGAACCCTTTTTCACGAGCGCGATGGAAGATGAGGACGACGATACACATAACGATCCTGTGTTTGAGAAGCCACTGAATGTGAGCACGGATCCGAATGGGCTCGAAGTTGGCTCGATGACCTATTCCATCAACGATAAGAGCCTGGGCTCTGGAGAGCCGATTCGAGTGCGCGAGGGCCAGAAGATTCTTTTCCATCTCTTGAATGCCAGCGCGATTGAAAACCGCAGGGTCGCTTTGGCAGGTCATAAAATGCGAGTGATCGCACTTGATGGAAACGCCGTTTCCACACCGCAGGATGTCGATTCGCTCTTCCTCGGGGCAGGGGAGCGCGCAGATGTTGTTGTCGAAATGACTAACCCGGGAATCTGGATCTTCGGTGCAACTGAAAGAGTGGTACGAGAGTCAGGGTTGGGAACGGTCGTTGAGTATGCAGGTCAACACAAGCAGCCGCAATGGATCCCATCTCCACACCGCTCGTGGGATTACACCATCTTCGGCTCGGACACTGCCGAGGGGCGACCAAGTGCACAGATCATCGAGATGGTTTTTGAGAAAATTCCAAGTGGCGCGAGAAAATTCAATTCCTGGTTGATCAATGGCAAACCTTATCCGCACGAGCGTGAGTTCGTCCTCGAAAGAGGGCGTCGGTATCGTCTGGTCATGCGAAATCGAACGGACGATGCGCATCCAATGCATCTCCATAGGCACGTTTGGGAATTAGTGGAAATCAACGGGAAAAAGACTGCCGGGATTATCAAAGATACCGTGGTGGTTCCCTACTACGGCAGAGTTGCAGTAGAGTTCACCGCCGATCAACCTGGTCTTTCCCTCTTCCACTGCCATCTACAGCAACATATGGACTACGGTTTCAAAGCGTTATTTCGTTACGCCTGATACCGGGAATGAGGACCTGAATGAAGCATCTGCGCAAACTTGTCTGGTCAGCTGTTATTGCCGGAGCTGTGGGCGGAGCGGTCTTCGCACAGAGTTTTCGTGAATATCCCTCGGTCGAGTATGGAGTACATCTGCCGCTGCCACCTGATTGGCAGCAATCAGCGGAGTGGACCTTCGCACGGCTAATGTTTCCGCCGGGCCCATTGGATGGATATCGGGGGCGATTTGACGGACCTTGGCAGGAAGGCCTTTCTCTATGGACGCAGGATTATCCTAGGGCGGACAGAGCGATGGCGAACGCGGTGCGAAGATTGACAAATATCGACGCGCGTTCTGTTGAGCAGCCAGTCAGTCTGGATAGCGGGGATGACATATATAACTGGCCATGGTTGTATGCGGTGCAAGTGGGAGAATGGGAACTCACGTCCAAGGAGGCGGAGAAACTTCGCGATTACCTTTTGCGAGGTGGATTTTTTATGGCAGATGACTGCCATGGATCACAGGAGGAAGCTTACTTCGAAAGGACAATGAAAAGGGTCTTTCCTGAAAAGAAGCTTGTGGATATTCCGAACGATGATCCTATTTTCCATACCTTCTTCGATCTCGAGGACCGCTTCCAGATTCCAGGTGCAGAACACCTGAGCACCGGGCATAAAAAGGATGGCTATGTCGCTCGTTGGAAAGGTATCTATGACGATAAAGGGCGGCTGATGGTTGCGCTCTCCCTTAATTCTGATATCGGCGATTCGTGGGAGTTTCTTGATGATCCGAGGTATCCGTCCAAATTTTCGATTCTTGGCACAAAGCTTGGCGTGAATTATGTCATTTACGCCATGACGCATTAAAGGACTCCAAATAGTTCCCACATAGCCGCACACATTGAATGAATCGCCTTTACAGGTGATTTTGCTTACTGTGTGGCGAAATCTATATACGAAAAGGCGAGAATAGCGAAATTTTGCACACAAGATGCGCAAAAATTTCGCTGTTCTATTTCTAGGGCAGTGACGCATATTACTGATGGAAAACGTATTAATACGATCCGAGGTTTGGATGTGCAATTGCATGCGCATCAGTGGCAAAATCATGCATGTCATCTTTGGATGGTCGATCGCAGTAGAAACTTGATCTGCGACTCTAATCGGCTTTCCTGATCCCTGGGCCTCCGTCGGTTTGTAGAGCTGTCAAAACCAAGAAAGTAATCGAAGTGAAGTACTCATTCTCCTCAATTGTTTCCAGAAAAGTCCATTTTGTCGTCTTCTCGTCTTTAGCATTCTCGCTTCTCGGAGCCAGTGACCTGGCGATCTCTCATGCTTATGCTGCGAAGGGACGCAGAGGCTCCTATTACAATGGCGGGCAAAGCTCTACCCCAACCACATCAGGATCCACTAGTTCAGCAGGGCCTTCTACCGGAACGACTGCCACTACCCCAACATCTCCGGGCAGTAGTTCAACACCTACGACACCTTCAATTCCAAGCTCTTCGAGCTTTATTCTGAACGGTCTTCAGAGCCCTGCTACGGTAGCAGAGTCGATCTTCGTTTCTGCGAATAGCATCCCGTCTAATGCAGCGGTTTCGTACTACATTGATAACGTTCTCCGGGCTACTGAGAACGCTGCGCCATTCTGGATGGGCGGCGCATCCGGATCATCTCCAAATGGTTTCAATCTGAGCGGTATTGATGCAGGAGAGCATACACTTAAAGCCATCGCGGTTCTGGCTGATGGTAGTTCTATCACTTCCAACGACGTCACTCTAAATGTCGTTCCTTCCATCAACTCGCAATTCAGTCAGTCACTTGCGCCTTATGCTAACCAACCATCTGCGCAGCAGAGCGACCCGAATACTCTGCTGGCGAACATCACCACCCCAGGTGCTTCGCTTTCGGCCACGGAGCTTTCGACGCGCAAGGCTGTGATGACGATGTACCTCAATTGGGGTATCGATCCGTCGCTGGATTCCGGGAACGACGAATCCAACATCCTGGTGAACCTGCAACCGAAGTCTTGGCAGGCACCGTCATCGGGCGCCTCAGAAAACTCGCTGCTAAGCATGTCGTTTTCGCCGGACGCTCCTTATTACCATGCGATACCAGCAGCATGGCCGAAAGTGCAACTGCCAAGCGGTTACATTAAGCAGCTGCAGCTAAACGCTGCACAAGGTGGGGATGGCATCGGGTATGGCGAAACCATCGCAGCACCGAGTGATCCTCAGCTGACCGTTACCAGTCAATGGTACTCCGACGCAAATACGCTGCGCACCTTTCCATTCCGTATGAAGAGAAACTGGGCCAGCAGCATTCCGAGTCTGGCGGCAGGAGACAAGCACGTTCTATTTGTTGATCCGACGACGAATACATTTGTCAGCACGTACATGACCTCTGTCAACCAGCAGACTGGCGGACCAAATGCGCTGTACGCCAGCTCGCCTACGTCGTTCAACTCGCTTGGTGATTCAGGCGGCTCGACAGCGTCAAAGTTCTCTGAGATTCCAGTCATGATCCAGCCTGGAGAAGCGACGAATACTACCCAGCCAATTCGTCACGCAATCGGCGGCCCTGTCGAGCGCATCTGGGGAGCACGCGTCTACCCTGCAACTGCTCGTGATGCCGGAATGATGCAGCAGACAAATCCCTGCGGCTCCAACAGTGGTTACACAAATAATGGACTCGTACCGTATGGCGGCGTCATTCAGCTCGATCCGAAGCTTGATCTGACGAAGCTCTCACTTTCACTGCCTGCCCTGCGAATTCTGCAGGCTATGCAGACGTACGGCTACTACGTCATGGATTTTGGCTGCGGTGATATGGACATTTATACGTCTGTATCGGAATCGGAGTTCGAACCATTTGGAGGTATGTATGGGAATGTCAATGGGCCTGGTGTGCAGAACGAAGTTCAGAGAGTTATCTCAAGCAGCGATCTGTATGTTGTTGCTCCCCTGACCAAGAAGAAGTAGCTCGCACTCCGGGCGAGACAGGATGCCTCGCCCGGAGTGTGATTTAAATATCCTTCAGCAGGGCAGAAAGTGAGACGTCCATACCCAAAGCGATTACCTCGAGCGTGGGTAAGGAGATCGCTTTACGCCCACGTTCCACGTCCGAAATGTAACTGCGGTCGATACCGAAAGCTATGGCCATTTCAAGCTGTGTCATGTTTCGAGACCGTCGTAATTCTCGAAGACGTGCACCAAAACGGCTACTGATGTCGGCATTGGAATAGTTGTAGTTGCGCTGCGATTGTGACAATCTTCCCGAGCTCGATAAAGAGATAGGACCGCTCGGGGAAACGTTATGACCTGGCAGAAATCGTTCCGTAGCTATCATGCTCCTCACCTCGAAGAGGATATGAGCCCTAGTAGATAACCCGTAGAATGGTTCAGGTCCGAATGCTTTATTGATTATCGGCGTCTCTCTTGGAGACTGGTGGCCCTTGGGAAGTGCAACCCCGTTGCGACGTTTGTATTTATACTAGCCTGAAATGTTCTTCTAGGGAAGAAGATTGTGGGCGCCTTGCGACGGCGAGTTTGTCGTTGTCGCATAGTTAGGTTGGAGTGGAACATTGACCACCCAGTTCCTTCCTGTGCCATCGGGGAGCAGGTTTCCGTGTGATTGGATATAGTTGACGGCTTGGGAAATCGTTGCGCACTGGGCGCCTATACTTTGCAATGTTGCAAAGAGCTGCTGCCACTGTGCGAGGCTAAACTCGTCATAACCATGAGAGTACACAGCCAGAACACCGCCTGCTGCGCCCAAACCTTCCGCCAGTGCTCCTATGGAAGCAACCGGTTTGCTGGAATCGTAACCATCCGGTAACCACTGCGCACCGATGTTGTAGATATCCAGCCCAGACATAAGCCAATTTCCATTCGGCGTGTACTTCGGGGTGAAGATACCGTTGCGGTTAGCAAGAACACCCGCAGAGTGCATCTGATTTTCCGCCGTAATGCTGGACGAGGTAAATGGCGTCGCGAAAGCTTTCACTGCATATCCAGGAATGTTGGCCTGAATGTCAGCGATAGAGCCGTTCACCTCAAAATTGAGATAGTTCGAACTGGCTTGGGCCACATACGGTGCTTTGATATTTGCGTTTGCTACATTAGCAAGCATCAGGGGTGTAAAGAAGTTCTGATTGTCCTGGATCAGACAACTGTATGAAGAGTTCGCATTAATTTGCGTACACACATTGAGCATGCTGTTGTACGAATCGAGGAGCGGCACCGTAAGATCGGGTGTGGTCTGCCCATTCAGGTACGTGGTGATGGTTCCAGCAGCCTGGTTGATAGTCATTGTAGCCGTCGAAGCGGAGCCCAGATATTGCATCGTGAACACGTTATTGTTTGCGATATCTGAGTGGCTCCGGGTGTGGGCTACAATCTCATTCCCGGCTGCCGCCAATGCTGCGATTCTGGTCCAGTTAGCGGGCGTAACCAGCTTCGTGTTCACTGCATAACTAATGTGACAGCCATAATTCTGAGCAGCGGCTGCAACCTGTTCAGCCACATCCAAATTGTTGTAATCATCGATAAAAGGAAGGATGAATAGCGGAGCCGCACGCGATTGGAACTGCGGACTCTGGTAAACGTTTGTTCCGAGATCCGTCACTCCGTAATAGCTGTAGGTCTTAGGATCAAATGGATTTGGAAGCAAAACCGAGTTCCCGACGGTCAATGTGTTGGAACTCCAGTTAGAGATGGTGTTCCATGTTGCCGCATCAGTTGAATTGCCCGTAATCGTTGAGCTGTCGATGTTGCTTGGGCCAGAGGTGCCGTAGATCTCGAGAGCATCATCACGGTTGCCACTCAAAATTGAATTGGTCATCGTAAAGCCGCCGCCACCAGCGATGCCAAGACCCGTTGAGTTATAAAGACCTTTGCTGTTGCTGATTGAGGGCGTTCCGGCTTCAACCAGGAAGCCCTCATACGGTGCCCCCTGCCAGACGATGTCGTTGAAGGTCTGGGATCCAGTCACTGATCCTGTCATCCAGATATTGGTGTATGTTGCATTTACAAATGCAAGGTGCTCAAAGGTAATGTTCCCGATGTTCTGAATCAACAGCGCGCGATCACGCTGCGTTACTTCCACTCCCGGTGCTGAATATGCAGTAGCCGGATTTGCGCTCGAATACACCGAAAGTCTTCCAGAGGCGTACGCCCATTGACGGGGGCCAATGATTGCGCCCTGTGACGAAACCTGCTTTCCAAGTACCGTGTTGAACCATACCTCCGTCGGTTGATAACCGCCGAGATTATAAGACCATATATTTGCGGAACGTTGCGTCCAGCCGCTGCTGAGCAGGTTTGCGCCGGTGATTACTGGCCGATTGCCATTCCCATATGCTCCGAAATAAAGCCCACTCGTTTTCGGTGCCAACATCTCGCGCCAGGTACCGCCACGCGCAAAGAGGATCTGATCTCCGGACCCGAAGCTAAAGTTGTTGACCTTGTTAATGGTCTTCCAGGGCTGGGCCTGCGATGTGCCAGGATTGGAGTCATTACCAGAGGTGCTGACGTAATAGGTTGTCGCGCCGGAAGCGATGAGGCTCATTGACAGAAGAAAAAAACAACAGAACAGACGCTGCACAATCATCATAATTGCCTCCAACCCTGAGAAACCAGAGCACGTAAGAATATGCCGGACGGCTAATGCCGCAAAGATCGTAACACGCAATTACGGAATGATATGCACGGGCTGTTCGGAATCCGCCAACACGTTTTGTTCATCCCGTCGCCTGGGTACTTGCACTATGCTTCGTCACACATGTTTGTACAGAGCAAGCTCACCTTGTGTCGCTCTTAGACCGAATGTTGTCCGACGACGACACATGAGCAACCTCGATATGACAGCATCGGTTAACTGGCCATCTCTACTTATTGCTTGGATACGATCACAAATACTTGCAGCTGGAAAATACCGTGAACACCATGGATGAACATCCCGACAATGAACCAGGCCTGATCGACAGAATTCTAAGCAGGAGGAGGTTGGCGGCCGCTGTTGCCATCGCCATGTTCTGTCTCATTGTTGTTGTCACCCTCATTATCCCGAGGAGATACCGGTCCAATCTAAAGGTCTTACTGAAGAACGAAAGAGTGAATTCTGTTGTGAATGCGGATGATCGCGCAGAGGGTTTGTATTATCTCGACGAAGTGGGAGAGGCAAGAGTCAACACCGAAACCGAGCTGATGCGCAGCCCGGAGCTCCTGAGAAATGTGGTGTTACAAACCGGACTAGCAGACAAGGAGTCGGCACCTTCACTACAAAAGAGAGTAGCCCTTGCGGTAAAACATTTGCAGGATAACCTTTCGATCGAGCCTGTGCGGCGCTCGAACATTATCGCCGCGAGCTATCTTGCACGAGACCCAAAGCAGGCTGAACGCGTTCTGAGCAGTTTGATGGAGTCTTATATTCAGTTCCATCTGCGCATGCACAGCGCTCCACAGGCGGCTGAAGTGTTCCGTCAGATGGCAGATCACTCAAGCAATGAGCGTGATATAGCACAGGCGAAGTTAGACGACTTCAAGAAGCAGCATGCAATCGCATCTCTTCCTGATGAGAAGGCGATTGCATTGCAGCGGATCAGCGATCTCACAAAGGAGTGGTCGGATGTACAGGTTGCGATCAAGCGCAACCAAAATGCGGGTGCTCGCCTTGAATCCTTTATCGACTCTACCCCGCCAGTTGTTGAAAGGGAGCGACGCTCTCTTCCGAATCAAATGGAGCTCGAGCAGCTCAACGTCAATCTGGTCAATCTGCAGAACAAACGGATTGAGGCAGCCGCACGGTATCAACCCGCAGATAGGGTGGTTCGTGATCTCGATGAACAGATACATCTTACGCAGGAAGCTCTGGCGAAGGCCGAATCGAGCAATACGGAGGAGATTTCAACTGAGAGAAATACCTTGCATATTGCGGCCCAGAGCGATTACATGCGAACGCAGACAGAATTAGCTGGTTTGACGCATCAGGCGCGTGAGATTAGCAGGCAGCTTGCCCTTCAACGGGGGAGGCTCGACACTCTTGAAGGAGAAACAGCTCTCTACAATACGTTGGTACGACAGGTAGCCCGGCTTTCAGAACTGAATCAGACCTATGAAAAGAAAGCTGCTGATGCCCAATTAGGAGCGCTTCTCGATCAGGAGAGAGTGGCGAACGTAGCTGTGGTAGAGGCCCCGCGAGAGCCGGTGTCGGCAGCTTTTCCCCGAAGAGGATTGATTCTTGCAGTCGGCCTGATATGGTCCGTTCTGATTGGTGCGATTTCCGCGTTGATGTTTGATCTTCTTTCACGGAGGGTTCGTTCGCCCTACGATGCAGAACTCGCCCTTGAAGCCCCGGTCTTATCGCTACTCTCAGATGGAATGGGCGCACCCTCTTACAGTGAGGCAAATGCGGCTGTGTACAGGGCTCTGCAGCGACACTCCCAACCTGTATGGAGGTTAATGTGAGCATAGCTACCTTACTGCCCGAACGAGCGGGACGGGCTCCCGGCTCGCCGTCCTACATTGCCTCCTCTCTAGATAGTGCATTAACCGAAATCGTCCGGAAGGTCTTCGTTCGGCCGGACGGCTCGGGCTGCCAGGCTGTTGCAATTATCTATGCCCGACCAGAGGAGGGGGCCACACTTTTGTGCGCTAGTCTTGCGAACCTGCTCGGGGATCTCCATGGCAAGGTCCTGGCGATCAGCGCCAGAGAGCTACTCATCGCGGCGGCAGGCACGCAGGGCCTCGAAGAAATCCACTTCGTGAATATCGGCAACAGTTCTGTATGGGTCGCGCCGGCCAAGTCTGGTCTACCAGCCCCTGAATCACAGGTGCAAGATCTCGAGATTGCCATCGCTAGTGTGAGGAACCAGTTCGATTTTGTCGTCATAGACGGAGGCACATTCTTCGATATCAAGAGGGTTGAAGGAATTGGTAGATATATCGATGGATTTCTCGTGGTCGTTAATGAAGCGGGCACTGTTGTCCGGGACCTTGTTGAAGTTCGAAAGCGTATCCTGAACAGCGGAGGACGCATCCTGGGCAGTCTCTATAGCGCGACGAACAAGTCATCAATGGCAGGTGTGAGATGAGACTGCGCGATTGCATTTCATATTCCCTGATTGCACTTTCAACGATTGGAGTGGCTCAGGAGCTTAAAACTCACAATGATCCTTACCGCATTCAACGCAGTGACGTACTTGAAATTCATTATCGATATACACCCGAGTTTGATCAGACGGTAAATGTAGGGCCGGATGGTCAAGCCTCGATCCTGGGATTTGGAACAATTGCAGCGGAGGGGCTCAGCGTAGATGAGTTTCGGGCTCGTCTGGTCAAGCTGTCCTCTACTCGGCTTGTCGATCCCGAAATCTCTGTACTTTTGAAGGAATATGTAAAGCCGTACGTCTTTGTGGGGGGAGAAGTGAATTCTCCAGGCCGCTTCGAGATACACGGTCGCCTTACGGCATTGGATGCTGTAGCTCTGGCTGGTGGTATGAAAACAACCGCAAAAGCAAGTGAGGTTCTGATCCTACGCCGAGATTCCGACCAGACCCGAGTCGTTGACCTGAAGAAGTTAATTCACGATCGCAAATTAGAAGAGGCACCGGACTTGCGAGCAGGTGATGTCATTTACGTCACGCAAAGTGGCTTTAGCAAAGCGGAACGCATTATTCATCTAGGACAATTTGGTGCCATCTATAACCCAATTCGATAATTCGACCTGTGCTGATGTCGAAAAGGATGTTGCCGGTACGCCGAAGGCCGTCTATGGCTGGGCGCGGGTGCGGGGATGGGTTGTAAGCGGGCGGAGAGATTCGCGCGGAGATGTGCGTTATCGGCGCATTGCACTGAACGGCCTGACATCTCTCGGAGCCAAGGTGGGCACCCTTGCTATTACCGTGATTGTATCGCCTATGGCATACCGGTATCTCGGGGCGGAGAAGTTTGGCTTGTGGATGACCATGACATCCTTTGTGCTCTTTACAACATTTGCCGATCTCGGCATCGGCAACGGTCTTACCGTGCGAATAGCTGAGGCAAGTGGCCGGGAGGATCAGAGATATGCAAGCAAGCAGGTCTCCTGCGCATTCTTTCTACTTTCCGGAATTGGTCTGTTGTTCGCGCTGATTGCATCTTCGAGTTACCACCTGGTGAACTGGAGCCGATTTTACGGGCTGTCCGGCGATTCGATGGGACGAACCGCCGGTGTTTGCACACTTATTCTCATGCTGTGCACAGCCATGAACATGCCACTGGGCGTTGTGCCGCGATTGCAGCTGGGGTATCAACGAGGATTCATTCCAGATCTGTGGAATGGGCTTGCAAATCTTTTGGTCTTGGCAGGTTCAATTCTGGTGATTGTAGGTAAAGGAAGCCTTCCAGCATTAGTTCTAGTCTTCGGTGGCATGCCCGTTCTCACTACACTATGCAACTTCATCACAGAATTCACGGTCAAGAATCCTTCGCTGAGGCCCCGCATCAAGCTGTTTGATATTTCAAACGGGATGCATTTGGCTGGTCTCGGGTTTCTCTTCCTCGTCCAGCAGTGTTTTGGATTGGTCTACTATGCCAGCGATAATCTGGTCATCGCGAGAACAATGGGCGCTGAAAGCGTCGCTAAATATGCAATTGTGCAACGGCTCTTTTCTCTGGGGCTGATCACTCAATACATGGTGATGCCGTTGTGGCCGGCCATTGGAGAAGCGCAATCGCGAGGAGATTACGCTTGGGCCGCACGTGCTACTAGAAATGCGATTGTAGGAGGCACTCTATTCAGTGTTGCACTGGCGGGGTTTCTGCTCGTGGTCAGTCGACCCGTGATCCTGCTCTGGTTCAAAGTAGACTTGGGCCCCATCGATCTTCTTCGGATCGGCTTTGCATCGTGGGTCGTCATAGCTGGTTTTATAGCGACAATGAATGCGCTCCTTAATCAGCCCGAAGTAATGCGACGCCACCTTCTCTACTTCGGTTCTGGATCCTTGGTTAGTCTTGCACTCAAAATTGTCTTCGGCAAGCACGGATCCCTTGCTGGTGTGGTGTGGGGGACGGTGCTTGCGTTTAGCGTGATCTATGCTGTGCCATCGACCAGGCTGGCAATGCGTTTCTTTTCGCACGAGAGGTCGAAGCTATGACCGCGTACCAATCTGTCCATGATCGTCCTGGCAAGCTCGCGCTGATGATGGCCGCGATCCCTGGCGTGGATTGCGTGCTTAATCAGGTGAACACGGCATTTGGCATCTCGGTCTCGGGCATGAGTCTTCTTCAGCTAGTACGTGGAGCATTGATCCTGATCTTCTTCTTCCTATGTGCAAGAGTATTGATGGCAAATCCGACTCGTCTCAAGCAAGTTCCTCTGGCGGTGCCGACGGGAATGCTTCTCATCGGAGCTGCGATTTCGAAGGAACTCTGTGAGACCGGAACCGTTGTGGTAGTTGGAATAGTTCCATACGGTCAGATGCTGTATTGGCTGCTAATGTGGGCTGTCGTTGTACTCCTCTGCTCTAAACCGCCTGATGCGCGGGTGATCCTCATAGGCATTGCGGCTGGCGCCGTTATGACAGCGGCGTCAGTATTCCTAGGCCTGGCCGTGGGAACCGGGAATTTCTATAGGACGGATGCTGTACAGGCATCGGCTGGATGGTTTGAGACGGCAAAGATGATTACCGGGGTGCTCACTACGGGTGGGGTAGTCCTGTTGTTTCTGGGCTGGAGAAGCAGGAGCTGGTACTTCCCCGTATTTGCGTGGCTTGTCTTTTCCGCGTGTATTGTCACGTATGCCCGCGCCGGTACAGTAGCTTTGATCGTGAGTCTGATGTGGCTCTTTGTCTGGGTAAGTATTTGGGGCCGCCAAGATTCGGGGCTGGCAAAACGATTCGCGATTCTCGGCGCCCTCCTTTGCATTGTGGGTACAGCAAGCATCTCCCCCACACAATTGTTTGCAAGATGGAACGATGTGGAAGGCGGAGCTACAGCAGGGTCGGGCAGAGCCACGTTCTGGAAGATCGCTGTTGATGCATTCGCCGAGGATCATCTGTTCGATCAGGTTGCTGGTCAGGGCTACTCCTCAATGTCGGCAGTGCTTTACGACCGATATGGAGATGACATAAAGCACACCCATAACGACGCACTGGACATGATGCTGGTTGGCGGAATTGCGGGTTGCATGTGGCTGCTGCTTTTTATCGCGGATCTCGTCTCCATGGTCCTCCGTTGTCCCATGTCCTCCCCAGCGAGAGCTGCGGCCGTGGCGATTCTCCTCATTTACCTCTGTCACAGTCAACTTACTGGCCAGATATGGGGTACAGATTCCATGACCTACTACACGCTGTCATTGTCCTCCATCGCGGTGTTACAGAGTGCTGCACACCGTGAAAGAGTGCACGGCCCGCAAGGGTGCGCCGCGAAAAGTGGAAGGATGATCTATACAGATTTGCCGGCTTGAGGTACATGACAATGCTCACGAGTTTTGGAAGAAGAGCTGCATCTGTGCTTGGTGCATCGATCGAAATCACGTCGCTGGAGGCAGCATGTCAGCAGGTGCTCGCCTTATTGCACGCGAAGAGAGGATCCTATGTGTGCTTTGCGACAGCCCATATGGTCGTGGAGTCCACTCGTAATTCCCAAGTGCGTCAGGCTTATGCAGAGGCTGATGTTATCTATCCGGATGGCGTACCGCTGGCATGGTGTCTGCGTTCGCAGGGCTTCAGCGAGGCAGAATGTGTAAGCGGTCCCAGGCTGTTTCCTCGGCTGCTGGAGCTAGCTGCTGAGATGAAGACGGCTGTTGGCTTCTACGGTGGCAGAGAGGAGACACTTGCGCTGATTCGTGCACGTCTCCAGAAGGAGCTGCCATCCCTGAACATTGCCTACATGCATTCCCCTCCGTTCCGTCCTCTATCTGAGTTGGAACAACGAGCAGACCTTCGACGGCTTGGTGAAGCAGGAACAGAGCTTCTTTTTGTCGGGTTGGGCTCTCCTCGCCAAGAACTATGGATGCATCGATGGGCCTCGAACATCCCGTGCGTCAGCCTTGGTGTTGGAGCGGCATTCGAATTCTTTTCCGGCGAGAAAATCCTTCCACCGCTCTGGATTCAAAAGAGGGGACTCACTTGGCTGGTTCGTCTGTGTCAGGAACCACGCAGACTCATGCGGCGAAATCTGGCATCCCCTGCATTTGTTTGCCTTGTTGCTTCAGAGCGGATTCAAAGAATGTGGCAGGGGAGGGGTGTGCCGACCGCTGCAGGTGCCTCGAACTCCGGCGTTGATGATGACCTCTCCCGACCTAACAGAGAATCCGCAAGCATGCCAGCAGGCGGCAAGCAAAGCAGGGAAGAGGCAAACGATGTGGAGATTTGCCTATGAATGCTCTTCTGGTCTGTGTCAGTCTCTTCGCGTGCGGTTGGTTATCATGGTTCGGCACAAAGAAATATCTGTTGATCGCAGTTGAACGCAGACTCGTCGACATTCCGAACCAGCGAAGTTCGCATAGTGTTCCCACGCCGAGGGGAGGGGGCATTGTGTTTGCGTTCGTCTTTCTCGTCGGGGTGACGTCTCTTGTGGCGCTGCATATGATCAGACCGCTGGAAGCTGTAAGCCTGTTTACGGGTGCACTCATGGCTGTGGTAGGCTTCTGGGACGACTGTTCCGGTCTGCCTATCTTGGGACGCCTCTTAATACAGATATTGGTTTCCGTCGTCGCCGTACTGTGTGTGTTGAGCACCTCATGGACGCAAAGCTGGAAACATCCCGCACTCCCGCTGGTCGTGCTAGTTTTGGTATTCAGTTTTGTATGGCTGATCAACCTTACGAACTTTATGGATGGCATCGACGGGATTGCGACCACAGAAATCATCTGTGTTGCATCCCTGAGCTGCATTATCGTGACTGCACACCATAGTTTCGATACTGTGGCACTGGCTTTTGCCCTCCTGGCAGTCAGCACATCAGGTTTCCTCTTTTGGAATTGGCCTCCGGCAGCGGTATTCATGGGAGATGCGGGCAGTTGTTTCCTGGGATACAGCCTCGGTGCGCTTATCCTGATTGCGGTAGGGAGGAGACAACTCACTATCGCAGTTCCGCTAATCCTGCTGGCTGTCTTTATCATCGATGCCACCTTGACACTCGTAAAGCGCCTGTTGCGGGGTGAGCGTTGGTATCTTCCCCACTGCACGCATGCTTTTCAGCATGCAGCCAGGCGGTTCGGACATCGAAAGACGACATCTGCAGTCGCGGCAATAAATCTACTGTGGCTTGGACCTTTGGCGGTGTTAGCCGATGCACATCCGGCAACGGAATGGCTCTTCGTTGGGGTCGCATGGCTGCCTCTGATCGGCCTTGCTCATGTACTACGCGCAGGGGATCCGGTGGACACTCTGGACGACGGAGAGGCAATGCTGCGGCTGATTACGGAGAGCGGAAACATTGAGGAAGCGGTTCAGCGGCTTAGCAGAGGTACTCGGTGGATCAAAGTGTCGATGTCCGCAGGTCTTGTCAAAGGGATTAAGATCGCGATGATCATGGCGGTGACCTGGTTGTCCCTCTACGCTGGCCTGCTGAGCCAGTACCCGCATCTCCTCGCAATTCGTCTGGTCCTCACGAAGATGGTAATCGTGTGGGCCAGCACGCAGAGCGCAATTCTCATCCTGTTTCGGGTTTATCGGAGTCATTGGCGTCTTGTTTCAATGGACGAAATCCCCACGATCGCCGGAATGACGTTGGTCGCAACTCTGATTGGCGCCCTGTTCGGCTTCGCGTTGAGTACTCATCCATTTGGGGACATCCAGCAGCGACTCGTTCTGCTGGTGTGCCTTTTCTCCGTCGTTCTGATGATCGGGTTGCAGATGTTTACGTCCATGCTGGCCGATCTGCGACGATCGCGAACGGATCCGCGGAAAATACGACGCATTATTATCTTTGGCGCGGACCAGGAAGGTGCAGACATCTTGGCCAGCCTGCGTCATTTGTGCGCGGATTGCATAGCTCTAGGGTTCGTTGATGGACGGCCTGAACTAAAGGGCAGTTACATTAGCGGACTTCCGGTACTAGGCGTCTCAAGCGACATCTTGAGTATGGTGGAGAGGTATGGGATCCACGAGGTGCTTGTGCCTCATAGCCATTTTGCTACCCGTGAGGCTTTGGCGCTTGTTCAGTTGTGCAAGCTAAGCGGTATCGCCTGCTCCATCGTTCACACGGTAGGCGAGGACATGGCGGCTAATCACACCACATCAGCACGGCAGTCTGTTGCTCTCGCTGTGAGCTTTCCTTTTCTCGACCAGGTGCACGAGTCCATGAGCACAGATCTCACAATGGAGCGGCAATGACAAGGGCGAACGAAGGGCGTGTGCTCGTCATAGCACCGGCCGGTGGTCGAGGCGGAATTGCTTCTGTCGTACGGCTACACTCAAAGACAGAAACCTGGCGCAGAAGGCAATGCAAGCTTCTGTCGACATATGACGACCGGAGCCTCTGGCGCAAGCTCTTTACTGCCTTCAGGGCCTACACCATCTTTCCCTTTGTCATCGGCAGAGCCGCGATTGTGCATGTTCATGTGGCCGCTCAACGAAGCATATTTCGAAAACTGCCGTTCATCATGGTATCGAAGCTGCTAAGGAAACGGGTTATCGTGCACGTCCACGCGTTCAGTCCTGAATCGCTTTATGCGCACACAGCGCTTTCCGCTGGACGCTATTGTTTAAGTCTGGGGGACCGCGTTGTCGCGCTGTCCGACAGTTGGGTGCGTGCGCTTCGTGCTTACGATCCCTTGCTAAATCTGTGTGTAGTTCCAAATCCTGTAGCTGCAGGTCCACGTCATGTGCAGGGGACGGGAGCTCCCGTAGTTCTCTATGCGGGGAAACTTGAAGAACGCAAAGGATATCGCGATTTGCTGGCCGCGGCTGCGTTGGTCCTCCAACAGTTTCCTGAAACGCAGTTCTGGTTTGCTGGGCATGGGGAGCTATCTCAGGCCGCAGAGTTGGCGAACTGTCTGGACATTCACAACTCCGTCCGATTGATGGGCTGGCTGAACGAAGATGCGATGAACGATGCCTATGAGGCTGCCTCCGTCTTTTGTCTCCCGAGCTATAACGAGGGGGTTCCCATGGTTGTACTCGAAGCCATGTCACGAAGCCTCCCTGTGGTGTGCACAAGAGTAGGCGGCCTTCCAGACTACATTCAGCACCGGGAAAATGGGTTGTTTGTCAAGGCAGGCGATCCCGAGTCTATCGCGGAATCAATTGTAAAGGTACTCGGCGACAATTCTTACGCTCAACAGATGGGGCAGAATGCCGCGAGAACAATTCATGCTCGCTGTAGTCTTGCAGCGGTTTCGGATCAGCTGGAAGAAATGTATCGGGCGGTCTTGTTGGATTCCTTGCCGGCAAGCGGAGTGGTAGAAGAGAATGCCTGGATGCGATAGCGGCACCATGAAGATACCTACAACCGTCTGAGCCAAATTGGAAGGTAACAGAAGCCCTATGATCCAGGCCATGTATCTGCTGAACTGTTTGCTTCTGCTGGGTGGTGCGTGGAATGCCGATTTAGCGGGCAAGCAGATGGCCGACAATCACGGTTCACCGGAGTGTCAACGTGGTCAGATTCGCCTTGCGGGACTGACGAGCCCCGCTGTGATATCCGAATCCATGTTTATCCATGCAGAAGATATGCCGCCTGATAGTGTGGTCAGCTTTTATATCGACGGTCGATTTGCAGATCGTCAGGATGATTCACCTTATTGGCTTGGCGGCATAAACGGAGCCGGGGAACCGAATGGTTTTCGTGTCGAGCCTCTCGGATTCGGGAAGCATCAAGTACGAGCTACAGCTATGGTCCGAGGTCGTAAGACCTGCAGCGATGTGGTCGAAATAGAAGTAATCCGATCCAATAACGCATCCTTCAGCGACAGCCTTACCCCGTATCAACATCAGCTGTTCTCGTTGGAATCAAACGGCTCCAAAGCCTCCCAAACCGCTGCAACGACGATTGGGATATCCGGTCAATCTGCGACTCGTCGGTCGATCGCGGCGATGTACGGGAATTGGGGCTTTGATCTATTTCTCGACTATGGCTCTGATCGCTCGGCAATTCTTCGAAATTTATCCCCGAAAAACTGGGCGCCACCGCGCGTCGAACCAGGCCTTCCCTGGAGCATGAGGTTTTCGCCAGACGCAGTCTTCTACCATCGCATTCCGCAGCAATGGCCACGGATACCTCTCCCCGCTCGCTACTTCCGCAATGTCCAACTGAATACAGCACATGGTGGCGACGGGATCGGCTTTGCGGAAGTGATCGCCAATCCGCAGAGTTCGCATCTGATCATACGAAGTCAGTGGTACAACGTTCAATCTACACGTGTGGAGATACCCTTCCGTATCCCTTTCGACTGGTCGAAAGAATTGCCGACCACAGAAGCCGGTGATCGTCATGTCATCTTCATCGATCCCGCGAAAATGTCATTTGTAAGCGCCTATAAGACCTCCGCTAGCCCTCGGAGTGGAACTCCCTCAGCGCTCTACGCCGCGGGACCGACTCCATTTAACTCGATGGGAGATAGTGGCGGATCTATCGCTGCAAACTTCGCTGAGCTTCCACTGCTGATCCAGCCAGGTGAGAGCACCGATCCGCTGCATCCCATTCGCCATGCTATCGGCGGCCCTGTCCGTCGTGTATGGGCAGCACGAGTTTATCCAGCGACGGCATGGGATGCGGGCATCATAACAGCCAAAGACACTTGTTCTGGGCAAGGCCAGATGAACACGGGATTAATTCCTTATGGTGGTGTTATCCAGCTTGATCCTAAACTCGATCTTGAGAAATTGAGTCTGTCATTGCCCGCTCGGCGCATATTGGAGGCGATGCAGACATACGGATATTACGTCATGGATTACGGCTGCGCGGATCTCGATATCTACACGGCTTTGGACTCCGCAGAACTGGAGCCCTACGGCGGCCTCTGGGGCTCGGATCGTGGACCGGGGGTTCAAAATGAGATCCAGAGGATTCTCACAACCAGCACCCTGTATGTGGTCGCTCCCCTCGTCAAGAAACAGTAATCCTCGGTTAGGTCTCAATGCAACGTCTTCGTCCTGTAAGAAAAGTTGCGAATACAATCCCGAGTTTTTATCTGTTTGACACTAAGGACCAATGCTGTTACTGTCCGTTCGCAGTTCAAACAATTAGTTGCGTACAGGTTAATTTGTTGTTCTTCGAACGGGAGGATCTTCATGTATCGCAAGCTGAGCTTCTTGTGGGCTACGCTCTTCCTACTATTTCTTACACATAGGTCGCACGCTCAGGCTGTCAACGCGACGCTTCTTGGGACAGTGACTGATTCGACGGGGGCAACCGTTGCAAACGCGAACGTGACGGCCACCGCATCGGCGACATCCACAACGTTTACCTCCGTAACAAATGAGGCCGGAAACTACACCATTCCCAACCTGCCGCCAGGTACATATTCCGTAACTGTAACAGCTTCCGGATTCAAGAAAGAAACGCATCAGAACATCAATGTCCTCATCAATTCCTCTACACGTGTGGACTTCGCTGTAGCACCTGGCAGCGTGAATGAGGAAGTGATGGTGACGACCGCGCCTCCTTTGCTGCAGACTGATCGAGCCGACATTAGTACAAAGCTCGAAACGCACCAGCTTGAAAACCTGCCGATGTCGACCAATCGCAACTTCCAATCCCTTCTGAACTTGGTTCCAGGGACATCGCCTGCAACGTTCCAGCACTCACAATTCTTCAACGCGCAAGGCTCGCTGCAAACGCAGGTGAACGGACTACCGCGTCTGGGAAACCTCTATCAGATTGAGGGTATTGACGACGACGAGCGGACAGGGCTTCTACAGATCATTATCCCTCCGGCGGATGCCATCCAGTCTGTCGACATATCCACCAATAACTTCGATGCCGAGATGGGGCGAGCTACTGGTGCGGTTACAAACGTGATTTTGAAGTCGGGAACCAACTCATTTCACGGATCTGTGTTTGAGTACATCCAGAACAACGCTGTGAACGCGCGGTCATACTTCAGTGGCCCTCTTGGTCATCTCTCCTACAACTACTACGGCGGTTCTATCGGTGGTCCGGTCATTAAAGATAAGCTGTTCTTCTTTGCCGACTATCTGGGCACGTCGGATCACGAGACCGTCTCCAACACTTTCACAATACCTGACGCGCGATACTTTACCCCGAATGCTCAAGGCTTCATCGATCTCAGCGCGGCTCTGGGTGATACAAACAGGAATGGATTTCGCACAGGCCAGGTCTTCGATCCGGCGACCGGCAATGGAACCGCATCCGGTCCGCGAACTCCCTTTGTGAATAACTTGATCCCGATCAGCAGGGTCAACCCCATCTCGCTCGACATCCTCAAACGGCTCAACACGGCAGCTGCTCAGTATGGAACCCTGAACGCTTCGCGGCCTTTGTCGAACCCAAGCAATAACTACACATCTAATCTTCCGTTTACAAGAAGCACAAACAGCTGGGACACGAAGATCGACTACACGCTGAATGAACGCAATCATGTGAGCGGACGCTTCAGCTGGCAACGCGTAAATACCTTCCAGGCGCCGGCGTTTGGAGCGTTCCTGGGAGGTCCGGCAGGAGGAGGCTTCCAGGGAAGGGGAATGCAGACGTCCTACAGTACTGGCGTAAATTACGATCATGTCTTCTCGCCTACCCTGTTTACGGAGGTTCGCTTCGGCGTCGCGCACCTGCGCAATAACGCGCAGCCCAGTGACTACGGATCCAATGACGCTACCGCGCTCGGAATCCCCGGCGTAAACATTAATCAGTTCACCAGTGGTCAGGTTGGCATCTCTCTCGGCGGTGGCTTTACTGGCACAATGATCGGTTATTCAGCGTCTGTGCCCTGGATTCGAGGAGAATCCAACATTGACCTGGTAAATAACTGGACCAAGATCATTCGCAACCACACCATCAAATTTGGGGGCGACCTGCGACGAGTCCGTGATGATCTTCTGCAGGATCAGACCTTCAGTCCCCGCGGCGTTTTCAATTTCGCAGATCTGCAGACCTCGGATGTGCGGGGCACAACGAACGTCGCCAACAACATTGCCAGCTTCCTGCTTGATCTCCCAAATCAGGTTGGCCGCGATGTAAATACGTATTTCCCGGCGTATCGACAATGGTGGCTCTTCGCCTTCGCTACTGATAAATGGCAGATGACTTCCAAACTAACCGTGGATCTAGGCGTGCGGTGGGAGTTCTACCCGCCAGCAACACCGAAGATCGATGGCGGCTTCTCCAACTATGACCCGGTAAAGAACAATCTGGTAATTGCAGGTATCGGCAGCAATCCTCGCAACCTGGGCATGAAAACGCGCTACCGGTATTTCGCTCCCCGCACGGGTTTCTCTTATCGCGCCACGGATAATACCGTCTTGCGCGGAGGGTTCGGCATCAGCTATATGCCGTATGCCGACAACAACTATGCGTTCAACTACCCGGTACGATCCAACAACTCATACGGACCGACTGGAGCAAGCAACTTCACACCGGCGGTACTCGCTGACGGTACTACCGTCGCAACCTTCCAGGCAGGCTTTCCTGCTCCTGTGCCAGTTTCGATACCCTCCGATGGAATAATCCCCGTTACTACGGCCAGTCTGGCTTCTCAACAGATGTATTACGTTCCTTTGGATTACAAGAACACCTACGTCGAATCCTGGAACGTCGCGATTCAGCAGGCGTTGCCATACGACATGTCGCTGCAGATCGCATACGTCGGAAATCATGGAGTAGGTATACCAGGCAACATTGACATTAATAATCCGACGAGTATCTACGGAGGTGGTAATGCTTCCAAGCCGGAGTACAACTGTGTAGGTTGCCCTCCGGGTGTTCACCGTACAGCATCAACCCAGAAGATATTCCAGGGCTTTTCGTCGAACTACAACTCGTTGCAGGTACAGCTGAACAAGCGCTTTTCGCGCGATCTGTCCTTTACCTCGGCTCTGACGTGGGGCAAGGGGCTTGGCTATATAAACGGCGATGATGGTGGCATCCTGTTCTTTTCGACGGCAAATCTGCGGCGTAACTACGCGCCCAATGATTACGATCGCGCGCTCAACTTCGAGCAGAGCTTTACCTACGAATTGCCGTTGGGCCGTGGCCATCGTTATCTCAATACCGGAATCGGTTCTGTCTTCCTGGGAGGATGGAAGCTTTCGGGCATTATCTCCGCAGTCTCGGGACTTCCGTTTTCCGTATATGCCAACAGCGGCAGTCTGAATACCCCCGGGACGGCGCAGCTAGCTAACCTTACGGGTACTTATCGCGTACTGCATGGCATCGGTCCCAATGCACATTGGCTCGATCCTTCGGCCTTTTCTCAACCCGCGGGATGCCCCTCCATTGGGTGTAACGCGCAGAATGTACAGTTAGGCAACACGGGGCGCAATCAGTTTCGAGGACCCGGTTATATTCAGGACAATCTCTCTATCTTCAAGAGCTTTCCTGTCTGGCGCGAAGCGGCCCTGGAGATGCGCCTGGATGCGTTTCAGCTAAGCAATACTCCGCAATTCAATAATCCGAATTCCGGGAGCGGGAATATCTTCACCTCCGGCAACTTCGGTCGAGTTACCGGTACACTTGGAAGCGGTCAAGGAAGCGTGAACGGAATCGGTGGTGGCCGCAGTCTGCAGGCATCTGCCAGAATCACCTTCTGACACCTGCCACAATCTCAGTGTCATGGATGAGTCGGCCCCAACAGGAGGTCGGCTCATCACAAAACAATTTACTGTAGCGGAATAAGGAAAACGGATGGCTGAAGGATCAAGAAGAAGATTTTTGCAGAGTTCCGTCGCATTAGCCTCTGCCTCGGTGTGTCACAGAATGGCATTCGGATTTGCATTGTCACATCCGTTCAAGGTGGGTGTTATCACGGACGAGATCACGCAGGACTTCGACCATGCATGCTCCGTCGCATCCAAAGAATTTGGAATGGACTGGGTGGAGTTGCGGGGGATGTGGAAGAAGAGCCTGATGACGCTCTCCGACAACGAACTTGCTGAAGTTGAGAGGATCCTCGCAAACTATTCACTGCAGGTCACTGATATCGCTAGTCCCCTCTATAAAGCATATTGGCCTGGAGCACCCAGGTCCTCCGAGGGGCCGAAGAGGGCGGAGTCTGGAGACGTCTTAAAGCAGCAGGGAGAAGTGCTGGAACGGAGTATCGCCCTCGCGAAACGCTTCAAGACAAATAAGGTGAGGTGTTTCGATTTCTGGCGAATCGAGGATGTTGCGCCTTATCGTGAAGCGATCGATGAGGAATTGAGAAAGGCGGCCGATTACTGCGGGCGTCAGGGGATTGTGCTGGTTGTAGAAAATGAGCCGGCATGCAATACCGCAACAGGCAGGGAGGCTGCCAGGTTATTGACTGCCGTCAAATCACCGCACCTTGCTCTGAACTGGGACCCCGGAAATGCAGTGATGCGCGGAGAACTTGACGCCTATCCCACGGCATGGAATCTTCTTCCGAAAAATCGCATCCATCACTGCCATGTGAAAAACGCAATCAAAGGGCCAGGCGGCAAGATGGTCTGGTCGCCTACCGGCACAGGCTACGTCGACTGGATCGCTCAATTCCGCGATCTGGCCAAAGCGGGTTATCGTGACGCCGTCAGCCTGGAGACCCACTGGCACGGCGGAGCAACGCCGGAAGAATCCACTCGCGTCAGCTGGCAGGGAATGAAGAAGGCTCTCATAAACTCCGGCACCATGTAGTGTTTCGGAGCCTGTTCGCATCTCCTCGGTGCGCGTCTGCTCCAAAACCCTCGGAATGAACTGTCTTCCGATAGACTTAAAATATCGGAAGACGGCTCAGTACGCCTATGCAGGCGTTGAGCCTGGAGGTACGCAATGGCTGTAACCGAGCGTGCAGTTCTAGCTGGCGGATGCTTCTGGGGCATGCAGGAGTTATTGCGCGATAGCCCCGGAGTGATCGCGACCCGCGTCGGCTACACCGGCGGCGATGTCCCTTATGCCACCTACCGCAATCACGGCACCCATGCTGAAGCCATAGAGGTTCTTTTCGATCCGGCGCTTCTCAGCTTCCGTCAGTTATTGGAGTTCTTCTTTCAGATCCACGACCCGACAACGTTGAATCGGCAGGGTAACGATTTTGGGACAAGCTACCGGAGCGCGATCTTCTACACCAGTCCCCAACAGAAGGTGATCGCCGAAGAGACGATCGCGGATGTGAACGCTTCCGGAATTTGGCCCGGACCCGTGGTTACAGAGGTTGTGCCAGCAGGTCCGTTCTGGGAGGCAGAACCTGAGCACCAGGACTATCTCCAGCGAATTCCGAATGGCTACACGTGTCACTACATCCGGCCACATTGGAGGCTTCCTCAGCAGAACAACGGAGCTTGAGAGCTCCGATCCGAAGGGATCAGGTTCAGAAAGTGCCCATCATCTTTTTGCACCGGCGAGAGATAGCCTATATTATGATCGTCGAAATTAATGAAGAGCCCATCTGGAAGACGAGAGAGAAACGCCGGAGCTTCCGGCTCCTCTGTGCAGTACGGCATTCGCAGGATTGACCTCTCCTCAGCGCAGCTGGCGTCCAGCGAGATGGCTCGCGATATCAACCGGGACATCGTCCTCGAATTTATACGCTTTCGACAGCCAGTCTCCCGCGTAGACCTCTCAAGACTATCCGGTCTCCAACCCAGCACGATCTCGGCCATCGTGGAAGACCTGATCGAGGAGGGTTGGGTCAAGGAAGGTGCTGTCGTGCGGGGCGGCCGCGGAAGGCCCTCCACAATGCTTTCGGTCAATGAAGAGCTGGTAACACTGGCGTTGGATATCCGACCGAACCAGGCAATTGTTGCTGTTGTCGATCTGACCGGCAGATTCCTGTCGCACGAGACAATAACAACCGCGACAGCTCCGCAGGCGGCGATTGCCAAACTGGTCCGGAAGATGCGCTCGCTTCGTGAGCAATATAAAGATAAGACCTTCGAAGGTATCGGTGTCAGTGTTCCAGGCCGGGTCGATCCCATGACCCATCGTCTTCTGATGGCGCCCAATCTAAAGTGGGACGGTTTCGATATCAAATCGGCCCTTGAGAAAGAGATGGAGCTGCAGGTCGAGATCGACAATGACGCCAATGCCTGTCTTCTGTCCGAACTGTGGTTTGGGCATCTGGAGGGCGTCAGAAATGCGGTACTGATTGCAGTCTCTGAAGGACTCGGCGCGGCCATTCTGGCAGGAGGCCAGCTTCATTCCGGGTTCAACGGACTCGCAGGAGAATTTGGACACATCCCAATGGATCCTCGGGGCCCTCAGTGTGGCTGTGGGCAGCGAGGTTGCTGGGAGACCTTCGCTTCGTCACGCGCCGCCCTGAAGTTTTATCGAAAGTTTTCTCGAAATGCGAGCATCAAGGACATGCATGATCTCCTCCGGCTGGTCCAGGATCGTGATCCTGTCGCGTTGAGGGCGATCAGGACTCAGGCGACCGCCCTCGGACGAGGCCTGCGGCTGGTGACGGCTGCCATGGCGCCCGAGCGCATCCTGATCACCGGCGAGATCACCTCCTGCTGGGATATTGCAGGGCCGGTTGTTCAGGCAGAGCTTGAGGCGGGAATTCTTGCGGGAGCGGCTCCGCAGTTGATGGTGGCGGGCGACGGGTATCTGGCGCGGCTTAGTGGGGGAGCTGCGCTCCTGATGCAGCGGCACTCGCGCTATCATCGTTCAACGCATGTGGCTCAGGTAACGCAACGCTCCCCACGAGGGCGTTCGCGCGCATGAAAGTGGCTTTTATCAGTAGATTCAGGCATGATGCATGAGCCGCGATTTTTCCTGTATACGTTTACTCGAAACATTTTCGGGTAAATCATTGATCAAAATGGGTGGGGGTAGGGATGTTTCTGGGGATTGACTGCGGAACACAGGGCACGAAGGCGCTCCTAATTGATCAGGACGGTACGCCGCTGAGTCGGGGATATGCTCCCCATGCACTGATCGAGAGAGAGTCAGGTGCGCGAGAGCAGGAACCGCAGTGGTGGGTCGATGCGCTCCGCCAATCTGTCCGTCAAGCTATCGCGCAGGCACCTGGGGCGAAGGTGGTCGCACTCGGGGTTTCCGGTCAGCAGCATGGACTGGTAGTTCTGGATGAGGCCCTGCAGGTGATTCGTCCGGCAAAGTTGTGGAACGATACCGAGACTGCTCTCCAGAACACAGAACTAGTGGAGCGCCTGGGCGGTGCTGCTGGCTGTCTCCAGAAGATTGGTATTGTTCCGCTGACGGGCTATACCGCCTCCAAACTCCTTTGGCTCAGACAGAATGAACCTGAAAACTTCTCGCGCATACGCCACATCCTGCTTCCGCACGACTACCTGAACTTTTGGCTGACTGGGCAGTTAACAGCCGAGTATGGGGATGCGTCGGGAACAGCCTTCTTCGATGTGCGCACGCGGCAATGGTCCCGGGAGGTTCTGGAGGCAATCGACGGTGGTTCCGGATTGCTTTGGAATGCTCTGCCCAAGCTCCACAAATCGGAAGAGATCATTGGAACGCTTCGGCCGGAGGTCGCTGCAGAGCTGGGACTCTCGCCGGACTGTGTCGTTTCGACCGGCGGAGGCGACAACATGATGGGGGCCATCGGTACGGGAAACGTTAAGCAGGGCGTCGTCACTATGAGCCTGGGAACATCTTCCACGGTATATTCCTTCAGTGATTGTGCCGTCTTCGAACCAACTGGCTCTCTGGCATCTTTCTGTTCTTCTTCCGGGGGCTGGCTGCCCCTTGTCTGCACGATGAACGCTACAAACGTTGTCACCCAGACACTTAACCTGCTCGGCAAAACAGTCGAAGCGATCGATTCTGCTCTCAATGAGACGAAGCCTGGCGCAGACGGCCTGAGCTTCATCCCGTTTTTGAACGGAGAACGTACTCCCGATCTTCCCCGCGCCCGCGGAATCATCAGCGGGATGTCATCGAACAACTACACGTCGAATAATCTGATCCGGGCTGTGATCGAAGGCGTAAGCTTCGGCATGATCCGCGGTCTTGATCTGGTCCTTGGCGGCAGAAAGCCGGAGGTCATCTTCGCGATAGGCGGAGGTGCTCGTTCCAGTCAGTGGCGACAGCTGCTGGCGGACACTACCGGGGCCGTCATCCAGGTTCCCGCGGAGGAAGAGGCGGGCTGCCTCGGTGCCGCAATGCAGGCGATGTACGCCTTTCACAACTCGGCTGGTATTGCGGAGAGCATGGCCGCGATCGCTGAGCGCTGCATTGCCATCTCTCCTGACAAAAGGCATGAGCCTCGTCTTGAGCTTTTCGAGGGGTATAGGAAATCTATGGAAAACTACGAGCGATTGTTGAACGAATTTTATCTTCAAAAGTCTTCCTGAGACCCTGTAGACTGTCATCGTTATTTCGTGCCAGAAAATAAATCCGAATTAGCCATTGGAACTGACCGATGCCGACCGTTTCTCCACACCTTCTGCTGCTCTTCGCCGCTCAGCGACTGACCGCGCTGGCCCCCATCGATATTGCCGTGCTGGCGCTCTACTTTGTGATCGTCATATTCATCGGCTTCTATGTTAAAGACTCGACGAATACGAGTGAAGAGTTTTTCCTGGCCGGCAGGGAGATGTCCGCATGGATTGCCGGGCTTAGCTTTGTCTCTGCCAATCTTGGTTCCCTGGAGCTGATGGGGTGGGCAGGCGCGGCGTATCAGTATGGGATTCTCGCGGCCCACTGGTATTGGATCGGCGCCATTCCGGCGATGCTCTTTTTGGGCATCGTAATGATGCCCTTCTACTACATCTCCAAGACGCACTCCGTCCCCGGCTATCTGCAACTGCGCTTCGGGGAAGGTGCACGCGCGGTGAGCGCGATCTCCTTCGGCTTCATGACCGTTCTCATGAGCGGCGTCAATATGTACTCCATGGCGTTGGTCATGAAGGTGGTACTCGGGTGGAACATCAGCTTCTCCATATGGATCGGAGCCGTAACGGTTGCTGTGTACGTCATGCTGGGGGGCCTTCGTTCAGCCATCATCAACGAGGTTCTTCAGTTTGTTCTCATCTGGGCGGGCGCTGCTCTCATCCCCATTCTTGGCCTGATTGAGGCTGGCGGATGGAGTAATCTCAAGGCGCAGATCGCAGCCAACGTAGGCTCAAACGATTACACGCACCTGTGGAGTACGCTGGGCAGCTTCCGCGACAACCCGATGGGTGTCCACTGGACCGGGATCGTATTTGGCCTCGGTTTTGTCATCAGTTTCGGATACTGGACGACGGACTTTCTCGTCGTACAACGCGTGCTTTCCGCCAATAATCTTCGCGCGGCGAAGATGGCGCCGGTCATCGGAGCGGCCTTCAAGATGGCGGTGCCGCTGATCGTCATCGTTCCCGGCCTGCTGGCCCTTACGGTTCTCCGAAATCCGGACGGCAGTCTTATGCACCTGGTTGGTCAGGATGTTGCTGCGGCCACTGGCCAGCATAGCTACAACGAAGTGCTTCCGCTGATGCTGATTCGCTATTGCGGCCCAGGCCTCCTCGGGCTCGGCATTACGGCCCTCGTCGCCGGCTTTATGAGCGGAATGGCAGGCAATGTGAGTGCATTCTCAACCGTCTGGACCTACGATATCTACGGCGCGTACATGAACAAGAATGCGCCAGACAGGCACTATGTCTCCATGGGGCGTTGGTCGACCGTCGTGGGTATGCTGATTTCTGTTGGAACTGCATATCTTGTTGCCCACGCCGCCAGCATTATGGATTACGTTCAGGCGCTCTTCAGCTTCTTTATCGCGCCTCTCTTCGGCACCGTCGTGTTAGGAATGCTATGGAAGCGTGCCACACGCTCTGGAGGCTTCTGGGGTCTTCTCTCCGGCACAGTCGCCTCCATCGGCATGTGGATCTGGGTACAGCGAGATGGAACAGCATTGCGCTACATCGCTTTGTCACGCGATGCTCAACCGATGGCGGAGAACCTGTATCGCGCACTCTGGAGCTTCCTGATCTGCGTCATCATAACCTGCGTTGTCAGCTTGCTCACACGACCGACACCTGTCTCTCAACTTGCTGGGCTGGTTTATGGTGCGACGGAGATTCCGGATGACGGGGCCACCGCCCTATGGCAAAAGCCCATCTTCTGGGCGAGCATCGTAATCGTCGTTTTCTTTATTTTGAATCTGATCTTCTGGTAGCGGAGAATATCAATGGCTGAAGGAACAGGACAAACCGAGCGGCTTTCCATCTGGTTCTTCGTGGGGCTGCTTCCGCTGCTGTATGGGCTAATCTTATTGCCCTACGGCATCTACGAAGCGATGGGACATGAGGCTCCTACAGCGCTCAATCAGCTTCATCCGACCCTGTGGTGGGGGATTCTGCTGCTGCTTTTCGGCGCTTTTTATGTAATCCGGTTTCGGCCTCGAAAGGGCTGACAATTTTCAATTGCCGTTCGCGGCATCAACAGACGAGGGAAATGAAGCATGGGTAGGCAGATGACATTCGGCGTCATTGTAGGTAATCGCGGGTTCTTCCCCAGCCATCTGGCAGCAACCGGACGAACTGAGATGATCGCCGCGTTGGAACGGCAGGGACATAAAGCGATCGTGGTCACCCCCGAGCAGACCGCCTTCGGCGCTGTCGAGAGCTATACCGAAGCAAAGATCTGCGCAGAGCTCTTCCAACAGCACCGCAAGGATATCGACGGGATCATCATTACTCTGCCGAACTTCGGTGAGGAGCGGGGACTTGCCGACGCAATCCGGCTCGCCAATCTCCAGGTGCCCATCCTCATCCAGGCAACGCCCGATGACGCAGGCAAAATGAGTATCGCTTTCCGCAGAGACAGCTTCTGCGGAAAGATGTCCATCTGCAATAACCTGCGACAGTACGGCATCCCGTACACTCTGACCACGCTTCATACTGAGGCTCCCGATTCCGAACAGTTTGCACAGGATCTGCAGACCTTTGCAGCGACCTGCCGCATTGTTCGCGGTTTCCGCAATTTACGTATCGGCGCCATCGGAGCCCGTCCCGCAGCCTTCAATACGGTCCGCTACTCGGAGAAGCTTCTCGAGAAGAGCGGCATCACCGTCGACACGCTCGACCTCAGCGAGGTCCTTGGAAGGATCCACCGCCTCGAGGACAGTGACCATGAGGTTCAGCAGAAGCTCAGTGCGATCAGGAGCTACTTGCCAACGGACAACGTCCCGGAGGCCGCGCTCCTCAAGATGTCCAAGCTCGGTGCCGTCATCGATACCTGGATGAAGACTAACTCGCTCGACGTCACCTCGGTTCAGTGCTGGACTTCTATGGAGGAATTTTTTGGTATCGTGCCCTGTACCATCATGAGCATGATGAGCGAGAACCTCCTGCCCAGCGCCTGCGAGGTGGACACCATGGGAACCGTATCCATGCATGCGCTCGCCCTGGCAAGCGAAACGCCGTCAGCCTTGCTGGACTGGAACAATAACTACGGCGCAGATCCCGACAAGGCAGTCTGTTTCCACTGCTCCAATCTTCCAAAGCATTTCTTCCGCCAGGGCGTAAAGATGGACTTCCAGCAGATCATCGCTGGTACTGTCGGCAAAGAAAACACCTTCGGAACCCTCGATGGTCGCGTGAAGGCAGGCCCTATGAGCTTCGTGCGTTTCTCCACGGACGAGTTTGAGGGAACTGTCAAGGGATACGTTGGACAGGGCCAGTTCACCGACGACTCACTCAATACCTTTGGAGGAGCAGGCGTTGTCCAGATCCCCAACATGCAGAAGCTGCTGCACTACATCTGCGAGAACGGTTTCGAGCATCATGTAGCGGCGAACTTCTCGCACGTAGCCGAGGCTGTGAGGGAGGCAGCCCAGAAATACCTGGGATGGCCGATGCACTTCCACGGTTGAAGTCCTCTTCTTTAGAGGAGATTTGCCGGCATGAAGAAAGCGATATGGCGCTTTCTTCATGCCGGAAGTGTTTAAGCGTCAGAGGAATACGAACGATCCTTCCAGGAAGTTACTGATCACCGTTCGCCATCAGGCTTATTTGCTTCCACTCTTCCGGGCTCCATCACAGGTGTAGTGATGTCGCGCGCCTCCGCACCCTCAACCGGGATATGCCAAACACCGCCCCCGAAGGTAGATACATACACCATCCGGGGATCCTCCTGGTCGGCCTGTACCCGCTGTCCCCATTTGAAGTTGAAGGATTGGATCCTCGCCCAGTGTTCTCCCCGGTCGCGGGAAACCCATGCCGAAGATTCGAAGCCGGTGGCGTACAGGATCTTGGGATTCCGTGGATCGATTGTCACGTCGTAGATATGACGATCTCGGTTCAGAAGCCATCGCCAGGTCTCTCCGCCATCCTCGGAGACTGCAATACCTCCGTCCTTGCCGTTCAGGATTTTGGGTCGTTCCATCCTTCCTTCGTTCTGCCCTTCCGTCACTGGCCCCCTGTCCTTCTCGGGAGTCGCCCGTGCCCACAGCCCAAGATAGATCCGGTGTGGGTCTTGTGGATCGATTGCAATTCCATTCGGAGCGTTTGCGCCTTCCGGCAGATGCATCGACTCCCAGTGCTCTCCCCGGTCAACGGAGCGGTACAGCGCGCCGTCTCCATCGTTGCCGATGCTTCCGTCCTCGCTTCTGCGTGCGATCAGGACATATAAAACTCCACTCTGGCCGCGCTCGAGCCTCCAGGCAAGCGCATTGTGCTGCTTAATTCCATGGATCACGGGCGACCAGGTTCGACCGTCATCGATGGATCGATAGACGCCATGGCCCATGGTGGCTGCCCATAATGTCCGATTTCCGGACGGACTCGCTGGATCGAGGAGCAGAGAAGTCGGCGCCGTCTCCGGCATTCCTTGCGCCGAAACCTTCCAGGTCCGCCCCCCATCTTCGGAGACGCAGATTCCCCCCACGTACTTGGAGGGGGAACGATGGCGCCACATCTTTGGCCGAGGCAGATCGTGAGTGCCGCTCATTGCAGCCCACATCTTTCCTCGAACCTGCGGATCAAATACGACAGAATAGGTGGTATTACGCCATGGCCCCGGCACACCATCCACGGAGCGCATCCATGAGCTGCCACCGTCCTCGCTGCGGAACAATCCGATGTCGGTGGTCAGGATAAACCTGCGTCTCTTATCGAACGGATCGAAGAGATAGCCATAGGTGGTCGTCACGTCCAGGCCCGTACTCCTCCACGATGGAGCCTTGCCCGGTCCGCTGGCCCGCTCAGAGTACCTGGCTGTCCAGATCTTTCCTCCATCCGTTGTCCCAACAGTTCTGCCCAGATCTGTCGCGTACGCCACATCCGGGTTGTTGTCATCGACCGTCAGGTCAAGGGGCTCTTCGGTCCACTCCGGACTCATTGAATTCCCAATCCAGGCATCGTGGACGTTGTTTGCCTCGCGTTGTGGTGTCGCTCGCCACACGAAGTTCCAATGATTTCCATAGTCCGTCGTGCGAGCGAGTCCCTGGTAACGCTCGTTTTCCACGTCCATGTCTTTGAAGGAGACATATGCCACCTCCGGATGTCGAAGGCTGGTTGCTATGGTGCGCAGGTGAGTCGTTGCTCCACCGACGGCAGATGTGCGCCAATTCAAACCACCATCCATGCTGATCATCAGCTTCGGCTCCGAGGCGTTGGTCAAAGCATAGGCGACTGGCCGAGAATGATTTTTGCGCTGGAACCCAAACGCCACCACACTGAACGCGACGCCATCCGGCGCCGGGCTCTTCTGCCATGCCCTATGTACTCGTGCCCGGATGCCCTTCGGCGTTGCTACGTATAAATCGCGTGAGTTTTGCGCGGATCGCGGATCTATCCAGAGGTGAAGCGCTTCATCCGGCAGATCGGAAATCATCTGCCACGTCTTTCCCGCATTCCGCGATTCAAAAACCTTCGTTTGGTCGTTTAAGGTGGCAGCGGCGAACAGAATGTCAGAAGAAGCGGGATCTATCGCGAGGGCCATAATTGTACCGACGGGGTTTGCTTCCGCAACTACCGTCTCATCCGCATGGTCAGAGTCCATCATGATGGCCCGCACGCTCGACGACTTCGGCCAAACCATCTGCCATGTTTTACCATCATCCCGGCTGCGCCACAGTACATCCGTCGCGGCATACATCGTTCCCCGCCGCACGGGATCGAAGACGAAGAAGCGAACGCCACCTCTCAGATTGAACATGCGCCAGTGATGGCCGCCATCGTGGCTGATGTACGCTCCCGTCATGTCGCACGAAAGGAGAACTTCTTTCGCATCGAGCGGATTGATCGTGACGTGATACATCGCGCCCCCGCCCCCCGGCCCTGCGATACGAGGCGCCTGGGCCAGCAAAGGGGCCGCGACGAAAAGCAGCGCAGCCAGCTTCCATTGATGGAGACAACCTGCAAATCCCTCGCTCAATTGCTACGTTCTCCATCCTTCATTATCATCCCGTGAACATCTATTTCATGTGCGGCTCCGTTGGGAAAAAATCCGTCGTGCGCTGCGTCAGGACAAACTGGAAACATAGGCGAGGCATTCCTAATGCGGAAGATCGGAATCATTATGAACGGCGTCACGGGACGCATGGGGACGAATCAGCATCTGGGCCGGTCCATTGTAGCCATCCGGAATCAGGGCGGTCTGCGCCTGCGCGATCGTAGCGTCGTGATGCCTGACCCTGTCCTGGTCGGCCGAAACGAAGAAAAGCTCACTGCGTTGGCGAAACAGTGGAACGTCGATCGCTGGTCTACTGATCTTGACACGTGCCTCGCCGATAAAGACAACGCCATCTATTTTGACGCTCAATTGACCCCGCTCAGGGCCGCCAGCGTGCAAGCAGCGTTGAAGGCTGGCAAACACATCTACTGCGAAAAACCGCTGGCATCCACTCTTGAGGAATGTCTTGAACTCGCGCGCGGAGCAACTGACGCAGGGGTTAAGAATGGCGTCGTACAGGACAAGCTCTTCCTCCCAGGGATGCTGAAGCTCAAGCAGGTCATTGCAACCGGACTGCTCGGCAGAATTCTCTCCATCCGCGGTGAGTTTGGCTACTGGGTCTTCGAAGGACCGAATCCCCCTCCTCAGCGTCCGTCATGGAATTACCGCAAGGAGGATGGCGGCGGCATCATCCTCGACATGTTCCCCCACTGGCAGTACGTTCTCTCAAATCTCTTCGGCGAGATAAAGGCAGTGAGCTGCATCGCGCGGACCTCCATCCCGAAACGCCTGGACGAGGCAGGCACCGAGTACATCTGTACCGCGGATGACGCAGCTTATGCCAGCTTTGAGCTGGAAGGGGGCATCATCGCTCACATCAACTCCTCATGGGCCACACGGGTTAATCGCGACGAGCTTCTGGAGTTACACGTGGACGGCACCGACGGAAGCGCGGTCGCCGGTCTTCGCGAATGCAAGATTCAGCCCCGCGCCACCACGCCAAAGGCGGTGTGGAATCCCGATATTCCTACCCCGATCGATTTCGCTGGCGGCTGGCAGAGCGTACCCACAACTTCATCGGAGGAGAACGCCTTCAGAGTCCAGTGGGAGATGTTCCTCCGGCATGTTCTCGAGGACGCTCCGTTTCCACATACGTTTTTGGAGGCTGCCAAAGGAGTTCAGCTGGCTGAAGCGGGCCTGCGTTCCTGGTCCGAGCGGCGCTGGATCGACCTTCCCGAACTCACGCTCACGCAAGGCTGAGCGCCCAGGACAACGATGAAGAAGATTCGACTCCCACTCGACGGTCAGATCTCAGAATATTGCCTGAACCAGGAAGGCTCGTGGCCCATATCGTCCACCCCTCGACCGCGCTCTCGCATGGTCTACGCTGCCGCCCATGTCGTCATCGACCCGTTGCGACCTGATGTTCTGGATATGGAAGCGACGATGGCTTTTCGGCGGCATCTGTGGTCCCTCGGATTTGGTGTAGCTGAGGCCATGGACACTGCGCAGCGAGGCATGGGGCTGAGCTGGACAGCAGCACGCGATCTCGTGCGTGTCTCCGCTGGCGAGCGTCAAGGTGAGGTTGCCTGCGGTGCAAATACCGATCAGCTCGATCCCACCGTCGTTGCTACCCTCGACGAGGTCACTCGGGCCTACGAGGAGCAGTGCGAGATCATTGAAGGCGCCGGTGGTCGAGTGATCCTGATGGCGAGCCGAGCTCTTGCACGCTGCGCCAAAGGTCCCGACGACTACGTCCGCATTTACCGCCGCATTCTGGCCAATCTCGATCGGCCCGCAATCCTGCACTGGCTCGGCGAAGCCTTCGACCCGCAGCTAAAAGGCTATTGGGGCTCATCAAACGTAGATGAAGCCATGCAGACCTGCCTGGCCGTGATCCACGAGAGCACGGCGAAGATTGATGGCATCAAAATCTCTCTGCTCGACAAGCAGCAGGAGATCAAAATGCGCCGCCTGCTTCCGGCGGGAGTCCGGATGTACACGGGAGATGACTTCGATTACGCAGAGCTGATCAGGGGAGACGAACACGGATACAGTAATGCCCTCCTTGGAATCTTCGATGGAATCGCACCGGCAGCTGCCGTTGCATTCAAGGCTCTTGATGAGGGTGATTTCGAGAGCTACGAAAATATTCTGGCGCCAACCGTCCCGTTGTCGCGCCACATCTTCCAGGCGCCGACCTACTTCTACAAGACCGGCCTCGTCTTTCTGGCTTATCTCAACGGATTCCAGAGGCACTTCCGAATGCTCGGCGGCCAGGAAAGCGCCCGGTCCATCGGCCATCTCGCGAAGCTATTTGTGCTGGCGGATCAGGCTCGGCTGCTCCGTGATCCGGAGCTTGCGATTCATCGCATGAGGCCAGTCCTCGAGCTCGCCGGATTGGGGGCATAGTGGCGGATCTGAGCCGACTGAGCTTCAACCAGATGACCGCAGGAAAAGCCTCGCTGCGTGAAGTCATCGATGCGTGTACGCGCCATGGGATCGAATGGATCGGACCATGGCGTCATGCCATCGGAGACAAACCCGCCGAGTGGGGCAAGATCCTGCGAGATTCAGGTCTAAAACTTTCGAGCCTCTGTCGTGGAGGCATGTTCCCCGCGGCGACAGCTCAAGAGCGGCGTAATCGAATCGATGACAATCTTCGTGCGATTGACGAAGCAGCCGCGGTCGGGACGGACCTGCTGGTACTGGTAAATGGTTCGGCTCCCGACAGGGACATTGACCGTGCGAGGCAGATGGTGGCTGATGGGATTGGAGCTATTGTCGAGCACGCGGAGCAGGCCGGAGTGCGGCTCGGCATCGAGCCGCTTCATCCCATGTTTGCGGCGGACCGCAGTGTGATTGTGACTCTGGCCGAGGCCAACGCAGTTGCGGCGCAGTTTTGCGCCGGCAGGGTCGGTCTGGTCGTTGATGTCTACCATGTCTGGTGGGATCCAGATGTCTACCGGCAGATTGAGCGGGCGGGGGAGAGAATCTTTGGCTTTCATGTCTCTGACTGGATTGTTCCGCTTCCTGACACCCTGATGGGCCGGGGTCTGATGGGAGACGGTGTCATCGAGATACGGCGGTTGAGAGAGGCGGTCGAGGCGGTGGGCTACAAAGGCCCGATCGAGGTGGAGATCTTCAACGAAGCTCTTTGGAGCCAACTGGTTGGCGAGATTTTCGGCTCTGTCGTCGAGCGGTTCTGCGAGGTGGTTTAGCAGATTTGGAGGAGTTCAGCGGTGTTCGTGCCTGAGTTCTGCTCCAGGACGGGTGCAGATTTTGCCGGGTTCCCGGAGTTGAAACAGGCTGCCTGCATTTACCATATCGATATGAGCGAAGTTCTGGAACAGGAAGCGAAAGCTGGGGCGGGGCACGCCCAGAAGTACACTCGTAACAATCCGTACATCTCGAATGTGAACGTCAATTACCTGCTGACCGCGGAAGGGTCGGAGAAGGAGACGCGGCACATCGAACTGGCCCTGGAAGAGGGCATGACCTATACGCCCGGCGACGCGGTTGGCATCATTCCGGAGAACCGCCCGGAGGCGGTGGAAGACGTCCTCAAGGCTCTTGGTTACAAGGGCGACGAGCGCGTGCTGGACCACTACAAGGTCGAGATCTCGCTGGAAGAGGCCCTGCGCACCCGTCTGGGTATCGGCAAGCTGTCGCGCGGCAGCGTGGGACAGTATGCCAAGCTCGCTCCCGAACTCGAAGGGCTGAAGGTTATGACGGGCCCTGACAACCGCGCGCGCGCCGAGGAGTATTGCTGGGGCCGCGAGTTTGTCGACCTGGCTACCGATTTTCCCGGCGTAGTCACTGACCCTCAGCAGCTCTTCAATGTGTTGCAGCGGCTGACACCGCGCATGTATTCGATCTCGTCGAGCCAGAAGGTGCATCCGGACAGCGTTCACACGACGGTCCGAGTGATTCGTTACGACGCTCACGGCCGCACCCGCCAGGGTGTTGCCAGCGGTCATCTCGGCGATCGCGCCGGAGAGGGCACGACGATGCCGATCTTTCTGCACTCGAATAACAACTTCCGCCTTCCCGAGGACCCGGATGCTCCGGTGATCATGGTCGGGCCGGGTACGGGAATTGCTCCGTTCCGCGCGTTCCTGGAGGAGCGCCAGGCAGATGGAGCGAAGGGCAAGAACTGGCTCTTCTTCGGCGAGCAGCGCATGAAGATGGACTTTCTGTACCGGGAACAGCTGGAAGGCATGGTCGAAAGTGGTGTTCTGACTCATCTGCACACTGCTTTCTCGCGCGATCAGCACAACAAGGTCTATGTCCAGGACCGTATCCAGGAGCACGCCCGCGAGGTGTTCGACTGGCTGGAGCAGGGAGCCTACTTCTACGTCTGCGGTGACGCAACCCGCATGGCGAAAGACGTAGAGAACGCTCTGCTGGATGCGATCGCCACGGGCTCCAATGGAACCCTGGAGAACGCAGCCGAGTACCTGGCCGAGATGAAGAAGCAGAAGCGGTATCAGAGGGACGTATACTAACCCCTCCCGTATATTTTGCGCAAAGTCTTCTAAATAAGGGTGTTAGCATTGGACTTGCACGTAAAGTCTTGATAATAAGCGGTTTATTTGTAAAGTATTGATTTATATCGTTGTTGCGAGCGGCTCAGGCCCGGAGGTAATATCTCCGGGCCCTTCTCTTTTAAGCATAGTCCGGCAGGCCAAGTGAATCGGCAATTACATCGTTTTCTATTTGAACGACTTACAGCAAAAGGCGCTTGACATCGAGGGTCGTTCTTCTGGAATTACAGATAGACGACAAATGTTGGGTAAATGGGAATCTTTCAGCAGAGGGGGTTCATCTAAGAAGGCAAAGGCAGTACCCAGGAGGAATCGATGAACGTTGTGGTGTATGGAGCTACGGGGAATGCAGGTTCGGAGATTGTGAAGGAGTTGTTACGGCGCGGGCATACGGTAACGGGCGTGGCGCGCAAGGTGGATACTTTGGAGGGCCAGCCCGGACTGACGGCGAAGACGGACGATCTGTCGAATGTGGACAGGATCGCTGAGGTCATCCAAGGGGCAGATGTCGTGGTTTCGGCCTACCAGCCACCTGCCGATAACACGGATGAGCTGATCGCTGTGACGAAACGGGAGATCGAGGCGGTGAAGAAGGCCGATGTGCCTCGCCTGGTGGTGGTGGGCGGCGCCGGTCAACTGGAGGTTGCGCCGGGAGTGACGCTGATCAAGTCAGGTTATCTTCCTGCGGAGTACATGCCGATTGCGTTATCGCATGAGAAGGCAGCCAAGGTCCTGGAGGAGTCCAACGGGGTGAACTGGACGTACATCGCGCCGGCGGCCTACTTCGTTCCGGGAGACCGAACGGGGAAGTACAGGACGGGGACGAATAACCTTGTCTCCGATGAGAAGGGCGAGAGCCGAATCTCTTTCGCGGACTATGCCATTGCGCTGGTGGATGAGATCGAGAAGCCAAAGCATGAGCGGGCCTTGTTTTCAGTTGGGTACTAAGGTTTGAGGGAGAGAGGCGGCCTGATGGCCGCCTTTCTTCTTGTTGAAGACGCATTGGGGCGGTTTGTGTTTACCAAGGGCTTTTAGCGATAGCGATTTCGTCCTTGCCAGTCCAGGTGCACTCAATAAGCGCATTGGCTTGTTGGCATCAACTGGCCAGTCGAGAGCTGCTGGCGCCGGTAAGCTACGTCACGTTACCATGCAAAGCTGACAAAAAATGTCAGGGAAGACGGAGCGGAATCCGAAGCGGCTCTAGATGGACCTGGAAGCCTGGAAATTGACCTTGAACAACTAGCGACCCAGTGGCAACCGCAAGTTGCGCCAAGTCCCTTGATGAATCGCGGGAACGTCTACTGAATGGGATGGAGGTCCGATTGGTGCGGGCCCGTTCGCTTGTTGCCTGAGTCATGGGGACCCTCGAAAGGAGCAGCATGGAAAACCGGGGATCTGACGCAAAAGATGAGACGGCCGCGGAACTCGACGGTGTCGTGTCGAAACACACCCTACAACTTCCAGTCGACGAAAGAGTCCAGAGGATATTGGATAAGGCCCTGTACGCGAGTGGACGCCCCGAGGCACAGAAGCTCAGGAACTTTCTGAACGGTACCTGGCTGGGCGAGCCATTGCACGTCGTTCTGACGGACGTGCCCATCGGGGCATGGACCGTCGCGATAATCTTCGACATCTTAGGTCTGATACTTCACCGAAGGGAGTTAGCCTCAGCCGCGGATGTATCCATCGGCATTGGGCTGGCGGGAGCGGCAGGTGCGGCCGTAACTGGCGCTACAGATTGGTCCGATGTGGATCCGCCCGCCCGCCGTCTCGGATTGGTTCATGGTCTATTGAACCTTGGCGGTACTGCGATATTCGCAACATCTCTGGTCTTGCGAAGAAAGAAGTCCCGTAGAAGCGGCTTCATTGTTAGCGCCCTCGGCTACGCAGTGATGGGTTATGCAGCGCATCTCGGCGGCAAACTGGTCTATGAACACCGAGTAGGCGTTGATCGCACCGATGGCCGGGCGCTGCCGGACAACTTCATCGGCGTCTTGCCGGAGGCACAATTAGCGGATGACACGCCAACCCGGGCGATGGCTCAGGGCGTACCCATTCTTCTCGTACGGCGCGCAGGACGTCTCTTTGCCATGGCCGACACGTGTTCTCACTTCGGGGGACCGCTTTCAGAAGGCAAGCTGATGGACAACTGCATCGAATGCCCGTATCACTCTTCCCGGTTTGCACTGGAAGACGGCCATGTTATTGACGGTCCCGCGGTCCACCCACAGCCAATCCTCGAAACCCGCATACGGGACGGGCGGATCGAAGTGCGGAAGCCTTCCATCTCTCAGCGATGACCTGAACGCCAGGCGCACTCCCTCATTCTGCTCGGCTGGCAGAAATAGCCAAGTCACATATCGAAGTGTGCAGTAACGGTAAGTCTGCTTGTAAGAGCTAAAGATGAATCGCGAGGCGATGCACTGTGAGTGCGTTAGCCGCGATTTATAGATCTATTCGATGCATGGCGTAGCGCAGATCCCTTCGACTTGGCGGCTGCCCCGCTGCGCTCAGGAGGACACTGTCTCGATAGTAGATTCGGGCGAAGGAGGGATGGTTCAGGTTCGAGCTTGCTTGAAGCGACCGCGGCTTTGTAGGACATGCGGGTATTTAATGGTCGAGGAGGCTGGAGTGCTGCCGGGGGATCGAACCGCTGCTGGCGTGGATGGTCACCATGAAGCGAAATTTTGTGGCGGTTCGGGCGAAAGACAGGGATTCTTCGGCTACGCCTCAGATCGGAGCGCCGAACGAGACACCCTCCCGGTTAATCAGCCCGGCTATGCGACGCTGCACTTCGTTGCGTATCTTCCTGACTTCCTCCGAAGGGAGTCCCCTAGGGTCGCGGAGCGGCCAATCTTCGCGACGCAGGCCGGGGACGTAAGGGCACTGGTCACCGCATCCCATTGTAATGAGCAGGTCTGCATCCTTTGCTAGATCCTCGGTGAGCTTCCGGGGTTTTGCGTCGCTGAGATCGATGCCTGCCTCCTGCATGGCTGCCAGCACCTCAGGATGGACGCGCTCGCCCGGTTCCGTACCCGCTGAGACGGCTTGTGCCTTCTGCGGGTCTGCGAGGCGATTGAAGAATGCGGCTGCCATCTGCGATCGCCCCGCATTGTGTACGCAAGCAAAGATGATCTTGAGCATGATTACGCCGTCTTCGGTTTGATCGCATAGACCTGCACGCTGGCGGCTACCTCGTTCACGTTGTATTTGTTCAGAAGCTCGGATAGGTCTTCGTGCAGCGTAGACGCATCTGTTGGTGGTGTGCAGCACGCCCCGCCATCCATCGCCGGGGAGCAGCAGCCGGATTGATTCTCTACCTTGGCATAGGCGTTCAGGTCTTTCCCGCTGTCCACGATCTTCACGAGCTCGAATCCGGCAGCGGACAGGCCGGCGCGGTAGTCGTCCAAGCTGATTGCCCCGGCGATGCAGCCGACATAGGCGGCCATGCTCCGCGCGATGGCCTCAGGCAGTTCACCTTTGAGGCGAGGAAGACATCGAGGCCGCCGCCTGATCCAAGGTCGACGACGACCTCGCCGGGGCGAAGGCGTGCCGTTGCTGTCGGGTTGCCGCAGGACAGTCCCATGTTGGCCTCAGCGGGAATGAAGGTGAGTTCCTCGGCGGTGTAGCCGAACGCCTCGGCAATGGCCATTACGCCTTTGTGATTGCTGGAAAGTGTCGACTCTGCGACAGCGCCATACTTCGACTGCACCGATTCAAGGATCTGCGACATATATTCACCTCATCTACATCAAGGTGAATATATGCCCTTGATTCATATGCGTCAAAGCGTATATGTTTGCCATGGCCCGCAAAGCCCGGTTTGATAGCCGTTGGACGTGGTGAAGATTGCGGTGCCGCTGTTGGCGTACTTCCTCCTCATGTTTCTAGTGAGCTTTTGGATGGGAAAACGATTGGGTGCGGACTACGCGCAATCCGCCACACTGTCCTTCACTGCTGCGGGCAATAACTTTGAGCTGGCGATTGCTGTCGGTCGCGGTCTTTGGATTGAACTCCGGGGAGGCATTTGTCGGGGTCGTGGGGCCATTGATCGAAGTTCCGGCACTGATCGGACTGGTGAATGTGGCTTTCTGGCTGCGGCGCCATTTCTATGTGCATGGCCATTCATCCTGATAAGTCGGCCCTGGGGGAGCGCTACGCTCAGAATGACACTTTCTCGATTGTGGGTTCGGGAGAGTGCATTCGGCATCATGTCGGGCCGAATTTTCTGCGGCTCTTTTGAGGTCCTATCCGTCTCAGGATTAACGCATCAACATCAGTAATCTCCTGGGAGGTTGTATGTCATCCTCATTTGTACTGGTGAGTCTGCTCGCGCTCGCCAGCGTTTCCATGAATGCTCAAAACGCCGGTCCGAGACCGGGAAACCAGCAACCTCCTCCGCCACCGACTGCGGGCGCGAAGCTCCAAATTACAGACGGCTCCTCGGCGACCTATCGCGTGACAGAACAGTTTGTCGGCGTGGCGTTTACCAACGAGGCGGAAGGCACCACGAACCTGGTCAGTGGCGAGCTGACAATCCTGCCTGACGGAACTGTTGCGCCGGGGTCGAAACTGACGGTCGATCTGCGTGGCCTGAAGAGCGACCAGGACCAGCGCGATGGCTTTATTCAGAACCGCACGCTTGAGACCGCCAAGTTCCCGAATGCGGAGTTTGTTCCGACCAGGATAACGGGACTCGATAAGATGATCCCCTCTGTGGGACAGGCGGGCATCGCTCTTACGGGGAACCTCACGATTCATGGCGTTACCCGGGAGGTGACTTTTCAGGGAATCGCAACCTTCAACCCTCGCACTAACTCGGTGGCCGGACGCGCGAAGACGTCACTGACCTTCGACGAGTTTGGCCTGACGCAACCGAAGATCGGCCGTCTGGCGAGTGTAGACAACAAGATTGACCTGGAGCTGGTTTACCGGTTCAAGCGGAGCGCGCTCTAGCGGCGGTGAACAGGAAGAAAGGCCCGGAGAGATCCGGGCTTTTTCTTCTGCCTGAACACTGAACTCTTTCCGCCACATCTCGCGCGGAATTTAGGATGCGTATGAGAAACCCCGTATGTACGGGGCGTGCGGGGGCCGCGGAGCTGTTTCGAACAGCGGTCCGTGTGTCGAGTGATACGTCATGTTCATGTACGGCGTCTCGATGACTCGTCCGACTGCAGAGTAGCGGCCGTTCTGCCAGTTTGAGTCCATGTAGTGATTCGTGATCCCCGTTGAGAGAAGCAGCCGCTCTGCGTTGAAGGGTTCCTTGCCGGTCAGCATCATCTGGACGATCTCGTGCGCGAATGCGTTGGTGGCGTGGTACTGGCCGATGGGCATGGGGAAGTCGACCATGGAGAAGACCGTCGGGTCTTTCTGGCCTTCGATCTCGCCTGCGTAGGTCCATCCCACACCTTCCCGCGGGATGACCGCCCCATTGGTGCCGTCGTTGTACTCCACGATGCAGACGTTCGCGCGCTTGACTTCCCTTAAGGCTCCCGGCCTGAGATCGAGGCTCTTCTGCGCCGCCTCCAGCAGATTGCTCGCCCAGGGGGTGCGATTCACCCAAGCCCATGCCTCTGGCCCGCGAATGGACTGCACCGATTTGACGCCTGTCTCACCGCCCTTACGGCGATCGTGGAAGGCTTGAAGAGTGTCGATGCAGTGGAAGATGCCGCCCTCGTCTGGGGAGGCTCCAAGGACGATTGAGTTCCTGATTGGCGTGTCAGGGGCGATGTCTATTTCGGGCTTGCGGAAGAAGATCGGTACGGAAGAACCCCCGCTGAGCGGGAAGTTGAGTTCGCGCGATTTATCGAACATCCACTTGGCGTCTTCCCAGCTGTAGGAGAGGTGCTTGTCGTTGAAGACGGGCACCGAGCGCTTGCTCTCCTCAAAGACTTTGATCACCTGCTGGTAGATCCACCATCGGGGCAAGAGCCAGTGGCCCTTGAGATCGGTGGGATAGTTGCCATGTTCGCAGACGATGACAACACCATCAACAGCGAGTTCTTTGCCGCCCAGAGTGACTGCTTCACCTACTGTTTTGAAGATGGGGATGTTCTTCGCCTTGCATACCCTCTGACCTAGCAGGCTGGTATCGAACTGATTGATGTAAACGGACACCACATCCACCTGCGAAGGAGTGTGGGCGCCCTTCCACCAATAACCGTCGATCAGCTTGTTTACGATCCAGTCCGCATGCGAGGTCGGCAGACCCCAATAGCTGACGAGACAGGCGATGCGAGGGCGCTTCTGCGCGGTCTGCGCAGTGGCGCCGGTTGAACTTCCGGTCAAAGCCGCCATACCGGCCATTCCGGTGAGCGCAAGCATCTCCCGCCGGGTAAGGAGAGAGGCGGACCCCATCGTTTCGGGGACTGGAGACAAATCGGCTACCGTGGCTACAGTTTCGGATTGTTTCTTGATCATAGTTATCTTCCGCATCGCCCGCGCAGAGCCTATGCTTTGTCAAAACCTCGAATGTAGGGTGTGTTCGGTGGCCGCGGCCCCGAGTTGAAGAGCGGCCCGTGCGTGGACTGGTATTTCATGTCGAGGAACGGAGTTTCGACCCGGCGTCCGACGGCAGAATAACGGCCGTTTTCCCAGTTCGAATCCATGTAGTTGTTCACGATACCGGTGGAGAGGAGCAGCCGTTCGGCGTTGAACGGTTCCTTTCCGGTCAGCATCATCTCGACGATCCAGTGCTCGTGAGCGTTTGCAGCGTGGTACTGGGAGATGGGGCCTGGCCAGCCGAGCATGGAGATGATGGTTGGGTCCTTCTGGCCGTCGATCTCGCCGGCGTAGGTCCAGCCGACGCCCCTGCCGGGGATGACGGCGGCATTGGTCCCGTCACGATACTCGACGATGCAGAGGTTTGGTCGAAGTGGCCGCCGCTGGTCCTGGCCGCCGCCCTCCTGGAAGTATCCGGGCTTCAGGTCGAATTGCTTCCGTACTGCTTCAAGCAGATTGTTGGCCCAGGGAGTGCGTTCGACCCAGTTCCAGGTCTCGGGGCCGCGGATGGACTGGACGGACCGGACGCCGGTCTCGCCGCCCTTGCGTCGATCGTGGAATGCCACGAGGACGTCGACGGCGTGAAAGGTAGCTCCCTCGTCTGCGGTGTCTCCAACCACGATGGAGTTCCGGATGGGCGTGCCGGCGGCGATTTCGATCTCGGGTTTGCGGTAGTAGATCGGTATGGAGGAGCCACCGGTCAGGGGGAAGTTCAGCTCACGGGATTTGTCAAACATCCACTTGGCGTCGTCCCAGTTGTAGGAGAGGTGCTTGTCATTAAATATGGGCACCGAGCGCTTGCTCTGCTCGAAGACGTGGATGACCTGCTGATAGATCCACCAGCGGGGCAAGAGCCAGTGGCCCTTGAGATCGGTGGGATAGTTTCCATGTTCGCAGACGATGACGACGCCATCGACGGCAAGCTCCTTTCCGCCCAGTGTGACGGCTTCGCCGACGGTTTTGAAGATGGGAATGTTTTTCGCCTTGCAGACCTTTTGACCGAGCAGGCTGGTGTCGAGCTGATTGATGTAGACGGAGACCACGTCCACGCGCGAAGGGGTGTGGGCGCCCTTCCACCAGTAACCGTCGATAAGCTTGTTTACGATCCAGTCCGCATGTGACGTGGGGAGGCCCCAGTAGCTGATCAGGCAGGCGATACGAGGACGTTTTTGCGTAGTCTGCGCTGCGGCTTCGGGCGCGAAACCGGTGAGAGATGCCATACTGGCCATAGCGGTCAGTCCCAGCATCTCGCGCCGGGTGAAGAGAGAGCTCGATTCCATGGCCTGGGTGTTTGCGGATGGATCTGTCGCGGCGTTTGCGATTTCGAGTTTTTCCTTTGTCATGATGGTCCTCTATGCCTGTTCATAGCAGGTCTGGTTTTTACGGCAGATAGAGCTGCTCGATACTCTGCTGCGCCGGCGAAATTTGCGTGTCAGACCCGATGGTTGTCGGCGCGCCAATTGGCGATGGCTTGTTTGATTTCTTTGGGTTCGAGGTTCTGGGTGAGCGTCTTGTGGACGAGGGTGGGGAGCTCGTCGTCGGAGGCAAAGCGGAGGGCGATGAGTTGTCGGACGGTGAGCTCCGGGATGTGTCGATGCTGGTCGGCAGGGATGAGCGATGCGATGCGGAGGCGCTCTTCGATGCGAATGATGCGGTCCTGCAGTTTGAGATCGTTCATGCGGCACTTGAAGGCGAGGATAAGGAGTGCCAGCGAGACGACGATGGACCAGTGGCCCAGATATGGATAGTCGTGCCGGAAGTGAATGGCGATCCAGATGGCGACTCCCAGGTTGACGAGGAGCACCGGGAAGACGAAGAAGTGCATGGAGGGATCGGTCCGGGCGTGCTTCGAGTAGCTCTGCGAAGAGGCCATGAGAGTCCTTTCATTGGGGATGCGGGATGAGGATAGCATGCGGGTCATGTCGAGGGGTCAGGTTGTTATCTGGCGTACATTGCGACCGCAGATCCTTCGACTTCGGCATCGCCTTCGCTCAGGATGACACTTTGCGGGAGCTGGATCTGGGACTAGGAACAGGGAATAGGAACAGGGAACGGGGAGAAAGGGCCTAGAGCGGGAGTCGGGAACGGGAGCAGGTTTCAGTGGGCAGGTAGATTTTTGACAGCATATAGAGCCAAGTTTTTCTACAAGGTATGCTGCTCCGGTTTTGTCCCGGAGCGTGCCTCGATGTGTGGATTGGGAGTGCGGTAGGCTGGAGGGATGGCGACGACGAAGAAGAGAATCGGTGTGCATGTGGGAACGGCTGGCGGTGTGTGGACGGCGGTGGAGCGGGCGGCAGCTGCGGGTGCGAACACCTTTCAGATCTTTTCGTCAAGTCCGCGGATGTGGAAGGCGGCGCCGGTGAAGCCGGCGGATGCTGCGAAGATGCAGGAACTGCGGGAGAAGCATGATGTCAGCCCGGTGGCGATCCATGCGAGCTATCTCATCAACCTTTGCAGTCAGACGGAGAGCGTGCGGGCGAATTCGACGACGGCGTTCCGCAGCGAGGTAGAGCGGGCTCTGACTCTGGGAGCGGAGTTCCTGGTGCTTCATCCGGGGAGCTGGAAGGGGCTGACGCGGGAGCAGGGGCTGACGTATGCGGCGGCGTCGATCGAGAAGGCGATTGAGGGGATCGACTTTGCCGGGAAGAACTTCAAGATCCTGATTGAGAATACGGCTGGGGCGGAGTTTTCGCTGGGTGGCAAGCTGGAGCAGGTGGCGGAGCTGGTGGAGTGCCTGAAGGCTTGCGCTCCGGTGGCCGTTTGTCTCGACACGTGTCACGTGCATGTGTCGGGCTATGACATTGTTTCGATCGATGGATATATCGAGACGATGAAGCTGGTTGAGTCAACTGTTGGGTTCGATGACGTGAAGGTGTGGCACTGCAACGATGCCAAGGCGGCGATGGGTTCGAAGCTGGACCGGCATGAGCACATCGGCGAGGGCACGATCGGGGCGGAGGCATTTCGTCGCCTGCTGCACGATGAACGCTTTGCCCACTGCGCGTTTATCGCGGAGACTCCGGTGGATGATCCGGGCGATGAGGCACGGAATGTTGGGGTGTTGCGGACGCTGGCGGCGGGGTGAGGAATGGCAATTCTTCGTGGCAGGGTAGTGCCAGGTATGGGGAACTTCTCCTTCTGGATCGAGAAACTGTCGGATCATTATGAACGAAAGACGCAGATGCGGCTGTTCCCTGGAACCTTGAATCTTGAGCTTCCGGAACCATACAGTCTGCCGCAGAACGTTCTGCGGCTTGAGGGCGAGGAGTATGGAGGAACGGTTTCCGTCAATCTCGTCCCATGTTTTATCTTCGGCAGAAGGGCTTTTCTTCTACGCACGGATGCAAACGAACAGGGGCGTGGACATCATCCACGTACCATTATCGAAATTGCCACGGATGTGAAGCTGAGAGACGAGTTTCAGCTTCGGGATGGCGATACCGTTGAGGTCGAGATTCCCGGCGAAGGACCGATCGCCTGATTTGCAGTAGCGATGGGCGCAGGGCTCAGGGTTTTTGCGTGGGGCGGAGCAGCACTTCGCTGACGAAGGACTGCGGGGCCTGGGTGACGAGCATGGCCACGATGTGAGCGACGTCTGCGGGCTGGATTTTGCGAGGGTTGTCCTGCTTGCTGCTGCCGAAGCCGGTGTTGACGGAGCCGGGTGCGATGACGGAGACACGGATGTTGTGTGGGCGCAGCTCTTCAGCGAGCGAGTAGGTGAGGCCGTTGAGTCCCCACTTGGAGGCGGAGTAGGCGGCCCCGTTGGGGAGTGGGTTCTTGCCGGCAAGCGAGGAGATGTTGATGATGTGGCCGGACTGGGCGGCGATCATCATGGGGGCCAGGGCGCGAACCATCAGGTAGGGGCCGCGGAGATTGGTTCCCATGAGGGTGTCCCAGTCCGAGGGCGCCATCTCGACGAGCGGCTTGCCTATGAGGCCGATTCCAGCGTTGTTGATCAGAATGTCGCAGCGGTGGTGCTGGTTTCGGATCATCTTCCCGAGATTCGCGATGGAGGGCTCGTCTAATAGGTCGAGCGGAGCGGTGTGGGCGGAACCTCCGGCGGCTTGGATCTCTTGCCGAACCTGTTCCAGGCGAGCCTTGTCGCGGGCGACCAGGATTACGGTGGCTCCCATGGAGGCGAGCTGCTTGCTGATGGCTTCGCCGATTCCGCGCGCGGCTCCGGTGACGACGGCGACTTGTCCCTTGAGTTCTTCGGTCATGGTGGGTTGGATGCGGGAAAGGAAACCGCAGATCCTTCGACTTCGGCTTCGCTCAGGATGACACAGATTAAAGATAGTTATTTCAGGGGCTGAAGTCGCTGCTTGCTCTCGTGCGGCAGGGCTGAAGCCGTGCCCTTGGCGAAAGGCGGTCGAGCCTCGCTCGATTTCCCACCTTCGCGACGATGAAGCTGTCGCGAAGGTGGGGCACCCGGTTCGTCGATGAGTGTGGGGGCTTAGCTGTAGAGTTCGGCCGTGACGAGCTGGTTGCGGAACTTGCCTTTGGGATCGTACTGCTGGACAAGATTCTTGAAGTCGCCGAGTTTGGGATAGACCTGGCGGAAGTGTGCGCCGTCGTAGCTGGAGAGCTTGGCCCAGTGAGGGCGCGGGTTGAAGGGGGCAAGCTTCTGCTGGATGAGTGGAAGGATCTTCTGGACCTCGGGCCACTGGCGCTTCCAGGTGAAGTGGATGGCGAGGGAGTCCTGCTGGTAGGCCATGCTGAGCCAGAGATCGTCGGCGGCGATGGTGCGCAGCTCGGTGGTGAGCAGGTGCGGGGTGATGTGGTCCTTCAGGGGCTCGACTGCGCGGATAGCCTGGTAAGCGTGTTCGCGGGGGACGAAGTACTCGGTCTGGAGCTCTTCGCCGCTGGAGGGGGTGAAGTTCATACGGAAATGCGGAAGGCGTTCGTACCAGGGGCCGGGGACACCCATCTGCGGGGTGCAGTTGACGGCGTCGAGGGCGGGGATGGGGTGCAGGTTTTTGGTGGCGAGCTTGCCGTTGTAGAACATTTGCGGCGTATCCAGCTTCTGGCCGGGAGCGACCTTGCGCTTGATCCAGAGCTCGGTGCCGCGGCCCTGCTGCCAGTCGGTGAAGAGGCTGACGCTGTAGCCGGCGCCGAAGATGTCGTCGAAGTGGTGTTCGAGCTCGCTGAAGGGAAGGTCGGTGTAGACGGTCTGGGCGATCTGGAAGGTGGGCTCGAGGTCGAGCGTGACCCTGGTCATGACGCCGAGCAGGCCGAGATTGACGACGGCTCCGTTGAATTTGTCGCCGTCCTTCTCGCGGGAGAGTGTTTGCAGGTCGCCGTTGGCGTCGACGAACTGGATGGCAGCGACAGAGGAGGAGAGATTGCGATTGTGGATACCGGAGCCGTGGGTTCCGGTGGCGATGGCGCCGGGGACCGAGATGTGGGGAAGGGAGGCGAGGTTGTGAAGCGCAAATCCCTTCGCATCGATGACGGGAGCGACATCGCCGTAGCGGACACCGGCGCCGACGGTGACGGTTTTGGCGTTCTCGTCGATGGTTATCTCTTTGAACTTGCCGAGCGAGACCTGGGCGTGAGTGCTGTCGGCGAGGGCGTTGAAGGAGTGGCGCGTGCCGAGCGGACGGATGCTGGGATTGTCCTTGACGACCTGCTGGAGCTCGGCAATGGAGGAGGGTTCAAAGAGATTGTCGGTGTGGTAGGTCAGGTTTCCTGACCAGTTGGTTCGGTGTGTCATCTTTTTTTCGTCAGCAGCGGCAAAACCGGGTAAAAGGGCGGTTGCGGCGAAGGCGCCGGAGGTCTTCAGAAATTCGCGCTTATCCATATTTCCCTGGCGGTTCCTCAAACGGTCAATTACAGAACGCGCCCATGGTAACGGTTGGGCCGCGCAGGAGGGAAGTGCGATGCGCGTGGAATTCTTTACAATCAAAGAATATGCCAGAGATTGAGACCAACGAGACGGAACGACAGGCGCGGTATAACCCGGCGGAGATTGAACCGAAGTGGCAGGCGCGGTGGGACGCCGATCCGAAGCTGTATGCGGCGGAAGGACACGATTCGGGCAAGCCGAAGTTCTACTGCCTGGAGATGCTGCCGTATCCCAGTGGCCAGTTGCACATGGGTCATGTCAGGAACTACTCGATTGGTGACGCCCTGGCGCGGTTTATGTGGATGCGCGGGCACAATGTGCTGCACCCGATGGGATGGGACGCCTTTGGGCTGCCGGCGGAGAATGCGGCGCTGAAGAACAATACGCCTCCGCGGGACTGGACCCTGCAGAACATTGCTGCAATGAAAAAGCAGATGCGGCGCATGGGTTTGAGCTATGACTGGTCGACCGAGGTGGCGACCTGCCTGCCGGACTACTACCGCTGGAATCAGTGGTTCTTTCTGAAGATGTATGAGCAGGGTCTGGCCTACCGGAAGAAGAGCAAGGTGAACTGGTGCCCTGACTGCCAGACGGTTCTGGCCAACGAGCAGGTGGTCAATGGCCGCTGCTGGCGCCATGAAGAGACAGTGGTCGAGCAGCGCGATCTGACACAGTGGTTCCTGCGGATTACGAAGTATGCGGACGAGCTGCTGGACGGCCTGGACAAGCTGGAAGGCTGGCCCGAGAAGGTCCGCACGATGCAGCGGAACTGGATTGGCCGCAGCGAAGGCGCGCTGGTGAACTTCGCGGTGGATGGGCATACCGGGAAAAAGGCAACCGCGGATCCTTCGACTTCGCTGCGCTCCGCTCAGGATGACACTGTCAGGGGGATTGGGCGCTCCGCTCAGGATGACACTGTCAGGGGGACTGGACGCTCCGCTCAGGATGAGACTTGTAGTGTGATCACTGTGTTCACGACACGCGTGGATACGATCTATGGCGCGACTTCGGTACAGCTTGCTCCCGAGCATGCTGTCGCGAAGGCGTTCGCGTCGGAGGATGCGGCGCTGGCGGCGAAGATCGAGGCGCTGCTGGAGGAGCAGAAGAAGGCACGCGAGAGCGACGACTTTGGTGCGATTGAAAAACACGGCGTGAACACTGGCCGGTTCGCGATCAACCCTTTCAATGGCGAGCGGGTGCCGATCTGGGTGGGGAACTACATCCTGGCGGACTACGGGACGGGCGCGATTATGAGCGTACCGGCCCATGATGAGCGCGACTTCGAGTTTGCCCAGAAGTACGGGCTTCCGGTGCGTCGCGTGATTGCGGCTGTAGAGGGCGAGCAGCCGGAGCTGCCCTTTACCGCTGAAGAGAATGCTGTGCTGGTCAATTCGCGTGAATGGGATGGGCTGAGCTGCATGGAGGCGCAGCAGAAGATGGCTGCCTTTGCGAAGCAGAACGGTTTTGGCGAGCCAACGGTGACCTATCGGTTGAAGGACTGGGGTGTCAGTCGTCAACGGTATTGGGGTACGCCGATTCCGATGGTGTACTGCGAGAACGGTCACGCGGGCGTAGAGCCGGGGGGTGTGGTTGCGTTGCCTGAGAGTGCGCTGCCGGTGTTGCTGCCGGACTCCATTGAGATTACGCAGGAGGGCGGATCTCCGTTGGGCAAGATACCGGAGTTTCTGCACACGGTCTGCCCGGTGTGCGGCGGGCCGGCACGGCGCGAGACGGACACGATGGACACCTTCGTGGACTCGAGCTGGTACTTCTATCGCTATACGGATGCGAAGGATGATGCTGCACCGTTTTCGAGCGACAGGGCAAATTACTGGTTTCCGATCGATCAGTACATCGGCGGCGTCGAGCACGCCATTCTGCACCTGATTTATTCGAGATACTGGACGAAGGTGATGCGGGACCTGGGCATGATCACCAATGATGAGCCTGCGGAGAGACTGTTTACGCAAGGCATGGTGATCAAGGACGGCGCGAAGATGTCGAAGTCGAAGGGCAATGTGGTCTCGCCTGACGATATGATTGCCCGCTACGGCGCCGATGCGACCAGAATGTATGCCTTGTTTGCCGCGCCTCCTGACCGCGATCTGGAGTGGCAGGAAGAGGGGGTGGCCGGAATCAGCCGCTTTCTGGGGCGCGTGTACCGGCTGGTGACCAAATACGCGGAGATGACCCGCAGTGCCAGGATTCCACGGCTGGCATCCCGGACCATTACGGATCAGGCGCTGCTGCGGAAACTGCACCAGACGATTGCCAAGATCACGCAGGACTTCAGCGGCCGCTGGCACTTCAACACGTCCATTGCAGCGATTATGTCTCTGGTGAATGAGATTGTTGCGGCAGAGGCGGCGATTGACGCAGAGCAGGCCTCGCCGGCGGCCGTGGCGGAGATCATGCGCAACCTGATCCTGCTGCTGGCGCCCTTCGCTCCGTTCTTTGCTGCGGAGATGTGGGAGCAGATCGGCGAGCAGGGGGTCGTCTTCCGCACGCCATGGCCGATTGCCGATGAAGAGCTTGCGCGTGAAGACGAGATCGAGATCCCCGTGCAGGTGAACGGCAGACTGGTGAACGTAATCAAGGTTTCGGCTGACAGCGATCAGGACGGCATCAGGGCTGCTGCTTTGGCCGATGAGAAGGTGAAGGCGCGTGTGGAGGGCAAAAACGTCTTGAAGGTCATCGTGGTTCCTGGCAAGCTCGTGAATCTTGTGGTGAAGTAATGGACCGCGAACGAGGCGAGCTTGTCTCCGCTGCCGATGGCTCGGTCCGCGGTACGCAGTCCTTCGTTCGGACGCTGTCGGAGTGCTGGTCGCGTCCTTCTCTCACCGCTTATGAGGTGCTGTGGCGCTGGACGTATGGTGTTCCGGCGCTTGTGCTGCTCTGGTTGGTGGGTAAGCGAGCGCTTGCGCGGAGTTCGTTTGACATTGCCTTGCTGGAGGGAGTGACGGTCACGCGGCCGCTGGATGCCGCACAGAGTCTGACGACTGCGCTGACGGCCCTGTGGCCTGCGATCTCCTCGCAGATCGTCTGGGTGGCGCCGGTTCTTATGGTTGCGTGGGTCGTGTGGTCCTCGATTGGCCGCACTTTTGTACTGCGGCGCGCCTACCCGGAGCTGCATCGGCGCATCGGGACCGTCCTTGCGCTTCAGCTTCTGCGTACCGTTGCGCTGGCGGCGGTATTTGTTCTCTGGTTCGTCTACCTGCGCTGGGCAGCGGCAACGCAGGTGGCGGGCCCACTGGAACGCGGCATGGAGCCCAATCTGGTCGGCTACTTCGCTCTGGTCATTGTGGGAACGCTCACGGTGTTCGCGGTGTGGTCGATTCTGAGCTGGTTTCTGAGCATTGCGCCCCTGCTGTCAATGTTGCGAAATATGGGGGCAGCGCAGAGCCTGGGGGCGGCGCTTCGCCTTGGTGCGGTGAAAGGCAAGCTGATCGAAGTCAACCTGGTGATGGGGATTGTGAAGATTGCGCTGCTGGTGCTTGCGATGGTCTTTTCGGCGACGCCTGTGCCATTTGAGAGCGTCGCTACCCCTGCATTTCTTCACGTGTGGTGGACGATCTTTACGCTGCTTTACTTTATTGCGTCCGATTTCTTCCACGTTGCACGAGCGATGGCGTACCTGAAGCTGTGGGGGGCGTATCAGCCGAAGGGCGCGGCGGGTTTTGAGATCTCGAATGGGGACGCGGGCGAGGCTGCTCTGCCGCAATAGGTTGCAGGGCCATTTACACTAAGCAGGTGGACACCTCAACTATCGTCATCCTTGATTTTGGATCGCAGTATACCCAGCTGATTGCGCGGCGTATTCGCGAGTTCAATGTATTTTCGGTAGTGCTGCCGTGCACGACGTCCCTCGACAAGGTGCGCGCGCTGCATCCGAAGGGCGTGATTCTGTCGGGAGGCCCGTGCTCGGTCTACGACGCGGATGCCCCGGCTGCCGATCCTGCCGTGCTCTCGCTGGGCGTACCCGTGCTGGGAATCTGTTATGGGCTTCAGTTCATCACGCATCACCTCGGTGGAAAGGTCGAGTCTGCATCGGCGCGCGAGTATGGTCATGCACAGGTGGAGATCGTTACCGAGACGGCTCTGTTTCGGGGCCTGCCGCAGACGATGGACGTGTGGATGTCGCATGGGGACGAGGCGCGGTCGCTTCCGGCGGGGTTCGAGCTGACGGCGAAGACGTCCAATGCCGTGGCAGGAATCGCCGATGAAGAGCGCCGGATCTGGGCGGTGCAGTTTCACCCTGAGGTGGCCCATACGCGGCAGGGCATGGAGCTGCTGAAGAACTTCTGCATCGCCATTTGCGGAGCGAAGCAGGACTGGACGCCAGGCCACTTTATCCAATCGACGGTGGAAAAGATTCGCACCCAGGTGGGTGACGGCCACGCGATCTGTGGGCTGAGCGGGGGTGTGGACTCGTCGGTTGCAGCTGTGCTGGTGGCTCGCGCCATTGGTGACCGGCTGACCTGCATCTTTGTGAACAACGGCGTGCTGCGCAAAGATGAGTTTGCAAAAGTACAGCGCACGATGCGTGAAGGATTGGGGCTGAACGTCGTTGCGGTCGATGCCGGGGAACGGTTTCTGACGCGTTTGGCGGGTGTGACCGATCCTGAGCAGAAGCGCAAGATCATCGGCAATGAATTTATCGCGGTATTCGACGATGAAGCGGCGAAGATTCTGAAGGCCGAGAAGAGTGCGGGCCAGGAGGTCGGCTGGCTGGTGCAAGGTACGCTTTATCCGGATGTGATTGAGTCATCGAGTGTGCATGGCCCATCGCACACGATCAAGAGCCATCACAATGTTGGCGGACTTCCTGAGGACATGAAGCTGAAGCTGATCGAGCCGCTGAGAGACCTGTTCAAGGACGAAGTTCGCCGTATCGGACGGGATCTGGGCATGCCGGACGAGATCCTGGAGCGGCAGCCGTTTCCGGGGCCGGGTCTGGCAGTTCGTATTCTTGGCGAGGTGACGGCGGACCGGGTCGCCCTGCTGCAGGAAGCGGACGATATTGTCGTCAGCGAGATCAAGGCGGCGGGTCTTTATCGCAAGGTCTGGCAAAGCTTTGCCGTACTGCTTCCGGTGAAAAGCGTTGGAGTGATGGGAGACCAGCGTACCTACGCCTACACCTGCGCTATACGCGCCGTGGAGAGCGAAGACGGAATGACGGCGGACTGGGCAGCACTGCCGTATGAGGTCCTGCGTACGATTTCGAGCAGGATCGTCAGCGAGGTCCGCGGGATCAATCGCGTCGTCTACGACATTACGTCGAAGCCACCGGGAACGATCGAGTGGGAGTAGCGTTCGGACGTACGTCAGCGCTACCGCACCGCTGACCCGCGGCCGGATGCCTGCTGAGCCATACGCGTGTGGCGCGGACATGCGACCTGTATCGGCTTGGTATCCATCCCACCGCCAGACCCTTGAGCTTGAAGAGGAAGCGATGCTTGAGACGTAACGAGGCGGGAAGGCACGCCGTGAGACGTCCTATGTGTTCTCCGAAGGGGACGGGGAATGAAAGCAGCGGCTGCGAAGAATTGACAATGTATTCGTCACTTTTTTTGAAACGGCAGTTGACTTATGCCCCGATGCAGGTATGCTCTCTTTAGGATTGGCTACGATGCGACGCAAACTCATTTCGCACAGGATTCTATTTGGCGTTATCTTCGCCGGACTGAATCTTCTGTGCTTTATGGGCGTACTGCATGGACACATGGTGGTGCATCACACCCGCATCGACTATTCTCACATTCCTGTACAGGGAACGCGCCGGTCGGGCGCTAGTACTGGAGCGGTTGCTTCCGTCGATGCTCTGGTGGAGCATGCTGTCGTCATTCATCCTTCCGCTGGTCAGGCTCTTAGCCTGACGCATGTGGGAGCATCCACCCCGAGTCATCCCGGAATTGCGCCAGTTCGCATCAAGATGGCGGTTCCTAATGGTCCTGTAGAGTTGCTGGCGCGTGAAAATGTGCTGGCGCTTGGCAGCGCGCCTCGCGCTCCCGGACTTGGACGCGCTCCTCCAACTGCATAATCTCTCCCGCACAACTTCGCCAGACGTTGCCGCACTTTCTTTCTTCCAAGAGCGGTGGCATCGAGCGGAGATCTCCTTATTGGATTGATCTCGGCCCAGGTCTGGCTCCGGTTTATCGCGATTACCCGGGCGTTTGCGGCTCCTGCAGCAACTGCCCATGGAGAGGTGTATGCAACAACTTATCGAAGGTTACGCGAAGTTTCGCTCCAGTGTCTTTCCCACGCAATCCGGGCTGTTCGAGAAGCTGGCAAAAGGCCAGCAGCCGCAGGCGTTGTTTATCTGCTGCTCGGACTCCCGGGTCGTTCCCGAAGTAGTTATGCAGTGCGAGCCTGGAACCCTGTTCCCCTGCCGCAGTGTAGGCAATCTGGTCCCTCCATCAACAGAGACTTCCAGCGGCGTCGCTGCGACGATCGAATATGCGATTCGCGTTCTTCGGATTCCCGACATCGTCGTCTGCGGGCACTCTGACTGCGGAGCGATGAAGGGAATTCTTGAGAGCGATCAGATTGAGTCGCTACCCGCTGTCCGCTCCTACCTTCAGCATGCCGGCCCATCTTCGCGATGGCTGACACGACTTCTCAAGGACTCTACTGGTTTTTCCTTCGAACAGAGGCTGAGACTTCTGACGGAGGCGAATGTCATTGCGCAGATTCACAATCTGCGGAGCCATCCCGCGGTGCACGATGCCCTCCATCACAATACGGTCCGTATCCATGGTTGGGTTTATGACATCGGCACGGGCGGAATTCAGCAGTTCGATGTGGAACAGGGAAGCTTCCGGCCATTGCTGGCTGAGGAGCAGACCACCCTTGCAGCTTCGTCCAATCGCGAACGCAGGATTGCATAAGGAGAAACCATGTCGACTACACTTCATCACATTCGGTCAGAAACGTCGGCAGAGAAGAGCGGAGCGTTGCTGCGCGATCTCTCTGCGTCACTCGTTGTCTTCCTGGTAGCCCTGCCTCTGTGCATGGGAATCGCGCTAGCGTCGGGGATGCCGCCCGCGTCGGGGCTGGTGACAGGAATCATTGGCGGGCTGGTGGTGGGCTTCATTGCCGGCCAGCCCCTGCAGGTCAGCGGCCCCGCGGCAGGTCTGGCGGTCATTGTGTTCGAGCTGGTGCGAGAACACGGCATCGCGTCGTTGGGACCGCTGCTTATGATCGCGGGAGCGGTGCAACTGGTGGCCGGTTTGCTGAAGACGGGCCGCTACTTCCGCGCCATCTCTCCTGAGGTCATTCATGGAATGCTGGCCGGCATCGGTGTCCTGATCGTCATCCAGCAGTTCCACGTTGTTCTGGATCGCTCGCCCAAGCATAGCGGACCGGAGAACATACTCGGGATGTGGGACGCCATCTTCGGGGGTCTGTTTCCGTTGAACGGGAGCAAGGAAGAGGCCGCGGCGATCGTTGGCCTGACCACGATGGCGGTCATCGTACTGTGGGAGCGTTTTCGTCCGAGCCGGTTGAGGCTGATTCCAGGAGCGCTGCTGGGAATTACAGCAGCGACAGCGCTGGCCCAGATTCTTCACCTTGGCGTGAACCGCATCAAGGTTCCAGAAAACATGCTGCAGATGGTCTCGTTCCCCAGCCTGAGCTCTCTCCAGGGAATGTCGCTTGCGTCGGTAATTGGCACGGCCTTCGCTCTGGCGTTTATCGCGAGCGCGGAGACGCTGCTTTCCGCAGCCGCGGTCGAGCAGATGCAGAACCGCTGGAAGACGAACTATGACCGTGAACTGGCGGCACAGGGGGTCGGCAATCTGCTTTGCGGCATGGTGGGCGCTCTCCCGATGACAGGGGTGATCGTTCGTAGCTCGACCAATGTACAGGCGGGCGCGGAGACGCGTCGCTCGGCAATTATGCACGGGGTCTGGATGCTGGTTTCCGTGGCGGCCTTCGCCTCGATCCTGCGGCTCATTCCTACGGCAAGTCTGGCTGCGGTGCTGATTCTGGTCGGGATCAAGCTGGTGAAACCGGCTGAGGTCAGGAAACTGGCGCGCTTTGGCAAGGTGCCGGTTCTGATCTACTTTGCCTCCATGCTGACGATCGTCTGCACGGACCTGCTAACGGGCGTCATCGTCGGCGTGGCGCTGTCGCTGCTTCGCCTGCTTTACACGGTGGCTCACCTGGAGGCGCACATCGATGAGCAGAACGGAGAGACGCATGTTCATCTTTCGGGCATTGGCACCTTCGTTTCGATCCCGAAGATCACCCAGGCCCTTGACCGGGTGAAGTCCGACAGCCCAGTGGTGCATGTCCACTGCGGCAATCTCCGTTATATCGATCATGCCTGTATTGAGGTGATCGAGAGCTGGACGGAGCGTCTGGAGCAGAACGGTCAGGCCGTCAACATCGAGATGGAAAAGCTCCATCTCAGGTACCGCGTTCGCGTGAGCGAATCGGTGAGTTAGAAGTTTGATTTTTCGCAGGAGCGGGGCTGCAATCCCGTCGGCCCCGCTCTTTTTTTTGAGATTGAGGATGTTGTACCGAGAAGCAGTACCATTACGGACGATGCAGTGGAGACAAGACAAAAAGCTGAGCGGCGAACTCTTTCCAGGGTTCGCCGCTCTCGATTTGCCGCTCTAATGTTTTAGCCGAGCTCATGCATGCTCTTGACGCCGAATTTCTCGTACCAGGGACTGGCTGCCTTGAGGGCGTCGTTGACATTGTTGATGTTCTCTACGCCTTTGGTCTCCAGCCAGTCACGGAATGCTTTGGTGCCCTGTGTGGCATAGACGGAGATACCGTCCTTCCAGGTAGCGCGACCGCAGAGGACGCCGTTGAATTTGGTGCCCGATTCGCCGGCGAGTTCCAGGGTTTCGATAAAGACCGGGTTGGATACGCCGGCGGAGAGATAGATGAAGGGTTTGTGCGTCATCGCCTCAGCATCGCGGAAGTGCTGCAGGGCCTGTGCGCGGGTGTACGCCTTCTCTCCCTTGAAAGCCCGGGTACCTTCGACGAAGGACATCTCGATGGGAACCTCGACCTTGAGGACGTCGACGTTGTAACGGGCCTTGCCGAACTCGGCCATCGAGCCGGAGACGATCTCAGGCTTCTTCTTCGCGTAGGCGAGCGATTTCTCGTCGCCACCCTCGGCATCGTACCCGACGGTTTCCAGGAAGAAGGGAATATCGTGGGCGAGGCACTCATCGCCGATGCGCTCGACCCAGGCGTGCTTGTGGTCGTTGATCGCGGATTTTTCGTAGGGCGTGTAGTAGAGAAGGATCTTGATGCAGTCGGCTCCGGCTTCTTTCAGACGGCGCACGCTCCAAAGGTCGAGCAGGTCGGGCAGGCGACCGGGGGTGGCGGCATCATAGCCCGTCTTTTCGTAAGCGAGCAGAAGGCCCTTGCCGTTGCGAACTTTCGAGGCCGGAAGACCATATTCTGGGTCGAGCAGGATCGCGGAGGCGTGACGCGTGAGGACATCGGTGACCTGGATCTTGAACTCTTCGAGATCGTTCGCGTTCGCGGCAGCTCCCCGCTCTTTGGCCAATGACTTTTGAAGGGAGCCGCGTTGGTCCATAGCGGCGGCGGCAATGACGCCACGAGCATCGGATACGGATTTCAATCCGGCAAGTTTCCCTGGGGTCAGCTTCGACATTTGCGCTTGTTCTCCTGATGTTAGAGTTCGTGCGGACATTTTACACATCGTGAGGGAGCTCTGGCTCAAAGTGTCAAAGTGTCTTCGAGAACGTGCCCATCACCGCACGGTTGTGCAAATTCTCTAAAAACGAGTGGAATGGAGGGGATACTTCTTTCATACAGATGGTTCTTTTGAAATGACTGTGGCGTCCTGAGCTTCGACAGCGTCGGCCAGCGTGCCCTGGTGAAAGAGGATCTGCCATCCGTCAGCGGCCCTCTTCCAGATTGTGGTTCGGCGGCTCACGCGCGGAGCACCGTCTATCTGCTGCCGGAGCACGTAGGAGAGGAGCCATGTATCCTCGGCGAGCCGCAGAGAGCGGAACTCTGAAGTCTGCCAGAGGTCCGGTTTGGAGGCGGACGTGCGGAAGCGTTCTTCGAGGATATCGAGGATGAAGTCACGGGAGTAGAGACGACCGGAGGCTCCAATCTCGAAGAACTCGGGCGCCATCATGGCATTGAAATCGGCTCGTGCAGGGGAACGTCCTGAAATGTGTTCGAACCGATGGAAGATCGGTTCGAGCGAGATGAGCCGAGAAAGGATATCGCCATCGATTTCTGTGTGCATAGATGGGATGATACCTGTGTACGGATTCTGAGCTTTCAAAATGGGTGGCCGGCGATGAGGAACAGCAGATGGGACGGTATTACAGCAATGCTCATGACAGGAGTCGCGATAGTGAGCCAGGCTCAGGAGGCACCTGCACATCCGAAGCATGTTGCGCCGACCAGCCTTGTCATCAAGGGTTATGACGGACAGATTCCCGTCATTCAGCGCAATGGTCACTCCTATGTTGAGGTGGAGGGCCTTGCGCGGATCACGGAATCTACGCTGAGCTTTCATGGAAGCCAGATACTGCTAACGCTTCCGCAGACCTCGCCCGGCACTCCCGGACCATCGCCTGCGAACTCCCCGGCACCCTCTCAGGAGGAGAAAGGCTACTCGCGTGAGTTCCTGCGGGCTGCTGTGGAAGAGATGAGCGTCATTCGGGAGTGGAGAAGCGCCATTGAAAACGCGATCCGCACGAATAATCCTGTGGAGCATAGCTGGGTCTCGAACTATCGCACCATCGCGGACACCAGGATGGAGATGGCGTCTGCCTCCGCGACGACGGACGCTGACCGGCAGGCCCTTGGGCTGCTGCAGAGCGCGAGAGGAATGATGCAGCAACTGAGTGACCGTTTTCTCGGAATGAGATCCAATCTTACCTATGTCTCTCCCGATTCCCTGGACAACGATCCTCTGGACCAGAAGATTCTTGCTTGTGCGCAAGGGGTCGCAGGGCAGGCGGTGCCGGGAGGACAGTTTCAGGATGTGAGCGCCTGTCACTAGCGGATGGTCAGGCAGAGCTACGCTGCCGATCCCGCAACAGAAGGAGACCGACCATCCATCCGAAAGAGCTCATGAAGGCGGTGTAGCTGAGCAGCAGGGCAAGGCGCGTCAGACTGGTTTGCGTATCTCCGAAGTAGCCATCGATCACCGCCTGATCAAAGCCCAGGCGATCGGCAATGCAGGATTCGCGAGACAGGTTCTGGCAGGGAGATTTTTGCGGAGAGCCAAGGCCAACAGCGAAGGAGACGGTCTGGTCCACCGCGGGAACCTCAACATGCGCCACAGCCATCATCTCAATCGCGATAAAGAGAACCAGAGCAGCGATGGAAAAGATGCCGGCAAGCCGGAACTCGACCGGCCGGCAGGCATCGCGTTTTTTCCACTGAACGAAGACGGCTACGATCCCCATGGATGCAATAGAGACAGGGATGGCGATGCCCTGCAGGGATTGGGGGATAAGGGAGAGAAGCGGCGTGAACAGTGGAACGCTTACAAGTCCAAGGTAAGGCGCCAGCCCCACGCCTACGCTGATGGAGAAGCCGAGCAGGTAGCGGAGCCAGTCGGAGGTCAGCCGCGGCAGCTTCGGCTTTATCGCGTTCTCAGTGGATTGGGAGGGCTCGGGCATAGGTCAGGGAGCGCTTGTCAGTTCGCACGGAAGCGCTGTCGCCGTGCTGGAGGAGGCGGTGAGGGTGCAGCGCAACAGATTTCCTTTCTCGCGTACGAGGTTGAGAGTCCCGGTGATTGTCTTTTCGCCATTCATGACGACGGTGTAGCTATACACTCCGCGCCAGACGTTGCTGAGGGTGCCGCGGGAGGCACGGGTCAGTTTGTCCCCTGTTGCGGGCGTCAGCTCAAAGAGTGCTCCTGCCGGGGTGCTGTCTACGATCAGATCGAGCCGATAGGCGCTGATGGTTTTCAGAGAATTGAGAATGTCGTTCGCGCTGGCAAGATATGGACCGCAGACCCGCATATCGATCTGCTTATTGTGCGGCACGTTGGGAATGGAAGCAGGGAAGTTCTCGAGGACGTAGGCTCTCAGCGGAGCGGCTTCTCGAGGCAGGCTATCGAGCAGTTGCTGCCGGGTGACGGCGAGGATGCTGTCGAGCTCACCGGCAGGGTAGGCATATCCCTGATAGTAGTAGCGAGTGCTCCATCGAAACTGATCCGCAGTCCGACGAATGCTCGATGCAATCTGCGCGTCGGCTGATACAGGCTGCTGCGAATATAGAGGCCCGAAAGACAGAAGTAGAGAGAGCGCAATCGCGGATCGTTCCACGTTCGACTCCTTGCCTGACGGATTGTCGCCTGATGGTACTCAAGCTCACTGGCATATGCAAGGATCCAGTTGTACGGGCAGGATGACAGGGGTTAGAGTGCGAGGGCGAGTGCGGCCTGCTGGGCCTCGAAGAGCTCCCGTATCCCCTTGTCTGCGTAGTCCAGCATGTCTGCGAGTTGAGCGCGGCTGTAGGAATCCTTCTCCGCCGTCGCCTGCGTCTCGACCAGACCGCCGTCGGCCAGCATAACGACGTTCATATCGACGGTGGCGCGAGAGTCCTCCTCGTAGCAGAGATCGAGCAGGATGTTTCCATCGACGATCCCCACCGAGGTGGCGGCAACCATCTGGCGGAGGGGAGAAGACTTGAGGGTACCGGCTGCAACGAGCTTCTCAAGAGCAATGGCGAGGGCGACACAGGCTCCGGTGATGGCGGCGGTTCGGGTCCCGCCATCCGCCTGCAGGACGTCGCAATCGAGGATGACGGTGCGTTCTCCCAGGGCCTTCATATCGACGACGGACCGTAGACTGCGTCCTATGAGGCGCTGAATCTCGTGGGTGCGGCCGCCGATTTTTCCGCGCTCGGCCTCGCGCGGTGTGCGGGAGAGGGTGGCGCGGGGGAGCATGCCGTACTCGGCTGTGACCCAGCCGCGGCCGGAGTTGCGGAGCCACGCCGGAACGCCCTGCTCGACAGAAGCATTGCAGAGCACGCGGGTATTGCCCGCCTCGATGAGAACCGAACCTTCGGCCATGGCGACGAAACCGGGGGTGAGACGGATCGTTCGCAGGGAATCAGCGGAACGGGAGTCGGGACGGAAGAGGTCAGGTGGTGCAGCAGCCATTTCGCGATTATAGACGGCGTGCCCGAGGGCGGGGCTTCCCGAAACGGGAGCGCAGTTCCATTTCGAGAATCTCAGAAAATCGCTGAAATCTGGCGTCTTTGAGTACCTTTCGCGCGGGTATGGTCCGTTTTGGGAATAGCCAATCCCTTTGGCAATGTGTTGATCTTGACGGAACACAGCAGATTGCTCAGGGTTATTGCTGGAGAATCAGTAGCTTAGCTAATATTTCCCAGTTTGGCACAGGAAGTGATTACACGAGTAGCGATCGGTTGCATATCGTTTGTGATGTGGATTGGAGTGAAGAATGACCGTAGCAGAGCAGAGCAGGACCTTACGGCGGACGGACATGGCGGCGTCGGCGGCGGAGCGGACCACCGGGATGGAGGCAAGGATCGAGACTCCGCAGGCGGCGAGTGGCGATGAGCCCAAAGGGGCCAGAACGCATGGATTACATGTTCTGGTGGTCGACGATGACGCCGCTGTCCGGCAGACATGCTGCACCATTGCGGAGGGAATGGGTTGCGCTGTCGTTGGAGCCGGGACCATCACGCAAGCGCGGCGCATTCTGAAGCTTAGAAAAGTGGACGTGGTGCTGCTGGACCTGAAGCTCCCGGATGGAGGGGGCCTGGCGCTGCTGGAGCAGGTCAACTCGCTTTATCCGGAGACCGCGGTAGTGGTGATGACGGCGTTTGCTACGGTCTCATCGGCGGTAGAAGCGATGCGGATCGGAGCTCGGGATTACCTGACCAAGCCGTTTGCTCTGGAAGAGTTGACGACGGTTTTAGAACGGGCGAGCCACAGGGTGCAGTTCGATTGCGAGAGCCGGCAGCTGCGCGAGAGGCTGCGCGCGCAGGAGGACACGAACGGTCTGGTGGGCAAGTCTCCGGAGATGGAGAAGCTTTACCGCATTCTTTCGAAGGTGGCGTTCTCGACGCACCCTGTTCTCATCCTGGGAGAGAGCGGTACCGGCAAGGAGCTGGTGGCACGTGCCATCCACTTCAACGGTCCAAATGCGAAGAAGCCGTTTCTCCCTGTGGACTGCGGCTCCCTGGTTCCGAGCCTGATTGAGAGCGAGCTTTTCGGACATGTGAAGGGCGCCTTTACCGGAGCGGATCGCATGAAAGAGGGACTGCTATCTTCGGCAGAGGGCGGAACGGTCTTTCTGGATGAGATCGGCGAGCTTCCTTTGGACCTGCAGGCGAAGTTGTTACGAGCCCTGCAGGAAAAAGAGGTGAGGCCAGTTGGCGCGACTCAGTCGAAGCCATTTTCTGCCCGCGTTCTGGCTGCGACCAACCGCGATCTCGCGGGTATGGTCGAGCAGGGCAAGTTCCGCAAGGACCTGTTCTTCCGGCTGAACGTAGTCAACCTGCGCATTCCGCCGCTCCGGGAGCGAAGGGGAGATATTCCCCTGCTGGCGATGCATTTTTTAGAGAGGATGGAGAGGCAGACAGGCGTCGAGCGTACGCTGTCGGATGATTCCCTTCGGCTGATGGCAGACTACGACTGGCCGGGAAATGTGCGTGAGCTTGAGAATGCGATCGAGCGGGCATGCGCGCTCTCCAGCGGCCCTATCCTTCATCTTGGCGACATGCCGACGCAGCTTCAGGACCTGAAGATGCACCTCGCATCGGAGGCCGCTTCAGAGGCGATCCTTGCCGAAAAGGAGATCGGCTCGGAGGCTGCAGGTCACCAGGGGGGCGGCGGAGAGATCCTTTCCATCGCCGAGCTAGAGAAGCAGGCGATCCTGAACACGATCAAGCAGCTAAATGGAGACAAGCTGCTGGCGGCGAAACTGCTGGGAATTGGCAAGACAACGCTCTACCGCAAGCTGAAAGAGTACGGCCTGGTCGAGCTGTCGGGAGATCAGTTGGAATAGCGGGGCGTGGTTTCCGACCTCCTTTCTGCGGACGATTGCGCTAGCATCGGGGAAGTGGGAGGGGAGGAAGCACATGGTATGTAAGCATCTCGATCAGGTTCGGAATGTAGAGCCCTCGGCGAAGGGCTGCGAGGACTGCCTCAAGATCGGCGGACGCTGGGTACATCTGAGGATGTGCCAGATCTGCGGCCACGTGGGCTGCTGCGATTCGTCGCCCAATACGCATGCAACGAAGCATTTTCATGCAACGAAGCACCCAATCATGCGCTCCGTCGAACCGGGAGAGGACTGGGGATGGTGCTACGTCGATGAGGTGGAGCTGGACTTCAGCTAGGGGCACCGCAGGCGTATCTCCCGTTACGTTGCCGGTCGGAAGGGCGTCAGGAAAGCGGGCTTCGGCAGCATCGGTTTGCTGATCGAACAGAGTGATTGATCAGGGAGATATTTTTTTGCACGGACGCGCAACATTCTGATGCAGATGTTGTCCTTAGTTGGCAAAGCTACTCACTTTTGTCACATAGGCTGGTATCGCCATCCGAAAGCCGTGTCATGCTGCCGCCCCCCTATCCGGGACGTTCTGGCGTACGTCCGCGTTCCATCGCAAAGTCTTTAGCGAGACTTCTCCCTTCGGTAGTCTTTTCCTGCTCGGCTTCGCGGTGTTTCTGGGCGGCTGCGGGCAGGGTAGAGTCACAGTCAGTACGAAGACATTCGACTTCGGCGCTATCGCCGTTAATACGCGGGTGAAGCGTACGGTTGTAACAATCACGAATTCCACGGACGCAGATGTCCCAATGAAGCCTGCGGTATCGGGTGGCATCGAGGGATCGCTCTCAAAGAGTGGATCGTGCGAACAGACACTGCAGGCGGGCTCTTCCTGCTCCATCGTCCTCACCTTTTCCCCGGTTGCGGCAGGCGCGCAGGCCGGGGCTCTCGATCTGAACCTTGCAGGGTCGAATGTGCCTGCGGACCAGGCGGTCCAGCTTACGGGTACAGGCGTCACACTCCAGCCGGGTGAGGCCCTGGTTTCGAGCACGAACAATCCGCTGGTGGCGCTCTATTCCTATCACCCGATCTCGCCGGGCAAGGTGTGGATCGACTTTGGGACGACGACGAGTTACGGATTGAAGACAGTCACCCGGTCCACCCCCGCCGATACAGGAACCGTCAGTATCTATGTCGCGGGCATGCGCGCCAATACCACCTATCACATGCGTGCCTCGGTCGCGGTCGCCGATGGCATCGTACTGACCGACAGCGACCATACTTTCACTACAACGAACTTTCCAAGTGATACGTTGCCGGTAGTTACCGCGACGAATACGGGAACGCCACAGCCGGGAGTAGAGCTGATGACGGCATCGGTCGGAACAAACGCCACCTATCTGCAAGCGTATGCAACCGACCTTGCAGGCAACCTGATATGGGGATACGACTACCCTGATCGTGAGGCAAATACGATCATCCAGCCTATCAAGCTGCTTCCCAACGGAAACTTTCTGGTCACGACATCGTACCCGTCGCAGGACCTTGTCAACGGCGTACCCAAGGGCGAACTGGTAGACGTGCGCGAGATCGACCTTGCCGGTAATCCTGTGCGAGACATCTCGCTGAACAAGATCAATAGCCGGTTGGCTGCAGCCGGATTCGACCTGATCGTCTACGATTTCCACCACGATGTCGAGGTACTGCCGAACGGTCACTGGATTCTGATTGCAAGCACGATCCGCAATATTGCCGGTATGGGAGATGTCGTTGGCGACGTTCTTATTGACCTTGATACAAAACTGAGACCGGTTTGGGTGTGGAACGAATTCGATCATCTGGATGTGAGCCGGCGGCCGGTAGGTTTTCCGGACTGGACCCATACGAATGCTGTTCTGTACTCGACGGATGACGGCAACCTGCTGGTATCGATACGGCACCAGAGCTGGATTGTGAAGGTCGACTACAACAATGGCGCGGGTACGGGAAACGTACTTTGGAGGCTGGGCGAAGGCGGCGACTTCAGGCTCACGAATGGCATCGATCCAATCGACTGGTTCTATGGGCAGCACCTTCCTGCCTTCTTCAGCTCGGAAACTGCGGGGGTCTTTTCGCTTGCCCTGATGGACAACGGGTTCAACCGGATGATCGCGCCAAATGCAGTTTGCGGCCCCGGCGCGGCCTGCTACACGACGGTCCCCATCCTTTCCATCGATGAGAACGCGCGAACCGCCACCTTCCTGTTTCGTCAGGTGCTTCCGGCGAGTGAGTATTCCTCCTGGGGAGGAGGCACGACGAAGCTGGCCAACGGAGATCTCGAATTCGATCTTTGCGCCGAAGGAGGGAACTCGGAGGTCAGGGAGGTGAAGATCACGGGAGATGTCCCGCAGGCGGTATGGCAGATGAAGACGACAGGAACGAATCTATATCGGGCTACGCGTCTACCAAGCCTGTATCCGGGAGTGCAGTGGTAGCCCCGGAGGGGCAATAGGCCGTGCAATGATTTGCTATGCTTGGCTCAACCTTCTGAAGGAGAGTGAGCTACAACAATGGCAGATGAGGCAGTAAAGATTACGGTTCGTCCAAATGGTCCGCTGCGGGTGGAGGGTCCAATTTCGCTGACCGATGCAGACGGAAGGCACTGGGATTTGACGGGTAAGCCGGCTATCTCGCTTTGCCGCTGCGGCGCGAGCGAGAAGCGCCCGTTTTGCGATGGTTCCCATAACCGGATCGGGTTTCAGTGCTCGGCGTCACCGGCACTTTTAACCTAGATTGACGAGATTGCCGCCTTCCGGTCCTGCTTTTGCACGTGAGAGACAGGAGAGGCGGCAATTCTTCTTCTGGCGAGATATGTGGGCAGGGTAAGGATGGTTATGACACGTTTTTTCAGGCTGATGAACTTGGCCACTGCGGTTCTGCTGCTGACCTGCGCTGCAGGATGGGCGCAGACCCAGCCGTCAGATCCGCAGGCAGTAACTCTGCCGACCGCAGCGCTGAGCCAGTATGTGGGGCAATATCGCGGTTCGGCGGAGCCTGACGTCATCCATGCTATTACCCTGGCGAACGGCATCTTGTACGCGGAAGGTGAGCGCATGCCGCGGATTGAACTTGCGCCTGAGTCGCCGGACCATTTTTTCGTACCGGGTACTGCATTGCGGTTGACGTTCACGCGGGATGCGGGTGGAAGGGTGGCTGGACTGACGAGGACGGTCGCCGGTCCGAGAGGTAATGGCGATGCAGTCGATATGGTTCGTTTCAGCGACAAGCCTGCCGAACTGAATCATTTTCGTGAGTACACGCGCAGCGAAGAGATGGTGCCGATGCGTGACGGAGTCAGGCTGCACCTGGTAATTCTGCGACCAAGGGGATCGGAAAACGAAGGACCTGCTCTGCCGTTCCTGATGGAGCGCACACCTTATGGCGTCGACGGGGAGAATTCAACTTCCATCAACGCCTCCAAACCTGAGCTGGCGCAGAGCGGCTACATCTTTGTCTTCGGAGATATCCGCGGCCGCTACAAGTCGGAAGGTCAGTTCGTCATGAACCGACCGGTTGTTGAGCACAGGAGCAAAAGGGACATCGACGAGACGACGGACACCAACGACACGATCGACTGGTTGCTGAAGAACATTCCTAACAACAACGGGCGCGTGGGCGTCTATGGCATCTCGTATCCGGGTTTTCTGGCCATGATGGCGGGCATCAACGCGCATCCGGCGGTCAAGGCGATCTCTCCGCAGGCCCCGATGACGAATATCTGGATTGGAGATGACTTCTTCCACAATGGCGCGTTTCGCCAGAGCTATGGCTTTGACTATGTGCAACAGCTCGAGGCGCAGAAGACCGATGTGCGGGTCCAGTCGAGTGACGATACGTACGACTTCTTTCTGAAGAATGTTAATTTTGCCGGTGCTGCAAAGACGGCGGGTATGAGCAATCTGCCCACGGCGAAGGCGTTTCTCTCCCAGCCCGCTTACACAAAGTTTTGGCAGGCCATGGCAGTGGAGCCGCACCTGACAAAGGTGGAGGTGCCTACGCTTGAGGTGGGCGGCTGGTGGGACCAGGAGGACATGTGGGGACCACAGGCGGAGTATGCGGCGCTGGAGCCCCATGACATGGACCACGAGGTCTTTCTCGTGCTCGGACCATGGAACCATGGAGGATGGGTGCCGACTACGCGGCATCTGGGCGTTCTTGACTTCGGTGCTGCCACCGGAGACGAGTTTCGCAAGACGATCGAGGCACCTTTTTTTGAGAGATATCTGAAGTACAAGACCGGCTTCAATCTGAAAGATACTGCCAGCTTTCGTACGGGAGTTGACCGCTGGGAGCACTACGACGCATGGCCACCCAAGGTAGGATTCAAAGCGGCAAAGCTGTATCTTGCGGCGGATCATGGGTTGAGCTTCGAGATGCCCGCAACGGAGAACAAGACGGAGTATGTGGCAGATCCTGCAGATCCGGTTCCGTACAGGCACAGGCCAATTCAGGCGACCTATGGCAATGGATCGAAGTGGCGGACATGGCTGGTGGAAGACCAGAGGTTTGTGAGTGGACGCAAGGACGTCGCGAACTTTAGGACTGGGCCACTGGATCATGACGTTACCGTCACCGGCGATGTAGTGGCAGACCTGTTCGCCGCGACGACGGGAAGCGACGGCGACTGGGTAGTGAAGTTGATCGATGGTTATCCTGACGATGCGCCAAACGGCATGGGAGGGTACCAGTTGATGGTCGCCGACGAGATTCTTCGCGGGCGCTATCGCCACAGCTTCGACAAACCCGAGCCGGTTCGGCCGGGCGAGGTGACCGAGTACAAGTGGAGTCTGCACGGCGCTGACCATACCTTCCTGAAGGGACATAGGATCATGGTCGAGGTGCAGTCGAGCTGGTTCCCGCTCTACGACCGAAATCCCCAGACATGGGTGCCGAATATTATGACGGCGCCGGCGAGCGCGTATAAGCCGCAGACGATCTCAATCTACGAATCGTCTAAATATCCGTCCCATCTGGAGTTCGAGATGCCGGAGTAGATTGAAAGAATCAATGTCATGCGAGATGAAAGACCGGGATTCTTCGCTGCGCTCAGAAGGACGGAGTAAAGGCTTTTGGAAGTATCCAGGAGAGCATTTGTCGATCAAAACTATCAGCAGTCGCGAAGTCTATCGGAATCCCTGGACCAGCGTTCGTGAGGACGTCATTGAGCGAGCGAACGGTCAGCGGGGCATCTATGGAGTGATCGATAAGGACCCGGCTTCGATCATCATCCCCCTGGAGAAGACCGCCGATGGCGAGTTCGTCTATCTGATCGAACAGTTCCGCTATACCGTTGGAGGGCGATTTACAGAATTCCCGCAGGGCGGATGGGAGCAAGCTGACGTGGTTCCTGAAGATCTGGCGCGCGGGGAGTTGCGCGAAGAGACGGGACTCGAGGCGGAGCGGATGACGCTGCTCAGTACGCTTCAGATTGCTTATGGCGTGATGAACCAGAAGCATTATGTCTTTCTTGCGGAAGGCTTGACCCACGGCGAGCCAGATCCGGACACCGAGGAGCACGATCTCGTCGTACGGCGAGTGAGCGTGGCGGAGTTCGAGCAGATGGTCCTCGATGGCGAGATCGTCGATAACTGTTCGGTCGCGGCGTGGGGTCTGTATAAAATCTGGCTGGAGCATGGGCGGCCAGCAAGGCAAGTCTGATGATGGATCAGGTCAACGACGAACGGCTCAAAAGGGCGGAGATCGGGGAACATCGCCTGCGTTGGGCAAGCGTCAGCAGCGCCTCCTTTGCGCTGCTGCAGAGTATATGCGCGGCGGTGCTGGCAATCAGCGGTTTCCGCGTGCTGATCGGTTTGAGCGCACTTGGGGCTGCAAGCGGAATTCTTACGCCGCTGCGAAGATTTCATCAGGACGCTATTCGCATTCCAATGATGCTGCTGGCATTGGCAGGAGCTGGAGCAAACCTTTATTCCATATGGAGAGTTCGCTCGCTACGTGCCCGTCCTGCTGCGCAGTGGAGAGCGCGCCCGATATCGGCGGAGAAGGTCTGGGCAGAGCGCGTGCAGATCGCGTTGTCGGTCCTTACGCTGCTTCTGCTTGCAGTCGAGTGGATCTTCCATCTCCGGATACATGGGCACCTTTAGAGTATTAGTCTGGGATCCGGTCAGAGACCCTTCTCCTGCTACGTGTTCCAGGGCAAATTCAGGTGAGTTGCCGATACTTTCCTGGATTGCCGCTCGGTATCCCTACTGCGGTTGCGCCTTAGAACGGGCAAGGCCGGCAGCGTCACGAAGATTCGAGCTTTGGAGGAGGGCTCTCGAGTATTGCCTCCTTCAGCCGGGCATGAAGGCGTTCGCTGTACCCGACGGGAAGCTCAAAGACGCGATCATCGGCGGTGAGGATGAGGATGTTGCGCGTCGAATCCAGAATTGCTGAACATATTTCGCAATGTTCCAGGTGGCGTTCCACATCGATCCGCGTCTGCTCGTCGAGCGTGTTGTCCAGATAGCCGGAGATATATTCCCACACATGGCGGCAATTCAGAACCATGGGAACCTCCTGCCCCTCTTTAGGGGGCTGGTGCTGGCGAGCTGCGGGGCGAGCTGCTTTTGGAGCATGATGCGAGCGCGATGCAGCCTCATCTTTACAGATGCGCTGGTAATTCCAAGTGTCTCGGCTGTTTCCTTCACATTGCGCTGTTCGAGCTCACGCAGGACGAAGACCTCTCGGTATGCAAGCGGGAGTGACTCTAACGCTCGACGAATGAGGGAGCGAATCTCGGCTCGTTCCAGGCTTTCGGAGGGAATCTCGCGCCAGTCGGTAAGCTGCGCCGGCACGACGGATCCGTCCTGATCGTCGATGGAATCGGTGAGTGCGGGCTCTTTCCTGCGCAGGCGTGCACGCGCTTCGTTCAAAGCGATGGCGATCAGCCAGGTGCTGAAGCGTGCTTCGGAACGGAAGCGTCCGAGGTTGCGATAGGCCTTGATGAACGCCTCCTGTGCAACATCTTCAGCTTCGGCCTCGTTGCGCAGCATTGAAAGGGCCATGAGGTACACACTACGCTCGTAGGGACGAACCAGGTCGTGAAATGCATCCGTCTTGCCGGCAAGGACCTCGGCGATCAGACCTGCCTCGTCTCTCTCGTTATCCTGAGACTGCATCTGTTTCCCATGGAGTTGTGCTCACGGCGCGGGAGTCCCAATACGGTCTGAACCTGTGGGCGATCAGTGCATCCAGCGAGAACAGGCCGGGTCCGAAGCTGAGGATCAGCACAGCGGCAAAGAGAAAGGTGAAGGGGTCTGCCGCGTAGAACTTGCCAGGGTCCGAGAAGATGGCGAGCAGAGCGTCGCGCGACGCGGTCCAATATGCAACCAGCATGGAGCAGCAAAGCAGCAGCGAGATGGGACGCGAAAGCAATCCCACGATGAGCAGCATGCCGCCGAAGAACTCTAGCCCGGAGACAAAGTGCGCGTTGAGGGTGGGGAATGGGATGTTGAGCGAAGTGAAGAAATCCACCACCCGTGCCTGGTTTCGCAGCTTACCGAGGCCCGTCTGAACGAGCTGCCAGCCCCAGTAAAGTCGGATTGCGAGCAGAAGCGGCGAGCAGAGATGGTTGGCAGTGCGGCAGAAGAGTCCGTGCAGATATGCCAGGCGTTTGAGCGGTTTCATTGTGACTTCATCCTGCGGGATGTGCAGAGCCAGCCCATCTGCATCAAGTATCGGAAGGAGGACTGAAGATGGGCGGCACGGTCCGCCTCTGAAAGAGTGCTTCCGGCGAAGGCTGCGTCGATCGCTGTACCCAGAGTGTTGCCTTGCTCGAAGGCCCGCAGCAGAAGATAGTCCTCGCGTGAGAGCCGCTTGTAATAGACCGAGTCTTCAAAGCGATGAACTGCGAGGTAGATTTTTCCCGGCAGTGGCTTCAGCGAGCGTGCGCGGCGCACGAGATGGATGCTCACCGCGTTTGAGGTCTGCGCTCCGGCCCCTTTCGATGCATCGCGAATGGCGATCAGGGCGTCGTCGACAGCGCTTGGCGCTTCGACCAGGCGGAGATACGGCTGCAGCTCCAAGTGGGAGTGCTCGTTCAGGTACTCGATTTCGCTGGCCATCAGAGGGGCTCTCTGCTCACTGTCAAATGCTTCGATGTGCGCCCATTCCAGTGCTGCCATGGCAGTTGCGTCAGCCGTGAAGGGAGCGCTGTATTGCGGGTTCTCTTCGAGCCAGCGCACCAGGGATGATCCAAGATTGCGCAGCGTGAACGAGCGCGATGGATGCGCCTCCAGGTAAGCGCGCATCAGTTTCACAAACCGCTTGCTGCCGACGATCGACTTCAGGCCGGGGAAGTCCTCCTCGAAAGAGGAGAAGAGGCGGAACCAGTATTGGCGGTTGTATATCTCCAGCCTCTCGAAGGAGTCGAGACGATCATTGGGCTTGATGAAGGAAGCCGCCTCGCGTTGTACGGAGCCGCCCTTTTCGTCTCGACGCCGCGTCTGCTCGTCGCTCGTGAGCGGACGCATGACTGCTGCAGCCATACGCCGCTGCAGATCATGCAAGTCAGGCGCGTTCATGCTGTCACCGCCAGCGCTGAGGGTTGCTCCGGCCTCAGGTATCGATTCGCCTTGAGAGCTTCCGCATGCACTTCTTCAAAGGATGGAATGGAGTCATCCCATTCGAGCAGCGTCGCCGTGGGTCCGCAACGCTCAATAGCACGCTTGTACAAGGCCCACACACGATCCAGCACAGGATGATCGTGAGTATCCAGGATGTACTTCTCGAACTTCGAGTGCCCTGCAATGTGTATCTGCGCAACGCGTTCGGTGGGAACGCTGTTGACATAAGTGAAGGGGTCGAAGTTGTGGTTCTGCGATGAGACGTAGATGTTGTTGACGTCCAGCAGAATGCCGCAGTCCGCCTGCTCTACCACTTCGTTCAGAAACTCCCACTCGGTCATCTGAGAGACATGAAATTCCGCATAGCTGGAGACATTCTCGACAGCGATGGGAATTTCAAGGAAGTCCTGCGCCTGGCGAATTTTTTCTGCCGTGACGCGGGCAGCCTCAAAGGTATACGGCATCGGCAGAAGATCATGCGTATACGTTCCGTCGACGGAACCCCAGCACAGGTGGTCTGAGAGCCATGGCGTTCTGGTGCGGCGGACCAGGGATTTGAGTCGTTTGAGATGTTCGCGGGAGAGAGGCTCGGCAGACCCGAAATACATCGAAACGCCGTGCTGGACAACGCGATACTGGTCAAGAATGCTGTCGAGGACCGCCAGCGGACGCCCTGCGTCCACCATATAGTTCTCCGATATGATTTCAAACCAGTCAACGACCGGCTTCTTTTCGAGGATGTGGCGGTAGTGAGGAACGCGCAGTCCAATTCCTACTCCGTAATTGCTGAATCCATTGAATCGGTTGGCCGGCATTATTAAAACCTCGTGCGCGAAACATCGAGATGCTGTATCGCCGGCAGCCGCAACTCAGCAGGCGATACAGCATATCCATGGCTGTCGTTAGTGCTTCTTGGACCCGTCGGTAGCGCAGCCGCCCTTGCCCTTGCAGCTGTTCTTGCCCTTGCAACCGTTATCGCTCGACTTGCAGCCGCCTTTGCCCTTACAGTCGTTCTTCCCCTTGCACGAGTGTTTGTCGGTATCCTGCGCCATCATCGCGGACGCACCGAGCAGCGCGGCCTGCTCCATCTGGACGCCGTTGTGACTTATGGACGCGGCATGGATCGGAGTGGCCGAGCCACTTAGTAGTCCCGTAACAGCAGCACCTAACATTATTGCCTTGAAAGAGTTCTTCATAGAGTCTCCTTGAGTTGCAGGGCGAGCTACGATCCCTGTCTGACCCGTTAGATACGAGGTCAGCAGAAGGGTAACAGCTTTCTTTTGGTGGTTTGTCACAGAAGTGGCCAGGAATTGCGTCTTCGAGACGGCGCATGAAATCCGTGCATCCAACTTCGTGTGAACGATTCTAAGCAGCCCACAAACAGCACGTTATCTTCTTCCCGGCCTCATAAAAGGGGAGTCTGGGGTTGGATCGCCGTATCAGCCCTGCTCGTTTTCATCTGCCTTGCCGCCGCGCTTGAGATCATGCTCCACCGTGCCGATCCCATTCTGCGGGGACGAATTATTGAGACGCTGAGCACCCGTTTCGATGGCCGCGTCGATCTCGACGCCTTCCACGTCTCGATTCTGAAGGGATTAGAGGTGTCTGGAGACGGTCTTCGCATCTTTCCCCCGGATGATGTCGTCGCTGCCGGAGCGAATGCACCGCTGATTGCGCTCAAACATTTTTCGTTTCACGCAAATGTGCTGGGTCTTTTTCAGAAGCCAATGCACGTTGGCACGGTGAAGGTGGAGGGGATGACGATCAGCGTTCCTCCGCGCGAAGCCCGTCAGCAGGCCCCGAAGGGTAAACGCCACATCGGAAAGATCAAGATCGTTGTCGATCAGATCGACTGCGACGATTCCAGGCTGATCATTGGGACTGCCAAACCCGATAAAGATCCCAAGGAGTTTTATCTGCGCCACATCGTGATGCACAATGTCGGGCCGGAAGGGCCATGGCGCTATGACGCTACGCTCGTCAATGCAATTCCGACGGGGGAGATTCATGCGATTGGAACCTTCGGTCCGTGGGTCAATGAGAGTCCGGGCGATTCTGCGGTGACGGGCAAATACAGCTTCGATCATGCAGACCTGAACACGATCAAGGGGATTGCCGGCATACTCACTTCGACCGGAGAATTCAACGGGCAACTGAATCGCATCATCGTAGATGGCATTGCCGATGTTCCCGATTTCTCCCTGGACACGGCCAACCACGCTGTGCCTCTTCACACAGAATTTCATGCCATCGTGGATGGCACCAGCGGCGATACTTACCTTCAGCCGGTGAAGGCCAAGCTGAGCGAATCCGAGTTCACCTGCAACGGCGCTATCGTGAACATCAAGGGGAAGGGGCACCAGATCGATCTTGATGTTGTCGTTCCAAACGGGAAGATTCAAAACTTCCTGGATCTTGCAGTCAAGCAACAGCCGCCGATCATGACGGGGCGACTCCAGATGAAGACAAAGCTGTCGATCCGACCCGGCGATGAAAGTGTGACCAAAAAACTGGGGCTCAATGGGCAGTTCACGCTGCGGGCAATCCGGTTTGTAAATCCGGAGTGGCAGGACAAGGTTGACATGTTGAGCCTGCGAGCCCAGGGAAAGGCAAAAAAGGCCAAGCCAGGGGCGGAAGATGTGAGCTCGAAAATGGTCGGGACTTTTCGAATGGATAGAGGGAAACTGCGCTTTAGTCGCCTGGCCTATGAGCTTCCGGGCGCGGATGTAAACCTTGCAGGAGTCTATTCCCTGGATGGTAACGAGCTGGATTTCAGCGGCAAAGTCCGTACAAAGGCCGCGCTCTCAAATATGGTGGCGACCTGGTGGAAGTCATGGCTGCTGAAACCTGTCGATCCGTTCTTCCGCAAACACGGTGCGGGAGCGGAGATCCCCATCAAGATCAGCGGATCGAAGGGATCCCCAAAGTTTGGTCTGGACCTGCACCACAAGGACGATAAAGACAAGGAAGGGAACTGATAGCAATTTAAAACTGCTATCAAAGGCGAGTGCTCCAGCGGCCACACCTGCTGCTGTCTGCATCGCGGACCGCAGAAATCCTCCCTTCGGTATGCCTGCACAATTTGGCAGCACGCTGGCACATAGGACGCGAGAAGATACGGGAAGGGTAGGGAAATAGTTGCTCCGGCCCGCGATTTCGCTGACGGTCATATCGGTAGGTCAATGAATCGTCTTCATGCGACGGGACATAAAGTCCATCAGGAGGTAGTTCCCTAGGGTCTGCGGCGTCGTGAAGTAAGCCTTGCCACGGCACATCGCGCTGACCTTCTGGACGAACTGCATCAGGGTGAAGTCGTTGGCCAGCATGAAGGTGTTGATCATGATGCCAGCACGCTTGCAGCGGGAGACCTCCTCAAGCGTCTCCTCGATCACCAATGGATCGAGTCCGAAGGCGTTTTTGTAGATGCGGCCATCGGGCAGCGACAGTGCTGAGGGCTTGCCGTCGGTGATCATGACGATCTGCTTCATATCCTTGTTCTGTTTGGCCAGGATGCGTTGCGCCAACCGCAGGCCGTCACGCGTATTGGTGTAGTGCGGGCCAACCTTAACTCGCGAGAGCTGGGAGACGGGAATCTCCTCAGCAGTGTCATGGAAGAGAACCAGGTTCAGAGTGTCGCCCGGAAACTGCGTCCGGATCAGGTGAGACAATGCCATCGCGACTCTCTTCGCGGGGGTAAACCGGTCCTCACCGTAGAGAATCATGGAGTGCGAGCAGTCGAGCAGGACGACTGTGGCGCAGGAAGACTGGTAGTCCGATTGGTGTACATGCAGGTCGGAGTACTCGATATTGAGAGGCCGATGCTCCTCTCCCTCAACTGCCGTGCCGATGCCTTCGCGCGCAAAGACGCTCGAGAAGGTTGCCGTAACATCCAGGTTCAGAGTGTCGCCGAACTCGTACAGTTTGGAAGATCCGTTGATCTCCACCCCTGCGGCCTCGTGGCGCGTATCATGACGCCCGAAGTTCGATTTTCCCAGCGGTCCCAACAGATCGCGGAGGGCCTTGTAACCGAGAAAGTCCATCCCCTTATCGGTCACTTCGAAGCGGGCGTTCTCATCGCCCTGGCCGAAGTCTCCCTGTCCCTGCTCCGGCGATTCGGCATTGATGTAGTTCTGGTCCTGCATCTTCTGGATGATCTTGTCGATCAGTTCTTCGACCTGATCCTGGCTTAAAGCCTCAAACTTCTCCTGGGCTTCTTCGTCCAGCAGCTCGCCAGACTCAAGCGCATGGCGAATGGCATCCCGCAGGCTCTCAAGTGTCTGGTCGTTGAACTCACGAAAGTTCGAATAAGGATCGTTGAAGCCGGAGTCGAGCAGGAAATCTGAGAGGGCCTGCATAAGATCCTCAAGATCGAAGCTGGAGGAGAGATCGCCGGTGAATTTGGTATAGCGGACGCGCTTCATAGGAAGCCCCCTGGAAAATATTCTAGCGTCTTTAGGGCAGGGGCACTGCATTCCCTTTGCCGGCATCGAAGAACGAGAGGAGGATCGACCATGAAAGCTGTCGTTTTTTACGACGTAGGCGATATACGCCTGGAGAACGTCACCGAGCCCCAGATCAAGCAGCCTGAAGACGCAATTGTGCGCATTACGTCCTCCGCCATCTGCGGGACGGATCTACACTTTATCCGCGGAACCATGTCGGGAATGAAGAAGGGCCGTATCCTCGGCCACGAGGCTGTCGGTATCGTCGAAGAGGTCGGCAAGGCAGTCCGCAACTTCCGGAAGGGCGACCGCGTCATCATTCCGTCCACGGTGGGCTGCGGAAGCTGCAACTACTGCCGGGCCGGCTACTATGCCCAATGCGATCGCGCCAACCCGGCAGGCCCGCTTGGAGGGACCGTCTTCTTCGGCGGCCCGGAAGATGCCGGGGGGCTGGACGGTCTGCAGGCCGAGTATGCTCGGATACCGTTTGCCGCCACAAATCTTGTCATGCTGCCGGAAGAGATCCCGGACGACCAGGCAATTATGATGAGCGATATTTTGCCGACCTCGTACCAGGCTGCCGAGATGGCAGAGATAAAGCCGGGCGATACGGTTGCCATCTTTGGTTGCGGGCCTGTCGGAATGATGGCTGTAGCCTGTGCGCAGCACCTTGGAGCAGGCCGCGTCTTCGCGATCGATCAGGTTGCCTCTCGGCTGGATATGGCCAGAAGGCATGGAGCCGAGGCCATCGACTTCAGCAAAGAGAGTCCGATCGAGGTTCTGCGGGAACTGACCTCCGGCTCCGGTCCGGATCGCGTCATCGATGCCGTCGGGATCGACGCCACCTGCTGCTCCCCGAGCCGCGGCGACAAAAGAAAATTTGAGGCCGAGATGAAGGAGATTGCTCCGGATGCAAACGACGCGAGAAAGAAGGACTGGTGGATCGGCGGCGCACCCACCCAGGCACTTGAATGGGCTGTGCAGTCGGTTGCCAAGGCAGGCACCCTCTCGATCATTGGCGTGTACCCACCTGCCCTCAACTCCTTCCCTGTCGGCCAGATGATGAATAAAAACCTGACGGTCAACGCCGGCAACTGTAACCACCGGAGATATCTGCCGCGTCTGGTTGAACTGGTGCGATCAGGAGTGATGCGGCCCGAGCAGTATTTCACCCAGAAGGTTCCGGTAGTCTCCGCCATCGATGCTTATCACCACTTCGATCGACACGAGAACGGCTGGCTGAAGGTCAAGCTGGAACCAGCCGCAGTCCAGAAGGTGGCATAACGGCAGGCTCAAACAGCAGAGGCCTCGCGTGGAGTCCTCTGCTGTTCTCCTTTTGAACGATGCTCTAGTTGAAGCCCCGACGAGTGCGATTGCGAGTATTGAACTCCTCCTGCTCGCGATCGCGGATGCGTTCCGCATACTGTGTCGCCTGATCGAGCCGCTGCTTTTTCTCCGCCGCTGTGAAGACGCGCTCCTCGGCGCGACTGATGCGCTTGTGGGCTGTCATACCCTCAAGCAGGAACTCCGCGGCACTGACAGTGATCGCAGGATCAGCCTTGCTGTCGATCTTGAGCGGGGCGAGCTTCTCGAGCAATCCCTGAATCTGCTTCAGCTCGGCAAGCGAGGTGACCGCTGGCTGGACGTCGTTCAACTGAACCGTGCCGCCCAGGTTGAACCACTCTTCAATCTGCTGGGTGTCGGTTCCTGCGAAGTATTTATCGAAGACCTCCGCAACCGCAGTCCGAATGATCTCGCGGACGACGGTATCGGCCCCGCGCATCTCGCCTTCATACTCAAGCTCGACCTTGCCGGTAATGCCGGGCAGCGCAGCATAGATATCGCCGATGCGTGGCACTACCAGAGCTTCGCCATGAAGCAGTGCGCGCCGTTCGGCGTTTGAGAGAACCAACTCCATGGTCGTGATAGGCAGACGCTGCGAGACACCGGAACGCTTGTCGACCTTCTTGTCCTCACGTGCCGTAAAAGCGATCTGCTCTACGACCTGACGTACATAGTGGGGAATTTGGATCTGTGTTGCGGGGCGGTTCGACCATGCCTCCTGAGAGGTAATGCGGATGCCCTCTTCAATGTCCTCCGGGTAGTGCGTGCGGATCTCCGAGCCGATGCGATCCTTCAGCGGGGTGACAATCTTTCCGCGGGCCGTGTAGTCCTCCGGATTCGCGCTAAAGACAATGGCGACATCGAGAGGCAGCCGCACGGGGTAACCCTTAATCTGAACGTCGCCTTCCTGCATGATGTTGAAGAGCGCCACCTGAATCTTTCCGGCAAGGTCAGGCACCTCATTGATGGCGAAGATACCGCGGTTGGCGCGCGGAAGCAGACCGTAGTGCATGGTCAGCTCCGAACCCAGGTCCTGGTTGGACCGCGCGGCCTTGATGGGATCGATATCACCTACCAGGTCGGCCACTGTCACGTCAGGTGTAGCCAGCTTCTCGACGAACCGATTTTCAGGTGTCAGCCAGGCGATAGGCGTCTCGTCTCCATGCTTTGCAATCAGGTCGCGTGAATACTTGCTGATCGGAGAATACGGATTATCGTGGACCTCCGATCCGGAGACGTACGGCATGTGAGGGTCCAGAAGCGTGGTCAACGAACGCAGGATGCGCGACTTTGCCTGGCCGCGAAGTCCGAGCAGGATGAAATTGTGCTTCGAGAGAATGGCGTTCACGATCTGGGGAACGACCGTATCCTCGTAGCCGACGATTCCCGGGAAGATGGTCTCCCGCGCACGCAGTCGAGCGATCAGGTTTTCACGGAGCTCGTCCTTGACACTGCGGGCAAGTCGTTCGGGAGAGTATTCGCTCTTACGGAGTTGGCCTAGGGTCGCAGGAAGTGAATTCGCCATCATTCAAGTATAGATGCCCTGCGCACGGGCCATGGCTCAGCAGCGCCAGCGAAGCGAACAAACGGGGTAAATCTCCCCGAGTGCGCGGATCGGAACGGGCGTGTCCGGATGGCCGTGGCCTCGCTGCGGCCAGCGCAATTCGCATTCTATGGAAGAGAGCGCGAAATCCAGATAGAGCGCGTTCCAGTTCCGAACCTCATAGCCGGCGGACTCAAGCCTACCCCGAATCTCTGTCTCTGTACGGGGTGAGATATCGGAAGGCGTGTTCTTATCCCTGAACTCAAGCGCCAGAAAGCCTGTCCGACGGGTGGGGAGGTGCATCTCTACTTGCTTCAGTACCCAGAGGATAAAGAGGGCGAGGACTGTGCCTGCCAGCGCCAGCTTCATTTGGCCGCCGCCGAACAGCAGGCCCAGCACGGTGACGTACCACATGGTCGCGGCGGTGGTGACGCCGTGGACCAGGCCATCCTTTCGCAGGATGGCCCCGGCGCCTATAAACCCGATGCCTGACAGGATTCCGAGCGGAAAGCGCATCAGGTCCAGCACCACAAAGGAATCCGGCTTCTTTCCTGTCGTATCCATCAGCTGGTTTGCCTGGAGCATCGACAGAGTAGCCGCCAGGCACACCAGCATGGTGGTACGGATGCCCAGCGCCTTTCCTCGTTCGTCACGGTTGTAGCCAATCAGAAAGCTGGCGATGGAGGCTAGTAGGACGCGAACAGCGATCTGTTGCCACGTCAGAGTAAGCGGCATGTCGTGCTTAGATGAGAGATCAGCGGCTCAGGTCTTCTCGCAAAGCCTCCATCTCAGCCAGAGCATGCTGGTTTCCTGTGCGATTCGCCGCGGCGATGCCGGTGTGCAGCCGCGTAAGCGCCTCCTCCGTGCGCCCCTGTTTTGCCAGGGTCTGCGCGGACATCTGATAGGCGGGAACATAGTCCGGATTGTGCTGAATCAGGTTGGCAAACTCAATTAATGCCGACTCCACATCTCCTCCGGAGAGATGAGCCATGGCCAGTCCATAGCGGGCAAACGCATCTGTAGGGTTTTGCTCAAGCACCTGCGTAAGAAGGTCGATCCTATCCATACCTCAGATGTTCTGATGAGCGGCATCGTGTTGGCAAGCAGACCCGCATAAAGCTGCCGGCATTTACACTGAAGGGAAATGAGCGAAGTTGTCCTGGCAAGAACCGTAAGGGAGTCACAGTCCGAAAGAAGCGAGATCATCTTTCCTTCGGACGCCAATGCTCTTGGCAATCTCTTTGGCGGCCGTCTGATGCAGTACATCGATCTGGTTGGAGCGATGGCTGCCAGCCGTCATGCACGGGCGATCACGGTAACGGCAAGCATGGATCACCTGGACTTTCTTGCGCCGGTCCGCGTGGGAGATCTCCTGATCCTCAAAGCGAGCGTCAACCGGGCCTATCGCACCTCCATGGAGGTAGGAGTCAAGGCCATGGTTGAGGACGTCCGGCATAACCGGATGCGGCACGTCTCCTCCGCCTACCTGACCTATGTGGCTGTGGAAAAAGACGGCAGCAGGATCGCTGTTCCCCAGGTGATTCCTGAGACCGAGCACCAGAAACGGCGTTATGAAGATGCGGGTCGCAGGCGCGATATGCGCTCCGGCGAGACGCTTCGCAAGAAAGAAATGCGTGCTGCTCTCGGCGACGAGTGGCAGATTTGATAGAGGGGGAAGGGATTCATTATGGGACACATGGGAGCAGGAGTTCCTCCGGCGCCGCAGCCTTTGCCGGGTGTAGCGCACGTTGTAGCCGTAGGTAGCGGAAAAGGCGGCGTCGGCAAAACCACCGTCGCAGTCAACCTCTCCGTGGCGCTGGCAAAGCTCGGCTACAAGGTTGGCCTCATCGATGCCGACATCTATGGGCCCAATGTTCCTACCATGCTGGGGGCAACACGGCAGCCGAACGTCGTCGGTGAAAACCGCATTGAGCCGGTGGTGGCTCACGGGGTGAAGTTCATTTCCATCGGCCTCATCTCGCCGGGCGATAAGCCGCTGGTGATGCGAGGACCCATGCTGCACCAGATCATTCGCCAGTTCCTCCAGCAGGTGGAATGGGGTGAGCTTGACTTTCTCATCATCGACCTTCCTCCGGGAACAGGTGACGTAGTCATCTCGCTGGTCCAGACTGTTCCGCTGACGGGAGCCGTGGTCGTCTCCACAGGATCCAACGTGGCGCTTGAGGACGCTCGCAAGGCACTCGAGATGTTCCACCAGGTTAAGGTCGAGGTGCTCGGGTTGGTCGAAAACATGTCCCAGATGACCTTGCCCACCGGAGAGGTGATCGACGTCTTCGGCGCGGGCGGTACGGCACGTACGGCGGCTCAGTTCGGCCTCGACTTTTTAGGTGCAATGGAGCTGAATCCGTCCATTCGCGAAGGTGGTGATCGCGGAATGCCCATCGCGCTCGCCGGACCAGATTCGAAGCTGGCGGCCGATGTGTACGCGGTAGCCCGCCGTGTGGCCGAAAAGGCGAAACAGATTGCTTCGAAGAGCGAGAACATCTTCGAAATCAGCTAGCTTCTGACGGAATCCCGCATCAGGGTCTCAGTCATTCTGAGCGGAGCGAGGGACCCCTGTCCTTTTCGCGGGATGCCAGTTCAGTCGGCAGCCTCGTCCTCGGGAAAGGACTGCCTGCTAACTCCTCTGCCCTGCAAGCTGTCTCATGACAGCGGGACAGACTTGACGCACAAGATAGACTGGTCTCGATGGGGGTACGATGATGGCAGAGACACTGAGATTGACCGCGCGGCAGCGAGCCATTCTCACTGCGATTATCGAGAGCTATATCGAGACGGGGGAGCCTGTTGGGTCGAGCACGATTGCTCGCCTCAACCGCGAAGGTCCCGCGATGAGCCCCGCAACCGTCCGCAACGAGATGGCAGAGCTGGCCGAGGCCGGACTGCTTGAGCAGCCTCATACTTCGTCCGGACGGATTCCGACGGCTCACGCGTTTCGCTTCTATGTGGAGCAGCTGAGCCGGGTTGGCGATCCTGATCTTGACTCCGAGCGGCTCCGCACGCAGATCGACCGAAGCTTCGTCGGCATCGCCGGGACCCAGGCTGTGCTGGAGAGGGCCTCCCATGTTCTCGCTACGCTTTCGAGTGGTGTCGGTGTAGCGATCGCGACGAGCAGTGATGGGGAGGTTTTGGAGCACGTCCACTTCTCGCGTCTGGCTGCCGCTAGCGTTCTTGCTGTCGTGGTCACAAGGTCGGGCATGGTGCGCGACCGGGTGCTTTCGCTGGATCGAGATGTCACTCCGGGGGAGCTTGAGACGGCCGCGAACTTCCTCAATGAGAACTTTCGCGGCTGGAGCGTGGAACAGGTCCGTTCGGAGCTGGGACGGCTCGTCGAATGCGAACGGAGTGAGTACCAAAAGCTCTTGAATCGTGTACAGCAACTTTGGATTAAGACAGTTCCAGCCGGGGATGTCACACCTCCGCCGGTCTACGTAGAAGGAGTTGCCAATCTGGTCAGCTCTCAGGTTGACGGTGAGCGGCTGCGTGAGATGCTGGCCGCCTTGGAGGCGAAGCAGCGTCTGGTGGAGCTGTTAAACGCTTACATCGACTCGCGTCAGCAGAGTGTCCGGGTCGTCTTTGACCTGGAGGAGCAGGCTCCGCAGATGGCCGGGTTAGTCCTGATCGCCGCTCCGGCAAGAAGGGCGGGCGAGAGCCGTGGCACGATTGGGGTGATCGGCACGACCCGAATGGACTACGAGAACACCATGAACGCGGTGAGCTATCTCTCTCGCGTCTTCGACCGGATCGCGCCCACGCAGCAGTAAAGAATCGGGACCGCGCATGCCAGCGCCTTGCACGATCGGCGATAATAAAAGAGGACAACCATCTATGAGGAGACATAATTCCATGCAGGACGAGACGACTGTGCAGGCTGTACAGGAGGGCGAGGTCGTAAACAGCTCTCCGGAGGAGCAGGCTCAGGACGCGGCTTCCGCCCAGAAGACTGAACTGGAACAGGTTAAGGGTGAGCGCGATCAGCTTCTCGACAGGTTGGCAAGGCTGCAGGCGGAGTTCGACAACGCGAGGAAGCGGGAGGCCAAGGAACGGCAGGACGCCCGGGACTACGTGGTTTCGAGCACGGTAGAGCCCTTCCTTGGAGTCATGGACAACTTCCAGCTGGCCCTGAACTCAGAGGGTTCCGTCGAGCAGCTGAGAGCAGGTGTAGGGCTGATTCTAAAGCAGATGGAAGACGCGCTGAAGGGGCTCAACGTGGTTCCGGTCGAGAGCGTCGGTGCGCAGTTCGATCCGCGCTTCCACGAGGCTTTGGGAAGTGTTGAAACCAGGGAGTTCCCCGATCATCAGGTAGTAGAGGAGATTCGCCGGGGTTACAAGATGCGAGAGAAGCTGCTGCGTCCAGCCCTGGTGAAGATCGCTACCAACCCCTCCCAGGTGAGCGAGTAGCGCAAACGAAGCTTATTGGGTATTCGGTTTTCGAAGGTATGAAGGATGAGTGCGACGGCAAACGTGACCAAAGTTGACTACTACGAGGTATTAAATGTCTCGCGGGAGGCGTCCGATCAGGAAGTGAAGACGGCGTACCGCAAGATGGCGATGCAATATCATCCGGACCGCAATCCCGGCGATCAGGCTGCTGAGGAAAAGTTCAAGGAGTGCAGCGAGGCCTACCAGGTGCTCAGCGATCCGGACAAGCGCGCGGCATACGACCGCTACGGTCATGCGGCATTCAATGGCGCCGCAGGTGGAGCCGGCAATCCATTTGGTGGCGGCTTTGCGGGTGCCCAGGATCTGGGGGACATCTTCGGCGACCTGTTCGGCGAGATGTTCAACATGGGTGGCTCGGCTCGTGGCGGCAGAGCTTCTCGCGCCCAGCGTGGCCGGGACCTGCGTTATGACATGACTATCGAATTCGAAGAGGCGGTCTTCGGGGTAGAGCGGGAGATCAAGATTCGCCGCAACGAGACCTGCCCGGACTGCCAGGGAACCGGGGCAGCCAAAGGCAAGCAGCCGGTAACCTGCACCCAATGCGGCGGGCGCGGCCAGCAGAGGTTTCAGCAAGGCTTCTTCTCGGTAGCCAGGACCTGCTCGGCATGTGGTGGAACGGGGACACAGATTACTGATCCGTGCTTCACCTGTCATGGCGAAACGCGAGTACAGGCGGAGCACACCATTCTCGTGAAGGTGCCTGCTGGAGTAGAGCAAGACACCCGCATTCGTTACCAGGGAGAGGGCGAGGCCGGAAAGTTTGGCGGCCCGACCGGCGATCTCTACGTGGTCCTGAGCGTGAAGGCGCACAGGTTTTTCGAGCGTGATGGCGATGACCTCCACTGCGTGATGCCAATCTCTTTCCCGCAGGCGGCGCTTGGAACGGAGCTCGAGATCCAGACCCTTGAAGGCATTGAGACGATCCGAGTCCCGGAGGGTACGCAGAGCGGTAAGGAGTTCCGGCTTCGCGGCAAGGGCGTACCGCATCTCAACGAGCGGGGTAAGGGCGATCTGATTGTGGAAATCCGCGTTCAGACGCCGGCCAAGTTGAACAAGCACCAGAAGGACCTTCTTCGGCAATTGGGCGAGACGATGCAGATTGAGAACACGCCTACCTCGCGAGGCATCTTTGATAAGGTCAAGGAGATGTTTAACTAATCAGACTAATTTGTTGCAAATAAATAGCTTGAACAATAAATATGTGGTTGAGATAAAGGGCTCTCGCGAAGTTGCGGGAGCCGTTCTTATTCAGGGTCGTATTTCAGAATAAGCCGCTTCAAAATTCTCTGTTGATTTGGTACGGATTGCCGATGACGGCAGAGGCGGAGATGGCGTCTCAGAGAAGAATGCGGGATATTCCGATATGGAGGGATAAACAGCCCTCTGTGGATAGGACGGAACGTTGCCAGAAATCCATTGATTCCGATGCTTGCGACCTGTAGAACAGTTGCTGCATCGAATAGCTAATAATTTGACAGAAGGACACTCAATGGCAAGCGATTTCGTAAGCGTTATCAAACCGACAGCAAACAATCCGGAAGGGGGCGAGGGCGCGAACGGCAAGCGGCCGGTTCCGGTGTTGCCAGTCCGGGACACGGTCCTCTTTCCGCACGCCGTCCTTCCGTTGACCGTGGGCCGGGAGAGCAGTATCCAGCTCATCCAGTCCTTGGGTGAAGACAAATCGATTCTTGTAGTGGCGCAGAGGGATGCCCGCCAGGATACCCCGGTCGCCGCCGATCTCTATGGGGTCGGTACACGGGCGACGGTCCACAAGGTCGTGAAGATGCCTAACCAGAGCCTCTTTGTCTTTACTGAAGGCAATGAGCGTGTGCATCTGGGCGAATTCACGCAGTTGCAACCCTTCATGACGGCGGAGTTTGACCCGATCGCGGAGACGGAGCCGGAGAAGACTCCTGAGAACGAGGCGCTGGAGCGTAACGTTGTGAGCCAGTTCCAGCAGATTGTCAGCTCGTCACCGACTCTCTCTGACGACCTGCAGACGATTGCGATCAATATCGAGGAGCCGGGTCGTCTGGCCGACTTCATCTCCTCTTCGTTGCCGTTCCTGACAACGACGGACAAGCAGGAGCTTCTGGAGACACCTGACGTCACCAAGCGCTTGGAGCGGATCAACCAGCACCTGGCGAAAGAGCTGGAGGTTCAGCAGCTTCGCAACAAGATCCAGAGCGAAGTCCAGGACTCTGTTCAGCAGTCGCAGAGGGACTACTACCTGCGGGAGCAGCTCAAGGCCATCCAGAAGGAGTTGGGCGACGTTGACGAGACCCAGAAGGACATTGCCGAGCTGAAAGAGAAGATCGAAGCCTCGGGAATGCCCGATGAGGTCAAGAAGGACGCGCTGAAGGAGCTGGCACGTTTGAGCCGGATGAACGCGATGGCAGCCGACTACAGCCTGACCCGCAACTATGTGGAGTGGCTGGCTGTCCTGCCGTGGGCAAAGAGCTCAGCCGGCGAGGTAGACATCAGGAAGGCGAAGGAGATTCTGGATGCGGACCACTACGGCCTGCGGAAGGTGAAGGATCGTATCCTGGATTACCTGTCAGTCCGGCGGCTGAAGCCGGATATGAAGGGACCGATCCTGTGCTTCGTGGGGCCTCCGGGCGTGGGTAAGACGTCGCTCGGCCGGTCGATTGCGAAGGCGCTGGGACGCAAGTTCTCGCGTATATCCCTGGGCGGAATGCACGACGAGGCGGAGATCCGGGGACATCGGCGCACCTACATCGGCGCGTTGCCGGGACAGATCATCCAGCACCTGAAGAGGGTGGAGGTGAACGATCCTGTCTTCATGCTGGACGAGATCGACAAGCTGGGACGCGATTTCCGGGGAGATCCGGCGAGTGCGTTGCTCGAAACGCTGGATCCGGAGCAGAACAACACGTTCCGGGACAACTATCTCGATCAGCCGTTCGACCTTAGCAAGGTCCTGTTTATCTGCACAGCCAACCAGCTGGACACGATACCAGGACCGCTACTGGATCGGATGGAGATCATCGAGCTGACCGGCTATACCGAGGAAGAGAAGGTCAACATTGCGGAGCGTTACCTTGTTCCCCGGCAGTTGAAGGAGAACGGTGTCGATGCTGCGATGATCGAGTTTCCCACGGAGAGTGTGGCGCTGGTGGCGCGGCACTATACGCGTGAGGCCGGCGTCCGCAGACTGGAACAGCAGATTGGCACTGTGGTTCGCAAGGTGGCCCGCAAGATCGCCGAGGGGGCAACCGAGAAGATCACCATTACTCCCGAAGCGATCCATGAGTTCCTTGGAGGTTTCAAGGTGCGCGTGGATACGGAGATCGCTGAGCGCACGAAGCGGCCGGGTGTAGCGGTTGGGCTGGCATGGACTCCGGCAGGCGGAGACGTTCTCTTCATCGAGGCGAACAAGATGAGGGGGAAGGGAGGGTTCACGATCACAGGCCAGATTGGCGATGTGATGAAGGAGAGCATGCAGGCTGCATTGACCTGGGTGCGCTCTAACGCGGCGAAGTTCGGCCTGGAGCAGGACTTCACCAAGGACACCGACATCCACATCCATGTTCCTGCGGGAGCGATTCCGAAGGACGGACCTTCGGCAGGCGTCACGATGGCAACAGCACTCGTCAGCCTGCTGACGGATACGCCGGTGCATCCTCTGACCGCCATGACTGGCGAGATCACCCTGAGCGGCAATGTGCTGCCGGTTGGTGGCATCAAGGAGAAGTTTCTTGCGGCCAAACGCGCAGGAGTGCGGGACGTGATTCTTCCGCTGGAATGCAAGACCCAGGTGGAGGAGGATCTGACTCAGGACCAGATCGATAGCGTGAAGATCCACTACGCGACGCGGATCGAAGATGTGCTGGCGGTCGCACTGCCGAAGACTGTGCAGGAAGCGGCGGAGGATGAAGCCGTACGTGAGGAAGTTCTTCACGCGTCCGCTTAAGAGAAGACATACATTGGCTGGCGGCTCGGAGGAATGAGCCGCCTTCGTTTTTAATCGAGGGCGAAGGCATGATGACGATCGGCCACTCCACGTTGAGCATTGAAGCGTTCCTGCGCGCTCTCAAGGAAAACGGAGTAAAGACACTGGTCGACGTGCGGCGGTTCCCCGGCTCGCATCGGCACCCGCAGTTCAGCCAGGCGGCCCTGTTTCGATTCCTAGAAGAGGTCGGAATCGACGGTATCTGGCGCGAGGGATTAGGCGGCAGGAGGAAAGCGCAAACTGATAGCAGAAACACGGGCTGGAAAAACGCGAGCTTTCGTGGCTTTGCCGACTACATGCAGGCCCCAGAGTTCCAGGCCGAGGTCGACTGGTTGATCGGGCTGCCGGCGATCGCAAACACCGTCGTGATGTGCGCAGAAGCGGTGCCATGGAGGTGTCATCGCTCGCTGATTGCGGATGCGGTGATGGCGCGTGGTTTGCAAGTGGAAGATGTGTTGGTCAAGCCGGACGGCGCGAGTACCAGGAAGCCTCACAAGCTGACTTCGTTCGCTCAGGTAAGAGAAGGAAGAGTGTCGTACCCGAACGAGCCTGTGCTGTTTGGCTGAGCGGGCTGTCCTTTCAAACATGAGGAGCGGACGCGCGATGTTGCAGGCGATCGAGTTGTTCCCGGAGCTCGAGGATCACCTGCTGCTCTTTCGCTCCCTGATGGTTCCGCTCGGCCACATCGAGCACGCGCCGCAGGCTGGCCATAACGAAATGGTCGGCTGAGGCATACACAGCGATATGGGAGACTGTCTCCCTGAGCACGCAGCTCAGATCGGGTGGCGAGACGAGCAAGCGCAGGGTTCCGTCCTTGTCGCTTCGCCGTTCCGACACGCGCGGGCGCTTTGAGAGTACGGCCACTCCACCGGCGATCTTATCGATCCCATTGACTGCAGTGAAGGGATCGTTGATTCCGGGCGATAGCGCCCGGATAACGACATCGGTCAGTTGTTGGAACTGGTAGCGGATGTCCTGTAAGGGCGTACGTTCTCCACCAATGAGGAAAGCATTTGTGATACGCGCCGTCGTCTCCTCATCCGGGTTCGAAGCTCCCCACAGCCGGGCGATTGGGTCATCTTGGACGAGGTGATCGCCGGGCGCGGGAAGAAGTTCAATTACGGTATCGAGATCAGAGGCTATATCCAGTAATTGATCGAGATCGAGAGATTGCAGGTAACCGGTCTTCTGCGAGCGAAGTGTTGTGCCGGAGCTCTGGCGGAAACGATCGTCGGCGGAGTCTGGCGCTGGTGTGCCGCTCTGAGATGGATACAGGCGCGGAATCGCCTGTTCGAGGTCTTCGGCAATAACATTAACAATATGTGACGCCTGGATTGAGGCCGAGACGTGGTGGATGAAGTAGACCAGAAGGACAAGACTGAAAACGGAAAGGACGATTCCGACCGTGATGGAGATGGCCGGAACAAAGCCCGCGGCCTCTGAAGTTCCACGGATGGCGCGAACCACGAGCACGCTGTAGAGAAATGTGGAGACGAAGGTTCCCAGCAGGATCTGGGTGATCTTGTCGCGCATGAAGTTTCGCAGCACCCTCGAACCGTATTGCTGCGACGCGATGGAGAGGGCGACCGATGCCAGGGAAAAGGTGACACTGGCGGCCGTGATCATGGACCCGGCGATGGTGCTGAGCAATGACCGGGCACCCTCCGGGCCACCGGAATAGGCCCAGCCAAGATTGGAGCTGACGCCGGGATCGTACCGCTGATCCACAGCCAGAAGTGCGATGGCCAGCGCACCGGACAGCGAGAGCATGATGAGGGGGACAAACCAGAAGTTGGTTTGAAGGACCTCAATAAGGCGGTTCAGGCGTGCACGCATGAAAAGTGAGATGCGTCCCGTTGCGGCACAGCCTCACGAACCGAACTTGAGATGGAATAAAGAAGTCCAGGATAGTCCTGGAGGGATTGGTTGTTAGCGGGCGAGACCGCGCGAAGGACGTTGGTTATGAATTTTTGCGTCGTAGAGTTTCATCTGCCGGGTGACGATCTCATTGGTCTTGACGATCGCCTGTAGCGCCGCCCGATCGAGCTGATCCCACGTCCGAAAGATGGAGGAATCCTGCGCCGATTCCGGAACAATCTGCCCGTCCTCGTCGACCATGGTTGCGCTAAGAAGCTGGATCGACTTCTGATTGGGGTCGACGAGGATCTGTCGGGCCCGGTATTTGATGTCGTTGCAGGCGTCCAGATGATCGGCGTCGCTCATTCCCCAGCGGATCTGATTCTCGCGGCAAGCCTCAACCGTCTTGTACAGCGTGAAGGTCGAGAGCGTGTACGTCCCCTGATTGATGAAATCGGGGTAATTTCGGCTGAGCCAGGCGGCCGAGGTGACATCCGGGATGTAAATTTCAAGTCCGCGACCGGAGGAGACCAGAAGGGGAATGGTTCATTGCTGTGTATCGTCCAGGACCTGTGCAGGCTTGCCGAAGGGGCCTCTTTGGATGACCTTTTGGCATCTCCCTGCGCTAGGAAGCAGCACGAGGAACAAAGACGCGAGCCGGAAAACCTGGCGGGAATCGACCTTGGGTGCGGTCATCCGGGGCACCTCCCCTCATTCCAACTATAAAGGGAGGAACTCCTGGTGATGTTCCTTCCTTCTGGAGCGTCAAAGATCTGGGTTCGCGTATGCTTCAGAGTATGCGAGTTCGGGTCCTATTTTTTGGCGTGCTTAAGGAGATCTTCGCCCGCGAAGATGAGGTTCTGGAGCTGGAGCAGGGGACCCGCGTTGGAGAACTGACAGCCTTGTACGAGGGTAGAGTGGGCACGCGGAAAGAGTTGATGCGGCACATGGCGATTGCGGTGAATCGCGAATATGCCAGGGCGGAGCAGATGCTGCACGAAGGAGACGAGGTAGCACTGCTGCCGCCAGTGAGCGGAGGGCTGCTGTGAGAGTCGAGATTGTGGACGGCATGATCGGGTCAGCAGAGATTGTTGCAGGCCTGAAGGCAGGGGCCGATGGAGCAGTGTGTGTCTTTGACGGAATTGTTCGTGACAACACGCGCGGCCGCAAGACCCTTTACCTCGACTATGAGGCATACCGGGAGATGGCGCTGGAACAGATGCGGGGATTGGCTCTAGAAGCAATCACGAAGTTCGGCGTGCGAGATGTGGCAGTGGTGCATCGCCTGGGGAGGCTCATGGTGGGAGAGACGAGTGTCCTGATTGCTGTGGCCTCGGCCCATCGGGGGGCGGCGTTCGAGGCCTGCCGATGGCTGATCGACACCCTGAAGCGTACCGTACCGATCTGGAAGAAGGAGCAGTTCGCCGATGGCGCAGTCTGGGCCGACGGTGAGCCCTTTCCGGAGGAGATCAGAGTAGCGAGCGCACTGGAAGGCGCAGCCAGGGAGCAGTCGTGAAGCTTGCAGGTGCAGCCGCCGTATGGCTGCTGGGGACTGCTTTGCTGGCTCAGGCGCCTATTGTAAGGCGGCCGCACATGCAGACGGTGAATCCTGATGCAGACCAGCGACAGGCGCCTTATCCGTCCCAGGGTGATGTGCCGACCATTCGGGTGGAGTCACGGCTGGTGAATATTGCGGTGAGCGTGATGGACAGGAATGGAGCTCCTGTGGGAGGGCTCGACAGAGATGCATTCGCTATCCTCGAAGACGGCAAGCCCCAGAAGATCGCCTACTTCGACAGGGAATCTTCAACTCCGCTCTCCATTGTGCTGGCGATTGATGCGAGCAAGAGCGTGCTGCGGGATGAGCGGCTGGAGAAGATCGCAGCGACGCACTTCGTTCACGCTCTGCTGCGCGATCAGGATGAGATGGACCTGATGGACTTCTCCGACACTGTGCGAGAGATTGTACCGTTTACGAACCAGAAGAAACGGATTGAGCAGGGCCTGAATGAGCTGCATCCGGGGGACGAGACAGCTCTCTATGACGCGATCTATCTTGCCTCGGACCGATTATCGCAGACTAGAAACGACGCCGGACGCAGGCGTGTGGTTGTCGTGATTACGGATGGCGAGGACACGGCGAGGCGTTCTCGTTACGGCCAGGCACTCGAGCAGGCCCAGAGAGCAGGGGCGATGATCTATCCCATTATCATCGTTCCGGTGTGGGAGGATGCCGGGAGGAATACGGGAGGTGAGCACGCGCTCATACAAATGGCGGCAGATACAGGGGGAAAGTACTTCTACGTGGAAGACAAAAAGGATCTTGAACCGGCGTTCGCGCGTGTGTCCGACGATCTGCGAACACAGTATGTGCTTGGGTACTATGCTCCTCCCGGCAAGAAAGATGATGGCTTTCGATCTGTGAAGGTGCAGATGAAAGATGCCACGCTCCAGGCGCAGTATCAGTTGCGACATCGCAGCGGGTATTACCCCGACGCGCGTTGAAGCTCTTCGAACGCCGGTGCCCGGTTAGAAGCCACCGCATGGGACTGGTCAAAGCATTTACAGTAGAGGCAGAGGGATCGCGTGAACCAATTTGAGTTTGCAGACAAGGCCCAGGAGATTGCCCGGGAAGCGGGTTCGCTGCTGAAGAGTTTTTACCAGAAGGGCGTCACGCCGGAGTACAAGGGCGACGTGGACCTGGTCACTGAAGCCGACAAGAATAGTGAACAGCTGATCCGGCAAAGGCTGCAGCAGGCGTTCCCAAGGCACGGCATCTATGGCGAAGAAGGAACGCGCGATGCTCTGGATAGCGAGTACCGCTGGTATGTCGATCCGCTGGATGGGACCACAAACTTCGCGCACGGATTTCCGGCGTTTGCTGTAGTACTGGGGCTGGAGCACAGGCCGGATGGGCTGAAGCAGGATCAGGACGGCACTTTGGTCGCCGGAGTAGTGTATGACCCTCTGCGTGACGAGATGTTTGTCGCTGAAAAAGGCAAGGGCGCCTGGCTGAACGGAAAGCAGATTCAGGTCTCCAGGACGAAGACCCTGCAGGAGTCGCTGACCGCGACCGGATTTCCAAGCCAAAAGCGCCACCTGAACCCGAACGCGTACTTCTATTATCAGATCACGTTGCGTTCGCACGGTGTACGCCGCGCAGGTTCCGCAGCCCTGGATCTCGCTTATGTAGCGTGCGGAAGGCTCGAGGGCTTCTGGGAGTTCAACCTGAATCCGTGGGATACGTCAGCAGGTGTACTGCTGGTGACGGAAGCCGGAGGTACCGTCTCGCACTTCGATGGCGGAGCGTTCACGCTGGATAGTCGTGAGGTGCTGGCGACCAATGGGCTGATCAAGGACGAAATCGTGCATATCTTCGAGGAGATGTTTGCCGGAAGAGAGTTGGATCCAATTCCGACGCCAGCGGAGTTTGCTGCGCGGAGAGCGGCAGAAGGACGCTGAGCCACCGACCGGAGAGAAAAGAGTAGGTCCTCCCCGACTTCGCCTCGCCGCTCAGGGTGACACTCCTTGAAATCTGGTGGTGCTGATCTTCAACTGGCGACGGAGATCTCTTCTTCGAGCCGCTGCTTTTCGAACAGGCTGGTGTAGTAGCCATTGAGGGCCAGCAACTCATCGTGTGTACCCAGTTCAGCGATGCGTCCGTCTACTAGCACTGCAATCTGATCGGCATTGCGAGCCGTTGAGATGCGGTGGGAGATGAAGATTGTGGTGCGGCCCTCCATCACCTGTGCCAGGCCTTGGAGAATTCGCTCTTCAGTGTAGGTATCGACGGAGGCGAGCGCGTCGTCCAGAATCAGAATGCGCGGATCGCGGATAACGGCGCGCGCGATGGACGTGCGTTGCTTCTGACCGCCCGATAGCGTCACGCCGCGTTCGCCCACCATGGTCTCGAAGCCGCGAGGGAACTCCAGGATCTCGGTGCGGATGTGCGCAATCGCAGCGGCGTCTTCGACCTGTTGATCGCTCACTTGCGGCGTTCCGAAGGAGATATTGTGCCGGATGGTGTCGGAGAACAGGAAGGTCTCCTGCGGGACGAAACCGATACTCGCGCGTAACTCGGCTAAAGGAAGCGAACGGATTGGCTGCCCGTCGATGAGCACCATGCCAGGAGCGGCGTCCTGCAGGCGGGGGATGAGGGAGACCAGCGTCGATTTTCCGGACCCGGTGGGGCCCACGATAGCGAGCGACGTGCCTGCGGGAATTTTGAGATTAATGTCGTGAAGGACAAGGGGGCCGGTTGCATAGCCGAAGGAGAGATTGCGGAACTCGATCTCTCCACGTAAGGCAGGCAAGGACAGCGGTTTCGCCCGCTCCATGGTCAAACCTGCCTGCTCTCCATACTCCTGATGATCAGGTACATCGGCGAGCAGCGCGGGATCGTCCGCAATTGTGGGCTGATGCTTCAGCAGCTCGTCGATACGCACCACCGAAGCCGTTCCGCGCTGAAACAGGTTGACGACCCAGCCGATCGCGATGATTGGCCAGATCAGCTGCACCATATAGACGTTGAAGCTGGTGAACTCGCCCACGGTGATCTGGTGCTGCACGACCTCGTGACCGCCGATGAGCAGCGTGATCATCAGTGACAGCCCAAGGACGAACTCGAGTGTAGGCCACAGCATCGCCATGAGGCGGACCAGATGGAGGCTGCGTCGGATGTACTCGCGGTTGGCCTCTTCAAAGGATGCAATCTCCGCTTCTTCCTGGGCGAAGGCGCGAATAAGGCGCGCTCCCGAGAAGTTCTCCTGGGCTTTGGCCGAAATGTCGGAGAACATGGCCTGGATGCGCTCGAAGCGTCGATGAATCTTGTTCCCGAAGTACTGGACGATTACCGAGGCGGCAGGCAGAGGAACAAAAGCGAAAAGGGTCAGCTTGGGACTGATCCGATACATGAACGGCAGCGCTGCGCAGGTGAAGACCAGCGTATTGGCGCTGTACATAATGGCAGGACCCAAAAGCTGGCGGACGGCGTTCAGGTCATTGGTCGTCCGGGCCATAATGTCACCGGTCCGATGCACGTGATAGTACGACGGCGCCTGCCGTTCAAGATTGGCGAAAAGATCGTTCCTCAGGTCAAACTCGATCTCGCGCGATGCGCCGATGATGACCTGCCGGGTGATGTAGAGGAAGATTGCCGAACATGCCGCAACCAGCAGCAGCCGCAGAGCATGGTAGAGGATCTTCTGCTGCGTAATTCCATGACGCATGTCGTCGATGGCATGACCGATGACGATCGGAACCAGGACCTTGACGACGTTGTAGATGACAACTGCCACGCCGCCCCAGGCGAGCGACTTCCAATAACGCTTAAGGTAGGGCTTGAGAGGTTTGAGTCGATCCATCAGCATGCAGGAATAGTTTAAAGCCGCAGAGATTAGATACCCGGAGCGCAGCGAAAGGTTCTTGGAATACTGTCGCTCCGGGCCTGTTTTTCACTACTTTGGGCTGTTCCGTGGCGGCTGTCCGCCAGAGGGTGAGGTGGCCGGGGGCGGCGTGGGGGGAAAGCTGGTCGATGGCTCCGGCGTAGCGGCCGGCTTGGCAGGAGACTGAGCAGGATTGGCTTCGGTCGGCTGTGGCGGGGCAGCTGGCGTTGGGTTCTCTTGCGGAGGAGTATCGGACTGAGCCACCAGTTCAACGTCAAAAATCAGGTCGGCCTTGGGAGGAATCACCGGGGGACGGCCCGATTCGCCGTAGGCGAGCTGATAGGGGATGAAGAGGCGCCGCTTCCCGCCGATCCGCATGCCTTCAAAGCCGGTGTCCCAACCCGGAATCACTCTGCGCGCGCCATACGGAAATACAATCGGCTCTCCGCCTGGATGATCGTACGAGGAGTCGAACTTCGTTCCGTCCGTAAGCCAGCCCGTGTACCTGACCGTGTAGTACTGCTGCTCTTTTGCGAGCTCGCCGGTACCTTCCTGCGTATCAATGTAGCGGAGTGAGTAGAGAGACTTTGGTGTGCCCTCGACCTTCGGAACATTTGGAGGATTATCCGCCACGTTCGCCGCAGTCTCGGCAATGGGGGCTGATGTCGCGGGCTTCGCGGCGGATTTCGACGCGGCGGACGAGGTGTGATGAGCCGGACGCCTGGGTATTGTGTTGGTAGTCGTCTGGGCGGCAGCGGCTGTTGTCAGGATGGCTGCCAGTGCGAGGGAGGATTGAAGAGTCATGTTGGCTCCTAGTGTAGGCCACGAGCGCTTTGGAAGTAGGATGCCGGAGGAGGTTATGTGGAAGCGCGGAGCAGAAAGTATGTTCCGGCGATGCCGAAAAGAAGATCAGGAGACCATGCAGCGAGCATTGCTGGAAGCGTATTAACGTTTCCCATCGCCTGGAAAAGACCATCCACGACCCAGTATGCGACTGCGAGTCCGATGGCGGTGGCAATGCCGGCAAGCGAACCTCGTTTGCCCATTGAAAGCGCAAAAGGAATGGCAAGGATCGCCATGACGAGCGTAATAAGCGGATAGGACAGCTTGCGATTGAGCTGCACGCTCAGGCGCTTGGTATCGAAGCCTGACTGGTTGAGGTCGGAGATGTAGTGGGATAGCTCGTTGTAGCTCATCTCCTGGGCCGGACGATCTTCTTTGACAAAGTACGACGGTTGCTCGTGAATATCCGGGAAGGCCGTGACGGTAAAGGGATGATAGGAGGCGATCGTGTCTCCGGCGAAAGAACGGTCCCATCCATTCTCAAATACCCACTGTCCGACGCGCTCGTTCCAGTGGGCGGAGGATGCGAAGATTCTGCGTTTGAGAGCAAACGTGTTTGGATCGAACTCGAAGACCGTCAGATTTGCAAATACATTCTTCGTTGCATCGAAAAATTGGTAATAAAAGATGCGCGTCGGCGAACCGGACGGTCCGGCCTGACCTGAGATCCACTTGCGATCCGGGCGAAGGAAGGTCTGGGCGGGCTTATCTTTGATCACGTTACGCAGCGCTTCCTGGCGTCGGTTCGCTGCCGGAAGGTAAAGCTCGTCGAAGGCGAAGAGGCAGCCGGCGATCAGCAGCGTGGTGACGAGGACCGGCGTCACAATGCGATACAGGCTGACTCCGGTGGCCTTCATCGCCGTGATCTCGGAGGTTCGGCTGAGTGCGCTGAAGGTGACGAGGACAGCTACCAGAGCGCAGAGCGGCGTGACGTTGTAGAGGATGAAGGGAATCAGGTTGATAAGATAGTCGCCAACCGTGACCAGCGGTGTGCGGTTGCGGATGATATCGCCGGTGAGCTCGAAGAAGGTGAAGATGAGGAAGAGGGCAGAGAAGGACGAGAGAATGAGCGCGAAGTTCTTCATGTACTCCCGCATCACGTAATCGTCCAGCAGGAGAGGGAACTGGATGTGGAAGGTGTTGCGGAACCGCCGGATGAGGCTGGAGAGATGGATTGGAGCTCCGGAAGCGACAAGCTGGCGTCCGCGCTGTGACTTCGTCAGCAGCCGGTTCAGCTGCATTCCGATCGAAGAGATCAGGCCGAGAGCGATGCCTCCTTGTGACATCTGGTAGAGCAGGAGGATTCCGGCGGCGGCGAAGAGGAGATTTGCGCCCCAGACTCCCAGGAAGGGTGGGAGCTTGCCGTTTTTCGCAAACGCGATGCCGATCTGCGAGAGGAAGTAGTAGATGAAGACGAGCGCGATGGTGAGGACGAAGCCGGTTGATTTTCCTCCGCGTTTAGAAGACAACCCCAGAGGAACGCCGATGAGCATCAGGACGACGCAGGCGAAGGGGTACGAGAATCGGCGGTTCAGCTCAATGCGATAGAGCCGGGCGCGACTGTCTGGGGAGTGGCTGAGGCGCCACAGCTCCGGCAGCGTGAGCGCCAGGATCGGAGTGTCGGAGCGGCCGAGGTGCGTGTCTTCCTGAAGGCCGGTCTGAATCGGCAGATCGGTTGAGGCGAAGGTGGAGATGTTGTACTGATTCGGGTCTGTCGGCGAGGTCTGATGCTGGCCGCCGTCGATGAGGTGCAGACGGATGCTTCTGGGATCGTTCGAAACGACGATGGCCTCGTCGGCGGTCGTGATGTTCGGGTTCGCGGGCTGCGTCAGGTCCGCGAGGAAGACGTGGTGCCAGAGTGCTGCGCCAGACGCCGGGCGAACGTCCTGAATATAGAGGACGTAGTTGCGGAAATCTTCGTAGAAGACGCGCGGTTGCACTTCGAAGGAGGCCTGCGTCGACTTCAGCGAGTTCTCGAGCGCCAGGGTTCCTGCGGCAGATCGCGGAGCCAGGTAGAGCGAGTTGAACAGGCCGAGCGCGACGGCGAAGGCGGCGACGATGGAGACGATGCGAACGAAGCTGAGAACGCCCATTCCGGCAGCGCGCATCGCGGTGATCTCGGAGTCGGCGGCGAGGCGCGAGAGCCCTAAAAGGATGCCGACCAGAACCGACATCGGGATGGTCACGATGAGGAAGCTGGGGAGCAGGTATGCGAAGATCCGCAGGATGTCGGTTACCGAGGCGGAGTCGCGGACGACCAGCTCAAGGATGTGCCCGAGGTCGCGCATAAAGAGCACGAAGGTAAAGAGGACACCGCCGATGAGCGCGTGGGAGGCGACTTCGCGAAGGATGTAGCGGGTGAAGATGCGCATGCTTCAGGGTTCTATGTTGAGTGTACGCGATCGCCTGCTGCCGTACCCCTGCCGAATTTGCGCAAAGTCTTCCAAGCAAAGGTGTTAAGTCCGGACTTGTAGCGCACGTTTGATGCCATTGTGCCGAGGAGACGAACCGTAGATCCTTCGACTGCGCCCTGCGGGCTCCGCTCAGGATGACACCTTTTCCAATCCTTCGACTGCGCTCTCTGCGGGTGCCTGGATTGGATGGCACCTTTGTTAGGACGCCGTGTTGTGATTGCTTGCTCCCTCCTTTCTGGTTAGCTGAAAACAGAAGAGCCCGGCGAGGTCGCCGGGCTCTTTCTCTGCTTTAAGGATATCAGGGGTGTCAAGGAATTGTGTGGAAATCGGTGGGGACGGTCATCCGGCGCGAAAGGGCTTCTATTGGATGGTAGACGCGTTGGCGAGAGGTGGGTTTGCCGGGAACGGTGTTGCCGGCGCGGGCGGAATACAGTGATTCTTCGCTTTGCTCAGAATGACGGTTCCTTTTGCTTCCGTTATGGCCGGGATAAGGAATTTTTCGCTTTGCTCAGGATGACGATTGTTTTGGTTCCGTCGCAGGCGGACATCAGGAGTTGTTCGCCTTTGGCTCAGGATGACGGTTGCTGTTGTGGTGAATGGGTCAGGGGCTGGCTATGAAGCGGTAGCCTACTCCGCGCACCGTGACGAGATGTTGAGGGTGAGCGGGGTCATCTTCGATGTAGCGGCGCAGGCGGACGACGAAGTTGTCGATGGCGCGCGTGTCGGTGTCTTCGTGGACGCGCCAGACCTGCTCGAGGATGTCTTTGCGGGAGACGATCTGGCCTTCCCGTTCGGTGAAGTAGCGGAGGAGGTCGGCTTCCATCACGGTGAGGTGAGTGGTGCGATTCGGGGCGATCAGTTCGAGTTCGTCGAAGCGGATGGTGCGGTGGTCGAACGCGTACTCGGACGGGGGCGCGGCTGGTTCTGACTGCTGGGCGGAGGCGTCTTGGGTATGCTGCCAGGCGGTGCGCCGCAGGAGGGATTTGATGCGTACCAGCAGAATGCTGAGATCGAATGGCTTGGGAAGGTAGTCGTCGGCGCCGGCTTCGATTCCTTCGAGGACCTCTTCGGGCCGCGCGCGCGCGGTGAGCATCAGGACGGGGGTGAAGAGGTTGGCCTCGCGCAGGGCGCGGACGATGTCAACACCATCGGCGCCCGGAAGCATGCAATCTAGAACTACGGCTGCGATGGGTTGATCGGGATGGAGAAGATACTGAAGGGCAGCGTCGCCGTCGGATTCGTGATGGGTGCGGTATCCCTCTGCCTGCAGGTTGAAGAGGAGCCCCTGGGCGAGATGTTCTTCGTCCTCGACGACGACGATGAGGGGAGCATCATCAGGGACCTGCAGGTCATTCATACTCTCTCCTTGATGGTGGATGTCGCTCTGCTCGTGGCGGCTTCGGCCTTGGATGCTGCAGGATTGGCCAGGGGCAGCGTGAGCGTCACGGTTGTTCCCATGTTTGGTCCCGGACTGGAGGCGGTGGCATCGCCGCCATGCTGCCGGGCGATGCTGCGAACGAGGAAGAGACCCAGTCCCGTGCCCTTGATGCGCAGCATGGTGCGTCCGGGCACGCGATAGAAGCGGCGGAAGATGCGTTTGTGCTGATTGGGCGGAAGGCCCACGCCGCTATCGGTGATGTTGAGCGTTGCCCAGGTGTAGTGCGTGATGGCAAGCGAGCAGCGCACGTGAACGCCTTCCGGCGAGTACTTTACGGCGTTATCGAGCAGGTTGAGTATGGCGATGCGCAGATCCTCGGCGATTCCCATGACGCGCAGGTGGATGCCGCCGGGTACGGGTTGCAGCACAATAGCGTCGGGTGCAAGGTGGTGGCGTTGCAGGGTGATGGAGATGCAATCGGAGACAAGGGTCTCGAGATCGATGAGGGTGCGGCTCTGCAGGCGGTGGCGCTGGCCGAGCTGGCCGGCCTTGAGGACCTGTTCGACGGTGGCGAGCAGGCGGTCTGAATCGGCGAGCATGTTGGTGTAGAACTGCTGGCGCTGGACTTCGTCGACGGGGCGTCGCTGCAGCGTCTCAAGATAGAGGCGGATACTGGCGATGGGGGTCTTGAGCTCGTGGGTGACGGCATTGAGGAAGGAGTCCTGCCGCTCGTTGCGTCGTATCTCGCGCACGAGGAAGACGGTGTTGAGAACGACACCGGCGATGAGCAGGGCAAAGAGGATGATTCCGAAGACGGCGAGCGCAACCGCGCGTTCGTTGAGGACGATCCAGCCGATGTTGAGGGTGACGGCGAGGCCGACGAGGAGCACACCCAGGGTGATGAAGAAGGCGATCGTTCCGCGGCGTCGGCTGAAGTTCATACCCAGGCTCTATAGCGAAAGTATACGGGCAGCGGAGTGCATTCTCGATTGATGTGTGTGAGGAGTGGATGGCGCAACCATAAAGACGGAGGCCAGCCGCAAGGGAGGAGGTGCTTACGGCTGGCGGTGGTGATGGCAGATGGACTAGCGGGAACGGAACTCGGCCCGGCAGCCGCGATCGACCCAGAGGCCGCGCTGGTCGACTCCCCAGGTCTGTCCCTGGATGCAGCTGGAGCCGCTGATCTGGCGCGACAGGATGACATTGTTCGGATTGCCATTTCCCGGGACAGAGCAGTAATGGCGACCGCCATCGTCGGAGGAGCAGGTGAAGGTCTGGCCGTAGCCGGAGCTTCCAAGATTTCCCCTTCGCCAGCCGTTGTTGCGGTTGCTGTTTCCTGTGCTGGTGGTGAACTCGGCGCGGCAGCCGCGGTCGACCCATATACCGCGATTGTCCCATCCCCAGGTCTGTCCCTGGATGCAGGCGGAGTCGCTGCGTTGCCGGGTGAGTTGTACACCACCGCGGGTGTTGGCATTGCAGTAGTGGCGATTGCCGTCATCGGAGGCGCAATAGATCGGCTGACTGCTGCCGTTGTTGTTCCAGTTGCCGCCGCCGTTGTTCCAATTGCCGCCACCGTTGTTCCAGTTGCCCGTGTTGGTGTTGGTGGTGAACTCGGCGCGGCAGCCGCGGTCGACCCATATACCGCGATTGTCCCATCCCCAGGTCTGTCCCTGAATGCAGGCGGAGTCGCTGCGCTGCCGCGTGAGTTGTACACCGCCGCCGGTGTCGGCATTGCAGTAGTGGCGATTGCCGTCGTCGGAGGCGCAATAGATCGGCTGACTACTGCCGTTGTTGTTCCAGTTGCCGCCACCGTTGTTCCAGTTGCCCGTGTTGGTGTTGGTGGTGAACTCGGCGCGGCAGCCGCGGTCGACCCAGATTCCCCGATTGTCCCATCCCCAGGTCTGTCCCTGGATACAGGCAGAGCCGCTGCGCTGCCGGGTGAGCTGTACGCCGCCGCTGGTGTTGGCGTTGCAGTAGTGGCGATTGCCGTCGTCGGAGGCGCAGTAGGTGGTTTGCGCGTGCGCAGCAGGCGGCTTGACAAAGACGATACAGGCAAAAAGAGAAAGTAGAACGAGTGGAAGGAGCCGGGTCTTCGCGGTCATGAACGCCTCTCAGTCCTGAAGTTTCTTAAGCTTAGCGGCAGACGCTGAAGCTGCGGGATGACAATACTTCAGCGGCGTGTCTCTGTCGAATGGGATGCGCGATGCCGGACAAGGTATGTACCGGAGCGAGGCGTTTGAGGGCGCACAAGCGTTGGAAAAGAAAAGGGGCGCAGAGAAGAGTCTCTGCGCCCACGTCCTGGAGGAACGTTCCGGCTACATGCCGGCTGGTTTGGGATTCGCGGGGTCGAACTTCGCGATCTGAACCTTTTTGGCGAGGCCGATCTTTTCCAGCAGCCAGATGCCGTAGTAGTTGATGTCGAACTCGTACCAGGCGAGGCCGTGGCGCGCGCTGACGGGGTGGGCGTGATGGTTGTTGTGCCAGCCTTCGCCGCCGGTGAGGATGGCGACCCACCAGTTATTGCGGGAGTCGTCGCGGGTCTCGAAGCGGCGCTTGCCCCAGAGATGGGTGGCGGAGTTGACCAGCCAGGTGGCGTGCAGGCCGAGCGTGACGCGGAGGAAGGTCCCCCAGAGAACCATGCCGATTGCGCCTGCGAGGCGATGACCGGGGGAGGCGATGGCGGCGCCAAGGGCGATCTGCAGGAATCCAGCGATGGTCAGTGGGAGCCAGTGGTACTTGGAGAGCCAGACATGGACGGGATCGCGGGTGAGGTCGGGAGCATAGCGGCCGAGCAGGGCAGTCTCGGAGTGCAGTGCGCGACCGGAGATGATCCAGCCGGCGTGTGCCCACCAGGTGCCGTCGTGCGGGGTGTGTGGATCGCCTTCGTGGTCGGAGTTCTGATGGTGGACGCGATGTGTGGCTACCCAGAAGATGGGACCGCCCTCAAGCGCCATGGTCCCGCACGTGGTCAGGAAGTATTCAACCCACTTGGGCGTCTTGTAACCACGGTGCGTGAGCAGGCGATGGTAGGCCATGCCGATGCCAACGTTGATGGCGAAGAAGTACATGATGGCTGCAACCGCGAGGTTGGTCCACGAGAAGAAGAACAGCGCGGCGATCGCGCCGACGTGGAACAGGCCCATGGCGATTGCCGTGATCCAGTTGATGCGGCCTTCCTGGTGCTCGCGGCCCATGCGGAGGTCTTCGCGAACCTTGCGGGCAGTGCGGGCAGCAGCGGAGACGGCGGCCTGCTGCTCGGCGGATACGGATGCCTGCTGCTCGGCGGATACGGATGCCTGCTGCTCGGCGGATACGGATGCCTGAGTGATCTCTTCCGTCGGAATCATCGATGTGCTCATAGTCTCTGTTTCGTTTCCTTCCAGAACTTCTATTTCGAACCTAACAGGACGGAACGAGGACCGTTGTAAGACTTTTGTAATGCTGTTTGTACGCCTGTTTATTGGGGAAATTCATCCTTGCGCGGCGTTCTTTCTGGAGATGCTCGTCGTCATTTCTTGTGGAGAAGGGCCAAGAAATTCCGGGCGGACCGCTTGACATATTCCCATATGGGTATATACAGTTCAGCACATGGCAAGGGCGGCAACCACCACGGATGTCTTCAACGCAATCGCAGAACCCCGCCGCCGAGAGATTATCGGGGCGTTGGTTGACGGACGGGAGCGCGCCGTCGGCGATGTCGTCAGGATTGTGCGCATGCCACAGCCCGCAGTCTCGAAACACCTGGGTGTTCTTCGCCGGGTCGGCGTGGTGACTGTGGTCAAGCGCGGGCAGCACCGCATGTACCGGCTGAACGCCGCAGAGCTGAAACCGGTCCACGACTGGGTGAAGACGTTTGAGAAGTACTGGACGCACCAGATCTCCCGCATCAAGGAGCGTGCAGAGCAGAGGGCCGCCGAGTCGATTGGTCAGGCACATGGAGCCAAACCAGCCTCAGGCAGGCACGAAGACTAACCAGAGCCGAGTGAGAATTGCGCAGTCCCTCACCTGACTCGCAACGGAACCGAAAAGGAGAACGACGATGCCGGTAGCAGAGCAACAGGGACTTCAGACGCTTGAGATTCTGAGAGAAGAGGAGATTGCGGCGCCGGTCGCGATTGTCTTCGAGACGCTGTTGGAACAGCTGGGGCCGTACAACGAGAGGCCGGACAAGGTTCCGCTTCCGATGAAGCTGGAGCCGTGGCCGGGCGGGCGCTGGTTTCGCGATCTTGGAAACGACACCGGGCACTGGTGGGGCAATGTGCAGGCGATCAAACCGCCATCGCTGCTGGAGATCAGCGGCCCGCTGTTTATGTCGTACCCGGCGATCTCGAATGTGCAGTATCGGTTGAACGAAGAGAACGGAGTGACGAAGCTGAAGTTTGCGCATCGCGCCTCCGGCTGGATGCCTGCGGAGGCAACGGAAGGGGTTCAGCTGGGCTGGGAGAACATCATCGCCAAAGTGCGGGAACGAGTGCACAGCCGGCTTTAGCAGTCTGGCGCCATGATGCGAATGGCATAGCAGCGAATCGAAACCCGATGTATTGAGATCACGGAAGCTGACAGGAGAACGAAGATGCAGAACGCAGTTGTCTCTCGAAGTGAATGGTTGAAGGCAAGAAAGGATCTTCTCGCGAAGGAGAAGGATCTCACCCGGCAGAAGGATGCGCTGAACCGGGAGCGGCTGTCGCTGCCGTGGGTTAAGGTCGAAAAAGAGTACGTCTTTGAAGGCTCGCAGGGCAGCACGTCGTTGGCGGACCTGTTCGGATCGAAGGACCAGTTGCTGATCTATCACTTCATGTTTGGGCCGGAGTGGGAGCAGGGATGCCAGTCCTGCTCGATGGCTGCAGACAGCATCAATGCCAACCTTGTTCATCTGAATGCGCGTGACATTGCGTTGGCGGTCGTTTCGCGTGCTCCGCTGGCGAAGATTGAGGCGTTTCGCGGACGGATGGGCTGGAGCTTCCCCTGGTTCTCGGCGTTCGCGAACGAGTTCAACCAGGACTTTGGTGTGTCGTTTACACCGGAACAGCGTGCGGGAAAGGGCTACTACAACTTCGGCACGGGGCAGCACCCCAGCGAGGAGGCGCCGGGCGTCAGTGCGTTCTACAAGAATGGTGCGGGGGATGTCTTCCATACCTACTCGAGCTATGCGCGTGGAGTGGAAGGGCTGCTAGGTGTTTATTCGCTCATTGATCTCGCTCCGAACGGGCGCAACGAGGATGCGCTGGTGTATCCGATGGCTTGGGTTCGTCACCACGACCGGTACCAGACCGCATAAACCAACCTTATTTCAGATCAGAATTCGAGGATGCTATGAGCACAGCGATTATGGATCACGAGGTCTTAACGAATGCGAAGTGGATTGAGGCGCGGAAGGAGCTCCTTAAGAAGGAGAAGGAGTTGACCCGCCAGAGGGAAGAGGTCAGCAGGCTCCGTCGCGAGCTGCCGTGGGAGAAGGTCGAGAAGAACTACGTCTTCGACGGACCATGTGGGAAAGAGACTCTGTCGGATCTGTTCGGAACGAACAGTCAGCTGATCGTCTACCACTTCATGTTCGGCCCCGAGTGGAGCGAGGGATGTCCCTTCTGCTCTTTTCGTGCGGATGGAATGGACGGGGCGGAGATTCACCTGAGGAACCACGACGTAACCCTGCTGGCGGTCTCACGCGCACCGTATGCGAAGATCGCGGCCTTCAAGGAAAGGATGGGCTGGAAGTTCAAGTGGGTGTCTTCCCTCGGGAGCGACTTCAACTTCGACTACCACGTCTCGTTTCAGAAGCCCGGGCAGGGCAGTGCGGACGAGCACGCCAGGGCCGAAGGGCAGATCGAATACAACTACGGGACCATGCCGTTCTTCAGCGAGGAGATGCCGGGTACGAGTGTCTTCTACAAGGACGAGAATGGGGACGTCTTCCACACGTATTCGAGCTATGCGCGTGGCGGCGAGGAGCAGTTGATTGCTTACAGCTATCTCGATTTGACCCCCAAGGGCCGCAACGAGACCGGGCCGCGGCGTGACCTGACTGGATGGGTGAAGCACCACGACACGTACGAGACGCCTGCCGCGGGTAGCTGCTGTGGAGGTCACTAGTGGGAACCAGAAGCTGCTGCGCTGTACCGGTGCGTAGCAGCTTTCCTGCAGGTTCGAAGGCTCGACGGGCAAAGGATGCGGGCGGGTGGGGAGTTCCGGCGCTTGTTCTCTTGCTATTGCCTAAGTGCCCGATGTGTCTTGCGGGTTATGTGGCGGCGTTTACGGGAATTGGTTTGAGCGTTGAAGCCGCCACGTGGGTGCGATACTCAATGCTTGCCGTCTGTGTTTTGGTGCTGACAGTGCTTGCGGCGCGGATACTGCGTGGTTACTTCTGCGCCGGATAATTTTTCTTTGCACCAATTTGGCTTCCGATATGCTTAGGCCATCTCTATGCCAGCTATTTTGAAGCGGAAGATGGCTTTTCTGTCTGTCCTGGTGTCCTTGTGCTCCATTTGCAAATGGGCCAAAGCGCAGGATACGTTGGTGACCTTCTACACGCATGGTTCAGTCTGGACGTCTGGTATTCCTGGAACCAAGCACGATATCTACATCGGGAGTATTTTTGACGGGACGCAAAGACTATTTGGATTCAGAGATGGTTTTCTGCTCATAACGATCGGTACATCACTCTTCGTGTTGCTCCGGGACCTCATGCGTTCGGAGCGAGTAATGCGAAGCGACCTCAGGAAAGAGAGACGCTGCATCTCGATGTGAAAGCGGGAGAGAAATACTTTATTCGAGTGCAAGGAGAGTCGAAGGGGGTTCCGGGTCTTGTTGAAATCCAACATGGAAGACTTGAACTCATTCCCTGTGCCGAGGCTCAGGCAGAACTGGCGGATGCGAAACCTTTGAGAGACAAGGCACTTTCAAAAACAACGCGTTTGAATCGAGCCTCGCTTGTTGTGGATGAGGCTGGTCCGCCTTCGTGCCGATAGGTGGAGGAGTCTCGGTCTGATGGCTCAGCTGGCATCTCAAACCGCAGATCCTTCGACTCGCTTCGCTCGCTCAAGATGACACTCTGTGGGCGAGCATTGGATTTACCAATCGACTCACATGGCCTTGCGCGATTGGCAGGCCTTACGCGATTGCCAGAAGGAATCCGGGTTGCTCCCTCTTTTGCGGAAGTGTGATGGACCGCTAGCGCAACATCGCAGTGGTTCCCGCGACCTCTGCTGCCTTCAGGTAATTTCCGTAGCCGACGATAACGGTCGAGCCGATCAGCAACAGCAGGCCCAGCGTTACGAGGACCTTGGTGCGTGTGCTGGTTCCGCGCCATTCCTTGAGAGCCAGTCCCCAAAGAGTTGCGAAGATGATGATCGAGGCCATGTGGAGCGTCCACGACGAGAAGTCGTACTTGCCCATCTTGGTCTGGCCCATCGAGTAGAAGAAGAACTGGAAGTACCAGATGACGCCTGCCATTGCCGCGAAGAGGTAATTGGCGGTAAGGGTGCGTGGTGACAGGCGGTCGTAGGTCGAGGGGTCGAGCGGGTCGAAGTCGACCATGGTCTGGCCGGAGGAGTGGCTGGCTCGCATGGGGTTCATGCCGGGCTCGCCAACGAACTGCTTTACTGAGGCGTTCTTGACGATCAGGATGACCGACCAGACGAAGTTAGTCAGGAAGCCTCCCCATAGGACGACGATCAGGACGGGGAGGTTCTGCCACAGGTCGAGCCGGTTATGGGCGAGTAGTTGCTGCTTGGCCACGATAGCGATGGGGGCTCCGGCCTTGAGGCCGAAGGCAAAGAAGGAGCTCATAACTCCGGCGAAGATGGCGACGGCCAGGCCCTTGCCGAAGCTGTAGTCGGTCTCACCGGCCTCTGCTTTCTCTTCCGGGGTGATCTCGCGTTCCTTGGAGAGGCCCGCGGCTCCGTTGACCGCGACGGCGACCAGGCAGACGGCGACCCCGACCAGGATGATCTGTCCGGAGCGCTCGTGGAGGATGCCGGACATCTCGCCGCTATAGATGGGCGGGATGAGGGTTCCGAAGGCGGTGCAGAGGCCGAGCGCGATGGCGTAGCCGAGAGCGATTCCGAGGTAGCGGATGGCGAGCCCGAAGGTCAGTCCGCCCATGCCCCACAGGATGCCCCAGAGGACGGCGTAGCGGATGCTGACGGGGTCCTGCTGATAGGCGGTGTGCAGAACGTAGGAGAGGTTGGGGACGAAGATCCAGGCGAGCACCATGGGCGCGACAATCCAGGCGGCGAAGCCCTGGATGAGCCAGTAGATCTCCCACGACCAGCGCTTGATGGCGCGGAAGGGGATGAAGTTTGTGGCTGAGGCGAATCCGCCGATCCAGTGGTAGATGACGCCGATGAAAGGATTTGGTCCCACGAAGTCTCCGATTTGAGGAATGATAAAAGAAAGGCTCCCTGGGAGCGCGTACTATCGTAGCTGAGATAGATTGTATCGGGAAATAAAATCTCTATTGAACCAGCTGCGGCTGCATTGTCGGAGGTAGGTCCTGCAAGTCTCCCTGTTTATTACCTGTTATAACGACACCCTGTTTCCAGAGACGGGGAAGGCAGTCGTGAAGGTTCTGGAACGGCTGGGCCATACGGTGGACTTTCCGGCGGGGCAGACCTGCTGCGGTCAGATGCACTGGAACACGGGCTACCAGGCCGAGGCGCTGCCGCTGGTGGGCCGCTTTGTGGAGCAGTTCCGCCACGCCGAGGCGGTCGTAGTTCCTTCTTCAAGCTGCGTGGCGATGATGCGCGATCACTATCCGAAGATGGCCGAGGAGCTGGGGGACAGGAAACTGATGGCAGAGGTGGCCGAGCTGCTGCCGAGGGTGTACGAGTTTTCGGAGTTCCTGACCCGCGGGCTTGGGCTGACGGATGTCGGAGCCTACTATCCGCATCGCGTGACCTATCACGCGAGCTGCCATGGGCTGCGGAATCTTGGCCTGGGCGACGGGCCGATGAGCCTGCTGCGCGCGGTGAAGGGAATCGACCTCGTGCAGATTGAAAACATGGAACAGTGCTGCGGCTTTGGCGGGACCTTTGCGGTGAAGAATGCGGATGTGTCGAGCGCGATGCTTGCTGAGAAGACGACTGCCGTTCTGAACACCGGGGCGGAGGCGTGCACGGCCTGTGACAATAGCTGTCTGATGCACATACAGGGTGCGCTGCATCGGCAGAGAACAGGCGTCCGCACGGTGCATCTGGCGGAGATTCTGGCAGGGGCCGAGGGGGATGCTCTGTGAGCTCAGCCGATTCGGTACTGGACCCCAAGACGTCGCCCACCTTTCCCATTGCGGCGAAGACATCGCTTCGTGACACGCAGCTCAGGAAGAATGTTCGTCACGCCACCGAGGTGATCCAGAACAAACGCGCTCGTGTGGTTGGCGAGATGCCGGACTGGCAGCAGCTGCGCGAGAGCGGCAAGCAGATTCGCGAGCACGCGATGGCGCATCTCGATTACCACCTTGAGGAGTTCGAGCGGAACTGCACGCGTGCGGGCGGCAAGGTGCACTGGGCGCGGGACGGGGAAGAGGCCAAGCGCATTGTGACCGAGCTGGTGAAGCAGCATGCTTCGCCCGAGAACCCCGAGGTCATCAAGATCAAGTCGATGACGACGGAGGAGATCCATCTCAACATCGCGCTTGAGGCTGCGGGCATCAAGGCATATGAGACCGATCTCGCCGAGCTGATTATTCAGCTTGGGCACGATCAGCCTTCGCACATCGTGGTTCCGGCGCTGCATAAGAATCGCCAGCAGATTCGCGAGATATTTCAGCGCGAGATGAACCTGCCGGAGCTGGGCGACAAGCCGCAGGACCTGGCGGACGCTGCACGGCGGTTTCTGCGCGAGAAGTTTCTGCGGGTGAATACGGCCGTTAGCGGTGCAAATTTTCTGATCGCCGAGACAGGCGGGGTCTGCATCGTCGAGAGCGAAGGCAATGGACGGATGTGCCTGACGCTTCCCGACACGCTGATCACCGTTGCTGGAATCGACAAGATTCTGCCGCGCTATCAGGACCTCGAGGTGATGCTGCAACTGCTGCCTCGGTCGGCGACGGGCGAGCGGATGAACCCGTACAACTCCATCTGGACGGGTGTGCATGAGGGGGACGGTCCGAGGAACTTCCATGTGGTGCTGATGGATAACGCGCGCACATCGGTGCTGGCGGATGATGAGGGACGGCAGACGCTGAACTGTATTCGCTGCGCTGCCTGCCAGAACGCGTGCCCGGTGTATCGGCAGACGGGCGGCCATGCGTATGGGTCGGTCTATGCCGGGCCGATCGGGGCCATCCTGACGCCACAGCTGCAGCAGTTGCATCATGCACAGACGCTGCCATATGCGTCGTCGCTGTGCGGGGCGTGTTACGAAGTGTGCCCGGTCAAAATCAACATTCCGGAGGTACTGATCCATCTGCGCAACAAGGTGGTGAAGCAGAAGGGGCCGCTGAACCCCGAGGCGCTGGCGATGAAGACGGTGGGTGCGATCTTCAAGTCGGAGCGGCGGTTCCGGGCAGCGCAGAGGCTGGGCAGGGTCGCCGAGACTCCGCTGGTGGGCAAGGATGGCTGGATCGGGTGGCTGCCGGGGATGCTGGGCGGATGGACCCAGGTGCGCGACCTGCGTGAGATGCCGAAGGAGACCTTCCGTGACTGGTGGGAGAAGAGAGGGAAGCGTGGCAACTGAGACCGGAAGAGCGCTGGATACATCGGCGGCCCGTACGGAGATTCTGCGTCGCATCCGGGCTGCGAATGGAGGGACGTCGGATGCTGCGCGCGCGGCAGAGCAGTGGGCCGCAATCGAACGCGACTACAGGCGTACGGCAACGCGATCGCGTGAGGAGATTCTGGAGTTGCTGGAAGATCGGCTGCGCGACTACGACGCGAATGTGGTCCGGGCGCCGGAAGCAGACGTTCCGGCTGCGGTCGCCCGGATGCTTCGAGAGCGAGGCCGGCGGAAGCTGTTGATTCCTCCAGGGTTGAAGGCTGCGTGGCTTCCGGAGGGCTTTGAGTTTGCGGAAGACCACGGCGGCTCGCCTGCGGAGCTGGATCGCTTTGAAGGCGTTATCACGGGTTCGACGGTGGCGATTGCGCTGACCGGTTCGGTGATTCTGCAGAACGTTGCTGGTGAGGGACGCCGCGCGGTCTCCCTGGTTCCGGACTATCATCTTTGCCTTGTTCGCGTTGAGGATGTAGTGGAGACGGTACCTGAGGCTCTGGACCGGATCAAAGGCAGCGCAACCCTGCCGACGACGTTCTTTGCGGGGCCATCGGCCACGGCGGACATTGAGATGACCCGGATCAAAGGCGTACACGGACCGCGATTTCTCGACATTATTCTGATCTCCTAAGCCGCAGTGCGCGAATGCGTCGCCAGAAAAATCCTATTTGTGAGATGATGTGATTCCTGTTGACCCCGGGCGCTCGTGCACGACCAGTTTTTTACAACGTTATGACAACTGGAACGGTGAAATGGCTGGTGCAGGTTCAGGGCTAGTGGGTATAGTGATCCGACGAACGTGAAGCCGAGAAGAGACACATTCACGAGTGGCAGCAGAAGGCCGGTTGTGATGATTTTCACCGGCCGCCTCTAATTTCCGTCCAGGCCTGCTGCATGGCCGTGAGCTGTCGTCATCCCGGCAGTTCGGAACGAGGTGTCTGCGATGAAGTATCTACTTCGGCGGCCCGCCCTTCTCCTGATAGGTCTTAGCTGCGTGATTGCGATAGTTCCCGCGTCCCCGGCCCAGGTCGTTTCCTCACAACATCAGCCGGCGAGGACGACCCCTGGCGGCAGTTCGCTGTCCGGAGCGGCGCGGGGCGTCGTGATCCCGGGGCCGCTGCGTTCGTTTGAACGCATGGCGGGTATCAGCCAGAAGGTGCCGTCTGACGAGGTGCTTGCGCTGCTCGCCCGCAACGTCTTCATGCAGGGCTACAACCAGCAGAAGCCGACCGAGTTTCTGCTGTTGCTGAGCCGCTATATCGAGCAGGCTCGCGAGCTGCAGATTCTTGCCGGATCAAGCGAAGTGATCCATGTAAGAGGCTGCGGCGATATTGGAACGCTGCTGCAGATCCTGGGTTATCGGGTTGTGGGAAATTGCCAGGAAAAGAACCTCACGCTTGCGACATCAAACCCCGACCGCGCCTTTCTTACGATCGATTCCGGTTTTCCGTTGATGACGCTGGAGGAGTGCCTGCAGAAGGGGGTCGAGTTCAGTTATCCCTTTCCCTCGCCGAAGGTGCCTGTCCTGTTGCGCGAGGCCGACTGGCTTTCGCTCAACCGGAGGCAGGGCTCCGACAACCTGATTGATCTGTTGGTGCGCGATCCTGCGACGGCCCGCCTCTACTGGGCGATGTCGCGCAATGATGATGAGACGAACCTGGCGCTGGCGCGGTCCCCGGGACTGCCCCGGCTTGCCTCCTTCGCCCCTGTACTTGATTTTTACGGAAGCGAGATTTCGATCCGAGGGGGTCGCGTGATCGTTCCGGGCGGCGCCAGGGCCGAGGCCGCCTGGAGGGAGCTGGTGGGAGCGAGCCCGGAGAACGCCAGCGATTTCGTTTTGCATCTGCTGGCCAAGGACAATGGATGGCTCGCGGCGTACTACGACGCGCTTTCTCGTGTCAGCCAGTCACAGCAGGAGCACCTTACGGAGCCTGATCGCTTGAAGAAGGTCTATGACGGGTTCCGCATGCCGCAACTGACGCCGGCGGCGACGGCCAGCGTCTTTCGCAAGGCGCCGGGACTGCTGGTGCTTTTCACCAGGGTGGAGTGGGACCGTGATGGGGAGCCGCATGTTCCGGGCAATCTCGACGTCTGGAAAGAGGCCCTGGCGCAGAAGTCCGACTTCAAGGCGATACGGATGTGGGCGAAGCGTGCCCGCGGCTGGAACAGCCCGGAACAGCTGCTGGAGGCGATGGCCTCACTGTCCCGGCTGGACTCCGACCACGGGCCGCTGCAGAGCTATCTCACCCTGACAGAGATTGACGGACGCAAGCCCGCAGGAGGGAAGCTGTCGCCTGAGGTCGCGAAGCTGCTGGCGAACAACTTCTCCCGGTTCGGATCGTGGTACATGGTGTTCTCGGAGTTTCCTGAACTCAATGACGAGTCCATTACCCGCTTCATGAGCGTTGCGCAGTCGTTGAGCGACATCTCCAACCAGACTCTTCGCGGAAATGCGGTGGGGACTTTCCAGGCAAACATCGGCATATGGCAGATCCTGGCGCGGCAAGGGGAGATTCCGTCCGCGGTGCTGAACGAGTCGTGGATGAAGATGGTGGGGCCATTTGCAAAGATTGCCTCCTCGACTGATCTGTTCGACGCCGCCCGGGTGTCGCTGACGGACGTGATGAAGTCGGCGGGCGCGACCGGCCTGTCGCAGGAGGCCCTCGTCGAGATGATGGCGGGTCCGCCGCAGGCGACAGTTGAGGGACAACGCGTACGCCAGGAGATGGCAGGACGCATCCGCAATGTGCTCGAAGACCAGCGGCTGGTCTCGCTGGACACCCTGTTCGCCCTCGGCGACGGGCTTGCCGCAATGGCCCAGGGTTCGCACGCACCGACGAACCTGGTCAACCTTGCCGGCGAGTTGCGCGAGTTCGAGATGCCGAGGCCAATCTTCACCAGCACGGAGAAGGTCACCTGGGCACCGGGCGTGTATTCGTCCCATCATGCGGAGCTTCAGATCAAGACCGACCTTACCCGGGTGATCAAGGGACCGGGAACGAAGCAGCAGCTGGAAGCTGCGCGCGGGCAGCTTGCGCCCTTTTTGCGAGATGCTCTTGTCGGCCTGAACTATGCCTACTACGAGCCTCCGGGAGCGCAGGTATTGCACAACAATTCACTGTTTGTGCGCTCGCACGACTTTTCCGGTCTGACGATCGTCTCGACGGAGCGCTCGTGGATGGCCCCGGAGCTGATGGGGGTGGGGACGCCGGCGGGAGGAGGGGCATACCTGATGGGCTCGCTTGCCGATCTTCCCTACGCTTTGGCGCAGACCGAACAGGACTTTATCGCTCCGGAGAACGTTCAGGCGCTTATCTGGAAGGAGCTTGTGCCCGATCTGCTGGTGAGCGCCACGGTTCCGCGCTGGTGGAGCGTGAGCCGGCACGAGCTGCATGCGGTCGCTCTTTACCAGCGTTCGGGCGAAGAGCTGCTGCTGGCTGCGGAGCGCGATCCGGGGTTGCGCGGCCAGGTCACCGGTATTCTCTCCGACCGCATGGCTCCGCAGCGTCTGGAGGCGCTCAACAAATCGCTGGCTCACAATGAGGATTCGATCGCCGTGCTGGCACAGACCATGCCTGCCGATACGTTCTATCTCACGGCGGAGTTTCGGCGCAGGTATCCTGGTCGCGCCGCGGCGCTGGGGCCCGAGAACCAGCAGCTGGAGGCATTGTGTACGTCCTATCCGTCGGAGACTTCGGCGGAGCGGCTCTCGCAGGACTTTGGAGTTCCCCATCCGGTGCTTGCGAGGAGCTATGCTTCAGGCCTGCTCGATATCAAGCCGTTTCCGTCCTTTGGAGGAGAGTCCAGCCGGCTGTTTGGCGAGTCCTGGGAGTCCAGCAATCTTTACTGGGCGCGTCTTGCGGACGAGAAGGGATATGAGCCGGCGGCGCTCAACAGACTGGTTCCGGAGCTTACACGCCGTATGAGCGCCAAGATCTTCGCCACGGACCTTGAGGACTGGCCCGCCGTCCAGCGCGCGATGCTCGAGGCCGGGGAGGAGTTTCGTCAGGGCAAGGTTGCTCCCTTGCCGGATGCAACAACGACAACGTACCTGCAGGCTCCCGGCGCACGGCCGCAGGCTGCAGCAGTGGGAGGCGTACGGTGAAGCGAGCCCTTCTTTCGACCATGATCCTGTCCTCTTTGCTTGTACTGGCGGGGGAACGCAGAACTGCAGCGCAGGATGATTCGCGCATCCTGGTTAATGTCGTCCTGGTGCAGCTGAATATCGCCGTGACAGACCGTAAGGGAAATTACATCAGCGGACTGAAGCCGGAGGACTTTCAGATCACGGAAGACAAGATTCCCCAGAAGATCGCGACGTTTGAAGAGGGAAATGAGCCTACGCGCCGCTTCGTCGCCAGCGGGCCGGAAGGGAAGATGGTGGAGCAGGCCGTCCAGCAACCTGCGGTGGATGGGAGCACGTCCTCAGAGACTGCTCATGCTACTTCCGCGGCCGTGCCGCCGGTGTCGACGGGGCCTATTCCCACCGGTGCGAACGTCTTTATTCTCTTCGATACCAGCAACTACATGTATCGCGGCTTCGTCTTTGCCCAGGACGCGATTGCAGATTTTGTGCGCTCTCTTGAAGGCGTTTCGCGGGTGGCTTTGTATTCCTACAGCCGCGATCTGTCGCGTGGAGTCCCACTCACCTCGGATCGACCTTCGGTTCTGCGCGGCGTTCGCAGTACCGTTGCCGGCGATGATGCCGCTCTCTACAACTGTCTTCTGATGACGGTGAAAGATGCGGCACAGCTCACAGGGAGAAAGGCCATCGTCGTCTTCTCGAACGGCCCTGACAACGCCAGTCTGGTTCCCCCCGAGGACGTGGCCGAACTGGCGCAATCGACTGGCACCATTATCTACATGATCAGCACACGCGATGCCCAGGCGGAGCCTATTTCGACGGCGGTCTTCGAAAGGATGAGCAAGGCGACTGGGGGGAAGGCCTACTTCGCCAAGAGCTGGAAGGATGAGAAGGATGCGTTCGCTTCCATCCGCGAGGACCTGGCCCATCTCTATTCCATCAGCTACTATCCACAGCCAAACCCCAACCGGGGCTGGCGGACGATTACGGTCAAACTGGTTGGCGAAAACGCACAGAAGTATCGCATCCGCACTCGCGACGGATATCGTGTCCTCAAGCAGGCACAGATCGCTTCCGCAGCGATGCCGAGCGCATCTGCCGAGTCCGCCACGAAATAAAACGACTCTGGGATAAGAAGACTTCCACACGGATCGGTGCAGTGCGGAATGGATTATTCGCGGTCCATCAGGCAACAGCGCAACAGTCCGCAGACAACGGACATCAGTCCTCCAATCAGCATGAGCAGAGGAGCGGTGGATGCCTTGCCGACGATGTAGGGGAGCAGGAACACACCGACGCCCACATAGGTCAGGATCGTCATCAGAATCCGTAAGGTGGCTCGGTTCACGTGGTTTCCCTCGCGCCGTCTCGGCCCCTGAGCGCCGCCCGTTGGGAGAGCGTAGTTCATGAGGCAAACTCCTGCCGCAATATATAAACAGCGGCTCCCTGACTCGCGCAAGTGCCGGTTTCGCGGCCCCGGGACCTCCCGCACCGGTGGATGATGAGGGGCTCATGCGAAGTGGACGGTGAAGGTCTCTCCTGCCTTGACCGGTAGAACCAGCTCGTCAGGTCCTGCACCCGGGATGGTCTCGGTCTGGGTGGGCTCGATCGAGGCGATCCGCTGGCCTTTGGGCGCCAGGATGTGATGGGTGAGATCGAGGTGGGCCCTGAGGGTGGCAGTTGTCGCCTTGCCGTGGCGCCACTCAAGATCAATCTCCAGACCGCCACGGGCGCGCAGGCCGCGAAAGGAACCGTTGGGCCACGCTCTGGGGAGAGCCGGGAGCAGGCGTATGACATTGGCTGCGGATTCCACGCCACGCATCTGGGCAGCTTCTCCGCTGCCGCCGCTGGCATGCGATTGCAGAAGCATCTCTACCATTCCGGTGGGTCCGCCCAGGTTGCCGTCCATCTGGAAGGGCGAGTTCGCTTCCTTTCCGCATACATCGAAGAGATTGCCGCGGGTGGAATCCGCCAGGAGCCGCTGCAGGCTCTCGTAGGCGGCGTCGCCGTCGTGCAGGCGCGCCATGCAGCAGAGGACCCAGGCGCGCGACCATCCCGTACTGCCTCCGCCGTTCGCGAGTCTGCGGTCCAGGGTCACCCTGGCTGCCCTGGCGAGGTTGGGTGTGCGCTGCGGGGTGATCTGGTCGTCGGGGAAGAGGGCGAAGAGATGAGAGATGTGGCGATGGCCCGGCTCGGCGTCGGCGTAGTCCTCCTGCCACTCTTGCAGATTGCCGGCCTTGCCGATTTGGAACGGAGGGAGCTTGATGAGGGCGAGGCGTGCACGGTTGTGCAGCGGGGCGTCTTCGGTGGGGTCCCAGTTGGGCGAGGTCGCCAGTACGGAGGCGGCCTGCAGCAACCGTGTCAGGACTGCGCGCACGATCTCGATGTCCATCGTAGGCGCCATGCAGATGTTGTGCGACGTACCGTCGGGCAGCTTGTACTTGTTTTCGGGGGAGCAGGACGGGCCGGTCACCATTCGTTCCGTCTTCGGGTCCGTCACCATGTAATCCAGCAGGAACTGCGCGTTTTCGCGTAGCCGAGGATATCCCCGATCCCGGAGGAAACCGACATCACCGGTGTAATCGAAGTGATCCCAGAGGTGCAGCGCCATCCATGCTGCTCCCATGGGCCAAACGCCGCCGCCGAGGCCGTCGATTGGAGATGAATCTCCCCAGATGTCGGTGTTGTGGTGCACGACGTAGCCGCTGGAGGCATAGTACTTCTGCGCTGTAATGTGGCCTGGTGTGCGGGTGCGATCGATCAGGTCGAAGAGAGGGGCGTGCAGATCGGAGAGGCCGGCCCGCTCCGCCAGCCAATAGATCATCTGGATGTTGATATTGACGGTGTACTTTGAGCCCCAGGGTGGATCGACCGACTCGTTCCAGATGCCTTGAAGGTTAGCCGCCAGCGTTCCCGGCCTGGAGCTTGAGATCAGCAGATAGCGTCCGTACTGGAAGTAAATTCCCAGCAGCGCGTGATCCTCGCCGCCTGCCTTGATGTTGGCCAGTCTTTTATCGGTAGCGACATTGGCATTCGGGTCCGGGGTATCGCCAATGGTGATGGCTGCGCGGCGGAAGTACTTCTGATGATCGACGACATGGCGGGCGTGCAACTCGGTATAGGGGCGTGACGCTGCGGCCAGCAGGTTGCGCACGACGGCCTGTCGCATCATCGCTTCGCCGGCCGGATAGCGATAGCTGGTGGCGCAGTCGAGGAAGAGGGTGACCGCCGTTGCTTTTTCGACCCTCAAGATGTTGTTCTGGGTCGAGGTGATGCCTTCGGTGGAGACAGCAAGCAGCTCAGCGTAGTAGCGAATTCCGACCTGGCGCTCCTTTACGGGCAGACCGGGGTTGTCGTTGACGGGCAGCGCCTCTCCAAACAGCTTTAGCCGGTTCTGCGCCAGAGCTGCGGTTTCGAAGTTGGCGGGGCGGTCCAGATGCGCGCTAAAGCTGATCTTCCCGAGACCGCTTGAGGTCAGACGGATCACGATGACCTGATCGGGAGCCGAGCTGAAGACCTCGCGGCGGTACTGCACGCCATCTTTCGTGAAGGTGGTCGTTGCAATGGCGGTATCGAGGTTCAGCTCCAGGCGATAGTCGCTGATACCCTCCATGGGGCCGAAGTCCAAGTGGAGATCGCCCAGGGTCTGGTAGCAGGGGAAGCGTCGTGGGATCGACAGTAAGCCGTCGGGAACCAGGGCCTCTGCCTCAGCGATCTTTCCGGCGAAGAGCAGCTCTCGCATTGCCTGAACGGTCTCGCCTGCCCTGGGGTTGTTGCGGTCGCGCAGCTCGCCGTCCCAGATGGACTCTTCGTTCAGCTGAATTCTCTCCTGACCGGGCTGGCCGAAGACGCATGCTCCCAGTCTGCCATTGCCGACCGGCAGGGAATCGGGCCAGGAAGCTGCGGGCTGATTGAAGAAGAGTTTGTAGGGTGTATCGTCCGAGGGCTCGGGCTCCTGCCAGGCTGCCGCAAGCGCATGGGGGTGCGAGATCGCTGCGGCCGCAGCGGCAGAGGTAGCAATAAAGCGGCGGCGCGTCGGGCGACTGAACATCAGGTAAGCTCCATGGCTGGTGCAGGGCTGCTTCCGCCCGGCGTCTCTGTTGGAAAACGGTGGTGCAGTTCAGCAAGTTCTTCGAGCGCAGCATTTGCGCCCCACCATTCTAGAGCGTCTGCCAGTGTTTGCTATTTTGCAAACAACTGACCTAAGTCGACAAATGCCTTGAACTCAAGCGCATTGCCGGCCGGGTCGAGCAGGAACATGGTGGCCTGTTCGCCCGCCTCACCCTTGAAGCGAATGTAAGGCTCAATGACAAAGCGAACACCGGCCGCTTGCAGCCGCTCCGCCAGCGTGTGCCAGTCTTCCATGGAGAGGACGACGCCGAAGTGAGGGACTGGCACATCGTGACCATCTACGGGATTATGATGCTGTCCGCTCTCTCCGAGGGACGGCTTGAGGTGGGCTACGATCTGATGGCCGAAGAGATCGAAGTCGATCCACTGCGCAGAGCTTCGCCCCTCCGGACAGGCCAGCAGGCCTCCGTAGAACGCCCGTGCAGCCTCCAGATCATCAACAGGGAAGGCGATGTGGAAGGGAGTAAGTGGCACCCGGAAGTCTCCTTCCGTCCATCATACGTCCAGCAGCCAGCGAAGAGTCTCTTCAGCAGAGTTGCGAGTCGTGAGCGGGCAGCCGAACGACAAACTCGGTGTTGCCGGGGACCGAGGAGAACCGGATGACGCCGCCGTACTGATCGACGATGCGGTGCACGATGCCGAGTCCGAGTCCGGTACCCACGCCGACGGGCTTGGTGGTATAGAAGGTGTCGAAGATCTGCGTCTGGCTTTCCAGCGGAATTCCGCTGCCGTTGTCGGCGATACGGATGCAGATGTCCTTGTGGCCGTCGGACTGAGACGTCTCAGCCCAGGTTTTTACGCTGATCCTGCCGCGTGGGCCAACAGCGTCGATGGAGTTATCGAGCAGGTTGGTCCAGATCTGGTTCAGGCCGGTGCACTCGCTCTGCAGCGCGGGAAGATCGGGAGCGAAGTCCTTTTCGACCGTAATCTCCTTCTCGCGCATCTTGTGGCTAAGGATGACCAGCGTAGCGTGGATGCTGCTGTTTACGTCGACCGACTGCTTGAGGCCTTTACCCTCGTAGGCATACGATTTTACCGCCATCACGAGGTCCGAGACCCTGCCGATGCTCTCTTCGATGGTTCCCACCAACTGCATGCTGGACGCCATGGCCTCCAGCCAGTTGAGGGCGTCAGAGAGTGTGGAACCGGGGAACTCCGAGCGGGCGCATTCGAGATCCTGCGCCTTCAGCCCGATGGAGACCAGGGTGGGGGCCATCTTCCAGGCGTTCTCAATGTTGGCGGTCTCCATCCACTCGGCCAGGGCCTCTTCGGCATCGCTCTGCTCGAGCGAGCTCATGACGATAGGCTGCCTTGCCCTGAGGGTCTGCTCCTGCAGGTCATGGAGGCACTTCTTCTGCTGGTGGCTCAGCTCGGTCCTGCTGAACTTGGCAGAGAGCTCGTGCATCCGCATCAGGTTCGATCGCAGCTGTGAAGCAGCCCGTTTGGCGGCGGAGCCGGGATTGTTCAGCTCGTGCATCAAGCCTGCGGCGAGCGTGCCCAGAGAGGCCATCTTCTCCTGCTGGATGGTTGCGCTCTGCATCTTCTGGAAGCGCTTGGCCATGTTTCCGAGGATCGCCTTGCGGACGTCCGGGCAGGTGGTCATCAGGCTCCAGAAGCCCTCTTCGTTGATCTGCACCAGGTGGCAGGGGGCCTCTGCCTTCAGATTGACGGCGTTGGGGATATTCGCCAGCAGAGGAAGTTCGCCAAAGGCATTGCCGCTGGGAATCGAGGTGATCTCCATCTCACGACCATCTGCGACCGTCTGGGTGATGGCGATGCTGCCTTCAAGCAGAACCCAGAAGTTGTGGGCGGCCTCGCCCTGGCGCCCAAGCAGATCGCCCTTGTTCAGCCAAAGCTCCTCAAGGCCTTTCAGGCAGCGCAGCTCCTCCTCCTGCAGGGAAGAGAAGATCGGCGTGGCCCGCAACTGGATAAGGAGGGCATCGCTGAGGGCTGCGGTGGGGGGCTGAACGAGGTTGGTTTGCTGGGTCATGGTGGTGGTTGAGATCAGACCTTTCAAAGTGTGGCAAGGTATTGGTGAACGAACTGAATTGCGATGGAGCCTTCTCCTACCGCGGAAGCGCATCGTTTGACCGAGTTATAGCGTACGTCGCCGGCGACAAAGACACCTGGCATGCTGGTCTCCAGCAGATACGGCTCGCGTCCAAGTTTCCAGCTTCCTGGCGACCTGGACTTCAGGTCCGGGCCGGCCAGAATGAAGCCCTTGGGATCACAGGCAATCTCCGGCGGGAGCCAGTCGGTCTTGGGTGCTGCTCCGATGAAGATGAACAGCGAGCTGGCCTTGCGGTTCTCCACCCCGCGAGGCGTTTTGACCGTCAACTGCTCCAGGTGGTCGTTTCCCGAGACCGAAGTGACCTCGGTCCGGGTCTCTACCACGATGTTGGGAGTTCCCTCGATCTGATCGATCAGGTAGCGAGACATGCTCCTGGCGAGGGAATCGCCACGAACCAGCATATGGACCTTGTCGGCATAGCGGGAGAAGTGCATGGCGGCCTGTCCGGCGGAGTTTGCCCCTCCGACGACGTAGACGGTCTCGTTGGCGCAGCCCATGGCCTCGCTCAACGCTGCGCCGTAATACACTCCAGCGCCCGTGTACTGCTCCGCTCCCGGAACATCGAGCATGCAGTAGTCGACGCCGGTCGCGATCAGGCAGACGTGGCAGGTGACCTCCTGACCGTCGTTCATGACGACGATCTGGTAGTTGTTCTCGGAACGGATGCAGGTTACTCGCTGCAGGAGGAACTCGGCGCCGAGTCGCGTGGCCTGGAGGAATGCGCGTTTGGCCAGCTCTTCTCCGCTCAGGCCGGAAGGGAAGCCAAGATAGTTTTCGATCTTGGAGCTGGAGCCGGCCTGCCCACCGGGAGCATTGGGCTCGACGATCAGGGTACGGAGGCCTTCGGAGGCGCCGTAGACCCCGGCGGCCAGACCGGCAGGACCGGCGCCGACCACGACGATGTCGTAGAACTTCTGCTGCGCCTGGGTGGGAATGCCGACCTTGGAGGCGAGGTCGGTCGAGGAGGGCTGGACCAGGGCCGTTCCATCTCCGAAGACGACCACCGGGAGCTTGCTGTCATCGAGCCCTTTTTCTTTGAGGAGAGTCTGGGCCTCCGGGGTCTGTTCCGGGTTGAGCCAGTGATAAGGGATACGGTTGCGGGAGAGGAAGTCCCGCACGGCATGATCTTTCGCCGACCAGCGCATGCCGACGACCCGGATTCCCTCGAAGGGCGGTTTGTATCCCTGCTTCCAGGCCTCGAGCAGATCATCGAGAACGGGATAGAGCTTCTCCTCCGGAGGGTCCCAGGGCTTGTTGAGATAGTAGTGGATCTTGGCGGAGTTGATCGCGCGGATGGCTGCCTCGGTGTCGGCATATGCGGTGAGAAGCACACGCTTGGCGTCGGGGTAGATGGTGAGGGCCTGCTGGAGAAAATCAACTCCGGTCATTCCGGGCATCCGCTGGTCAGAGAGGAACAGGGCAACAGTATCGTTGCGCTCCTTTAATTGACGGCAAATATCGAGTGCTGCCCCACCGGAGGCTGCTCGGACGATGCGATAGTCCTGCCCGTAGTGGCGGCGCAGGTCCTGCACCACCGCCTCAAGCACGCTGGTGTCGTCGTCGATGGCTAGCAAGATTGGCTTCGGCATACCCTTGTTATACTTCGCGGATTCGTGCCTTTGCACACCCCCACTACTTTTGGATGGATTTTCAGAGGAGGCGATTCAGAAATCCACGAACGTTCAGGAATTTGAGAGGATAACAGTGCGGGCCCCCTTTAACAAATGCACGAGAGAGGTTTGTCCGAATTGAAGACACAGCAGGCAGATGGACGGGAACGCGCCGATGAGCAGAGCACGGGGCTAGAGGCCTCGATGCAGGAGAGCTCGATGAATCGGATTATTCTCGCAGATAACCAGGTCATCTTCCGCGCCGGAGCCGCCCGAACCCTGGCGTTGGAGGAAGATATGCGAATCGTCGCCCAATGCGAAGACCTGCCCAGGCTATGGAGCGCGCTGGAGAGCCTGCGGGGCGCCGTCGCCCTGGTCGCCTCGAGCCTCCACGCGGACCTGCAGGTACTTGTGCAAAAGGCTCGGACCGCAGGAAGCCGAACCATACTGATCGCCGAAAATCACGAACAGGTTCCTGAGGAGATGGTTGCAAGTATCGATGGAATCATCTGCCGGAACATCGGCGCCGGGGACCTGATTGATGCAGTGCGCCGCATTGCCCGCGGACAGCGCTTCATGCAGCGGGCCAACGTGACGGCAATTCATTCCACCGACAGTGTAGGGACGCGCGTGCGCGATCGCCTTACCCCCAAGGAGATGCAGATCGTAGCGCTGATCGTACAGGGCTGCAAAAACAAGGAGATCGCCCTTCAGCTTGGAACCAAGGAGCAGGTCATCAAGAACTATCTACGGGGAATTTATGACAAGACCGGCGTCTCCGACCGGCTGGAGCTGGCGCTGTTTACCATTCACCATCGCGTTCTGGCGGAGGCCGCGGCCAAGGCGGGGAATCTGATTGAGATACGCAGCGCCTGAGACCTCCAGCACGAGACCCGGCTGAGCCGAACCTCCTGCGTTCCAAGGTGTCATCCTGGACTTGAGAAAGGTGGATAAAGCGCTAAAGACCTCCCGTCCGCTCGGCCTGTTTTTCAGCCGATTCGCTGGCGTAACCGATCTTCTCGCCGATGCTTTTGGCCTGGGTGAAGAGAAGGAGATAGTCTGGTCCGCCCGCCTTGGAGTCGGTTCCACTCATATTGAAGCCTCCAAAAGGATGCGCCCCGACCATCGCGCCGGTTGACTTCCGGTTGAAATAAAGATTGCCGACGTGAAACTCTTCCCGGGCGCGGTCCAGTTTCTCCCGCGAGGACGAGTAGACGGACCCCGTGAGACCGTATTCCGTATTGTTGGCGATAGCCAGTGCCTCATCGAAATTTTCGGCCCTGATGACGGCGAGTACGGGGCCGAAGATCTCCTCCTGGGCGATGCGGGCCGTGGGGCTGACATCGGCAAAGACGGTCGGCTGAATGTAGTAACCACCGTCCGGCGTTTCGATGGTTTCGCCTCCGGCGAGCAGGCGACCCTCGGCTTTGCCGATCTCTATGTAGCCGAGGACCTTTTTATAAGCCTTTTCGCTGATGACTGGCCCGGTGTAGACGTTCTTCACCGGATCGCCGGTCTTGATCTGCGCGACCCGTTGCTGCAGTCGCTCGCAGAAGATGTCGTAGACGGTGGCGTCCACGATGGCGCGGGAGCAGGCGGAGCACTTCTGACCATTGAATCCGAAGGCGCTGGCAATGACGCCCTCGACGGCGGCGTCGAGATTGGCGTCAGCCTCTACGATGACGGCATCCTTACCGCCCATCTCGAGGATGGTGCGCTTGATGAACTTCTGCCCCGGCTGCGTGCGAGCGGCGCTCTCGTGGATCTCCAGGCCGACGGCCTTGGACCCGGTGAAGGCGATGAAGCGCGTCTGCGGATGAGCGACGATGGCCGAGCCGAAGCCGGGGCCTTCGCCCTGGCAGAGATTCACGACACCATCGGGCAGGCCGGCTTCTTCGAGCAGACTGACGAATCGCGCTGCGATGGTGGGGGCGTCGACGGAAGGCTTGAGGACGACGGTGTTTCCGCAGACGATGGCTGCGGCTGTCATTCCGGCCATGATGGCGAAGGGGAAGTTCCACGGCGGAATGACGGCGCCCACGCCGAGCGGAATGTAGCGGAGCTGGTTGCGTTCCCCGGGAAACTGGATGGGAGGCGTTGCGGCGTCGAGGCGGAGGGCTTCGCGGCCGTAGAACTCCAGGAAGTCGATGGTCTCGCCGACATCGGCATCGGCTTCCGCCCAGTTCTTGCCGACCTCGTAGACGAGCCAGGCGCAGAACTCGAATTTGCGCTGACGGATGAGGTCGGCGGCGCGAAAGAGCAGGGCAGCGCGTTCGGCGGCGGGTTTGCGGCTCCAGGCAGGAAATGCCGCGAGTGCGGCAGCGACGGCCTCTTCAGCGAGATCCGCTTCAGCCCGCTGGTGGATGCCGACGACCTGAGCGGGGCGGGCGGGATTTGTTGAGATGATCTTGCCGTGGGTCTTCAGGCGTTTTCCGCCGATCACCATGTCGTACTCGCGCCCGAGCATTGCCTCGACCTCGGCGAGTGCGGCTTCCATGGCGCGCTTGTTTTCGGCTGCAGTGAAGTCGATGAACGGCTCATTCACGAAATGCGCCAGGGCACTGCGCTGTGGGGCAGCGGAGGTGAGATCAGCGGTTGCCATGCGCACATTCTACCGCTGTGGGCTGGAGGATAGAGTTGACCCACCCTGGGGGTGGTTCGCTAAAGGACGTTATCTTTTGCCCAACCGAAGAGTCCGGACGCGGCTGCAAACGCCATGAGGATCCACGTGGGGGTGGTTACACATCTGAAGCCGGTACAGGCCTGGGCGGATGAGGCCCCGTGCTGGGAGGCATTGATGGAAGTTGCGGCGCCCAGCCCTACGGATAGAAGGATGGCGAAGAGCGAGATGCGCGCCTTCCTCGTTCCCATGGCTCTATGGAGGCGGTAGCGAGTCTCAGAGACACGCGCGAATCTTCCCGTCGCTGACTGCGTGGAACCGTGAAGAATGATGTTGTCCCGGTTGATGAGGTCGTGGATGGCGGTGGTCTTTGCGACGGTCACGAGATATTTTTTGCTGCCGATCCGAACGATGATCTTCGCGCCCGGCTCCGCATTGATCGTATTTTTCTCGGTGAGGATGGCTTCGCCGTCGGCGACGTCGGGACGAAACGAGATTCTGCATGCGCGTCCGGGGAAGAGCGTGATGGGCATGGGCTATGCTCCACTCACTTCGAGGGTGGCATTTTTGAGCCGGATGCGGAACTCGGCTACTCCGGATGCCTCTTCGAATGCGGCGGCGGCGATCTCTCTGGCGCGGCGATCCATCTGAAAGGGCTCGAAGGTGTCGCTGAAGTATTCATCGAGCCGGCTGCGGATCGCATCGAGGATCTCGATGCGGAGTTCGCTGTAGGCGCGTAGGAACTCGTCTTCCGTCGGACCGGGCTTGACAGGCTGCTGCGGGCCGTCTCCTCCTCCGCCGTGCCGCTTGATGCCGGGACCGACGCAGAGAGCGCACTGATACTCGTCGGGTGTTTCGCTACGGAAGCCGTGTCCTGTGCAAACGGCGATGCCACAGACTTTACAGAGACCCCAACATGCGTTCAGCGGCGAGACGCGGCCCAGGATGAACTCCATGGTGGGCCCGGGCCCGTCGCAGATGTAGCAGGAGAGATTCATGGCGCGGATGATACGCCGGCGTTTGGAGCTGAGCAAGAGATTTGCGAGATGGTTTGCGCTTCTGGAACCTGCTTCCATGTTTGAGAAGCGAGACGTGGGGCACTCCACCGCCAACGAGTAAGGACGACAGTTCTATTGTGTAGAGGCTAGTGGCTCGTTCGCGAGGAATTCGAACTCGGAACCGGTTGTGTCTGGAGCGACGGTGATGGTTGTCTTAGGTGAAGGATCATCTTCTCGCGGTCGGAGCGCGGCACATCGGTGGATCGCAAAGTACTGTCGCATTCCGAATCGCACGGCCCTGGCTGGTTCTGCGCCAACCCAGCAACTGCTGAAGTAGATAGCGTTAGATGAAAGATATCCGGATCAGCGCGGTTGAAGCAGTATGGGAAGGAGCCTTATGCATAGGCCATTTAGCCTAAAAATTTTCGTGCCAGATGACCGATGCAGATTATGGATCGACGTGAAACATTCGCTTCACCAATCAAACATTCCGGCGTAGATTAGCCGAAAGCTATTTACACGAACTATCTGTTTTCTGCAGTTAGAGCACCTAGGTTTGAAGGAGGCTACTGTGAAGAAAGCACTACTACTCTTACTCTTTGGTCTGACATCTCTGCTTTTCCATCTTCCAATGCAAGCGCAGCTTTCCAATAACACAGCGCTTGTAGGGACGGTCACCGATCCCTCGGGAAGTGTCGTGGTGGGCGCCAAGGTCGTCGGAACCAATCGGGACACCAAGGTGCAATACACCGGTACTACGAATGGTGAGGGATATTACTCAATTCCCTTTATCAATCCGGGCACCTACGACATTACTGTATCGATGAGCGGATTCAAGACGGTGACTGCATCTGGTGTTATTGTTGCGATCAACCTTTCAGTACGAACAGACATTACACTGCAGGTCGGCTCTGAATCTGCTGAAGTTAGCATCTCCGCGACGACGCCACCGCTCTCCACGGATGATGCCTTACTCGGAGAGACCGTCGAGGCACAGAAGGTTCATGATCTTCCGCTGAACGGCAGGCATGCCATCGACCTGGCAGCAACCGCTTCGAACATCACCATCAGCGGCAATGCGCTTACGGGAAATCCTCCGGGTAATCGGGCGAGTGGCTCTGGCACACGCAGCATCAATAACAGCATCTCGCTGGACGGCATCTCGATCATGAATAACCTGATCACGACTGCCACCCTGTCACCGAACCCGGATGCAATCGATTCCGTACAGACGCAGAACGGAAACTATACGGCCCAGTATGGAGACTATCTCGGCGTACACATCAACATGGTGACGAAGACGGGCGGCAATGCGTTTCACGGCACGGCTTACGACTACATCCAGAACGACGCTTTCAATGCGAAGAGCTGGCTCGCAAGGCCGACCGATCGCAAGAGCCCATTGCGCTACAACCTGTTTGGTGGCGTTCTTAGCGGGCCGGTTCTCATCCCTCACATTTACAACGGTCGGGACAGAACCTTCTTTATGGGATCGTACGAGGGGCTTCGCAACAGCGGCGCGACGTTTACGACAGCTACGGTGCTCACGAACAAGATGCGCCAGGGCGACTTTAGCGAGCTGAGTAATAAGACGTTTTACAATCCCCAGACGCGCTTCACGCTGTGTTCCGCGCCGAACTATGCGTGTCCGGCAGCTCAGTATGCAGGCAATATTATCCCGGTAAGTCCAATTGCGGCGAGAGTGCTTCCATATCTATCACTCCCAAACGGTCCGGGAACGGCGAACAACTGGACGGGGAACCTGGCGAATTCTCTGAATGAAAACTCAACGCTTGACCGGGTCGACCATAACATCGGCGACAAGGTCCGCCTGTTCGGGCGCTTTGCCTGGCAGTCCGTTAATAACTTCAATCAGGCTGTGAATCTGACCAACACAGCGTATACGACCACTAAGACACGCAATGGGGCGATCGGCTATACGCACATCTTCACTCCAAAACTGGTTAACGATTTGCGGTTTGGTTTCAACGTGCTTGGCACGCAGATTCTTAACCAGCAGGCTCAGAGCAACGACACGACCGCCGGCTCGAAGCTGGGCATTCCTGGATTTACGGCAGATGTGGATAGCGGAAACCCGGGACTGGTCGACATGAACATCGGTGGCGGCAGCGGATATCAGGGTATCGCCCAGAGCGGCACCAACTGGTATCAGGACGATCGCCAGCTTACGATCTACGACCAGATCAGCTATACGATGGGCAAGCACAGCCTGATGGCGGGTGTCAGCTTCCGAAAGATGACGATCGGTCGCTCGGCTGCCAATACGGCGCGCGGGCAGTTTACATTTGATGGAACTCTCAATGGAGCGACTCGCGGAGCAGGTGATGCTGCTGCGGCTTTCATCGCGGGATCTCCCACCAGCTACGTCTCACCGTTCTTTCAGGTCAAAGGATCGATTGGTCAGTGGCGGGATGGATTTTTCGTTCAGGATACGTGGCAGGTCACCCAGAAGTTCACGCTGCAGTATGGCGTTCGCTATGAGCTTCCTCAGGTCGCCTACAGTTTGAATGGTGTGGGCCGTATCATGGATCCCGGCTTGACTACGCTTTACCCTGCCATTGGGGGTACGAATGCTCTGAATGCGCAAAGGTACAAGGGCTTTGAGTTTACCGGCCCGAACCACAACAATATCAGCCCGCGTGTGGGGTTCTCCTACCGCGCGACGGATAAGACGGTTCTCCGTGGTGGAGGCGGTATCTACTACAACGCGAACCAGCTAAATTCCTATACTCTCTCTTCCACCAACTATCCGTATTCGGCTGTGGTCACGCCATCGGCCGGCTTCGGAGCGACCCCTGGATTCACGCTGGAGAATCCGAATATTCCGGCTGCGGTGCCGTGGCCTGGGCCTCCAACTGCTCCTTATGCCAACTTCACCGTCGATCACAGGCTTCCGACCGCACGCATGTATCAGTGGAATGTGGACATCGGGCAGGAGATGTGGCCGAATGCAGGATTCGAGCTGCAGTATCTGGGATCGCGGACGATTCATCTTGACGAAAGCTACTACCCCAACCAGCCTGCGCCTTCCGCGATTCCGTTTTCGCAGTCGCGGCGTCCGAATCCTCGCATTGGCCAGATCCGAGACGTATTCAATGATGGATTTGCCACTTATAACGGCCTGACGGCTGTTCTGCGTCAGCGCCTGAGCCACGGCATTAGCGCGAATCTCAGCTATACATGGGCACACGCGATGGATACTTCGGATAGCTCGAACGACGGCGGATCGGCCATGTGGCAGGGGCATATCAAACTCGACTACGGCGATTCCGGCTACGACATTCGGAACCGGTTCGTTGGAACCGTCACGTATGCGTTGCCAACCTTCGATGGAAAGAGCTTCTACCTTCGTGAATTCGTGGGCGGTTGGCAGGCAAACGCCATCGTCGATCTTCGTGGAGGCACCGCTATGAACATCACCATCAACTCCGATCAGGCAAACGTGGGAGTGAACGCAAGCTCGCAACGCCCGAACTTCGTTCACACGCCAAAGATGACCTGCAGCCGAGATACGGTTACAGGGCCGGGAGGATCGACCAAGAACAGCTGCCTGGATGCCACGGCGTACGCAGTTCCGGCTCCGGGAACGTACGGCAATCTGCATCGGAATGCTCTGCATGGTCCGGGAACCGAGAACGTCAATTTCTCCCTGTTCAAGAACTTTCCGATCCGGGAGAGCCTGGCCTTCCAACTACGTGGAGAGACTTTCAACCTCTTCAACCATCCCAATCCTGCTAATCCGAACACAACCCTTGGCGGGCCGAACTTTGGTTTCATCTCGGGGGTTCAGAACGGCACGAATGCTCGAATCCTTCAGTTGGCAGGGAAGATCGTGTTCTAAGGATTTCGCCGGCTGTCGCTTTGAAATAAATACGCCGGACAGGGTATGTGGGGGATGCGATTGCGCGGGAGAAGCAGTTGAAGGGATGGACGTGGGCGAAGAAGATATAGCTGATCGAACGGGAGAATCCGGCTTGGATGGATCTGAGTGAGGGGGGAAGCCGGTGAAGATGTTTGGCGAGGGATGAAGGGGGTGGCGGGGTGGAAGAACCGCAGATCCTTCGACTGCGCCCTTCGGGCTTCGCTCAGTATGACACTGTTGTGGAGGTAGGTTGTTAGGTCGGCGTTTTGGAATTATGGTTCGCGCTTTGCGCAAAATGCGCACTAATGTTCGATGAGACCGCATGAACTCGGACACCTGCCATCCGGTCTGTCGATCCTTGATGGCTATCTGTATTAAGATGTCAAAGCAGCGGCGGCGTGAATGGACACGCAATCCGACGAGGTGGCCAGAGATGGTCAGTGTGACGGCGAGGGCAGGCCAGTAAGGGCTGGTTAGCGGAGTACCGCACGAGGATTCAGAGGTCATGAGCGACGATCCTGCGAAGAACCGTCCTTTGATACGCAGGTGACTGAATTCCCAAAAACTGTCGTGAAAAGCCCCGCATAGCCGGTGTCGAGTCCGGCCCGCTGCGTTCCTTATTTTGACCTGGTAGCTTGTGCTCTGCATCCATACGCGCACACCGAGGTGTCATCCTGAGCGGAGTTTGGCGCGCTTTTCGCCAAACGGAGTCGAAGGATCTGCGGTTATGCTGGACTCAAATGCGCGAGGCGATCTATTACACCTACATCATGGCGAGCCGGAGCCATAACTTTTATGTGGGTACGACAAGTGAGATTGAGCTTCGGGTGGAGCAGCATAAGCAGGGGTGGTTCGATGGCTACTCGAAGCGGTACAACTGCAATCGGCTGGTGTGGTTCGAACGGTTCGCTTATGTGGGCGATGCGATTGCGCGGGAGAAGCAGTTGAAGGGATGGACGCGGGCGAAGAAGATCTGGCTGATCGAGCGGGAGAATCCTGCCTGGGTGGATTTGAGTGAGGAGTGGGGGAAGCCGGTGAAGATGTTCGGCAAGGGGTGAAGGTGGTGACGGTGTGGAAGAACCGCAGATCCTTCGACTGCGCCCTTCGGGCTTCGCTCAGGATGACACGGTGGTGGAGATATTGCGGGATGGGCTTGTTGGAAATCTGGTTCGCGCTTTGCGCGAAGGCCCACATCTCAGAATCGAGATATGGGGCACCCGATTGGTGGTGGTCCGGTCAGAAGTGGGCCACCCGTCCTAGAAGAACGATTCAAAGGAATGTTCACGGTTGCCAGAAAGAACCACTAGTTTTGCGCCATAGTCTCTCCGAAACTCACGCTCTGCTCGTTGCCTTTGAGCAGAAATTTGGGGCTTTTGCGCTGCGCACACAATTAGGGAAGCCAAAGCCGATTTCTTAGACCGTTCTTTGTGAGTAGACCAGTGAGCGAGTGTCGCCGACACTTGTTTCAGCGCATGACCTACATCTCTACCCTTTAATTCAATGATTAGATCTCCGACCGAAGCCTTACAAAGTATCCAGTCAGCCGCCAAACCCTTTGGGATGAGACAACCGTCGACTCTAATTTCGCGAAAATCTTCCTGCGCTTCGTTGACAAAAGTCGCTGAACGATTATGTTCGCCATTGATCTTCACTCGCTTCGCAGAAGTAGATCGAATGCATTTTGTTGGTAATTTTTTAGTGCTCATCTACCAATGAAATCCCGCCTATTTTTTTGACTCTTTGTCTGGGCCAAATTCTAAATCGATGAGTTGAGTGAATTCACTAGCAATCTTGTTTGATACATCGTCTAAATAGTCGCCATCAATCAAACCGTCGGCGTCAATGATTCGATTTAGTTTTCCTCGGTCAAGCGCATATGCATTGACTACGCCTTCCTTAATCCAGCTGGACTGAGGAACAATCTCGGAGACAGCGGATGCCCGTCCTCTTCGCCTGCTAACCTGTCCCGCTGTAATAAGGTTATTAAATTTCGTAAGCACATACGGACTATGCGTCGTGATCACCATGTCGACTGTGGGGCCGTATGCGTTTGCTAGTGAAGCAAGTAGCTCAACCAGATGGCTCTGTGCATCGGGAAATAGATGTGCTTCTGGTTCTTCGACATAAATAATTCTGCGAACTCCCTTGCCGGGCGAAGTTCGGGGCAAGACGCGCAAAAGGGGAAATAGCTCTTGTTGTCCCGAAGACAAGGTACTCAAAGGGATGGTACGACCATCACTTGTTTTAAGTACTTCACGGTCACGCTCCCTAACAACATTTCCGCCGAGCATGGCGGGCATGGCGGTACGAAGTAGGGATTGGATAGCTCTATCTTTAGGATCGTCTGAGGTAAAACGTGTATCCCTTGCCGAGTACATTCGACCAAAAAGCACCGTCACAGGATCTAGAATATTGCTATTTTCAAACGCAGCAATAGCTTTACCAATGCTTGTAAAGAATGATCTGGCGGCCGGAATAAAAATTTGAGAGCTAACGAATTCGTCTTTTAGAGTCTGTCGAAGATCTTCTCTAATTGATCTCTCCAGCATAAAGGTCGAATAACTATAGTCCGATGGTTCACCTGAATCAGCTCTTTTGTCTGCCTTCTGTCTGATTCGATCCAGAGATCGCTCATAGTGATTTATGAACTGTTGATCGAACCGAACTTTAACTCCTTTGCCTGCCTTTCCTCTACTAATCGTTCGCGATATTTCAATCGCGCAGGGACCAAAACTAAATACAAGCTCAAACTTATGAGGTCCCCACGTTTCACTTTCGAACCACCTGGTAAACTTGTCTTTGACCTGACGTTGAAATTCTGTGTGCGTGGTGTTTTCAGAGATAGCGCGAATCTGATCAGTCAGTAGACCTACAAAAAAGTAGGACAGTTTACAAAGAACACTCTTACCGCTAGCCTGCGGTCCCACCAGTAACGTGATTGGAGAAATCTCCAATTCTGCTTCAGCAATGCATGAAAACTTGCGAACTCTAAGCGTCCTCAAATAAAGCTCCTGTTACCGTCCAAACTTCTGCCGCCCCTGCAACTGGCTCATCATTCTTTGCTGGGCCTTCATGCCTCCGCCTGAGCCCATGGTCTTGAAGACCTTTCGCATCTGGGCGTACTGGCGCAGGAGGTTGTTGACGTCCTGCACGGTGGTTCCGGAGCCTGCGGCGATGCGCTTGCGGCGGCTGCCGTTGATGATCTCGTGGTCGGCTCGCTCGCGGGCGGTCATGGAGTTGATGATCGATTCGACGCGGGTGAACTGGCTCTCGTCGACGTTGTCGATGGCCTGCGACATTCCGGCGAAGGGGCCGACAGAGGGCAGCATCTTGAGGATGGACTTCATGGAGCCCATCTTTTTGATCTGGCGGAGCTGATCGCGGAAGTCCTCGAGGGTGAAGCCGTCGCCGGAGAGGGCCTTCTTGGCGAACTGCTCGGCCTTGCCGCGGTCGAGGCGCTCTTCGGCGCGCTCCAGCAAGGTGGCGATGTCGCCGTGGCCCATGATGCGGGAGACGATGCGGTCAGGGTGGAAGGGCTCGAAGGCGTCGGGCTTTTCGCCGGTTCCGAGGAACTTGATGGGAGCGCCGGTGATGTGGCGGATGGAGAGCGCAGCGCCGCCGCGGGCGTCGCCGTCCATCTTGGTGAGCACGGCTCCGGTGATGGTGAGGCGGTCGTTGAAGGCCTTGGCGGAGTTGACGGCGTCCTGGCCGGTCATGGCGTCGGCGACGAAGAGGATCTCGGATGGGTTGAGCAGCTTTTTGAGAGCGGCCATCTCGTCCATCAGCTCGGAGTCGATGTGGTTGCGGCCGGCGGTGTCGACGATGAGCATGTCGCAGCCGTAGTTGGCGGCCTCGCGCTTGGCTTCTTTGGCCAGGCGCAGAACGTCATCGGTGCCGGGGTGGGCGGATTCGACCTTGCCCTCGTAGAGGTTGGCGTTGATGGAGCGGGCGACGATGGCCAGCTGCTCGCGCGCGGCGGGACGGTAGACGTCGACCGAGACGAGCATGGGGCGGTGCCCGGCCTTCTTGAGCCATTGGGCGAGCTTTCCGCTTGTGGTGGTTTTGCCGGAACCTTGCAGCCCGGCCATGAGGATGACGGACGGAGGCTGCGAGGCCTTCTGGAAGCGGGCGGTGTCCTTGCCGAGGACCTGGACGAGCTCGTCGTTGACGATCTTGACGATCTGCTCGGCGGGGGAGAGGGCGGTGGCGACCTGCGAGCCCATGGCGCGGGTGCGAATGTGCTCCACCAGCTCGTTGACGACGGCGAGGTTCACGTCGGATTCGAGCAGGGCAAGGCGAATCTCGCGGACGGCGTCGGAGATGTTCTCTTCGGTGATGGTGCCCTGGCCGCGGAGGTTCTTAAAGGATCGCTGGAGCTTATCTGACAGGTTTTCAAACATGGCTGGGTATCAGTTTATCAGCGGTGGAGGCGTGGATTCTGGTGGCGGCTCGGGCGAAAGACAGGGATTCTTCGGCTGCGCATCAGAATGACGATTCGCGGAAAGGGTCAGGGGTTGGTTCTGGCGGGGCGAGGTCTTTGGAGCGCCCGAGGAAGGTCATGGAGAGGTAAGCGCCGATCCAGGAGCCGATGGCGGCGAAGCAGACGTAGATCCAGTTGCGGGTGTAGCTGATGACGGCGAAGGCAGAGAGCAGGTACCAGATGCTGCTCCAGGTGGCGGCGGGGACGCGGCGGCGGGAGGAGACGGCGGCGTTGAAGAGCACGTAAACGGCGTCGGTTGCGGCGGTGGAGAGTAGAACTCCGCCGGCTAATAGAAGATCGAGATGACGCATTCGGTATCTCCTCTGCGAATGGGATGTGAGGGAAGCGATTCGTCAATTTGTAAACGAAATCGTGCGATCTCGGTTGCGATAGCGCAGGTGTGCAAAGGCTTGCATAGCGGGAGATAAGGGGTATGACGGGAGGTTCGTGGCAAGGCAGGTACATCGGCAGACCCGGTGGTCTCAACTGAGTCCGGGATAGAGATAATCGGATGCATGCACCCCAATCTTCCCGGTAACGTCCAGATCCTGCGGGAGTATCTGGTGTATCTGCGTGTTGAAAAAGGCATGCGGCCGGCGACCTGTGCGGCGTACCGGCGCGACCTGGAGCAGATGGCCGAGCATATGGAAGGGCGCGAAGGGCTGCTGGTAACGGCACAGCAGGAGGACGTTACTTCGTTCATGGAAGGGCTGCGCAGCAACGGCGTAGATTCGCGCTCGATTGCGCGCAAGCTGAGCGCGCTGCGCGGGTTCTATCGCTGGCTGCTGATGGACAGGAAGATCGCGCATGATCCCACGGTGAATGTGGAGACGCCGGCGAGCTGGAAGATTCTGCCGAAGAGCCTGGCTGAGAGCGAAGTGGTGGCGATGCTGGAGAGCTCCGGTGTAGCAGCGCGTGTGGCAGATGCCGACGCACTTGCGCTGCGCGATCACGCCATCCTGGAGCTGCTGTATGGCGGGGGGCTTCGCGTGGGCGAGATCTGCTCGCTGCATGTGGAGGACCTGCAGATGGACGCGGGGCGGGCGCTGGTTCGCGGCAAGGGAGACAAGGAAAGGATCGTACCTTTGGGGCGGCAGGCGCTCGAGGCTGTGGAGCGATACCTGAAGCTGGGCAGGCCGGCGCTCGAAGGCAAAGGGCTGGAGCGTACGTTGTTCCTGAGCGTTCGCGGCAAACCGCTTACGCGCCAGTGGGTTTGGGAGATGGTGCGCGGGGCTGCGCCGTTGGGAGAGAAGGTGAGTCCACATAAGCTGCGGCATAGCTGCGCGACCCACATGGTGAACCATGGCGCGGACCTGCGTACGGTGCAGACGCTGTTGGGTCATGCCGACATCTCGACCACGGAGGTGTACACGCATGTGGCGCTGGGGCGGCTGAAGCAGGTCCATCGCATGCACCATCCGCGGGGCAGGCGGAGCACGATGCCAGAGGCTGAGGTGTAGGCAGGTGGAGAACGAAGGCGCACGAACGGAGTTCTCTGATCGGACAGAGCGTTTTCTTGCGATGCTGGCGACGCAGCGCGGGTCGTCGGAGCATACGCTGCGTGCCTACACGCGCGAGATTCGCAGCTTTGCGGCGTATCTCACGGAGGTGCTCGGTTCGGATGCAAAGATTCAGGCGGTCGAGCACACGCACATCCGGTCGTATCTTGCCTTGCTTTATGAGCGCGGACTGACGAAGGCGAGTGCGGCGCGGGCGTTGGCGGCGATACGAAGCTGGTTCCGGTGGCTGGCGAAGGAGAGGCTGGTGGAGCAGAATCCTGCGCTGCTGGTAAGCACTCCGCGGCTGCCAAAACATCTTCCGAGGGTCCCGACGGTTGAAGAGGTGAACCGAGTTCTGAACTCTCTGGAGAACTCGCAGAGGGTGTCCGCCGCAAAGAACCTGGAGGCTGTTGCAGAGGCTGTCGAGGAGAGTATTCGCTGGCCGGAGAGGGAGCGGGCGATCTTCGAGCTTCTGTATGGCTGCGGGATTCGCAACTCCGAGCTGGTGGGGCTGAATCTTGACAGCGTCCGTTGGGCCGACGAGGCCATCCTTGTGCGCGGCAAGGGGCGAAAGGAGCGGATGGTCCCGCTGGGGGACGAGGCAGCGGTGGCGCTGCGCAACTATCTGCCGACGCGGGCGGATCGGTTGTCGGCAGCAGGGAAGGGCGTTCTGGTGAACCAGGGGCCGTTGCTCATCAACCTGAGGGCGCGGGGCGACTGCAGGCTTACGACGCGCAGCGTTGGGCGCATCGTCAAGGCAATTGCGCTCAGCCGGGGACTACCGGCGGATGTGCATCCGCATACGCTACGACATGCCTTTGGGGCCCATATGCTGGAAGAGGGCGCGGACCTGCGTGCGATCCAGGAGATGCTGGGACACGAGAGGCTATCGACTACGCAGCGTTATACCCAGCTGACCGCGGGTCAAGTTCAGAGAGTGTATGACGAGACTCATCCTCGGGCCCGGTAGCGTCCTTCTCGACGATATGCAACGGTTGCCGGGGTGATTTCAAGCCATGTAGCTCGGCTATATCGTTTGATGGGGTCTCGCTTAGGCTGGGAAGAAAGATGGAAAAGACGGTGCCGTGATGGTCAGGCGACTGGCTGCTGCGAACCGAGATCCTGCCCTTGTGACGGGCGATGATCTGGCTGCTGACCCAGAGGCCAAGTCCTGTTCCCGAGGCTCCCTTCGTGGTGAAGAAAGGCTCAAAGATCTGGCGGAGGGTTGCCTTGCTCATTCCGCTGCCGGTATCGGCGATGATGATGCGGGCCCCGCGCATCTCGGTCGCAGAATCGAAAGCTGGCCGGACGCGAAGACGCAGACGTCCTCCCTCTGCCATGGCATCGAGGGCATTTCCGATGAGGTTGACCAGGACCTGGCGTATCTCACCCTGCTGGATAAACTGCGGCGCGATTGAGCTGTATTCCTTTCGCACGACCACGTTGGATGTGGAAAGCCGCCCGAGGTGGAGAGAGAGCGCGCTATCGATGATCTCCGGAAGAGGCACATCGCTTGAGGCGCTTGTATTGCGAAAGAAGCCCAGCGTCTGCGAGGCGATGTGGGAGACGCGGGCCAGCTCATGTTGAGCGAGTGTCAGGTAACTGCGGGCTTCGTCGGAGATCGATTCATGTTCTGCGAGGTAGAGCAGGTTGGTTACGGATTCCAGAGGATTGTTGATCTCATGTGCGATGCTGGCGGCCATTCGGCCTGCGAGCGCGAGCTTGTCGGTGTTGCGGAGGGCTTCCTCGGCGAGCCGTGTGGCTGTGATATCTCGCGAAACTTTGGAGGCGCCGATAATCTGTCCCGTCTGGTCACAGATTGGAGAGACGGTAATGGACATAAAGATGTCGGTTCCATCCTTATGGCGGCGCCAGGTCTCGTAATGATCCACCTTCTTGTTCTGCCGGATCTCATCGAGCACACGTTCCGTGTCTTCCCGGCAGCGAGCCGAGGCCAGCAGAGAGGTGGAACGGCCGAGTATCTCCTCTGCCGAATAGCCGAAGATACGTTCGGCGCCCTTATTCCAGCTGGTAATCCTGCCGTCCAGATCGCAGCTGAGAATGGCGTCGTCGGAAGATTCGACGATGGCTGCGAGGAGAGCGAGGTCCCTCTGGGTGTTGCCTTCTGCCATCATCCGCGAAGTCCCATCTGCGGCCTGAGCAGACGCCGGACTGTGATCTTTCTGGGCAGAGATTTCGAATTTATCCGGGCTATCATCAGCCCTGCCAGGCTGGGTTGTAAATGACCAAACCATACAGCTCCTCATGTCTCCGACAGGCCATTGCCGCAGGGAGACGTATTTCGTTTATAGGATGCAAAAAACTGCCTGAAAAGCTGCCAAAGAATGGAAGGCCGTTACTTACCGGGTAAGACGTTGAAAAGCCAGTCCAGGGGGCGTCAGCCTGTCAGTAGCGGGGAATCGACGGGTCGATGGTCCTGGACCAGCGGTCGATTCCGCCTGCCAGCGATTGAACGTGCTCGAAGCCCTGCTCGCGAAGCCACATGGTCACGGACAGGGACCGTGCGCCGTGATGGCACAGAACGACGATCGGCTGGTCCGGGTCGAGTTCCTGGTGGGCCCTTGAAGGCACGTCGCCCATAGGCATCAACAGCGAGTCGGGCAGGCTGGCGAAGTTAAACTCCCATGGCTCGCGAACGTCCAACAGCAGGGGCTTTGGATGTTTCTGGAGCTGTTCGGACAAGGCCTCAACGCTGATCTCGGGTGCAAGCATAGAAACAGGATAACGCCCTCAGCAGGAAAGACTGGGCCGGAACGCCGCGGGTGGAGAGTCCGGACCCGCTAAGCGCAAGGGAAGAAATAAGTTAGTTGCGGTCTGCGGCAATCGTTGGCTTCTCGACGGTAGACCAGCGGAGGAAACGGTACACTTAAGCGTTCAGAGGCATCCAAGCGGAGTATCCGTCTCAATATCTCTGGTTAGGAAAGCAGGAAGATTTTGGAACGAGTTCTGATCGTTGAAGATGAGATCCATGCCCGCACTGGTTTGACCGAGCTGATCGGGAGCTGGGGGTACAGGACAGAGGGAGCAGCTGACGGGGTAGAGGGCCTGGAGAAGACGATCTCCTGGGCCCCGGCGATCGTCGTAACGGACCTCAAGATGCCTCGCATGGATGGAATGGAGCTGCTGAACCGCATCGGGGACCTGCCGAATCACGTCGCAGTCGTGATGATGACGGCACAGGGCTCGATCGAATCGGCCGTGGAGGCAATGCGGCGCGGGGCCTTCGACTATGTCCCGAAGCCTGTGGACCCTCTCCGTCTGCGAACGATTCTGCAGAATGCGAGCCGTCAGCACGCAGAGAGCGAGACGGCCCGCGTTGGCAGCTCGCGGCTACGGCCTGATACGGACTCGCTTGGTCCGCTGGTCGGAACCTCCGAGCGGATGAGGCAGGTCTTCTCGCTGATTGAGCGGATCGCGCCCTCCAATGTCAGCGTCCTGGTTACAGGTGAGAGCGGCACGGGCAAGGAGCTGGTGGCGCGGGCGCTGCACGAGCTGAGCTCGCGTCATAACAAGCCGTTTGTGGCAGTGAACTGCGCTGCCATTCCGGAGACGCTGATTGAGAGCGAGATCTTCGGGCATGAAAAGGGAGCGTTTACCGGAGCGCTCGAACGGCGGGCGGGTTGCTTTGAGCTGGCCGAGGAGGGCACGCTGCTGCTGGATGAGATCGGCGAGATGCCCGCTGCGACCCAGGCAAAGCTGCTGCGCGTGCTCGAAGACCGGAAGCTTCGCCGTCTGGGCAGCAAGGCAGAGACGCCGGTCGATGTTCGCGTGGTCGCTGCTACCAACAAGGACCCGGAGCTGGCCGTGGCCGCCGGCGAACTGCGTGGAGACCTGTATTACAGGCTGAACGTCTTCAATATCCAGATGCCGCCCCTGCGTGAGCACCTGGAGGATATTGCTCCGATTGCCCATAAGATGATCGGGGACATGAACGAGCGGCATAACTGCAGCGTGACCGGCATGAAAGACAGCCTGCTCAAGAAGCTGATGTCGTATTCCTGGCCCGGAAACGTGCGTGAGCTGCGAAACACGATTGAACGTGCCACCATCATGGCCGGGACGGGAATGCTGGGGCTGGAACATCTTCCGCCCCAGTTTGGCGAGCCTGGTTTTGCGCCGGCGATTGGCAAGCCGGGGCGTTCTGTCGAGCAGGAAGGCTCACGTCCCAGCGAGGTGGAGCGCTACCTCGAGGACCAGAACACGGTCCGTGTGGAGGTGGGCACCACGGTGGATGAAGCTGAAAGGCAGCTGATTCTGAAGACACTGATGTCGACGCACAACAACAAGACCAAGGCCGCAGAGATTCTGGGGATCAGTTCGAAGACCCTGCAGAACAAGCTGAAGGAATACTCGAGCAACTCTGCCCTGGTGGACTAAGCAATGCGGCTGAAGACGAAGCTGGTCGTATCGGCTACAGGGCTGACGTTCGCTATTGTTGTTGTCCTTTCGATTCTTTTTGTCGGCGAGCTTCTCCGGCAGAGAATCGAGCAGACGTCTGCCGCGAACAGCGTTCTGGCCAGCCAGGTGACGCTGATGACGCGTCAGGCGGTTGAGGCTGGTCTGCGCGCCAATCCCCCCTCCGATGGGAGCGAAGAGGCCCTGCGAGGGGCGGTGGCGGATGCGCTGCGAAATTATCAGCCCCTGGCTGACGTGATGAATGCAATCGTGCGGTATTCCCCGACGGTGCAGGATGTCAGCGTGGCCGACGATCGCGGCGTCATTATCGTCAGCACGGACCCGGACGAGGTGAACGAGACGACGCCTCTGCGGCACAGCATTGAGAGCATCCAGAACGGAAGCATTGCCTACCAGAGCAGGCAGGTCTTCGGACGGCCGCAGGTCTTTGACTCGGTTCAGCTTCTGGAACGAAACGGAAGGCCGTTTCTGACGGTCCATGTAGGGGTTCGCTCGACATTTCTGCGCAACTCCTACGAGCCGTGGCTGCGCGCTGCGGCCCTGTTTGCCCTGCTGGCAGCCGTGGCGGCCATGCTGGCAGCCGCTGTGCTGGCCACGGCCGCTCTTCAACCGATCGAGCAGATCAGCCGTCAGTTGCAGAAGCTGACGCTGCAGGCCGGAGAGACCCCGCCGGCCACCAGGCCCGCGGCCGATGCCGTGGTGAGGGTGTCGGAGACGATCGACCGCCTTGGCCAGCAGATGCGTTCGACCGAGGCCGGCTATACGGCTCTGCAGGCAAACCTCAATCAGATGCTCGACACGCTGCGCGATGGCGTTCTTCTGTTTACGTCAGACCGGCGTGCCGTCATGGTCTCTGACGCGGTGGCGTACTTTGTAAACCGGCCCCAGGGCGACCTGGTAGGGAGGCAACTGGAAGAGATCTTCGAGCCCGAGACCGCGCTTGGAGCAGCGGTCCTGGCGGCCTTCGCGGATGGGGAAACGGGCGGCGCAGAGAGCGTCACCCTGGAAGACGGGCGTCGCGTGCAGGTTTCGGTCGATCGCTTTGACGACGGTCTTGGCGAGAGCATGGGCACGCTGATCACACTGCGCGACCTGGAATCGATGATGCAGCTGGGCCAGGAGCTTGAGATCTCCCGCCGCCTGGCCGCCATCGGGCGATTGACGGCGGGTGTGGGCCATGAGGTCAAAAATCCGATCAACGCCATGGTGGTTCATCTGGAGCTGCTGCGCAGCAAACTTGCAAACGCCGCAGCGGCGGGCTTCGGCGATGCGCAGCGCCACGTCGATATCCTGGCCGGAGAGATGCAGCGTCTGGACCGCGTCGTGCAAACGCTGGCGGACTTCTCCCGCCCCATGGAGTTGAAGCTTCGCGAGCATGACCTTCGCCAGGTGGTGAATGCTGTGGTCGAACTGACCGCTGCCGAGATGCACGAGAACGGGGTGCAGGTGAACGTCAATGCTCCCGGGGAACCGCTTCCGGTACGGGTGGATGCAGAGCTGGTCCGCCAGGCGCTCTTAAACCTGATGCTGAACGGGATGCAGGCAATGGCTGAGGGCGGAACGCTAACGATCAACCTGCGCCGCGAGCATCAGTTGGCCGTAGTAGAAGTTACGGACGAAGGAGAGGGTATCGCACCGGATGTTCTTCCGCGTATCTTTGAACTGTACTTCACCACGAAGGCAAAGGGCAGCGGAATCGGACTGGCGATGACGTACCGGATTCTGCAGATGCACGGTGGGGCTCTTGATGTGCGGTCCAATGCAAATCCGCTGGCCTCGGATCGAGGAACGACCTTTACAGTGAGGCTGCCGTTAACCTCATCGGGAGAGACAAGAAAGGGAATGGCGGCTGGTTCCAGTCGCAGGGTTCTAGGAGAGCACGTGTAATGCGAAGCAGAAGGTATAGACGACCGGTAAAGACAGCCCTGCAGAGCGCCGGGTTGGGCTGTGCCCTGGCCATCGGTCTAACCGGATGCCGACATAAGCCCGTTCTGCCTCCTCGTCCAGCCGTGATCCAGCCGGTGGCCGTTCTTCGCTCGCCGGAACCGGATCCTCCTCCCATGATTCCACCGGTCCAGGTGGATCTTCCACCGGTTCCGATGGCCAGCGGAGCAACGCCGCGCAGGGAACGCCGCCGCCGCGTCCCCGCCCAGTCTGCGGCAACATCGTCCGCATCGCCTGCTGCTCCGGATACAGCGACTCCTGCTCCGCCAGAGGCAGATCCCATCGGCTCCCTCTCGCTTGGCGGAGAGGCCAGCCCGCGTGCCCAGCAGGAGGCAACGGAGATGATCGCCTCAATCGAACAGAGATTGAGCGCTCTGCCGAATGGGAAGGCGCGGCAGGAGCGCGCACAGGTCAGCCGCATCCGGAACTTCCGTCGCCAGGCACAGGAGGCGCTGAACACCGGCGATGTTGAGGGCGCGAAGACCCTTGCGACCAAGGCCCGGCTGCTGCTGGACGATCTGGAAAAGTAAACGGCAGGATGCCGAAAGGAGAAGGGGCGGACATGGTGTCCGCCCCCTTCTCTGTAGCTGCCTGAGTGGTCCTGTTAGGCCTCTGCCCCGTGGCACTTTTTGAACTTCTTGCCGGAGCCGCACGGGCAGGGATCGTTGCGTCCGACCTTCTCACCCGTCACGCGTGGAGTGTTCCCGTTGCTGGCCGCGGAGGCTGCGCCCACGGCGCGCGCCTGGTCGAGTTCCTTCTGCTTGCGCCGCTGGAACTCCCGCTCGAGGGCATCGATGGTCGTCGAGGGGGCCCGTGTAGGAATCGGGACACCTGCCGGTTCAGGCGCATGTGCAGGTTGGGCCTGCTGGGCATGTTGGGCTGGCGTCGACGCGGGAACGGTCACCGGCTCTGAATCGGGCGGATTGAATCCTCCGAATCCAGGGGGCAACTGCTCCAGGCTTTCGATGGGATTGCCGTCGGGGCCGATAATCTGCATCCGGAAGAGATGACGCACCGTGTCTTCCTGGAAGCGAAGCATCATGGCCTCGAACATCTCGAAGGATTCCTTCTTGTAGGCGACGAGAGGATCCTGCTGGGCGTAGCCGCGGAGGCCGATGCCTTCCTTCAGGTGGTCCATCTGCAGCAGATGGTCCTTCCAGAGTCCGTCGAGGACGCTCAGCATCACGACACGCTCGTGGTAGCGCATCGCCTGCTGTCCCAGGATCTTCTCCTTCACGTCGTAGCGCGCGCCGAGCTTCTCAAAGAGAGTCTCGCCCAGCTCATGCCGGTCCACGTTGCTGATGTCCAGCTCGTTTTCAAGATGCACGCCGAACTGATCGTACAGAGCAGCAAAGAGTTCCTCGGTCTTCCACTCTTCGGGGTGTGCCTTCTCCGGAGCGTACGTGTCCAGCAGATTGGAAAGTACGGTCGAGAGATAGTCATCGGTGATGAGCTGCTTCTGGTCGACGCCTTCCATCAGCTGCTTGCGCAGGCCGTACACCGCTTCGCGCTGCTTGTTCATCACATCGTCATACTCGAGGACGTGTTTGCGCGATTCGAAGTTCTGGGTTTCCACTGCCTTCTGGGCAGCCTCGATGCGGCGGGAGATCATGCCGCTCTCGATGGGGACGCCCTCTTCCATGCCCAGCCGCTGCAGCAGGGTAGAGACCCACTCCCGCGCGAAGATGCGCATGAGGTCGTCTTCGAGCGAGAGGTAGAAGCGCGATGCGCCCGGATCGCCTTGGCGTCCGGCACGTCCACGAAGCTGGTTGTCGACGCGGCGGCTCTCGTGCCGCTCGGTGCCGATGATGAAAAGACCGCCCGCCTCGACGACGGCGTCACGCTCCTTCTGGGCTGCAGAAGAGTGTGCGGCTACGGCAGCGTCCCAGGCCTCCTGGGTCGTCTCGAACTCCTGGCCCTGGTAGTAGAACCGGAACATGCCCGGGCCGGCGACCGGGGAGATGGCTCCCTCGGCGACAGAGACGGAGCGCGCCTGCTGCTTGCGGACCAGGTCCTGACGGGCCATAAAGTCGGCGTTGCCGCCAAGCAGAATGTCGGTACCGCGGCCGGCCATGTTGGTCGCGATGGTCACCATGCCAAGCCGTCCGGCCTGCGCGACAATCTCGGCTTCCTTCTCGTGAAACTTGGCGTTCAGCACGACGTGACGGACGCCCTTGCGCTTGAGGATCTCGGAGAGCAGCTCGGACTTCTCGATACTGGTCGTTCCTACCAGGACCGGCTGGCGCTTCTCGTGCAGCTTTGCAATCTCGTCGGCGACCGCGAAGTACTTTTCCTTGCCGGTGCGGTACACGACGTCCGGATACTCGATGCGGCGCATCGGACGATTGGTCGGAATGACGACGATGTCCAGCTTGTAGATGCTGTCGAACTCCGAGGCCTCGGTTTCGGCCGTGCCGGTCATACCCGACAGCTTCTTGTACATGCGGAAGTAGTTCTGGAAGGTGATGGTCGCCAGCGTCTGGTCTTCCTTGCGGATGGTGACGCCTTCCTTGGCCTCGACTGCCTGGTGCAGGCCATCGGACCAGCGACGACCGGGCATCAGGCGGCCCGTAAACTCGTCGACGATGATGACCTCGCCTTCCTTCACGACATACTCGACGTCGCGTTTGTAGAGGGCGTGCGCCTTTACGGCGACTTCGACGTGGTGCTTGAGGTCCCAGTTTTCAGGGTCGGCGATGTTGCCGATGCCGAGCAGCTTTTCGATCTTCTCCCATCCCTCGTCGGTGATGGTGATAGCGCGGGCTTTCTCGTCGACGACAAAGTCGCCGGTCCACGTCTTGGTCTCGAGCGTCTCGATCAACTCACCCTGCTCGAGGCTCGGGATGATCGTGTTGACCCGGGCGTATTTGTCCGTGGTCTGGTCGGTCGGGCCGGAGATGATCAGCGGCGTACGCGCCTCGTCGATCAGGATGGAGTCCACCTCGTCGACGATGCAGTAGTAGTGGCCACGCTGCACCTGGTCGGCGACCTCAAACTTCATGTTGTCGCGCAGGTAGTCGAAGCCGAACTCGTTGTTGGTCCCGTAGGTGATGTCGGAGGCATAGGCCTCGCGCCGCTGCACGTCGTCCAGGTCATGCACGATGACGCCGACCGACAGGCCCAGGAAGCCATAGATCTTGCCCATCCACTCGGCGTCGCGCTTGGCCAGGTAGTCGTTGACGGTGACCACGTGGACGCCGCGACCGGCGAGCGCATTCAGGTAGCAGGGAAGGGTAGCAACCAGCGTCTTTCCTTCACCGGTCCTCATCTCGGCGATCTTGCCGGAGTGGAGAACCATGCCGCCGATCAGCTGTACGTCGAAGTGGCGCATCTGCACGACGCGGCGGCCAGCTTCGCGAACTACGGCAAACGCCTCCGGCAGCAGGGCATCGAGCGCCGCCTTTTCTGCCGCGTAACGCTGGTCGGCGTTTTCAGGGGTATCTTCTATTCCCGCAACGGCATCGGCGATCCGCTTGCGGAACTCCACGGTCTTGTTGCGCAGTTCGTCATCGCTCAGGGCCTGCATGGCAGGCTCAAGAGCGTTGATCTGGGCAACGGTCGGCATCATCCGCTTGACTGCCCGATCGTTACTGGTTCCAAAGACTTTTGATATGACTGAGTTGAACAAACCTGTGTCCTTCGTTGGGAGCGAGATACGACCCAGCTATCAGTGTAAATGGTTCGCCTCGGAAACGGGGATGATGGCCGGTCCGACCGCTCCCCGGCCAACCGCAGCAGAATGAGAAGATTGCTCTCTCCACGCACGGGACGCTGAACGCGCGACGGGAAAATAAGCCTCTTTCGTGATCATGAGGAAAACAGCGGACGAACACGGTACCCTGTCACCGGCGAAGTCGAAGGTGATTTCTGAATGTTCACATATGTGCAGAGTTCTTTGCTGATTCTTGGGGCGCTTGCCACCGCATTGCTTGTTGTCAGCCTGCTGAATCGCTGGTGGCCCATTCAGAACCGCAAGGTGATTAATGATGTCACCGGCTGGCAGCTGGGTGTGCTCGGAACCACCTACGGGGTCATCCTCGGCTTCATGCTCTACACCGTGGCCGAAGGCTTTCGCGCGGCCCAGGTCGATGCTGATCTCGAAGCGGCCTCGATGCTCAACGTCTACCGGATCGCCGGCGGTCTGCCATCGCCCCAGAAGGAGCATATCCGCGATCTGGCGCGCCGCTATGAGTCGGTGGTGGTCAACCAGGAATGGCCCGCCATGCAGAGCCAGCGACAGGACCGCTCAGCCGATCCCCTCATCGACGAGATGTGGGCCGTTCTTGAGACGTCAACGGCAGATTCCGTAATCGCCAGCAACAGTCTGGATCACATTCAGTACGCCATCAGCAATCTCTCCGAGCGCAGAAATATGCGCGACCAGCAGCGCAGCAATCAGATGCCCGGCCTGCTCTGGGGTCTGCTCGTCCTCGGAGCAGGCGCAACCATTCTCTCTTCCTGTCTTCTGGGCAACGATAAAAAGTGGCTGCACTATTGTCAGGTGGCGGCGCTGACCTTTGTGGTGGTTACAACGCTGGCCGCCATCGCCGACCTTGCCCGACCCTATGAGGGCTCGGTGGCTGTCAAGCCGACAGCGTTCATCCGGGCGCTGGAGGGGATGCGGGCCCACAGGTCTCCATAGCTCACGGTGCGGAAGGCCTGAGATAGGCCGCCAGCGGAGAGTGCGAGCCTCTGAGTGCGATTGCGACCGACTCGGCGTTCTTCTCGGCTCCTTCGGCGCTGGTGTGAGTATGGTCGACCGGGAACAGCGCCGCGGTCTTCTCCGGCCCAAGCGCCTCCAGGCGATCGGCCTCCACTGTCGCCATATCGACGACAGGAACCTTCTCCTGTGCGGCTACCTGATATTCATAGTCGCGATACCCCATGTCGCGCTCAATGTGCGGCTTGCCGTCCGGCCCCTCCTTCCAGATGTTGCGAACCGTGACGGTCAGCAGAATCGGGTGCGCTCCCCTGGCGCGCGCCTCCTCGATGTATTTGCGCAGATACCACCCGTAGGTGTGGACCGTCTCCGTAATCTTGCCTGCCAGCGGGCCGGTCTCGAAGGGTGTCTTGATGGGCAGGTCCATCGTCTCGTCTCCGATACCTTTGACGCTGCCTCTCGACTTCGGGTCCTTGCTCGGGTCTCCTCCACCATCGTTGTGGCCCATCTGGATGAGAACATAGTCGCCCGCCTTCATCTCGGAGAGAACCTTGTCCCACAAACCCTCGTTGTAATAGCTGCGACTGCTCCGGCCCGCACGGGCGCGATTGGCGACGTTGATCCGGCTGGTATCGAAGAGGTGGGCAAAGTGATCGCCCCAGCCCAGGTCTGCCTGGTTCCGCGCGGTCGAATCACCCACAATGAAGACCGTCGGCAGTGCCGGATTCAGCGGAGCATCCGCTACCGCCGAAGTCTGCTTCGGAGTATTGGGAATCTCCTGCGTCTGCGAGTAGGTGGCCGGGCAAGCCAGAAAAAGAGAGCAGGCAACTCCCGCAGGGATCGCGCGTCTGCATCCAGTCAGAAACATAGCCGAGAGCTTAGCATCCGGAGGCCGGTAATGTCATTAGGAGAATAATGTTTCCACCGGAATAAGCTGGAGCCGTGGAGCCGGCGATCAGTGGCCTCCCATCGCCTCGGGGTCCAGCTTCACTCCCTTCTCCGGCAGCCGCATGATGAAGGGTAACGGCGTCAGGCAGAGGATGACGACCGAGAGGATGAAGAAGGCGTTCTTGTAGCTCAGCATGGAGGCCTGCAGCAGCATCTCCCGGTAGGCACGGCCAATTGCGAGCTGCGAGGCCTGCGCCGCCGACATTCCATGGGCGATCAGCGCCGAGGTGATGCGGTCCATATACAGACGATAGGAGACGCTGCCGGGGATGACGTTGGCAGCCAGCGCCGACTGGTGGACCTGCGCGGTGCGCGAGATAAAGGTCGTCAGCAGCGCCGTTCCCATGCTTCCGCCCAGGTTGCGGGCGAAGTTCGAGAGGCTGGAGATCTGGTTGGTCTTATCGAGCGGAACGCCAACGTAGTTCAGCGTGCTGATCGGAATGAAGACAAATGGCAGACCGACGACCTGGAGCATGCGCCACAGCGTCACCGTGCCGAAGGCAGTAGTCAGGTCGAGGCGAGTCAGGTTGTAGATCCCCGCAGCCGTGACCATGTAACCCATTGCCACCATCAGGCGAGGGTCGAACTTGCCGAGGGTGCGCCCGGCCACAGCCATCATGATCATCATGACGAAGCCTCCCGGCGACAGCACCATGCCGGCACGTTCCGCGGTATAGCCCAGCAGCACCTGAAGGTACTGTGGGATCAGCACCGTACTTCCGAACAGCACCATCCCGAGAATCAGTTGCAAAAAGACGGCTGTGCCGAAGTTGCGGTTCTTCAGGAGCTTCAGATCGACGATGGGATGGGAGTGGTTCCACTCCCAGATGACGAAGGTGATGAGCGTGACGACGGCCAGCACGGCGCAGATCACGATCATCTGCGAGCCGAACCAGTCCTTCTCCTGCCCTTTATCGAGAGTGAACTCGAGGAATCCAACCCCGATGGCGACCAGTCCAAGGCCAAAGAAGTCGACCCGCTCCTCGCGCGCCTTCTTTCTGCGGACCTTCAGGTGGGGTGGATCTTCGACCATCTGATTGCTCAGATAGAGCGACAGAAGGCCGACCGGGAGATTGATAAAGAAGATCCAATGCCAGTTGAAGTTGTCGGTGATCCATCCGCCGAGGGTGGGGCCAATCGCCGGTGCGACGACCACGGCCATCCCGTAGACGGCGAAGGCCTGTCCGCGTTTTTCGATGGGGAAGGTATCGGCGAGAATGGCCTGCTCGCTGGGAGCGAGACCTCCGCCTCCGGCTCCCTGCAGGATGCGGGCGAAGATCAGCATCGGAAGCGTCTGGGCCAGACCGCACATCAGCGAGCAGGCGGTAAACAACGCGACGCAGGTCATGTAGAAGCGCTTGCGGCCCAAACGATCCGACAGCCATCCGGAGATGGGCAGCACGATCGCGCTCGACACCAGGTAACTGGTCAGAACCCAGGTCGCCTCCTCCTGGCTTGCCCCAAGCGTTCCCGCCATGTGGGGCAGCGCGACGTTGGCGATCGAGGTGTCGAGTACCTCCATAAAGGTCGCCAGCGTGACCGTCAGGGCCACCAGCCAGGGATTGTGATGAGGCTTCCAGATGGCCTGGCTCGTTACCGGATTGGAGACCGTGGTTGACATATCAGCCAACTGAGATAATATCAGCTCACTGATATTTACGTGTCAAAGCGAATCGCCATCTCGAAGCTGCCCCTCGAGGCTGAGACCGACCGCTACCTGCAGGGCAGGCAGATGCTGCGGAGCATGAAGCGGATCATGAACCAGTTCAGGGTGCATCTGGACGAGCAGCTTCGCCCGCAGGGGCTGACCACGGCCCAGTTGCAGGTGCTGTTTGCCGTTCGCAACTCGCCGGCAAGCTCAGGGGCGCAGATTGCGCGATCCTGCTACATCACGCCGCAGACCGCGCAGGCGCTGCTCAAGAACCTTGAGCGGTCCGGCTTGATCGTTCGCGGCAAAGATCCTGTCAACGACAGGATTGTTACTGCCAGCATCACCCCGAAGGGCGATCGACTGGCCGATGCTGTCGAGAAGAACTCGCGCGGTTTGCAGAAGAAGCTGTGGGAAGGGTTCTCAGACCGCGAGATGAGTCGCCTCAGCGGGCTTCTGGATCGATGTCTGCAAAACCTCTCCGGCTTTGAGGACTCTGCCCCGGTTCACTCAGCGCGAGCCGAAAACCGCAGTCGAACGTAGTCGGCCACCCAGTTTCCATCGCCGTCCCGCAATACAGGCTCGAGCAGCCGGACCGTATCCGCCAACGCCTTGCCGCGGTCCTCGGGCGCGAGTTGATCGAGCACACCATTCCGGAAGGTATTGAGCCATGCCTCCATCCCGTTGGGCAGCGGGGTGGGGCGGGGAATAAGCTGGATCGAAGTGACGGTGAAGCCCGCCTCTTCCAGCAGGCGGCGGTAGACACCGGGCGATGGATAGTACGAGGCCGCCGCCTCTTCCGTATCGATTCCGTAGCGAGTAAAGACCGCAGCCAGTGCCAGCCGGATGGCGGCTATGTTTCCCTGGCCGCCCATCTCCGCGACAAAACGGCTGCCATGCTTGAGCGCCCGATGGATCGAGGCCAGCAGAGCAGGATGCCGGTCGGCGGAGAGCCAGTGCAGGGCGGCGTTCGAGAAGACTGCATCGAACTCGGAGCGATACGGAAGTGCATCGGCGCTGTGCTGCTCGACGTCCAGGCCGCGCTGGCGGGCGGCCTCGAGCATGGCCGGTGAGCTGTCGATGCCTTTGACCTGAGCGCCTCGGGCGGCAATCTGCTCGGTCAGCGCGCCATCGCCGCAGCCCACGTCGAGAATGCGTTCTCCTGCCTGGGGCGCCAGCAGCTCTACAACCGGTGAGGCCAGGGTTGCGACAAAACGCCCATTCGCAGCGTAGGCCGCTGCATTCCAGTTCTGCCCAGGGGTGGTCATGCCATCCATTGTTGCAACTGGACCGATTTCGATGCCATCAGTATCAGAAATCCGAAAGCATCCATAAGCAGTTCATCAGGTTGCAGATGCTCCGCTCATGGCAGAGATCGGCACGGGAAAGCAACCGGATGCGTGGCCCAGCAGGTACAGTCGGTTATCCTCGGCGACGGGATGGACCGCAGTCCCTGGCTCGGAGAGGCCAGTGGGTCAGGGCCCATTCCGTTGCGAGTACGCGTCGGCGCAGGGCTAGGTTCCGTAGCCACGGTGCTTCATCTGCAGCAACTCGCTGTTGCTCGGCCACGAGATGGTCAATAGGAATGCTGAATGGGTGACGGCCTCCACCTCATGCCGGATCGCGGCGCTGAGAGTCAGCAAATTGCCCTCGGACATATCCTGAGATTTGCCATTGACCCGGACCTGGATCTGGCCGTTCAGAACCTGCAGGGAGAGAGTACCGTCGGCGTGATGCTCTTTCATGATGGCCTTCGGCTCCATCGCGATCAGGACGGTGCGGAAGTCGTCTTTCTTGAAGAGGGTCTTTGCGTAGTGGCCCGCGCTCCAGGGCTTCCGGTTTTGCGCGTCCGCGATCTCCTGTTTCAGATCGAAACGCGCAAGCTCGTCGATCATGTTTCCGTCATCACTTGAAGTTGTCATATCTCTCCTTTTTTTGTGAGATCAACATCCTAAGCCTTCAGGCAGTTGGATGCATCTGCCGGGTCGTCGGCTGACTTTGACCCGCGCTCCATTGCATACTTAGGATTCGGCCCGACTCGCTCCCCGGAACCCGGCCCGATACGCAAAGGAGAATAGAGTGTCCATGGAGCAGCAGCAGATAGAGACAGCGGTGGAGTTTGCACGAGGGAACCAGCAACGATTCGTGGAAGAGCTGAAGGCGCTCATCCGCATTCCTTCCGTCTCGACGCTTCCGGAGCACACCGATGACGTGCGCCGCGCCGCGGAGTTCATCGGGTCCGAGCTTCGCCGCATCGGGATGGAGAACGTTCGCCTGATCGAGACAGCGACCGGAGGTCATCCGCTGGTCTATGGAGACTGGCTGCATGCGGAAGGCAATGCCCCCACCGTGCTCTGCTACGGTCATTACGACGTTCAGCCGGCGGAGCCTCTGGAGGAATGGACCACACCGCCGTTTGAGCCCGCCGAGCGCAATGGCAATCTTTACGCCCGCGGGGCCGTGGACGACAAGGGACAGATGTGGATGCACGTCAAGGCGCTGGAAGCCCTGTTCGCCGCCAACCAGGGCAGGCTGCCGCTCAACGTCCGCATACTGATCGAAGGGGAAGAGGAGGTCGGGGGAGAAGGCATCGCCTGGTTCGTCCAGAACCACCACGATCAGCTTCGTTCTGACCTTGCCCTCATCAGCGACACCGAGATGTTCGCCCCGGACCTGCCGACCCTGTGCGTTGGCCTGCGGGGGATGATCTACACCGAGGTCGAGGTTCGCGGCGCGCGCATCGACCTTCATTCAGGAATGTACGGCGGCGCTGCTCCCAATCCCTTTATTGCTCTGGCCCATATCATCGCGAAGCTCAAGGATGAGGACGGCCGCATCCAGATTCCCGGTTTCTACGACCAGGTTGCCTCGCCCACAGCGGACGAGCTGAAGGCCTGGAAGGCCCTGCCCTTCGATGAGGAGCACTACCGGCAGACCGAGGTCGGTTCGCCCGAGCTTACCGGCGAACCCGGTTACAGCGTTCTGGAACGCACCTGGGCACGGCCCACGCTCGACGTCCACGGCATGCCGGGAGGCTTTATCGGCGCGGGCGCCAAGACCGTCATCCCGGCCAGGGCGACGGCGAAGATCAGCATGCGTCTTGTGCCAGGGCAGGTTCCGGCGGAGATCTTCGAGCAGTACAAAACGTTCGTGGAATCCATCGCTCCACGCGGCGTCGAGGTGGCGGTCCGCCTGATCCACTCCGCTGAACCGATCGTGGTCTCGACCGACAATCGCTTCGTGAAGGCCTCCGTGGAGGCGATGCGTCACGTCTTCGGGACCGATACGGTCTTCGTGCGCGGCGGCGGCTCCATCCCCATCGTGGGAGATTTCATCCGCGAGCTGAACCTGCCCACCCTGATGATGGGCTTCGGCCTGCCGGACGACAATCTGCACGCCCCCAACGAGAAGTTCCACCTGGCGAACTTCCATCGCGGGATCGAATCGCTCATCCGCTTCTTCGCGGCTGCCGGCGCCTGATGGCGGCGCCTTCGCTCGCGGGCTTCGTCCTGGCCGGCGGCCGCAGCACCCGCATGGGTATGGACAAGGCCATGCTCGCGCTCGGGGATGCACCCCTGGTCCAGCGGGCGGTTGCGAGGCTTCGCCGGCTCACCCGACAGGTGTTTATACTCGGCAGCCGGCCCGAGCTCGCGAGCTTCGCTCCGCTGGTTCCTGATCGTCGCGAGAGCTGTGGCCCGCTGGGCGGAATGGAGGCGGCTCTCAGTTCCAAGGCCTCCGACTGGAGCCTGATTCTGCCCGTCGATATGCCGTTTCTTCCCTCGGCCCTGCTGGCCTGCTGGGCTGGCGCCGTGCTCAGCCAGCCATCGGCGAGGGTCGCCTGCTTCGTCGTGGATGACGTGGCCCAGCCCGCTCTCTGCCTCCTTCATCGAGAGATGCAGCCGTTCCTCAGCCTCTCCGCACAGCAGGGCCAATTCAAGCTCTACCCCGTGCTGGCGGACGCAGCGGAACAGCTTGCCCGCCGGTCCGGTACCAGCCGCGAGGCAGTGTTCCTCAGGCGCTCATGGAAGGCGAACGAGGCGCTGACCCTGTTTCGCCAGCTTGAACAGGAAAGTGCAGCAGAGAATCGGAATCTTCTGTCTTCGGCGCAACGCGCAGCATCCAATCTCTGGTTTGAGAATCTCAACACCCCCGGGCAGTTCGCGGAAGCGCAGCATCATCTGGATGCATTGGAAGGTTGATGCGCCCCGCGGGTGCTCCCATGCGAACAGGTGCAACAATAATCTCCGAGGGAACCGCTGATGTCTGGTGAACCAATCGATCCTGAGTGGAACGTCGATCCCGCGTCGAAGCCGAAGCCTGACAAGCGGGACGCCGTACAGAAGGACGACGCAGAGGGTTCCTCGCATGTCTCCGATGATCAGAGGAACGCTGACAGCGGTGAACTGGCTCCGCTGACCGCCGAGGTCTCAGCCGACGTAGCGCCCGCGGTCGAAGAGTTTATGGGCCAGGCTGCCCAGCAGAACCAGGCCGCGGCGGAGGCTGTGCCCGAGCGCCACGATAAACCGGCTCCCTACATTTCGTTTGAGAATGTCTCGAAGTCCTTCAACGGCGTCCGGGTGCTCGAGAACGTCAGCTTCTGCGTGCTGCCGGGAGAAACCCTCTGCATCCTCGGCCGCAGCGGCGTTGGCAAATCCGTCTCCCTCCAGATGCTGATGGGCTTCTACAAGCCCGACAGCGGCATCATCCGGGTCGCGGGCGACGATATCACCGGGTACGACGAGAAGCAGATGCAGGTCATCCGCCGCAAGGTCACGATGGTCTTCCAGAACGGCGCGCTCTTCGATTCGATCACCGTCGGCGAGAATGTCGCCTTTCCCCTACGGGAGCGCGGTGAATTGAGTGAGGAACAGATCTACCAGGTCGTGAAGGGCCTTCTGGAGATGGTGGGGGTCGCCGGCATGGAAGACCTTCTGCCGTCGGACCTTTCTACCGGAATGAAGCGTTCCGTCGCGATCGCTCGGGCGCTGGCGTCACAACCGGAAGCCATTCTTTACGACGAGCCCACAACGATGGTCGATCCCTTGATGGGCCATCTGCTGGGCGACCTGATCGAACGGCTCAAGCAGCAGCTCCATCTCACCAGCATCGTCGTCACCCACGACATGCGCTTTGCCAAGAGGCTCGCAGATCGCGTGGTCTTTCTCCATGCAGGAAAGGCTCACTTCTTCGGAACGATGGAGGAGATGGAGAAGAGCAGCGATCCCATCCTGCGGGAGTTTCTCGAGCTGGATGAGCTGGTGATGCCTCGGGTATAAGGCAGGCGTCGCAGCAGCGCGCAGAAATGCGTATCGACCATCATGCACTTTGCCCCAATCCTTGTGGAATGACACGGAAGAGGCATGGCTGGTCGTCCTTCAATTGTCTACAACAATTGAGGGACCAACTTGCGAAACATGCTTTTCCGTGGGTATCATAAAGATGAACTCCCCAGCGTCTCTCGCCCAGCCGAGAAAATGAAGAGACGTTATAACCGCCAAGCATTGACGGATTTCCAGAGCAACTTTCTCCTTCAGCCTTGAGTCTAAAAAACTGACTGACTTACTTACTTTTGTTGGTAAGGGCGTCGTCCGTCCTCGGACCGTCATCACCAACCTTCCAAGCCTGAAAACTGGGTAAGGCGTGAATTCTTTATGGCGACTCCGGATTATTTACAACAGGTAATCGTATCAGGCCGAAGATCAGCACTTCGCAACAGCCGGGATCAGTCCGCTTCCTCCGGGCTTCTTCGTCGTCCCTCCAGCACCAGCCTCATCTGGGCCTCGCTTGACGTCGCTACTGTTCTCATAGCTGCGCTGGTTGCCCTGCGGGTCCATGTCTCCATTCCCGCACACGCCTCCGCATCGACGGTCCTGTTTCGTATCTTTCACGTTCCTGCGCACACGCTTCTGCTTTACGTGTTCTGGTACGCGCTCTGCCTGGTCTTCTTCTCGCGTTCGTACGGTCTCTACGGGGCCCTGCAGAACCGGAGTGGCCTGCACGAACAGCGCATGACCATTCAGGCCTCCCTGACCGCGGGGCTGATCCTCTGCGGCACTCTCTATATTTCTAACGGCGCCGGAGTCTCCCGCACCGTGGTCGCGCTCACGGTCGTTATCTCGACGGGGCTTCTGTGCGTGCGCCGCGCTATCCAGCGCAGAAGCTTCTACCGGCGCAGTCTCGCCGGAATTGAGACTCGCAATGTTCTGATTGTCGGCGCAGGACGCGTAGGTCACGCTCTTCGCAATCATCTGGACTCGCTTCAGCACCTGGGCTATCGCTTCAAAGGCTTCGTTGCCCTGACCGAGCGCGAGGCCGAGCTGGGAGACTCCGACGTCATCGGTGACGTTCGCAACTGCCTCTCGCTTGCACGCTCTCTGTTCGTGGACGAGATCTTCTTCTCCGTTCCCGGCGACAAAAAGCTCATCATCGGCATCGTTGAAGAGGCCCGCCAGGCAGGGATCGATGTGCGCGTCGTTCCCGATCTGTATGATGGGCTCGCCTGGAATGCGACGGTCGAGTACGTCGGTCAGTTCCCGACGATCCCGCTGCACCGCCGCGATTTTCCAATCGGCGGCTTCCTGATCAAGCGAGTGCTTGACATCACGCTTTCCTCGATTGCGCTCGCCCTGCTGTCGCCGTTCATGCTCGCCATCGCCATCGCCGTGCGGATCGACTCCGAAGGCCCGATCTTCTACCGCGCCCATCGCATTGGCCGCAAGGGACGCACCTTCTCCTGCTACAAGTTCCGCACCATGGTGCAGAATGCCGACAAGCTCAAGGAGAAGCTGGCTCACATGAACGAGCGCGACAGCGTTCTGTTCAAGATATCGAACGATCCTCGCATCACCCGCGTAGGCCGCATCCTGCGCAAGTACTCCCTCGACGAGCTGCCGCAGTTCTATAACGTGCTGCGCGGAGACATGAGCCTGGTCGGACCGCGTCCTCCCATCGCCCGCGAGGTCGAGCAGTACGAGCTCGATCACCTCCGCCGCCTGGAAGTGCTGCCCGGAATCACCGGGCTGTGGCAGGTCGAAGCCCGTCAGGATCCATCCTTCGACAGCTATATCTCGCTGGACACCGCTTACGTGGAAAACTGGAGTCTCTGGCTCGATCTCAAGATCCTTGCGCGTACCGTCGGCGTCGTCTTTGCCGGAACCGGAAGCTAGAGCGCGACTGCAGATGGAGCGCGGAAGGCGTTAGACTAGGGCTGTGAAGATAGCTCTTGCGCAGATCAACCCCACGGTGGGGGACTTCACCGGAAACACCAGGAAGATCCTCGAATTCGCAGCTCGTGCATCCGAACAGGGTGCCGAGCTGGTCGTCTTCCCCGAGCTCTCCATCTGCGGGTATCCTCCCGCGGACTTCCTTGAAAAGGACGCCTTCATCGAACGCTCCGCACAGGCGGTGCGCGAGATTGCGGCATGGACCAGCGAAAAAGGTCGCCCCGCCCTGCTGGTGGGCTCGGTCATGCCGGCGGCCTCCAGGATCGGCAAGCGCGTCTTCAATGTCGCGGTATTGCTGTCTGAGGGAAAGCAGGCGTTCGTTCAGCAAAAGATGCTGCTCCCGTTCTACGACGTCTTCGACGAGCAGCGTTATTTCGAACCCGCAGCATCCCAGTCGCTTACATCGCTTCACGATCAGCCGCTGGCCATCACCATCTGCGAGGACGCCTGGAACGACAAGGACTTCTGGCCGCGCCAGCTCTATCCGGCAGATCCGGTCAATGCGCTGATGCAGCAGTGGCAGGCAGATGCTGAGCATCTGGATCGCTATCCTCGCCTGATTCTCAATATCTCGGCCTCTCCCTTCAGCGAGGGAAAGCCGGCCATCCGTCAGCGTATGCTGGCTGCCATCGCGCAGCGCCACCGCGCCTTCGTCGTCCTGGTCAACCAGGTTGGGGGCAACGATGGCCTCGTCTTCGACGGATCCTCGCTGGTGATCGATCCTTCCGGAAACGTCGTAGGCCGCGGGGCTTGTTTGGCAGAAGATCTGGTGGTGGTCGATGTTCCTCACGCCGCCGAGACCGCCCCGCCTCCCTGTGACGAGATCGGCGAGATCTGGCAGGCCCTCGTCCTCGGCACGCGCGATTACGTGCGTAAGTGCGGCTTCAGCAAGGTGCTGGTTGGCCTCAGTGGCGGAATCGACTCTGCTCTGGTCGCTGCAATCGCGGTCGAGGCGCTCGGAGCGGAAAACGTCATTGGCGTCGGAATGCCCAGCGAGTACTCGTCGCTCGGCTCGATTGAGGACGCACGCCATCTTGCGAAGAACCTCGGCATCCGATTCGAGCTGCTGCCCATTCACGATGTCTTTGCCCAGTTTCAGAACGTGCTGGAGCCGCTCTTTGCCGGGACCCCCTTCGGACTTGCGGAGGAGAATCTGCAGTCGCGCATCCGCGGCACGCTGCTTATGGCCGTCTCCAACAAGTTCGGCGCGCTGGTTCTTACGACCGGCAACAAGAGCGAGATGTCCGTCGGATACTGCACCCTCTACGGAGACATGGTGGGTGCGCTCGCCGTCATCGGCGACGTCTATAAAACGCGTGTCTATCAGCTTGTCCAGTACGCCAATCGAGCAGGCGAGGTCATTCCGCAGAACACCATCACCAAGCCGCCTTCGGCAGAGCTGCGGCCCGGCCAGCAGGACACCGATTCGTTGCCGCCCTACGATGTCCTCGACGCCATTTTGGCCGCCTACGTCGAGCACTTCCTCTCTGCCGAGCAGATTGCGAGGGAGCAGAACGTGGACCTCGCGCTGGTGCGTTCCGTGCTCAAGCTCGTCGAACGGAGCGAGTACAAGCGCCAGCAGGCGGCTCCGGTCCTCAAGGTAACGCCCAAATCCTTTGGAACCGGGCGGCGATTTCCCATCGCGGTCAAGGTTCAGGTCTAATTACACTCATCTGTGGTCCTCAGCGGCCGCAGTTCAAGAAAGGTTTCGCGATTTTGAAGAGAGCTCATATCTTGTCGACCGCATTGGCGCCATTTCTTGGCGCCGCCCTGCTTGCTTCGGCCCAGGCGCCGGCTGCCGCAACTCCCGCTCCTCAGGCAGAGCCCGCCCAGTCTGCGGCGCCTGCCCAGCAGAATCGTCCCAAGCTGGAATTGAAGACTCTCGACCCCTCCAGCCACCCCGATCCCTTCCCTCCCGTCAACCAGAAGTACTTCACCGCCAGCACGCCCACCGTAGCCACGGTCGATTCCTTCCTCAAGGCCCTTTGGGGATACGACCCGGATCGTATCTGGAGGGTCGAGGCCATCCAGACCACCCAGGCTCCGGGCGTCAGCAAGGTCGTCGTCTACGTCTCCGACAGGAAGCCGAACGCCAAGGTCTCCTCCGCGTCCTTTTTCGTCCTGCCGGATGGCAAGCACGCCATCGCCGACGCATCGGGCATCATCTCTTTCGGGGCCACCCCGTTTGCCGATGCCCGCAGGACCCTCCAGGAGCATGCCGACGGCGCGCATCGCGGAGCCGCAGGAAAGGACCTGCTGCTGGTGGAGTTCGCCGACCTGCAGTGTCCGCACTGCAAGGAAGCCCAGCCGATCATGGATCGGCTCGCCCAGGACTTTCCCAACGCGCAGATCGTCTTCCAGAACCTTCCGCTCGCGGAGATTCACCCCTTCGCCTTCAAGGCTGCGGCCTACGGCTACTGCGTGACGAAGCAGAAGAACGATGCGTTCTTCCCCTACGCGTCCGATGTCTTCGACAAGCAGGCCGCCCTGACGCCGGCCACAGGCGATCAGACCCTCAAGGACGCTGTTACGAAGGCCGGGCTTGACCCCGCCGCCATCGACGCCTGCGCCTCGACTCCGGAGACGAAGAACGCCGTTCAGGCTTCCGTCAAACTCGCAGAAGATCTCGGCGTCCAGCAGACTCCCATGCTCGCCATCAACGGCCGCCTCATTCCTCTGACCACCAACATCCCTTACGAAACCCTGAAGACCATCGTCGCCTACCAGGCCGTGCAGGATGGAGTCAGCACCGGAGCCGCGACCCTGCGGCAGCCTCCCAGTCTGGGCCGGTAGTCTGTCAAGGGGTATTCTTACCTAAATGGCTCCGTATCAGCGATTTACCATTGCCGATCTGCCTGTGCGAAGGGAATACAATAAAAGAGGAGATATCAGATGCCCCAGGTTCTACCGGGGCATCTGGTGTTTTGCGGCGATTGCGATCAAGTCTTTGTAAATGAAGACTTTACCAGTAAGTCCATTATCATGAAGACTTTACCTCGTAGGTCCAGACGTAAGTCATTTCAATGGAAGACTTTGCGCGTTTTGACCGGGGGGCCGCTAGGGGCGGTGCAGGAAGAAGAAGCGGGCGAGGAAGAGCGTCGCCAGGATGTAAAGCATCCAGCTAGACCGCTTCGCCCTGCCCGTCAGGATCTCGAGAAGTGCATAGCTGCTCAAGCCGAAGCTGAGACCATCCGCGATCGACCAGGTCAGAGGGATCGTCGTCACGGTCAGAAAGGCAGGGATGGCGATGACCGGGTCGGTCCACTCGATCTGGCCCAGCCCGGTAACCATCAACCCGCCTACAAGAATCAGGGCAGGAGCGGTTGCGAAGCCGGGGATGGCCCCCACCAGCGGAGCAATAAACAGCGAGATCGCAAACAGCAGTCCGGTCACAATGGCGGTGACGCCCGTGCGTCCGCCCGCTGCAACGCCCGCGGAGGATTCAATGTAGCTGGTGACAGTGCTGGTTCCGGTCAGCGAGCCGAGGATCGTCGCGGTGGCATCGGCGAAGAAGATGCGGTTCAGCCGCGGGATCTGGTGGTCCGGGGTCATCAGGTGAGCGCGCTCGGAGACCGCGACCAGCGTCCCGATGTTGTCGAACAGGTCGACGAAGAGGAAGACGAAGATGATCTCCGCCGCGCCGATCCGCAGTGCTCCACGCACGTCCAGACGAAACGTGGTCTCCCCCAGCGCGGCGAAATGATAGGGAACCGGCGACCAGTGGACCTGGCCGAAGGCGAGACCCAGCGCCATCGTGCCCAGCACGCCGATCAGCATCGCCGCCCGGATTCGCAACACCTGAAGCACCGCGATGAGAATCAGGCCGAAGAGCGCAAGCGCCGTTCCAGGAGCGTGAAGGTTGCCGAGCGAGACCGTAGTTGCCGGATTCGGCACGATGATGCCGGCGTTGCGGAATCCGATGAACGCGATGAACAGACCGATGCCGCCAGCGACTGCCGCATGAAGCTGATGCGGTATGGCACTGACCAGCAGCTGGCGGATTCCGGTGAAGGTGAGGATCAGGAAGATGGCGCCCGACAGAAAGACCGCTCCGAGCGCCGTCTGCCACGGCACGTGCATCCCTTTGACGACCGTGTAGGTGAAGTACGCGTTGAGCCCCATGCCGGGCGCGAGCGCCAGCGGATAGTTGGCCAGCGCCCCCATCAGTACGCTGCCGAACGCCGCGCAAAGACACGTCGCAGCCGTCACCGCGGCGATAGGCATCCCTGTCTCGTGCAGGATCGCCGGGTTGACGAAGATGATGTAGGCCATGGTGATGAAGGTCGTGAAACCGGCCAGAATCTCCGTTCGCCAGCTGGTGCCTCGCGCGGCAAAGCCAAAGTATTCTTCCAGTCGTGACCGCATCCGCCTCCGTAGCCTGTGTAGATAGAATGAATTGCGAAAAACTCTTTCAAGAATACGTGAGAGAACGGGACAGATACTCTCAGCACCCCGTTAAGCTGAGAGTATTGGAGGCGGATGCCGGCTTACGAATTTGCGCTGTTCGTCTTTTTTATCTCCACAGCGGCGGGGCTGGTGGGCTCATTAACCGGTCTGGGCGGCGGCGTCATCGTCACTCCCGCGCTCACTCTGTTGCTCGGTGTGGACATCCGTTACGCGATCGGGGCAAGTCTCGTCTCCGTCATCGCAACTTCTTCCGGGGCAGCCTCGGCGTATGTGCGGGACGGACTCTCGAATATTCGGATCGGGATGTTCCTTGAGCTGGCAACGACGGTGGGCGCAATCTGCGGTGCGCTTCTGGCCAACAGGATTCCTACTGCAGTTCTTGCCGTAATCTTCGGACTTGTGCTCCTGCACTCCGCATGGCAGACCAGCCGCATGCGCCGCGAAGAACACGTCTCGCCGACGGGAACGCCCTTCGCGGAGAGGTTGAAGCTCAACGGGATTTATCAGATGAAAGACGGGAGCATCCAGTACGGCGTGTCGCATCCGGCTGGCGGATTCAGCCTGATGTACATCGCCGGGCTGCTCTCAGGTCTGCTCGGGATAGGCTCGGGTGCACTGAAAGTCATCGCGATGGACAGCATCATGGGGATCCCGTTTCGGGTTTCGACGGCGACCAGCAGCTTCATGATCGGCGTCACAGGTGTCGCCAGCGCGGCGATCTACCTGAAGCGCGGCTATATTCATCCGGTGATCGCGATGCCGGTAATGTTCGGCGTGCTTTGCGGATCGATGGTGGGGGCTCGGCTGCTGACGCGCCTGCCCGTGAGGCATCTCAGACGGTTGTTTGCGGTCATTGTTGCTGTCGTTGCGGTCCAGATGATCGTGGAAGGAATCCGGGGGAAGCTATAGATGGATTTCCAGGACAAACAACTTCAGAAGGTGATCGGCCTGACGCTGCGCGGCGGGGTACTGACCGCAGTCACGATCGCCCTCATCGGCGGCCTCATGTATCTGTACGGGCATAGTACCGAGCATGTCGCCTTTCACACCTTTGCCGGGGAGGGAACGTCTTACGCCTCACCCGCGCAGATCGTTCGCCAGGCATTTCGCTCACCTTCGATCAGCACCGGAAGGCGCGGCCTGGCGATCACCCAGCTCGGTATCATCTGCCTGCTTCTGACCCCGGTCATCCGGGTCGCGCTCTCGATTGTGGGGTTCGCGATGGAACGCGACCGCGCATACGTGGTCATCACCACCGTTGTTCTGGCCACGCTGATCTGCAGCATGCTGCTGCACTGAGAACTCATCTGGATTCTGACGCCCTTACCGGTGGCGTTGGTGTCTTCTACCGGATTGCGGCGTCGACCAGGGCCTGTGCTTCTGACTGAATCTTCCGCAGGTGATCGGGGCCCTTGAAGCTCTCCGAGTAGATCTTGTAGACGTCTTCGGTTCCTGAGGGACGGGCGGCAAACCACCCGTTCTCTGTGGCGACCTTAAGGCCTCCAATAGCAGCGTGGTTGCCAGGTGCCTCCGTCAGGATGGCCGTAATCGGCTCACCGGCTAGCTCCCTGGCTGTCACCTGCGAGGGCGACAGCTTGCCGAGCTTTGCCTTCTGTTCCTTCGTCGCAGCCGCATCGATGCGCTGATAGACCGGATCTCCGTACTTTGCGGTCAGTTCGCCGTACAGTTCCCCCGGGTCGCGCCCGGTCCGCGCCGTCATCTCGGCTGCCAACAGTCCGGGAATGAGGCCGTCCTTGTCGGTGGTCCAGACAGTGCCGTTGCGGCGCAGGAAGGTGGCGCCTGCCGACTCCTCGCCGACGAAGCCGAGCGAGCCGTCGATCAAGCCTTCCACGAACCACTTGAATCCAACCGGCACCTCGAGCATGCGGCGATTGAGTCCGCTGGCGACGCGGTCGATCATGCTGGACGAGACCAGTGTCTTGCCGATCGCGGTCTTTTCGCCCCACTCCGGCCGGTGCGTGAAGAGGTACTGGATCATGACTGCGAGGTAGTGGTTCGGATTGAGCAGCCCGGCTGAGCGCGTCACGATTCCGTGCCGGTCATGGTCCGTATCGCAGGCCCAGGCAACGTCGTACTTTTCCTTGTTGGCGATCATACTGGCCATGGCGTAGGGACTGGAGCAGTCCATCCGGATGCGTCCGTCCCAGTCCAGCGTCATGAACCGGAAGGTTGGGTCGACGTTGGTGTTGAGGATCTCGAGCGGAAGGCGATACTTCTCCGCGATGCGCGGCCAGTAGTGAACGCCGGCGCCGCCCAGCGGATCGACCGCCAGCTTGAGAGCAGTGGTTCGCAGGATGTCGAAGTCGATGACGTTGGCAAGATCGTCCACGTAGGCCGTGATGTAGTCGTGCCGGTAGGTCTTATCAGCGGCGAGCGCGCGAGCGTAGGAGATACGCTTAACGTCTTTCAGGCCGCTGGCGATGATCTCGTTGGCGCGGTTCTCAATCCACTTGGTCGCAGAGGTATCGGCAGGACCACCGCTTGGCGGGTTGTACTTGAAGCCCCCGTCCTCCGGCGGGTTGTGCGAGGGCGTGATGACGATCCCGTCGGCGCGGTGCAGCTTCGGGTTCGAGTTGCGAGTAAGAATCGCATGGGACAGAACGGGTGTCGGGGTGTAGCCGAGATGCTCGTCAATCATCACCTCGACATCGTTGGCTGCAAGGACCTCGAGGGCGGTCGTAAAGGCCGGCTCGGACAGGGCGTGCGTATCCCGGGCGAGGAACAGGGGGCCAAGGGTGTGCTCCGAGGTTCTGTACTCCACGATGGCCTGCGTGATCGCCGCGATGTGATCGTCATTGAAGCTGGCGTGAAACGAGGAGCCACGGTGTCCTGAGGTGCCGAAAGAGACGCGTTGGGCCGCAACCGCCGCATCGGGGTGCAGGGCGTAGTACGCGGTGATGAGGTGCGGAATGTTGACCAGAGAGTCGAGTGAGGGAAGCTGGCCAGGCTGATTGATCTCGGTTGAACTCATTGGCTGAGGATACCCTTTTCGCGTGCGTTTGACCTTCTAACGCTTTGAGATGCAGGTCGGGAGAGAAGATCCTCCGGGAGGGGGGACCTGGTGAGTAATGTCTTCTAAATGTCTTCTATACGACGGAAGTTGTAGCGCAAACAGTTGTTTTCCCGGGCGCGATGGCCTAAAACGAAAGTACTCCCGGTCTCTGTTCACGGATAGAGAAGAGCATGGCTCAGAGCCATGCCGGCAACGTGCATAGCCGAGCTTCAGAACGTTGCGCAGGATGAGTCACGTCTTCCGTCTGGCGGGCCAGCCGGCGGAAGACGCTGACGCACTTCGGTAAGGGGACCTTTTTTGCGTTTGCGCTTTCCTCGGTTGGCGGCCTGGGGGACGATCCTGCTGGCTACAGTGACACAGGGTCGGGCAGCGCAGCTGACCCTGGTGGCAGACGCGCATGTAAATGCTGCGCGGCCCGCAGCCAATAGCGGCGCCATCTCCAATCTTGAAGTCGGAGCCGGCTACACCTCTCTGCTGCAGTTTGATCTTACGGCCCTGCCCGCCGGAACGACTTCGGCGCAGGTAATGCGCGCTATCCTGAGACTCTATTGCAACCGCGTGGATGCAGCCGGTTCGATTCGCCTGCAGGCAATTACGTCTTCGTGGGGAGAGTACAGCGTCACATTTGCCAGCCTTCCGGCAATCGCGTCCTCTGTCTCGGCCAATGCCGCGGTGGCGCAGGCAGGGACATACGTCCCGGTGGACGTGACTGCCCTCGTGCAGGGCTGGCTGGCAACTCCGGCCAGCAACTACGGCATTGCGCTGACCTCGACAGACGCAGCGGTACAGTTCGACAGCAAGGAGAACGACCTCACAGGCCATGCTCCGCAGCTCGAAGTCGTGCTGGAGTCGCAGGGACCACCGGGCCCGAAAGGGGATACAGGAGCGGCCGGTCCACAGGGGCCGGCAGGTCCAGCAGGTTCGCCGGGTGGGACTGGTCCGCAGGGCCCGCAAGGGCCACAGGGTCCAGCCGGGCCTCAGGGAGACCGTGGCCCAGTCGGGCCTGTCGGGATGAGCTTTCGTGGGGAATTTCAGACATCTACCGTTTATTCCCTGGGAGATGGTGTGACCTATGGCGGCGCTGCATATGTCTCGCTTGTGGCGGGAAACCTGGGAAATGCGCCCGATACGACCCCATCCATGTGGAGCAGGTTTGCCGCAGGTACCCAGGGACCTGTCGGGCCCGCTGGTCCGGCGGGCGCAGCCGGGCCGCCCGGGCCTCAGGGTTTGCCGGGTCCACAGGGCCCAGCCGGGCTGACGGGTGCCGCGGGTCCACAGGGCCCCGCCGGACCACAGGGCATCGCCGGACAGCAAGGCCCGATAGGCCCTACGGGAGCTTCCGGACCGCCCGGGCCTCAGGGTGTTACCGGCCCCCAGGGTGTCCAGGGCCCCGTCGGGCCCGCCGGGGTAAACTTTCAAGGTGCATGGTCAAGCGCGACCGCCTATAGGGCCAACGACGCCGTCTCGTATAACGGCAGTACTTATCTTGCGCTGGCGACGAACCTCGCGGTCCCTCCCGACAGCTCGACAACAGTCTGGGCGATGCTGGCGCGTGCAGGTGGCGCCGGGCCGACAGGTCCCGCGGGCGCCGCTGCCACGGTGAGCATCGGTACGGTTACGACCGGAGCGCCAGGCACGGCGGCCACCGTGACCAACTCCGGCACATCGTCGGCGGCGGTGCTCAATTTCACAATCCCGCAAGGCCAGACCGGTGCAACGGGAAGTTCGGGAGGAGCGGGTACTGGAGGAGGTTTGGGTTCGTTTGCCTCCACCTATCACTCCGTCTCCTTCTCGACAAACTTCTACTCCGTAAGCAGCGCGAACTCATCGGCGAGCGAACAGGGATCGGTCCTGACGTGGGTTCCCTCGGGGTGCACGGCCACGAGCCTGTCTGCTTACTCCCAACAGGGAAATACGATTCAGGTAATCCTGCGAAACGGCATGCCGGGCTCTATGGCAGCCACCTCGCTGACCTGTGCTGTCTCTACCAACTCCAGCTGTACGTCCACCGGCAGCGTAACCATCCCACCGGGAAGCTTCGTGGACCTGCAGATCAGCGGCTCCAATGGCTCTTTGGCCCCAGTTTGGACTGCGATTGCCTGTAACTGAACTTATCGGCAGATCTTGCAGCAGCCCTCGGTTCGCTGCGTGCGGGGGCGAGCAGGTATGCTGGTGATCGCCAGAATTCTGTTCAGTGGCAGGAGAGTGGAATGAAGTTGCTTTCGGTGATGGCTCTCGGAGGTGCGGTCGCTGTTCAGGCGATGACGGGAGCGGCGATGCGGGCGGAAGGCGCGCTCAAGATCGACCAGGCCTCGGCAAAGATGGCCGAGTCCATCATGAAGCAGTGGCCAAAGGCGATCATCGGAACAGAAAACCGCCCGGGCAACTGGGGCTATGAAGAGGGCGTGCTGCTGGACGGGATGGCAGCGCAGTGGCACACGACCGCCAACGGCGACGAATATCGCTACATTAAGGCCGCTGTGGACAAATATATCGCCGACGACGGGTCGATCCGGAGCTACCATGCCGATGCGCATAGCCTCGACGAGATTGAGATGGCGCGGTCGGTTCTGCTGGTCTATCGCGTCACCCACCAGACGAAGTACTACACCGCGGCAAAGTATGTTCATGATCAACTGGCCCTGCAGCCCAGAACGGCGAGTGGAGGCTACTGGCACAAAAAGATTTATCCCAACCAGATGTGGCTGGACGGCGCCTACATGGCGGAGCCATTCCGCGCCGAGTATGCAGTCACCTTTCAGCAAACGGAAGACTTTGACGACATCGCGAAGCAACTTCTTCTGATGGACCAGCACATGCGCGACCCGAAGACCGGCCTGCTGCGCCATGGCTGGGATGAGTCCAGGCAGATGAAGTGGGCCGATCCGCAGACGGGACTTTCGCCGGAGGCCTGGGGACGCGCGATGGGCTGGTATGCGATGGCCCTGGTGGATGTACTGGATTGGTTTCCGGCAGATCATCCGCAACGTCCGGAGCTTGTGCGTGCGCTGAATCGGATCGCAAAATCCGCCATTGCGTATCAGGACAAGAAGACAGGCCTGTGGTGGCAGGTTCTGGACCAGGGAGGCCGCAAGGGCAACTTCACCGAGGCTTCGGCCAGTTGCATGTTCACCTACGCTCTGGCAAAAGGTGTGCGGATGGGCTATCTTCCGCAGGCAGACCTGGTTGCGGCGAAGCGGGCCTGGAGCGCGATTCAGGCCACCTTTGTGAAGACAGGAGCGGACGGTCTGACCTCCCTTGAAGGGACGGTGAAGGTCGGCGGCCTTGGAGGTTCACCGTATCGTTCGGGAACCTTCGATTACTACATTGGAGAACAGACCAGGACGAACGATGCAAAGGGCATCGGGGCCTTCCTGCTGGCGGGTTCGGAGATGGCGCAGGCCCCGACAGAGGCGCTCGGCCAGGGCAAGACCGTCATGGTGGATGCATGGTTCAACTCCCAGACGCGAAAGAATGCTGCCGGGCAGACGGAGATGTTTCATTACAAGTGGGATGATGACACGAACTCCGGTTTTGCCTTCTTTGGACGGGCATTCCAGCGTTACGGAGCGAAGCTGGCTACCCTGAAGAACGCTCCCACGGTCGAGAACCTGAAGCAGGCACAGGTCTATATTCTTGTCTCTCCCGATATCCCAGCACGCAATCCCAACCCGCACTATATGGACAAGGCGAGCGGAGATGCCATCGAGGCATGGGTCAAGGCAGGAGGCGTTCTTCTGCTGATGGAGAACGATAAGACCAACTCGGAGTTCGATCACTTCAATACTCTGAGTGAGCGATTCGGCATCCACTTCAACGCGGTCCTGCGGAATACAGTCCAGAACAACAACTGGCCGGAGGGAACCGTGATGATTCCTGAAGGTACGGGAGTCTTCCAATATCCCCACAAGGCCTACCTGAAAGAGATCTCCACGATTACACCGTCCGCCCCGGCGAAGCCGATCCTCACAGACGGTGGCGACGTACTTATGGCCGTAGCGAAGGTAGGCAGGGGAACTGTCTACGCCGTTGTGGATCCCTGGATCTATAACGAATATGTCGACCGGCGGAACACGTTGCCCCTGGATTTCGACGGCTTCGATGCTGCGATCGACCTTGCGGGCTGGGCCATCCGTCAGTCGAAGTAAGTTAGTTGGTCAGATGTGATCGGCCAGCGCAGCCTGCAGTCGCTGCATGTAGATGCTGAGTTCGTGGGTTGCGGAGGGAACCAGAGTCCTGAAGTGATGCTCTATCTCGCTTGCGATCTCTCCCGCCTCCTTGTATCCGAACATCCCAAGATTGCCGGCGAGCTTATGCGCGACCGTCTGCGCCTCAGTTCGTTGTGTCTCGTCCAGTTTTCCGGCAACTGCCATGTTGACTGCTTGCTGTAGCAGGTCGAGGCGTTCGCGGGTTGAAGGAAGATGACGTCGCCAGAGATCTGCCAACAAGGCAAAGATTTCAGGATCGGGCTGGGAGATAGGTGTCATAAAGTAGTTCGTCATGTTGGGCCATCCGTGCAACAGGCTGCGATCTGATTTTTTTATAGCAGTGGTCTGTTCGGCCCTTTATGAAGGAAACGTCTCTACCAATTACTTTGGTGCAGAGGAGACCACTCGCGTTGCCGGAGCAGTGGGGAGATTCCAATGAAGGGCTTGGGTAATCTGCCCGGCGAGCGTAAGAGGGTCGAATGGCTTGAACAGGACGGCGGCGACCCCAAGATCAGCGAACCGTCTCTTGTCGACTCCCTGAACCTTGGCGGTGAGCAGAAGCACAGGGATATGCGAGATCTCCGGCGTCAGCTGCATGTGTCTGAAGGTCGTTGGGCCGTCTACATCGGGCATCATAACGTCCATCAGTATGGCATCAGGCTGGTGTTGCTTTGCCAGTTCTATACCCTGCGCGCCTGAACTGGCGGTCAGGACCTGCCAGCCAGCTGTGGCTTCGAGTGAGAGAGAAGCCACCTCGCGGATATCGTCCTCGTCGTCAATAATCAGGATTCGCCGCATTGATCTTCATTCTCGCACGATCAAACGAGAGCAGCCATCCCGGAGGCGTTTCTTCCTGAGGTTCTCATGCAGCCGGATCAGCGGTGATGAGTTGGCCGGGCCGGGAGCGCAGGCGTTGAACCATCGAACGGACCAGGTTCTCGACCTCCTCGGGCTGAACCTTGGCCTTCGTAAGGAACTCGGTTGGTCCCAGGCGGAGTTTTGACATCTCGGAGTCCGAGAGCTCCTGACCGGAGTACACGACAATAGGCATGCTACGGAGTGGAGGCTGCTGCCGGAGCCACTCCACAAACGAGAAACCGTCGCCGTCGGGAAGCGTTATGTCCAGGATCACGAGGTCTGGTCGCCGGCCCACGCAATGGCGGATCGCCTGCTGCCGGGTGGAGGTGTGGTCGATGTGGACGCTGGCGCCGGAGAAGTTTGCCATTAGAACACTCGCCAGATCCTCGTCATCTTCCACGAGAAGTACGTTTGCGGGTCCTTCGCCATGATGAAGCACACGACCCAGCTCGGCGAAGAGAAGATTCTCATTAAAGGGCTTCTGAACCCAACCCTGGGCCTCGCCCGAGAGGTGGCTTTGCAGCGTCGAGGAAAGGACACTCAGGATAACAACCGGAATGTCAGCCGTTGCGGGATTATCGCGCAGCCTCTGTAGAGTCTCCCATCCGCTGAGTCCAGGCATGTAGAGGTCCAGCAGGATTGCTTCGATCATCTGCTCGGAGGCGATCTGCAGGGTCTGCTCGCCGTTGGCGGCTTCAATAACCTTATAGCCCTGGCGCGTGAGATGGCCCGAGACAACGGTACGAATATTCGCATCATCGTCGCAGATGAGGATGGCGCCTTCGACAGCGGGGAGCGGGAGCGGCGGAGGAGTCATGTCGGTCGCCCGGGCAGTGCGCGGGAGCATCACGAACATCGTCGTGCCCTTGATGAGGTTGCGCTGTGCCCAGATGGCTCCGCTGTGCTGCTGAACGATGCTACGGCAGATGGACAGGCCCAGGCCGGTCCCGCCACGCTGGCGCGCATCTGCGTGCTCCACCTGCTGGAATCGATCGAAGACCGAGTCCAGCTTATCGGCGGGAATGCCCCGGCCCTCGTCTACCACCCTCAGCAGCAGGGAGTCCGCTGTGGCATCGGTGTGGATGCATACCGTTGAAGCCGGAGGCGAGAACTTGATTGCATTCGAGAGAAGATTGGTCATGACCTGGAGAATCCGGTCAGAATCTCCATCAAAGAAAAGAGAGTCCGGGCTCTGGCCGCCGGGGAAGGGAGCCAGTTCGAGATGAACGGCGTGGTCCTCTGCCATGGGAGTCATGGTTTCGATTGCCTGCTCACAGAGATCGCGGAGGGAGCACCGGCGGATCTGCAAGGGGGCTCTGCCCGATTCCATTCGCTCCAGATCAAGAATGTCGTTAATGAGCCGGATGAGGCGGTCGGTATTGGTCGTGGCAATCCGCAGAAGATTCATCGCTCGCGGATCGAGCTCCCCGATGGTTCCCGAGGCCAGCAGACCAAGTGCCCCACGGATGCTGGTAAGGGGCGTTCGCAACTCGTGGGAAACGGTGGAGATGAACTCGTCTTTCAGAGTATCTAACTGCGAGCGCACCGAGAGCTGCATCTTGTCGCGATACTGCTGTTCTCGCGCAAGGGTGAGCTGCTGACCCAGCTCGCGAGCGGTCTGCCGGGCCCTCAACAGGGTAACCGAGAGCGCACCGCATGCCGTCGACAGCGTGACGAAACCTACAACCGGGAGCAAGTGCATGCTGAACGACCCTTAGTGAACAAAGCAGTAGAAGATGAGGCCATTCCGACTCCCCACCCAAGGCAAACTAAACCAAGCAAAATGAAGTAGTACAGTGTCAGGCAGCAACTGCGCGCCCTGGACATGTAACAAAAGTAACCGATAGCACTTTCAGATTCTATTCTTTTTTGAGAACTGTTTCCGTTGCACCTGCAGAGAATGTCAGAGATCCAAACGTTGTGCAAACGGTAGCGAACAGGGGTTATCTGAGTAGACAACAGATTATAAAGAGGATATTGTCTGTGCAGAACGCCTTCGCGGCCACAAAAAGGGCCGCTCATGGCGGCCCTTTTCATCAAATCGAAAGTAACTAGGCGGTAACTTGCACACGATCGAGGACTGTTGCCCACGCCTTACCCTTACGGGCGGCTGCGGCCTGTTTGTGGTACGCGTAACCGGCAATCAGAGGAAGTGCCATGGTGGCCTCCGAGTAGACCATCTGTTCGTAGGTGGTGTCGACCTTACCCCAGCTGGAGGCTTCTTTGAGGGTGGAGCCTGAAAGCGCTCCGTCGCGGGAGTCCGCCACGGTGATCTGAATGGCGTACTTGTGCATGGAGGCTTCCACACCGAGGATGTCGGCAGCGACGACGATGTCCTGGGCGAAGTTCTTCGGCACGCCGCCGCCGACCATGAGCAGGCCGGTGGTCGGGTTGGCGATCTTCAGCTGAGTCAGCTCGTAAAAGTCCTTGGCCGAGTCGATCGAAACCGAGGGCTTGCCTTGGCGCTCGTGCTGGTGGGCCACCAGGCCGAAGCCAGCCGAGCAGTCCGAGAAGGCGGGGCAGAAGATCGGCACGTTCTTCTCGTAGGCTGCGAGCACGATGGAGTCGCGGCCGCCCGCCTGCGGGGTCTTGCCGTTCTTTGCCAGGTAGGCGCCCATCTCGCGGATGAACTCGCGCGAACTGTAGGGACGGGGCTCGAGAGAGTTGGTGATCTGGTGTGTCGTCTCGTCGCAGATCCGCAGCTCTTCCTCATCGATGAAGGTGTCGTAGATGCGGTCGATCATCAACTCGCGAAGCAGGCCGTCCTCGTGGCCGTACTTGTACTCGTCGCCTGCGATGTAGTGATTAAAGCCGAGAGCCTCGAAGAAGTCCTGGTCGACGATATTGGCTCCGGTCGAGACGATGGCGTCGATCATGTTGTTCCGGATCAGGTCGACGATGACCTTCTGCAGGCCGGCGGAGATCAGCGATCCGGCGAGACAGAGGATGACGCCGCAGTCGGTATCGCGAATCATCATCTCGTAAATAGAGGCGGCGCGGGCGGTATCGCGCGAACTGAAGGCCATCGACTGCATGGCATCGACCAGAGCGACTACGTTGTGCTGCTTGATATCGATGTGCTGGATGGGCTGGGTGAGGAGTTCCTTTTTCGTCGGCATAGCCTTTATAGGATAGCAAGCGAAACCCTGCGGTTGGCGTGAGTCTTTGTGAATTTTGCCCGGTCGCCGCACCGGGGTCGCAAGCATTTGCGATTGCCTGCAAACCTCTGACCGGCGAGACTGGATGCCATGAACGTGAACCTGGCCGAACGTGCTCACAACCATAATTGGAAGCTGGATCCGATCGTCCGATCCCTGCTCGATACCGACTTTTACAAGCTGCTGATGCTGCAGTTTATCTGGAAGAACTTTCCCCGGGTTCACGTCGTTTCGGAGACGACGAATCGGACGCTCGCGGTGCGGCTGGCAGAGCACGTCTCGGTGGCTTCCCTGCGAGAGCAGATGGAGTACGTTCGCAGGCTTCGCTTCCGCAAGAGTGAGTTGATCTGGCTGGCTGGAAACACCTTTTACGGGACACGGAGCATCTTCGAACCTGCGTTTTTGGACTGGCTCGAACATGACTTTCGCCTGTCGGACTACGAGATCTCCGTACACGAAGGCCAGATTGTGCTGCGCTTCTCCGGGCTCTGGACCGAAGTCACGATGTGGGAGATCTACGGCCTGGCCCTGTTGAGTGAGATGAAGACCAGGGCAGCGCTGGGAAAGCTCTCTGAACTGGAGCTGGATGTGCTATACGCGCGGGCAAAATCCCGGCTTTGGGACAAGATCGAGAAGATCCGCAAGGTGCCGGAGGTCCGCATCTCGGAGTTCGGAACCCGGCGGCGCCACTCCTTCCTCTGGCAGGAGTACGTGGTGATGGCGATGCGTGCTGGAATCGGCGAGAGCCTCTCCGGCACGTCAAACACCTATCTCGCCTATAAACACGACCTTGAAGCGATGGGAACAAACGCTCACGAGCTCCCGATGGCTCTGGCGGCGCTTGCCGACACCGACGAGGAACTGCTCCAGTCTCAGTATCGCGTGCTGGAGCTATGGCAGAAGAGCTACGGTGGAGAGCTGCTGATTCTGCTGCCGGACACCTTCGGGACAACGCAGTTTCTGGAGAACGCGCCGGACTGGGTGGCCGACTGGACCGGCCAGCGTGCCGACTCGAAGGACCCCTTCGTCGCCGGGGATGAATATATCGCCTGGCTGATGAGTCGCGGTCGCGATGCCAGGCGCAAGCGACTGATTGCCTCCGATGGTCTGGATGTAGATGCCATTCTTTCGTTACACGAGTACTTCAACGGACGGATTCGTTTTAGCGCAGGCTGGGGGACGCTGCTGACGAATGACTTCCGTGGCTGCCATCCGCGCGGAGAGCACGATCTGGAGCCGATCAGCCTGGTCTGCAAGGTGATCTCGGTGGAGGGACGGCCAGCGGTCAAGCTGAGCGACAACCTGAACAAGGCCACCGGTCCAGCCGACGAGATCGCCCGTTATCGGCGGGTCTTCGGGACGAAGGCGGGCGTCGGCACGGAGGTGCTGGTCTAGCCGCAGGTCCATACCACCGTGGATATACTCACAGTTATGCCTCGTTTTGCTCGTGCGCTTCGTTGTGCGATGGTTGTGGCTCTCGTGCCTTCGTTCTCGGTTCAGCCATTGTTTGCCTGGGGCGGAGATGGTCACCGGATGGTGAACCGCCTGGCTGCTACGTACCTGCCGAAGAACATGCCTGCGTTTCTGCGCAACGGGAACGCGCTGGACACGATGGAATACCTCGGTCCGGAGCCGGATCGCTGGAGGAATCACGCTGAGGCAGAGTTGAACGCAGCACAGGCGCCTGAGCACTTTATCAACCTGGAGTACGCGGACCTTCTCGGGGATCTGCCGAGGCAGCGATATGACTACGTTCGCGCGTTGATGAATGCCCAGGCTGCGCATCCGAAGATTCAGATGACTCCGGAGAAGGTGGGTCTGCAGCCCTATGTGACCGAAGAAGTGTGGCAGCGCCTGAAGGCGGGTATGCGCGAGTATCGCCACCTGCTGGCTGCAGGCGAGGATACAAGGCCGGCGGAGACGGCCATCCTGTACTACGCGGCGTGGCTGGGGCACTATGTTGCAGACGGTTCCCAACCGATGCATGTATCTATCCAGTACAACGGCTGGGTGGGCCCGAATCCCCACGGATACACGACAGACCACAAGATACACTCCCTGTTCGAGAGCACCTTCGTTTCGCAAAACATAAAGCCGACGGATGTAGCTCCATTGGTCGCCGCATCCCAGCCGAAGCTTCTTGGCGACGAGTGGACTGGGTATCTCGAATACCTTCGCCATACGGCAACATTCGTTGAGAAGACCTACAAGTTGGAGAAGGCCGGCGGTTTCAGCGACTCAGGCACATCCCAGGCGAAGCGCTTCACCGAGGAGAGGCTGGCAGCGGGAGCGATCCAGTTGCGGGACATGATTTATACCGCATGGGTCCGCAGTGGCGATCCTGTTGAAGAGTTTCACGGTAACTAGATCCATCGATTCAGGGTCCACTGTCAGGAAACAGGCAGGTCGGCGGGAGTGCTGCGGCGTTGCAGTCGGGCAGAGACTCTGCGCAGAAGTGGCGTGAGTGCGACCCCGATGACAGGAATCAGAATCATTGCGAGAAGGATCCAGACCAGAAAGGCGTGCAGCTCCCATCGCCAGATCTTGCGTGCGAACTCCAGAGGATCCTGGCGGGCCATTCGCAGAAGCGTTCGCGCCGAAAACGGGAGCGGTTCTGCATGGAAGAGATCACTGCCTAACTGAAGAAAGGGAAGCAGCAGGAGCAGCTGAAAGGGGTAGATGAGGTGATTGACCAGCTGCGAAACCGCTACGTTGAGGCGCAGCAGCACTGCCAGCCCAAGGCATAGAACGGTCGTCGAGCCCAGCACAGGATTGATGCCGACCAGCAGTCCAAGAGCGATGCTCCAAGCCAGCCGACGAGGCGAGGCTCCGCGTCGCAGCAACGCGAGGATGGGGAGTGCGATGCGGCGGTATAGAAATCCTCCCGACTGGGCCGGGTCGGTGTTGGAAGGACCACCGGATTCTGGCGCGCCGTTATCTTGTTTGGGACGGATTGGGTTAAGCTCCACGAATCTCAGGATAGACTGTGCGGACCGGGGAGGGTAACGGTGAGCGTGGTTCGGTCGGTAGCGCGAAGTTTTCAGCTGGCGGGCTACTTCCTCAAATACGGTACGGAGTTATTGGTTCGGCGGCCGCAGACGCGGGAGGCGCGCGCTGACTGGCTGCACCGTTTTGCAGCCGCTGCACTGCGAGGGCTGAACATCGAGATTACTACCCGCGGCAGCTTTCCTCGCCGGGGCGCACTCATCTCGAATCATCTCAGTTATCTCGATATCGTCGTCTACGCGGCGCTGCATCCTTGCGTCTTTGTGTCGAAGGCTGAGGTGGCGACATACCCCATTCTGGGTTGGATGACGAAGATGGCCGGGACGGTCTTTGTTGCCCGGGGGCATGGCGGTTCGGCCCTGAAGGCTAGGGATGGGCTCGAAGCAGTCTTTCGTGCTGATCTGCCGGTAGTTTTCTTCCCAGAGGGCACGACATCCAACGGCGAAGGGATGCTGAAGTTCCACAGCGGCCTTCTCGCACAGGTGCGCGCGGTAGGAGCCGAAGTCAAGGCTGCGCATATCTGCTATCGCATCGGCGAAGGCAATGGCGCGGCTACCGTAGGGAATGATGTCTGTTACTGGGGCAATGCCGTCCTCGTACCCCATATCTTCAAGCTCCTTGGCCTGCGCGGCATTCACGCGGAAGTTGAGTTTGCTGAAAGTGCGATCGAATTTTCGACCACGCCGGAAGACCGCAAGCGATCTGCACTAGAGGCCTGGGTGGCAGTGGCCGAGCTCTCGTGTGTCCAGAGCGGTTCCGAAGCGGTGCACCATCGTTGATTCAACGAATCTTCACGAGCCCGAACATCCTGGAACTGGAGATTATCTGCAGGAAAATTGACCTGGCACTTGGAGTGAGAGGGAGCGCGGAAGGAAGGGCGATTAAGGATGCGCAAGATCTTCCGCACGGCGTTACGAGGCGGATGTGTTGGAGCCAAGTTGCGGAATCAGGGCGGTCAACAGACGGCTAAACTGCCCGGCAATGTGGCGGCCCGTCTCCATGACCTCTTCATGGTTGATGGTCTGGTTGAGAACGCCTGCCGCCATATTAGTGACAACGGAGAGCCCTAGGACCTCGATGCCCATATGGCGCGCGGCGATGACCTCATGGACGGTAGACATGCCCACCAGATCGGCGCCAAGGGTACGAAACGCGCGTATCTCAGCGGGCGTTTCATAGCTCGGGCCCAGCACAGCGATGTAGACCCCTTCATCGAGCTTCCAGCCCTGCCTGTCGGCCTCTGCGCGGGCCTGTGTGCGCAGGTCTGGCGAGTAGGCATGCGTCATATCGAAGAAACGCGGACCAAAGCGGATATCATTCGGTCCTGCAACGGCATTTCTGCCGGTGAAGTTAATGTGATCGGAGATGGCTACGATCGCGCCCTGACCGAAGCTGGGATTGATCCCTCCGGCGGCGTTCGTAACGATCAGCCGTTGAACTCCGAGCAGTCCAAGAACGCGGGTGGGGAAGGTGACCTCTGTCATCGAATAGCCCTCGTAGGCGTGAACTCTGCCCTGCATAACAGCGACCGGAACGCCTCGGACCGCTCCGAGAACAAGCCGGCCTGAGTGACCGGCCACGGTCGAAACGGGGAAGTGGGGAATCTCAGAGTAGGGGATGACGGTGGCCTGCTCGATCTGGTCGGCGAAGTCGCCTAGACCGGATCCGAGAATGAGCCCGATCCGCGGCTTCTGCGGAGCGAAAGAGCGAATGTAGGCGGCCGCAGTGGTTGCCCGCTCGTGAAGATCATCGGTCATGAAGGAATGGTTCGTAGAGGTCATGGGATTCCTGGCCAAACGATCGGCCTGCGAGTTCAGTGGAGGAACTTCTCTCATCAGATCGCGCAGGTCGGCTAATAGTTTAGCGAGTGAGGGGTTTGCATTCGGTCGATTGCCTCAGGTTGTGAGACGCGGCCAAAAGAAAATCATAAACGGTACGCTTGCATCTTGGTCGAAATTGGACACGGCAAGACGAAAAGGGAAGAATTGCGCATGGTCCGCGTGGGATTGACGTCGTTGTGTCTGGGACTCTTCTTCTGTCTTGCTGCCGGAGCGGCCATGCCTGCAGATCGCGATAGCGACCATGACGGGTTGTCGGATCGTCTGGAGAATACTCTGTTGCAGCAGTTTCAACCAACCTGGATGATGAGCCGGCAGGACTGCTCCGATCAACCAGCACGGTTCCAGTGGAACGCGGCAGTCCCGACTGCGATCGCTGACGATGGGACCATCTACGGACAGGCAGTTCCTTACAAGGGCAGGAGAGATGAGGTGGAGTTGCACTTCTATCATTTGTGGCGCTTGGATTGCGGAGAGATGGGGCATGCGCTGGACGCTGAGCACGTCTCCGTACTGCTGCGGCAGAGAAACGAAGACACCCCGCTGGAATGGACCGCGCTGTATTGGTATGCCGCGGCGCATGAAGACACGATGTGCGATGCCAGCCAGATGACGCGAGCTTCGATACTGGGGGCGGAAGAGCATGGCCCGAAGGTGTGGATCTCACCCGGAAAACATGCTTCGTTTTTGAACGAGGAGCTTTGCTCGCACGGATGCGGCGGCGACCGCTGCACGATGATGGTCGAGATGAAGAATTCCGAAATCATCAACCTTGGCGAACTTCGTCATCCGGCGAATGGCGCCAGGTGGCTGGCGTCTTCGCGCTGGCCGCTCGCCGAAAAGATGCGCCGCACAGACTTCACGGAACCGAGGATCAGCAGGATCAAGCGGCTTCGATCGACCGATATCGCATGGGCGAATCCGGCGAAACGCCCTGCGCAGGCGGCGATCTATGGAGGCAACTCGGCTTTGAACGGGATCGCAACCGGCGGCCGCAGTACGGATACTGCACTTACTGTCGCCAACGACAATACGGGAAAAGCATTGGGCAATGCCGAGGATCACACCACGGACGCGCTAAAAAAGAGCTGGCACAGCATGACCCGAGCCGTAGGGGCTGCCGCGAAGGCCACCGCAAACGCCATCGAGCAGAAGCCGAAGGACGACGAGAGCAAACCGCCGCGATAGCGTGTTACCTGCTGCAGCTTCGAAGTCCCGGAGGGTATTGAATTCTGATACGCTAGCGTGCAAGGCTGGGCCAGGCCGTAGATGACGTTCAGGAGCGTCATGTGCATGGACTGTTTTCCCTAAGCGGGGTAAGAACCGGATCCAGAGTTGCTGAAAGCCCCGCTACAGAGCCAGGACAAGAGAGTGGGTCGATGCCACGAAGGCAGCACTCTTCCGTTCTTGCCGTTGCGCTGATCTGCTGCACGATCCTGTATGGACTACACCGAGCTGCGCTGGTCCTGAGCACCTATGAAGGACACGATCAGGCCTGGTATCTCATCGCGGCAGATAGGGTTCTGGGTGGAGCGCAACTCTATGGGCCGTATGTCTCCGACAGCAACCCTCCGATGGTGGTGTGGTTTTCCATGCTGCCGGTTCTGCTGTCGCATGTGTTCCATCTTCCCTTGCTGGTACTGCTGCGGGTGATCGTGCTCTGCCTTCTGGTGGCGAGTACAGCCTGGTGCGTCCGGATGTTGCGCTGGACGCCGGAAGTGCAGCATGGGATGATACGCGCTCTCGTGTCGCTCGCGATTGCTTATCCGTTGCTGAGGGTCACGCTAAGAGATTTCGGGCAGAGAGAGCACCTGTTCGTGATACTGGCTCTGCCGTACCTGTTTGCCATCGGGACCGGAGCGGTGGAGAAGCTCACACTGGCAGAACGATGTGCTCTGGGCTTCGTGGCGGGAATCGCGGTCTGCTTCAAACCTCCGCATGCGTTCGCACTGGTTGGTGCAGAACTTGTGATCGCATTGTCTCGACGAACCCTGCGCCGAATCATCAGCCCTGAAGTGCTGATGATGGTGGCAACCTGCGCGGTGTACGTGCTTGCCGTCAGGATGATCACACCCGCCTATACAAAACAGATGGTGCCGGTGCTGCTGGATACTTATTGGGCCTATGCAACTACGACCGCGGTCGGCCTGCTGTCCGGCATCAAGTTCCGACTGCTGATCGCTATCCTGCTGCTCGTGCTTTCGCACACTCTCTTGCGTCGCTTTCCTTTGTCGCAATTGGCTGCAGTTTGCGCGGCTGCGAGTGTCGGAGCTTTTTTGGCGTATGTACAGCAGGGAACGGACTGGTCTTACCATCGACTTCCCAGCAGCATATTCCTCATCTTGGCTGCTCTTCTTTCTATCTTGGCGATTGCGATCCGTTTCCTCGGGCCATGGGATCGATATCAGATGGACCGTCGCACGGCATGGGCCTGCTGCGCTGTTACGGCGATGGCCGGCGCGGCCTTTTTCGCGCTCGGTGCTTCTCGACCAAAGCCGGAGGTTTCAGAGGTATACAGATTTCTTGCGGCCCAGGATCGGCCTGGTAGCGTTCTGGTACTTACGACCACAGTCTGGTATGTCGGCGATGCTCTAGATCTCCACTGGCAATGGGGCGGCGGCTACCCTTGCCTGGAGTTTCTTCCTGCGATTGTGCTCAACGAGCAGGGGCTGCACCATGAGAAGCGACCGTTCAAACAGCTTAGTCCGCAGAGGCTGGCATATATCTCTCAACTGCAGCGCACGGCCGTAACTGACGATCTCAACCACTTCAAACCATCCCTCGTAATGGTGGAGCATTGTGGCAAAGATCATGGTTGCCCATTCTTCGAGGGCCGAACGTTTGATTCCGTTGCATGGCTTCTGCAGGATCCAGAGTTTGCAAGGGCCTGGTCTCCGTATCAGAAGCAAGCGAGTACGGTGCCGTTCTTCGATGTGTATAAGCGAGCCCCGTGAGCGGATTCTCATCGGCAACTGGCTATTGTGGCAGGAGTTTCAGCTCGACAGTGCGCCCTGTCTTCGCCGATGTCCGCGCAGCATCGAGAATCTGCATTACGATCATGTTTGTATCAAGCGACGAGAGATCGCCCTGCGCTTTGACCTGTCCATGCAGAACGGCAGCAAGGTAGGCCAGCGAATCACGCTGTTCTATCGGAAGCATGGGGGTACTTCTCTGAGATTCGGTCTTCTCGCCCTTGTAGCGAGTGCGGACCCCGTCCGGACCGACCGTGATCAGATAGCCGGTCGCGCCGTAGACCTCCATATCCTTTCGTGCGAAGGGCCAGTTCCAGGAGGGCATAAGGACCGACTGAGCGCCGGGGTAGTGGAGGATGATGGTCGCTTCATCGTCCACCTTGGGATAGATACCTGGCTTGTCAGTCTGTGTAACCGCTGTGACCGAGAGCGGAGCCTTGCCATGCATCAGCACGGTTGACAGGTCTGCGCCGTAGCAGCCGAAGTCAAAGAGCGCACCCGCACCGTTCTGCACGGGGTCAGTGAGCCAGGGCAACCATTCGGGCCCGACGCCGATCTCCTTCGGGCCTTCGTGGCCGTCATGAACGACAATCCGGCGCAGAGTTCCCAGCTTGCCGGCATCCGCCTCGCGAATCGCTTCTGCGTTCGAGCGATACCAGGTGGTCTCGTAATTGACCAGCACATTAACGTGGTGCTCACGCGCGGCACGACGAATGGCGAGTGCATCCTCCATCGTGGTCGAGAGAGGCTTTTCGACCATCGAGCTGACGTTGTGGCGCGCCGCGGCTTCAATTACCCGCCGATGGTCCTGGATGGTGGTATAGACCAGCACGGCGTCTGGGTGCTTCGACGTCAGGGTCTTCTCGAGGTCGGTAGAGAAGAGAGAGGAATCGAGGTGATACTCCGTAGCGTACTGGTGTGCAAGTGCAGTGTTCGGTTCGACGATCCCGACAAGTTGTGCGGCGGGATTATTGGGCAGGGCATGCAGGAAGCCTTTGACGTGTCCGTGAACCAGACCCACGATCACCACTCGTATAGGTGTGTTCGCGGCAGGCTGCTGTGCAGACGCCTGAAGGGGGGCGATCAGGGCGCAGAGAATCGCAGAGATGCGGAGCGTTTTCATCTTCCTCTTTTCGCTCCGGGTGAAGGCGAATCTCACGCATCGCATCGTGAGGTTCGCCGCCCCGGGTGTGAATGAGTCATAACGGAACGGCGATCAGCCGAGCTTCATGGTCTCGGGATCCCACTTGATCACGCTGCCCTTGTTGTAGCTCAGGTTGCTCAACAGCGCGGCCCCGGCGGCGCGGAAGCCGAAGGTGGCATCCTCCACCGGTTGTTTGCGGGTGCGCACCGAGGAAAAGAAGTTGCGGAAGTGATCGACATGGTCGGAGTAGCCCTTCGGTGCGGAGAACTTCTCGATCGCCGTATACGTCGAGCCCTGTGGCGGCGTGGTCGGGTACTTCTGGTGGTACTTCTCCAGGTACTCTTTCTGCATCTCGTTGGTGAAGGTGGAAACCGTGTAGCCCGGCTCCTTCTCGCGGGGAACACGGGTGACGGTTACGGTCTGCCCGGCGATCTCCATCGTGCCCTCCGAGCCTGTGAAGAGGAAGCCCTCGCTCTCCTGGCCGCCATTGACGAAGTTAACGCGCAGGCTAAGGTTGAAGCCCTGCGGATAGTCGAACAGCGCCAGCAGAACGTCAGGCGCGTCTCGGCCATCCTTCCAGAAGCGAATGCCTCCGGTGGCCATCGCCCGCGTCGGGCCGTGTGCTCCAGTGATAAAGTGCGTTCCGCTGAAGAGGTGCACGAACAGATCCCCCGCCACGCCGGAACCATAGTCGCTCCACTTTCTCCACTGGAAGAAGTGCTCCGGATTCCACGGAATCTTGGGTGCGGTGCCCAGGAAGCGTGGCCAGTCGCAGGTTTGCGGACTCGCATCGAGCGGGATCGAATAGTTCCATGCCCCAATGGAGGAGTTCCGATCCCACCGTGCGCTGATCATATTCAATTCGCCGATGGCTCCCGATGCGAGCAGCTCCTTCGCCTTCGCGTATGCGACAGAGCTGACGCGCTGGCTGCCGACCTGCAGAATGCGGTTGGTTGAGCGCGCAGTGGAGATGATCTCCGGGCCGTCGGAGTAGAGGTGAATCATCGGCTTTTCGAGATACACATCTTTACCGGCCTTCATCGCGTCCACGGCGGCCTGCTTGTGCCAGTGGTCCGGCGTGGCGATAATGACGGCATCGATATCGGGCCGCGCAAGAATTTCATGATAGTCGCGCGTGGTGAATACGTCCTGACCCCAAAGCTCCTTGCAATGCGCGAGGCGGCCATCGTAGCAGTCAGCCGCGGCGACCAGCTTGACGCCTGGGACCTCAAGGGCACTGCGCGTGTCGGACTGGCCCTGGATGCCTGCACCGATCAGTGCCAGCTGGATGGTGTCGTTGGCGGATTTCGGCGCCGTGGCCTGTTGGGACTCAGCGAGTACGTTAAGGCTGGTGGCTGCAGCAGCCATGCTGCCGACCTTGACGAAGGTTCTGCGATTCAGGGTCATGCTCATCTCGTTTCGGAGAGTTTAAAAAGCGTTTTAGCTTGCGAGTTGAGGTTAGGAGATTTAGCAGCGCGTGTAAAGACGCGGCCACTCAGCATAGGCCGGATTACCGGATCAGCATGGAGACGATTGCCGCGGACAGAAGATTCGCCATGGTCCCCGCCAGCATGGCGCGCAGGCCAAGCTGGGCGAGATCGTTGCGACGATTCGGAACCAGCGCTCCAATGCCTCCAATCTGCATTCCAATCGAGCCGATGTTGGCGAAACCGCACAGGGCGAAGGTAGCGATCGAAAACGTTCGTGGCGAGATTTGCGACTTCTGGAGTCCCAGCTGTGTGTAGGCGACGAATTCATTGAGAACAGCGCGGGTTCCCAGCAGATTGCCGATCCTCGGCGCCTCGTGCCACGGGATGCCGATCAGCCAGGCAACAGGCGCTCCAATGACGCCAAGGACCGAGTTCAACGAATGCGGAAAGGGAATGTGTCCATGCGCCCACAGAACGTTTGAGATGCCCAGCATGATCGCGTTCAGCAGTCCCACCAAAGCAAGAAAGCTGATGAGCATGATGGCAACGTTGAATGCCAGTTTGCCGCCATCAATCGTGCCACGAGCGATGGCCGCAATGAAGTTGTCGTTCCTGTGCTCTTCGCTCGGCGGCATTCTCACCGTTCCGGCCGTGGCTGGCTGCTCGGTCTCGGGTACGAGCATCTTTGCCACAAGAATCGTTCCCGGCGCCGTCATGATGACAGCAGAAAGAAGGTCCTGTGCGTTGATTCCGAAGCTGATATAGGCGGCCATGATTCCGCCGGAAACATGCGCCATGCCGGAGGTCATGATAGTCATCAGCTCCGAACGAGTGGCGCCCTCCAGAAAGGGACGGATCGTCAGGGGAGCCTCGGTCTGCCCCATGAAGATGGAAGCGGCCACATTAGTCGATTCGGCTCCGCTGGTTCCCATTGTCCGCTGCATGATCCAGGCGACTACGCGGATGACCTGCTGCATGAAACCGATGTGATACAGCAGGGCAAAGAAGGCCGAGATAAAGATGATGGTCGGCAGCACCGCAAAGGCAAAGATAGCCATCGGATTGCCCGGAGTTCCAAGCGGCCCAAAGACCATGGAGGAGCCATCCACGGCATGCGACAGAAGCCCGGTAACGGCGTTGCTCGCGGCGCGCAGTATGATCTGCCCGAAGCTCCATTTGATAACGAGAAAGGCAAAGACGATCTGGAGACCGAGCCCCCACGCGACAGTGCGCCAGCGAATGGCGTGACGGTTCGAAGAACAGGCGTAAGCGAGCGCCAGGAAGACAATCAGTCCTAAAAGTCCCGTGAATCGATGCAAAGAGGTGGCTCTCCTGCCGGTGGCCGCAATGGTCCGATTCGATGAGTGTAAAGGCTGAAGAGGCTTGAGAACCAGCCGGTTCTAGAAGTGGCCGGACGCCGTCCTGCCGCGGAAACGGCCGCTGGCGGTGAGGGCGGGTACGCTATCCAGCCGGATGTGACGCAACGGTGTTCGCGCCTGCTTGAGCGAATACATGCGCAGGTCGGCGATGCGCAGCAACCGTGTTGCGTCGTCTGCATCGTCCGGATAGAGCGCAATGCCGATGGAGGCTGAGACCGTGAGTCTCTGACCATCGAACAGAAAGGGGCTCTCCGTAGCGTCACGGATAATCTCCTGGAGACGTTCGATCGAGCCGAGGTGACCGGGATCGCAGGCCACCATCGTGAACTCATCGCCTCCCAGGCGCGCGATCGATTCGAAGCTCTGTGCATGTTCGTTCAGGCTGCGGGCGACGTGTTGAAGCAGTTGATCGCCTGCATGATGACCATGAATGTCATTGATCTGCTTGAATCCATCGAGGTCGAGCATGAACAGCGCCAGTGTCGAGCGCGAGCGACGGCAGCGCTCCAGGGCCGTCGATAAATGGTCCTCGAACGATCTTCGGTTGGCCAATCCGGTCAGTTCGTCATGCAGAGCCAGCCAGCGGTTGCAGGAGACCTGCTCCTCCAGCATGACCAGGATCATGCCGATGGAGATGAGCGACTTCTGCATGTTCCACAGGTGCGAAGCAATATCCGCGTAGGTGCGGTACGTCACGATAAGCGGATGCAGAAAGAAGAAGAAGGACCAGATGGAGAATCCGGTAACAATGGCCAGTCTTCCCGTGCTGTGACGCGGCAGCTTGCGGTAGAAGTTTGCGGTGGCAATCGAGTACAGCACACCCAGGCTCCAGTACACCGCATCGCGATAGCTGTTATGGGATACCAGATAGCCGATGCCGAGCCACCCGGAGCCAATCAGAATGGCGAGTACGATGCTGCGGCGGATTGCCACCGCCGAGATGCTTCCGATCAGCAAACCCAGCATCACCCATGGAAGAAAGGCATTTGGTGTGAACAGGTGCATCCCGTAGGTGACACACATTCCCAGCAGGGGAATGGAGTTGAACAGAAGGAAATGGAAGCTTCTTCTGTCGGAGATGGCATAGTTGCCGGATGCCCACACGAAGACCACTCCGGCCAGCAGGTAGCAGACGATAACGATCGTATGGAGGATCGCGACGGGCAGTCCGCCCGGGGCGTAGAAGATGTGGGCCGTGGATTCGATCAGGGTGAAGAGCAGTCCCAGCAGCCATAGATTCGCCTGCCTGTGAGGGTGGTGACGACGAAGCAACACCAGAATGACGATCAGAATCGCCAGGGCGGATAGATCGGGAAGAAAAGCGTAGTTCACAGGTCCGTGCCTTTAAGCAGGCCATTATGTATCAACGATGGGCCCAGGTGCCTGCTGTTGGAATTGCTTCTCGGATGTGATTATCCGCCAACTCCAGAGCAAACGGCAGGAATTTGTTGGCTGCGCAACGACTGGTCCCTCTTAACCCTTGATGCGGGCAGGGTTGCCGACCACTTTCGCACCTGGAGGAACGTCGTGGGTAACAATGGAGCCGGCCCCAACCACGGCATCGTCTCCGATGGCGATGCCCGGAAGGATGATGGCTCCTCCGCCGATCCACACGTTGGCGCCGATGCGCACCGGCTTGCCGTTCTCAAGGTTGGATCTGCGCAGGGCCGGATCGAGCGGGTGATCGGCTGCATAGATATGGACACCGGGACCAATCTGTGTCCGGTCGCCAATCGTAATCTCAGCCACGTCCAGCAGAACGCAGTTGAAGTTCAGAAAGACATGCTCTCCCACCCTGATGTTGTACCCATAGTCCACGAAAAAAGGCGGGCGGATGACGGAGCCCGGCCCAACGGAGCCAAGCAGCTCCTGAAGCTGGCGAAAGTGTTTCGCCGGATCGTGAATCTCGCTGTTGTAGCAGTGGAGCAGTGCGGCAGCGCGTGCCCGATCTTCAATCAGCTCCGGATCTTCGGCATTGTAAAGATCGCCGTCCAGCATCTTCTGCTTCTCGGATTTTTCAGAGGCCACCGATTCCTCCCCTATGTCGTCTTCCAGGCCCACTCTGCCGCCACGATCTCCCGCACCAGAGGTAAGGTCGGGGGTGGTGACTGCTCGATGCGCAGCGTCTCACGGATCATCTGTTCCGGCTCATCGAGGAGAGCCTCGTCCTCGCTGAAGAGCGTGAAGAGAGGCTGGCCGCGGTCGATTCGCGAGCCGAGCTTCGCGTGAGACTCAATTCCGGCGTGAGCGCTGACAGCGTCCCCCGGTTTTGATCGTCCCGCGCCAAGGCGTTGGACCGCCCATCCGACCTGTTTGCAGTCCATCGAGAACAGATATCCCGTCCGGTCCGCCTTGACCACTCTCTGCGCGGTTGGTTTGTGATGCGCTTGAGGATCTTCGAAGATCCCGATGTCTCCGCCCTGAGTCTCAACGATCCTGAGCCACGCTCTGTAAGCATCGCCGCTGCGAAGAACCCTGTCAGCCAGATCTGCTCCCGCCTCGGGCGTTGACGCGCAGCCGGCAAGATGAAGCATCCATCCGGCAAGCGTATTAGACAGCTCGATGAGATCAGACGACATAGGATGCCGCCTCCCGCGCATAATGTCCACGCATTCCCACACCTCCACCCAGTTGCCCGAAAAGCGACCCAAAGGCTCATCCATTGCCGTCAGCAGAGCGACCGTGCGGGTTCCAGCAGCTTCGCCGGTCTCAACCATCATACGGGCCAGCTCCCGGGACATCTCGTAACTGGACATGAAAGCTCCGCAGCCGACCTTGACGTCAAGGACCAGGGCATTGAGCGACTCTGCGAGCTTCTTGCTCATGATGCTGGCCGTGATCAGAAATGGCGACTCAACCGTGCCGGTGTGGTCGCGGAGAGCATAGAGGATCCGGTCAGCAGGAACGATTGTGGGAGTCTGGCCGATCATGGCGGCGCCACACCTGCGCAGGGTCTCTGCAAGCTGTTTCAGATCGAGCTGGCTGTTGAAACCCGGAATCGTCTCCAGCTTGTCGAGGGTCCCTCCTGTGTGGCCCAGCGCACGCCCGCTGATCATGGGCACGCAGATTCCGGGAACGCCTTCCTCCGTACGATGCGCCAGCCCCGCTGCCGCAAGGACAGGAGCAATGAGCAGGGATGTTTTGTCGCCTACGCCCCCGGTGGAATGCTTATCGACGGTGAACGTCTTGAGCGCAGACGCATCGAAGACGTCGCCCGAGGAGCGCATCGCCGAGGTCAACGTCGCCAGCTCCCGGCTGTCGAGCCCTCGCAGAAAGATGGCCATCAGCAGCGCCGCGATCTGCGCGTCAGTCACGGTCTGGGACTCCGGCGTGCGCTCGACGATCGCACTGACGAAAGTCCGAATCTCTTCGTCGGTCATCGCGAGACCGTCGCGTTTGTGCAGAATGACGTCAACAGGATGAATCATAGACATAGGCTGAGCAGGACCCTTCGACAGCTATCTTTTCAGAAGAAAAGCGTGTGGCAGGAGTTCGCTGATGGTGGATCGTACCTCCGACCCGTCAGCCGCCGGAAAGAAGACCTCTGTGTCCGGTGTGCCGAGTTCTAGAATCGTCTGACGGCAGCCGCCGCACGGCGAACTCGCCCCGCCGTTCAGATTCACAATGACAACGGCACGCACGCACGTTGCCGAGCCATGCAAGGAAATGGCTGCAGCAATGGCTGACTGCTCGGCGCAGGTGGTCAGGCGAAAGGAAGCATTTTCAACATTGCAGCCGGTCGTGACGGCTCCGTTCTCCAGCAGAATCGCTGCGCCTACGCGGAACCCGCTGAAAGGAGCATAGGCGTTTGCTGCGACGGCGAGGGCCTGCTGCCGGAGATCGTCGATCTGTGCATGTGAGAGCTGCGCCGGTGCTTCACTTTGAGACATGGGAAGAGGCTATCGGGGGCCGACAGGGATGACAAGTGGCCTGCCGCTAATGATTCGTCCTGCACTCCCGATAAAAGAGGTGTGGACGACCTTACACAAGAATTTATCGCTGAAAGCCAGGACGGTCTCGACCGCATGGAGCGGTGCCTGACCGAGCTTGAGACGCGGCCGCAGGACAGTCAGCAGCTGGTGGGAGAGATCTTCCGTGCGGTGCATACCATCAAGGGGACGACCGGATTTCTCGGATTCAGCCGGCTGGAAAAGCTGGCGCACGCCGGCGAGCACCTGCTGGGATCATTGCGGGACGGACGCCTTCCCGTAACCGGCGAGCTGATCAGTGGTTTGCTTCGCCTGCTCGACGGTCTTCGCGCCATCCTTAACCTGATTGAAGAGACGGGCAGTGAAGGCCCCCGCGAAGGCGAGGAAGACACCCTTCTGATTACCGAACTCGCGATGCTGAACGGCGAACAGGGGCCTCACGAGACGGAAGAGAAAGCTGCTCCCGTCGTCTCCATCAAGCAACAAGAGGAAGCCCCCACGCCTGCTGCAGCAGCAGCTGAGCCGGGAATCGCAGCTGCCAATGCGCAGACATCCAGCTCATCGAGTGGCGACAAAACGCTTCGCATCGATGTTGAGGTGCTGAACCGCATGATGAATCTGGTGGGCGAATTGGTGCTGACCCGCAACCAGATGCTGCAGAGCGGCGTGGAATCGACCAACTTCCCGGAGCTGGCGCGCCGGCTGGATAGCGTAACGGCGGACCTTCGGGAGACAGTCATGCAGGCCCGGATGCAGCCGGTAGGCAACCTCTTCGGCAAATTCCCCCGGATGGTCCGGGATCTGGCGCGCACCTGCGGACGCGAGGTGCGAATTGAGTTCTCCGGCCAGGAGACAGGGCTCGATAAGAGTCTGCTCGAGGCCATCAAGGATCCTCTGACCCATGCGGTCCGCAACGCCGTCGATCACGGGATTGAAGCACCAGCCGATCGCGTTCTCGCAGGCAAGCCGGCTGAAGGCTGCCTTCGCCTCCGCGCATTCCATCAGAGCGGCTCGGTCGTCATTGAAGTGGCTGACGACGGAGCCGGTATCGCAATGGAGCGCGTGCTGGCAAAGGCGGTCGAGCGCGGTCTCGTCACACCCGACCAGGCAAAGGAGATGAGCGAACGCGAGGCGTTGCAGCTGATCTTCCTGCCGGGATTTTCCACCGCGGCCGCCGTAACGACAGTGTCTGGCCGCGGAGTCGGGATGGACGTCGTCCGTGCCAACGTCGAGAAGGTCGGCGGCAGCGTCGAGCTGGAATCCAAGGTCGGCGTCGGCACCACACTGCGCCTCCGGGTTCCGCTCACGCTGGCCATCGTTCCTGCGCTGGTCGTCAGGAGCGGTGGGCAGAGCTTTGCTCTCCCGCAGACCGCGCTTGTCGAGCTGGTCTACATTCCGGCGCGAGATAAGGAGAAGGTGGTCGAGCGTGTCGGCGCATCGGAAGTCTATCGCTTGCGCGAGCGCCTCCTTCCCATGGTATGGCTCGATCGCCTGCTCTCTCTCAAGACAGAGACGGAGGCGCACGGCTTCTACATGGCCGTGCTTGAGGCCGAGGGTTGCCGGTACGGACTCGTTGTCGATGATCTGCTTGCACCGGAAGAGATCGTCGTCAAGCCGCTCTCTGCCGTCCTGCGCGAGATCGGGCTCTTCTCCGGAGCCACCGTGCTTGGCAATGGCACGCTGGCCCTGATCCTCGATATCGCTGCAACAGCTGCGCGTGCCGGAGTGAAGCCGGTGATGGAAGAGCAGGCCGATGAGACTGTTGCGCTGCATCAGGACGAGGCATCCTTTCTCGTCTTCGAAGATCGCGCACGCGAGAGGACAGCTCTTCCGCTGGGCGTCGTCGAGCGCATCGAAAGCGTGCCGATCAGCAAGATCGAGTACGCCAGTGGCCGCGCTCTGCTGCAGTACCGTGGCGAACTGCTGCAGCTGCGGGACGACGGCCACGTTCTGGACGACATGTATGACCTCCAGGATGAAGAGGCTTCGGTCACGATCCTCATCTGTGGCGACCCGCAAACGACCTCGTCGCGCATGGGCATTGTGGTTCGTAAGGTTCTCGATGTCTCCGACGGAAACATGCTTGAGAAGGATGCCGCCAACGGAGAGATGGATTTGGCCCTCGTCAACGAACGGTTGACGACTATCTTCCGCGGCTTTGCAGGTGAACTAGGAAAGAGCTGGAGGGAGGTCGCATGAAGATCGTTGGACAAGCCTCTGAGCAGATGCACGAGGAGGCCGAAAGCGCATCTCTTTGTTCGATGTTTGCCGGGCAGGAGACCTTCGGGATCGATACCGGCAAGATCCGTGAAGTTCTGGGCAAGCGTGAACTGGAGCGGGTCCCGATGGCGCCCGCGTTTGTCGCCGGTGTCGTGCCTTATCGTGGCGACGTGCTCACAACGGTCAACTTCCGCGCTCTGCTCGGCCTTCCTGAAAACACCGAAACCGGTTGCGTGCTTGTGCTGGATGACGACAGCGGTGGCCAGGAGCGCTTCGGATTGATGGTGGACGGCGTCGGCGGAGTGGTTACCGTCCAGCAGAGGATGCTCGAAGCGAATCCCTGCACGCTCGACTCAAAGTGCAAATGGCTGTTCGATGGCGCCTACAAGATGGAGAATGGATTGCTAATCCAGTTGGACCCGCAGAAGCTGCGACCCTCTCGCCTTGCTGAGACCGGAATGTTTCGCAACGGTGGTGCAGGAGAGAGTGCATGAAGGCGTTGATCGTCGATGACTCGACGTTTATTCGTGAGTACCTGCGCAAGCTGTTGAGTCCCATGGGCATTGTCTGTGCCGAGGCGGTGGATGGGTCCGAAGCACTCGCAGTGCTGCAGTCTCAAAGCGGTTTCGACCTGATGCTTCTGGATCTGAACATGCCCGTGATGAACGGCCTCGAATGCATGAAGGCGATTCGCAAGGCAAGGCTCCATCCCGAGATGAAGGTCATGATGGTGACGACGGAAGCGGACAATCAGTTCATTGCCAAAGCCTTGGACAATGGCGCCGACGAGTTTCTGATGAAGCCGTTCACTCCCGAGAGTCTGCGAGAAAAGATGATGCTGCTCGGATTCGCTGCCTGAAGCTCGCATCGAGCCATCAGACAACCCCCGCGTGCGGAAGAAGAGGACAGGGAGATGGGTAACTTTACAACGCAGCCCCTGCGCGTTGTTGCGGCGGATGACTCCGCCGTGATGCGCGGGATTCTGAGAACGCTCTTCGAGCGCCAGGCCAGCTACACAAGGGGAGAGTTACCCCCTATGGAGTTGGTGGGAGTCTCGCGCGATGGCGTCGAGTGCCTGCAGGAGATTACCCGGCTCGCTCCGGACGTGCTGGTCCTTGATCTCGAGATGCCACGCATGAACGGCCTCGATGTTCTCGACAGGCTTCGCCACACCAAACCCAGGCTTCCCGTAATCATGTGCAGCTCGCATACCGAGAGAGGAGCTCGGGCGACGTTCGATGCGCTCGCGCGGGGGGCTGCGGACTACGTGATGAAGCCAGCAGGCCAGCGCGATCTTGAGAGCGCTCTGGCATCGCTGGCGAGCCAGTTGCTGCCGCGCATCGCCGCTTTTGGCTCGGAGCGGCGCCGGGCGTCCACCGGCAACGGGACGTCTGCTGCACGGCCCGAACCATCCGCTTCCGGTCTGCAGCCCGGTCGCGACAATATTCCGGCCACAATCGAAGTTCTTGTGATTGGCGTCTCGACAGGAGGACCTACTGCGCTCGAGCAGCTCCTTCCTCGACTCTCTCCGGACCTTCCAGTCCCGGCGCTGATTGTGCAGCACATGCCAAAGCTTTTTACCAACGTATTGGCAGAGCGTCTTGATCGCTGCTGCCCGCTGAAGGTCGTAGAGGCCTACCCGGGCGCACCGCTTCAGCCCGGCGCTGTCTGGCTTGCACCGGGTGATATGCACATGGAGATTGCTCTGCGGCCCGGTACATCCGAATCGGCTGCCACACAGGTAAGGCTGCACTCTCAGGAGCCGCTGCACCACTGCCGTCCCGCAGTGGACTATCTCTTCCGTTCGGCGGCACGGATTCACGGCCCCGGAGCTTTGGCCGTGGTGCTGACGGGAATGGGCTCGGATGGGTTGGATGGAGCGCGCGCTGTACACGATCGCGGCGGTGTCGTCCTCGCACAGGATGAAGCCAGTTCGGCTGTATGGGGCATGCCGGGTCGCGTAGCAGAGGCGGGAATCGCCGCCGCCGTCCTGCCGCTCGATGCCCTGGCGCGTGAGATCAATCAGAGGGTCAATGCGGGGCGCGTCCGAAAGACGGAGACTCCTCCCGCTTCATCGATCACCACCCGGCGTCGGGAGATGTCCCATGGTCTGTACTGAATCCGATTACGCCTATCTACGCGAGCTTGTCCGGAAGCAATCTGCAAACTTGATCGATCCATCCCGGAATTCGCTCTTCGACGCGAAGCTGAGCCCGGTCGTTCGAGGAGCTGGCGTTTCCAATCTGCATGAGTTCGTCAAACTGCTCCAGTCAGAGAGACCGGCACACCTGCATCGCGCCGTAGCGGAGGCGATGACGATCAACGAGACCAGCTTCTTTCGCGATGTGAAGACCTTCAATCTCCTCCGCGAGACCATTCTGCCTGCGCTTGTGGAACGCCGCCGCGGGCCGAGACGGCTCCGCATCTGGAGCGCCGCGAGCTCAACCGGGCAGGAGGCCTACAGCATCGCTATGCTGCTCGCAGAGCATTTTCCGGAGACGGCATATTGGGATGTGAAAATCCTGGGAACGGACATATCGAAGCTCGTGGTGGAGTATGCACAGGCAGGCAGATATCGGCGGCTCGAGGTGAACCGCGGGCTTCCCGCAAGAATGTTGCTCAAATACATGAACCGCGACCAGGAAGAGTGGGAGGTGAGCCCTCGCCTGCGTGCTCTGTGCGAGTTTCAGCAGCTCAATCTCTGCGCCGCTCTGCCGCCTCTACCCATGTTTGATCTTGTCCTTCTACGAAACGTGCTCCTCTATTTTTCGCGGCAGGATCGCGCACAGGTCTTCCGTGCCATTCACCGTCTGACCTCCGCAGACGGCTACCTTCTGCTGGGGAACGCAGAGCAGGCGGAAGACTCTACCCACCTTTTCCAGGCGGAGTTCTCCGGAGAGACCTTCTTCTATCGCCCCGTCTCAAATAGCTGATCAGCCACGAAAACGGATCACTGCGGGGAGTCCTGCTGCTGGTCCTTCTTGTCCTTATCGTCCCCGCCTCCGAAGATCTTCTGAAAGAAGTTCTTCTTCTTCTTCTTCGGTTCAGCCGCCGCTGGGGCCTGCTGATGGTTTGGGGCAACCGCGCCTGGAGCGGTGGAAGGATGAGCAACGGACGAAGCCGGTGCAGTCGTAGGCGCTGTCGCCGGGGCAGGCGTATAAGGGGTAACCGTCTCGGTGTGTCCCCCCAATCCAAAGAGCTTCTGGAAGAAGTTCTGCGGATTATCGTGCATCTGCGAGCAGCTGCCTGTAGGCACTGTGCCGTCCAGGAAGGCTGCATTCATGGTATGCACGCTGCAGGTCGGGTCTGCCAGCAGGCCCGAGTCTCGGTCCACCTTTGCGATCGTGATGCCTTCAGGTGGAGAGAAGGATTTCACGTCGGAGTATTGTGGGAGCTTGATGGCTCGCTTCATGAACTCCGCCCAGATGGGAGCGGCCGCGTCGGCGCCCTGTACCTTGATATCGGTGTAGTCGTCGTTGCCCACCCAGACCACGCAAAGCAGGGTAGAAGTGTAACCGGCAAACCAGGCGTCGTGCTCGGTTCCCGTCTTGCCGGCTGCCGGCGCCGAAAAGCCGCGCGCGCGGACCGTCGCACCCGTCCCGAAGTTCATCACTCCTTCCATCAACGACTGCGTCAGGAAGGCAACGCGAGGATCGATAATCTGCTTGGCCACAGGAGAAAAGTCCGAAACAATATCGCCATTCGTATTGCGGACCGAGGCCAGCATCCATGGATTGATATGAACGCCGTTGTTGGCAAAGATCGTGTACGCTCCCGCCATATCGATTGGGGTGGCGCTATAGGTTCCAATGGCCATCGACGGCGTCGGACGCGCGTTTACGATTCCCGCAGATCGTGCAAGCGCGGCTACGTTGCTGTAGCCTACCTTCTGCGCCAGTGCGATGGTGGCAATATTGAGTGAGTGCGCCAGAACATCGGCAGCAGTCACCATACCGGGATACTCACCCTTTACAAAATTCCCCGGAATGTAGGACTTCCCGTTGTACCCGAAGTCCTGCGGATCGTCGTTGATCTTGGTGACCGCGGTAAACGGACCGTTGCCGTCGAGGTTCGTGCCATTAAGCGAAGTGTTGAACGCGGCGGCGAAGACGAATGGCTTGAAGATCGATCCGGTAGGTCGCTGGGCGACTGCATGGTTGAGCTGCGATGCTCCATAGCTGCGTCCGCCCACAAGCGCGAGAATCTGCCCGGTGCGTGGATTCATCGCAACCAGCGCAACCTGCGGATACGTGACCGGGCCGGCCTCTTTTCTGCGGGCGTACCGCTTGCGAACCAGCTCGTCGACGTTCTTCATGCCGATCTCGACAGCTTCCGAGGCTGCATTCTGAAGATCAGGATCCAGCGACGTATAGATACGAAGGTTCTGATGGGCAACATCCTGATCGCTGATGCGCCTTACCAGCTGCTCGTGTACCAGATCGACGAAATACGGCGCCTGGCTGGCCTCGATGTTGGGTGGTGCAAGATGCAGGGGTTCAGCTTTGGCTCGCGTCGCCTCTGAGGCGGAGATTGCACCCGTCTCCACCATCGAATCCAGCACGATGTTGCGTCGCTCGATCGCGCGCTGGGGATGACGATAAGGATTTCGATAGCTAGGGTTCTGGAGAAGGCCTGCCAGCATGGCGCACTGCGCCGTATCGAGCTGGTTCAGGTTTTTGCCGAAGAACGCCCGGGACGCTTCACCAAATCCGTTAATCTCGTAGCTTCCAATATGCCCCAGATTCATCTGGTTGGCGTACATCTCGAAGATCTGCTGCTTCGAAAAGCGCGACTCCAGCTGGAAAGTGATCATGATCTCGATCATCTTCCGCTTCAGACGCTTCTCCGGGCTAAGAAAGAACCCGCGTGCCAATTGCATGGTAAGCGTGGAGCCGCCACACCGCTTCCGTCCGCTCGCCAGGTCCTCCACTCCGCATTTCACGATGCGAAGAAAGTTGATGCCGTTGTGCTCAAAAAAATTCCGGTCTTCGATCGCCGTAACTGCCTGTACCAGATGCGGCGGTATGTCTTTGTAACTGACCAGCAGTCGTTTCGTGCGGCTGGTCTCCTCAGACAGCGCCGTGATCAGCTGCGGTTCCAGCTCGTATGCGCTCAGCGCCGCGCCATTCTCACCCGTAATCTTCTGTACCACTCCATTGGGAGCAGCAATCGTCGCCCCGTCCGTAGTGTGATAGCTCTCCGGCCCCGGCTTGATGAAGATGCTGTCGCCGTTGAGCTGAAAAGTACCCATCTGCGGATTGGTGTTGTAGCCCGCTCTGCGCAACTCCGCGGCAATCTCCGTGGCCGACAGTTTTTGTCCGTCGCGCACCTCGCGAGGTGCGGCATAGATCTGCGAGACGCTGGCGAACATGGGGCCCTTCGCCAGCCGGTCGTTTACGATGTTTTCATATTTGAAGTAGTAATACCCAAAGACGCTGAACGCTATCACCAGGCAGCCGAGCACGAATACCAGGCCATATCGCACAAAGCGATTGTCCAAATGGAGTTTCTCGATAATGCTCGACTGCCTGGCGCTCGATTTGTTACTGCCGTATTTGAGTTTGACTGGCAAAGGACGCTTTCTTCTAGACGCTTAGACGGCAGATGCCGTCAGCAGGGTTTGAAGGTTGGATGTTACCTGATCGGTTACTGCCTGGACGACCTGTCCCAGTGCAATCTCTTGCGTGTGGCGGTTCAGCCGATCCACCAGTTCCACCTTTCCTTCCGCCACCCCTCGCCCTATGTTGATGCGATAGGGAATCCCGATCAGATCGGCATCCTTGAACTTCACGCCGGCACGCTCATCCCGGTCATCCAGCAGCACGTCCAGTCCGGCCCCGGTCAGTTCTGAAGCGATCTTCTCTCCTGCTGCCAGCAGTGCTGCATCCCCAGTATTTGTGATCGTGACTACGATCTGGAAGGGAGCGATCGCAGGATGCAGAGCAAACGCTGCTCCGTCATTGGCTGCAGCCGAGCTCTCAATCGCCGCCGTAAGAATCCGCTCGATTCCAATCCCGTAGCTGCCCATGATCGGCGTTACCTCTTTGCCGTCACGATTCAGAACGCTTGCGCCCATGGACTTGGTGTATTTGTAACCAAGTTTGAAGATATGGCCGATCTCCACCGCTTTGCCAAGCCGCAGCGGAGAGCCGTTGACCGGGTCCGGCTCGCCCTCGTTCACGTTGCGAACGTCCGCTACAACCGTCGGTTTGAAGTCGCGATCCGGAGTCACGTTGCGAAGGTGATACTCCTCCTTGTTCGCTCCGGCAATCAGGTTCTTCCGGCCCTCCAGTGCCTTATCCAGGATGACCAGAGCTCCCGGCTTTTTCGGGTGCGGAGCTGCCTCGACGCCAATCGGCCCCAGGTACCCTGCGGGAGCCTTGAACAAATCCACGATCTCTTCCGGCAGCATCGGGCGCAGCTCTCCCCCAACCAGTGCCGAAACCTTCGTCTCGTTCAAAGTGTGATCGCCGCGCAGGAAGATCACTACCGGACGCTGCTTGCCCAGCTTGGCGTGATCGGCCTCCGGCAAGGTGGCCATATAGGCCATCGTCTTCATCTGGTGCTGCGGTTTCACCTTCAGGAAGTCGCCAACCTCCTCGATGGTCCGCTGTCCGGGCGTATGCACGAGCTCGGGCTGACCGTCTCCGCTCGGCGCCAGATCCTCTACCGGCGCCAGCCTGCTGGTTGCCTTTTCCAGGTTCGCTGCATAGCCTGACGTGGAACTCGCGATCAGGTCCTCGCCCGCTTCGGTGTACACCATAAATTCCTGCGACGCCGAGCCACCCATGGCTCCCGAATCTGCTTCAACAGCCACAAACTCCAGACCGCATCGCGAAAAGATCGTCCGGTACGCCTTGTCGTGCTTGTTGTAGCTCTCGTCCAGTCCGGCCTCATCGATATCAAAGGAATACGCATCCTTCATGATGAACTGCCGCACGCGCAGCAGCCCGGACTTCGGCCGTGGCTCATCGCGGAACTTCGTCTGGATCTGATACCAGATCTGGGGAAGCTGTTTATAGCTGCGAAGCTCGTTGCGCGCAATGGAGGTCATCACCTCCTCGTGCGTCATTCCCAGGCACAGGTCTGCACCCTTGCGGTCCTTCAGGCGGAACATGTTGTCGCCCATCACCTGCCACCGCCCAGACTCCTCCCACACCTCGCGGGGATTCAGAGCAGGCAGCAGAAACTCCTGACCGATCTTGTCCATCTCCTCCCGAACAATACCGATGATCTTGTTGATCGAACGGTTGCCGAGGAAGAGATAGCTGTAGATGCCGGCGCCGAGCTGCCGTATATATCCGGCGCGCAGCAGCAGCTTGTGGCTGGCGACCTCTGCGTCGGCCGGAGCTTCACGAAGGGTGGGAATAAAGAGTTGCGACCAGCGGTGCATGCGTTTGGGATAACCCCTTCCAGGTTCAGGAATACTTGCCTGACGTATCCCTCTATTTTACCGTCCCTTCCGTGGTCCTGGATAAGTGCTATCCCGTCACAGTTTAGGCGCCCCGGATATCTCAATCCGCGACGGCTGGCAACCATTTCATGTGACGTGAAACACAGCACTAATGTAGGAAACATGACATACATCTCCCGAGGAACATAGTAGTGTTTACGCAGGCAAATACGGCTCTTCCACAACGGCATCCCCATCCGGCTGTCGAGGTTAGGAATCGACGTCATCTCGCAGAAGGAATCAAGAGGTTGCATACTGAAGTGACAGATGTGGCACGGCCTGGGCGGAGTCGAAATGCCATTCTGGCGCAGTTGCCTGAGGAGCAGTATGCCAAACTCGCGGGCGCACTCCAGCCGGTTGAGCTGACCCTCGGACTGGAACTCTCGCAACCCAATGAAGTCATCGAGTACGCGTACTTTCCCGAAACCGGGCTCATCTCCACCGATGCCCTCACGCGCAGCGGCGACATGATCGAAATAGATGTCGTGGGCAGAGAGGGGTTTGCGGGGCTGCCCGCACTCTACGATCAGCCCCAGATGTCTCATGCCGTAATCGTGCAGTGTTCCGGATACGGCCACCGAATCAAAACTTCCATTTTGCGCGATGTATTTCTCGAGGGCGGCGAGCTTCGCCGCCTGGTGCACAACTTCTCCTACCTGCAGCTGGTCCAGATTACTCAGTCCGTTCTCTGCAACCGCCTTCACGATGTGGAAGCACGCCTGGCCCGATGGCTGCTGACCTCGGCCAACAGGATGGAATCGGACAATATTCATCTCACGCAGGAGTTCCTGGCCCAGATGCTTGGCGTCCAACGCTCTACTCTGACGGTAGCGGCAGGCGAGTTGCAGCGCACAGGCAGCATCGAATACAGCCGCGGCAAGATCACCATCTCCAACCGTCCCCTTTTGAAAAAGTCTGCCTGCGAGTGCTACGAGATCGTTGACTCTGCCTATCGCAGGCTTCTTAAGCGCGATGCTGATGGCAATCTTTATTATGTCTAGCACCTGACATACATTCTTCCCGGCTCGTGGTAGCTTGACTCTCTGCCGCTCTCAGGGGCTCGGCAGAACAAGAGCAGCTCTCTCTGGAAGCTGTTTAGCTAAGCCCCCGTAACTCTATAGCTGGACTGCGGAATCAAAGACGGAAGCTGGTCGTATCTCCTGGGCCCCTGCACAGTTTGAAGGTTTCCAAAAACCTTGCGTTACCCGATCCTTCGCGAACGAAGTTGTCATCCTTGCTCTTTCGGAGGCAGACGATGCCCTTGATTCTTCTGGCCGGACAGGATATGAGCCTATTGGCAACCAGAGCAGCAGTATTGGCCGAACTCGGCGCCATAGTGAAATCGGGGGCATGCCGCTTCATCGATCAGTTGCTTCGCGAGGAGCGCATCGATCTCCTCGTGCTTTGTCATACCCTCCCTCTCGCCGAACGAGAAAGCCTAATCGCGACGGCCCGCGAGACGTCGCCCGCGGCAGAAATCCTTCAGTTGGTCAGCACCGTCGAATTGCGTGAGATGCGTTTGCTTCCGGGGGTAAAGATCGGATTCTGCCAGCCGGCCCGTCTGGTCAGGCAGGTGGAGGAGTTGCTCGCCCAATCTTCTCAGGCTCGCCCTCCGCAAGAGCACGAATCAGCCTGCTGGCGCTCCCATCAGGATTGGCCCCACCGGAAGGTCACTAGCGGCACGTTGCTGGACGCGGCCGTCGAAAGATGACGACTGTCTTGAGAACGCCTGGTAAGGGCAGTTCGCAGGCTAGATCAGCTCCAGCGTCCACAGATCATGCAGGTGCAGTACGCCTTCTGCCCGGCCCGTCTCAGAGGTCACAATCAGTGAGGTGATCTTCTTCTCCTCCATCAGCGCCAGGGCCGAAGACGCAAATGCGCCCGGCTCAATCGTAACCGGCTGAGAGTTCATGATCTGCCCAGCCGTGTGGTCCAGCGCATTTCCCCCATCGCGTTCCAGAAGTCTTCGGAGGTCGCCATCGGAGATCATCCCGAGCAATGCTCCATCGTCTGCAACCACCGTCGTCATTCCCAGCTTCTTGCGAGACATCTCGTAGATCACCTCGGGCATGGGCGTCCTCGTGGCCACCTTCGGCAGCGCATCGGCGATGTGCATCAACTCGCTCACCCTGGCCAGGCGCTTGCCAAGCCGGCCGCCGGGATGTAACTGGGCAAAATCCTCGGCTCTCCAGCCGCGGCGGGCGCTCACATCCAGAGCGAGAGCATCGCCCAGCGCCAGCATCACTGTCGTCGAGGCGGTCGGGGCCAGGTTATTCGGGCATGCCTCGCAGTTGACGCTCGTATCCAGAACCACGTCGCTTGCCAACGCCAGTGTTGAAGAAGGATTGCCGCAGAAGGTAATCAGTTTGTCGGCCATGCGCTTCAGCAGCGGAAGCAGCCGAAGCAGTTCCTCGGTCTCTCCGCTGGCCGACAGCATGACCACCGTATCTCCATGCGCAAGCATGCCCAGGTCGCCGTGAATCGCTTCCGCAGGATGGAGATAGTGCGCCGGGGTTCCCGTCGAGCACAGCGTCGCTGCAATCTTGCGTGCAATAATGCCGCTCTTCCCAATACCGGTGACAATCACCCGATTGCGACCGGCGATTGCCTTCAGCACCAGGTCCACGGCATGCGCAAACCTCGGCAGCATCGGCCCTTCCAGCTTCGTTGCCAGCGCCTGGAGAGCTTGTGCCTCGATGCGCACATACTCTGAAGGAGAGGTGAGGTTTTCGGCTTTGCTCGACGGCTCTGACATCGGTCTGGACCTTCCGATGCTAGCAGATAGACCGCCTATTTTCTGGAATGTGACCGGCACGGGCGGCTTTCCGTCTAAACTGGAAGAAAGCGCCCGAAGTGACGCGGAGAACTCCCGCGCAGCCAGGGCAGGAAAGTGGGACGGATGCGTCGAGCCTCAATTCTGGGTGTCATGGTCGTGGGAATCGCCCTGCTGCTGTGGGCGGGTTGGCACAACCTGCGCGAGCGCAAGCTGGCAATGCAGAAGGCACGGGAAAATCAGGTCGTCCTGATTCCAGACAAGGCCGGGCAGGCCGAAGGCGAGGATGATCTCGCGCCGAAGATGCGCGGCAAACAGGCCCCCAACTTCACCCTTAAAAATCTCGACGGCAAAAAAGTCTCCCTCGACGACTACAAGGGGCGCCCGGTCCTGATTAACTTCTGGGCAACCTGGTGTGGTCCCTGCAAGGTCGAGATGCCCTGGTTCGAGCAACTCCGCAACCAGTATGCCGCGCAGGGCTTCGAAATCCTCGGTCTCGCCGACGATGCCGATGCAGGCAAGGACGCCATCGCGAAGGTCGCACAGAAGTCCGGCGTCACCTATCCCATTCTGCTGACCGATGGCAAGGTTCAGGACGCCTACGGCGGTCTGGATGTTCTGCCCATGTCTTTCTACGTCGATCGCAAGGGCACCATTGTGGAGCAAACCGCAGGTCTCGGCTCCAAAGATCAGATCGAGGCAAATATCAAAAAGACCATCGCGTCCGGCGGCGCAACGGAGACAGGTGGATTGTGAGCCGCGCGATTGGCACAGCAGTGTTACTGCTCTCCGCAATGGCATGGGCCCAGCAGGGAAGCCTTCCCATGCCCGGCCCAAAGCCAAAGCAGTACGTCACCTATCAGTCCGACCAGCATGACCTCGAGGCCGGAAAAAGGGAAGTCGTCGAGCTGCATTTCCGCGTCGCCGAGGGCTACCACGTTAACTCGCACACTCCCAAATCCGAGCTGCTGATCCCCACCGCATTGCACCTGGACTCCTCAACGGACGTGAAGGCGCTCCCCGCGGAGTATCCCGCAGGCACTCTGTACAACTTCAGCTTCAACCCTTCCGAGAAGCTGGACGTCTACACCGGCGAATTCACGGTGAGGCTGCCTGTCGTGGCCCAGGCCGGAGCGCACGCCCTCACCGGCAGCCTTCATTACCAGGCGTGCGACAAGGCCGCCTGCTATCCGCCCAGGAGCCTCCCGGTACAGATAGCCGTAACTGCAAAGTAGCGCACGCAAATTTCACTTCAAATCATAAAAAGAGCCGTCCTTCAACAATGGCATGATGGATGGAGAGGGCAAGCGGTAAGGCAATGGAAGAGTTCAGAAGACTGACTAGGCTGCCGGCATACGTGTTCAACATCACTGGCGAGATGAAGGCAGCCGCCCGCAAGCGCGGCGAAGACATCATCGACTTCGGGATGGGAAATCCCGACGGCGCTACTCCGAAGAACATCGTGGACAAGCTGATCGAGGCGTCCCAGAAGACCCAGACGCACCGCTACTCGCTCTCTCGCGGCATCCCTCGTCTGCGTCGAGCCATCTCCAACTGGTACAAGAGCCGTTACAACGTCGACATCGACCCCGAAACCGAGGCCATCGTCACCATCGGCTCCAAGGAGGGCATCGCCCACCTCTGCCTTGCCGTGCTGGACGACGCCGACACCGTTGCCGTCCCCAACCCCAGCTACCCCATTCATATCTTCGGCCCCGTCATCGCCGGCTCACGCGTACAGAGCATCAACATCGCCGATTCCACCTCCGACGAAGTCCTCGCGCGACTCGAATACGAGCTGCCCCGCATGGAGCCGCGTCCCAGGCTCCTCATCCTCAACTTCCCGGCAAATCCCACCACCCAGTGCGTGGACCTCCCGTTCTTCGAACGTGTCGTGGAACTCTGCAAGGAACTCGGCATCTATATCGTTCACGACCTCGCCTACGCTGATCTGGTCTTCGATGGATATCGCGCCCCCAGCATCCTCGAGGTCCCCGGCGCCAAGGACATCGCCGTCGAGTTTTTCACCCTCTCCAAGAGCTACAACATGCCCGGATGGCGTGTCGGGTTTATGGTCGGCAACAAAAAACTGGTCGCCGCACTCGGCCGTATCAAAAGCTACTTCGACTATGGCACCTTCACCCCCATCCAGGTAGCCTCCATCCAGGCGCTCGAAGGCCCGCAGGACTGCGTTCGCGAGATCGTCGAGAACTACAAATGCCGCCGCGATGTGCTCGTTCCTGGCCTCAACAAGCTTGGCTGGCCCGTCGAGATGCCGAAGGCCACCATGTTCGCCTGGGCAAAGATTCCTGAGCAGTACCGTTCGCTCGGCTCCATCGAGTTCTCCAAGAAACTCCTCACGGAAGCCAAGGTGGCCGTCAGCCCCGGTATCGGCTTTGGCGAACACGGCGACGGTTACGTACGCTTCTCGCTGATCGAAAACGAAGAGCGTACCCGGCAGGCGCTGCGTGGCATCAGACAAATGTTCCGCAAGTAGGTAAAGCAAAGGGATTCTGCAGCTTGCACCTCATCATTGCAGGCTGCACATGAAGAATTCAGGGCGTTCCCCGTACCACCCCGGATTCGTCTCCCCGCGTTACTATTTCGTCACTCCAGTCACGAACCGGAGTATCATCAAATCGTGCCGAAATACTCGATCGTAGTTCCTTTCCACAACGAAGAAGACAATGTCACTACGCTCTATGACCGTCTCAAGGCGGTGATGGAGCATATCGGCGAGACATTCGAGCTCGTCTTTGTCGACGACGGCTCGCGCGACCGTACCTATCGTCTGCTGGAAGAGATCGCCGCGGTCGACTCGCGTGTCCTTGTCATCAAATTGCGCCGCAACTTCGGCCAGACCTCGGCTCTCGCAGCTGGATTCGATCACGCGCAGGGTGACTTTATCCTCGCCATGGATGGCGACCTTCAGCACTCGCCCGACGAGATCCCCAATTTCCTCTCCAAGCTCGAAGAGGGCTATGACGTGGTCAGTGGCTGGCGCTCGCAGCGCGGCGATAACTTCATCATGCGTCGCATTCCGTCGCGTGCTGCCAACTGGCTGATGGCGACTCTCAGCGGGGTCAACATCCACGACTTCGGAACCACCTTCAAGGCATACCGCCGCGAGGTCATCCACAACATTCCGCTCTACGGAGAGATGCACCGGTTTATCCCGGCGCTGGCCTCCTGGTATGGCGCCAGCATCTGCGAGATCCCCATCTCCAATCCCAGCCGCCAGTTCGGCAAGAGCCACTACGGTATCTCCCGCACCTTTCGAGTCTTCTTCGATCTGCTGACCATCCGGTTTCTTCTGAAGTACATGACGCGTCCGCTGCATTTCTTCGGAACCATTGGCGCAATCAGCTCGTTTTTCGGTTCAGCCCTCGCGGCATGGTTGCTTCTCCTGAAGCTCATCACCGGCCAGCACGTCATGGACATGCACGGTCCACTCTTCGTAGTCGCCGGCGTTCTCATCCTCGCCGGTGTCCAGATGATCGGTATCGGTTTGCTGGGCGAGTTGCAGGTGCGGCACTTCCATACCGCATCTCACAGGGCGCCGTACGCAGTCGATCGAATCGTGCGACTGCGCTCGGAAGAGAGCCTGCTGCAGTAAACCTGCACGGCCACAGAAAAGGAAAACATTCTCCCTGCGCGCTGGATGAATCAAAGTCCCTGCTATCCTCTTGAAACAAATCGAGGCAGGAGGGCATCGAATCACGCATGCAGGCAATCCAGATTTTTCAGCACGGCGGTCCTGACGTTCTTCAGTTCAACGAGCTACCCACGCCCACCCCTGCCGCAGGGCAGGCGCTCGTTCGTATCGAAGCCGCCGGGGTCAACTTCATCGATACCTATCTGCGCGAAGGCCGCTATCCCGCGCCCCTGCCCTACACGCTAGGACAGGAGGCCGCAGGGACCATCGTAGCCCTCGGCGAAGACACCTCCGGCAGCGGCTTCAAAGTCGGCGATCGTGTCGCCTGGACCACCTATCCCGGAACCTACGCCCAGCTTGCACTCGCTCCGGTAGCGCTGCTCGTTCACGTTCCCCCGTCTGTAACGGCCCAGCAGGCCGCCGCCGCGATGCTGCAGGGAATGACCGCACATTATCTGGCGCACTCCACCTACCCCATCCAGCCAGGCGACGAGGTCCTCGTTCACGCCGGTGCCGGCGGAGTCGGCCTGCTCCTCACCCAGATCGCCAAATCGCTCGGAGCCCGCGTCTTCACCACCGTCTCTACGGAGGAAAAGGCCGAGCTCTCCCTGGCCGCCGGCGCCGACGAGGTCATACTTTACACGAAAGAAGACTTCGCCGAAGCCATCAAAAAGCTCGCCCCCTCCGGCCTTCACGCCGTCTACGACGCGGTCGGTAAGACTACCTTTGACAAATCGCTCTCCATTCTTCGGCGTCGTGGCACGCTGGTCCTCTTCGGCGCCTCCAGCGGCCCTGTCCCTCCCTTCGACCTGATCCGCCTCTCCCAAATGGGTTCCCTGTATGTCACAAGACCCACCCTCAAGGACTACACGGCGACGCGCGAAGAACTCGATCATCGTGCCAGTGAGGTCTTGGACGCCATCGAAAAAGGTGAACTGACGCTCCGCATCGAGCACGTCTATCCGCTCGCCGACGCCGCGCATGCGCACCGCGATCTTGAGGGGCGCAAAACGACCGGCAAGCTTTTGCTCATCCCCTGATCCCATCGACGCACAGCAAATCCGAAAAGCGTACACGTCCGATACTGTTACGCCGTACCATGAGTGTCATCCTCAAGCGAAGGCCGCAGGCCAGAGTCGAAAGGATCCGCGGTTCCACGCAGTCAGGTGGACCGCATCCAGAGAGGCCCATGCATTCACTCAAAACAACGAACCTCCTCCTTGCGGCCATCGCTCTTCTTCTCCTAGCACTTGTGCTTCGCCCTCTCCGGGTTCCTGAACCCGTCCTGGCCCAGTCCGCCGACACGAACTACTTCTTCGAGCCTGGAACCTTTCTGGTTCGCGCCCCCGACAACAGCCAGCAGGTCTATTCAAAGGTCGTCGTCGATCTCAGCAACGGCCGCGTATGGGCCTTTCCGACACTTACCCCTGCTCCCTACCCGTCGGATCCTATTTACAACAAACCCCAGACCTCCCACCCGTTTCAGGTAGGTCGCTTCGCGCTGGAAGATACAAAGAGGTTTGACCCTCTCAGCCTTCAGAAGTAAATCATCTCTGTCCGTGCGAAGCACGCGCAGACACAAATTCAAAGCCGTCATTCTGAGCAACGCGAAGAATCCCTGTATTTTGCCGGCGCCATCAACAATGCTCCAGCCGCATGACCGGAGAGAGAGTCCCTGGAACCGACTCCTTCTAAACCTTTACAGCTCTTTTGACTTCAACCTTCCGCATGCAGCAAACTAAAAACAATGTTCCAAACCTGCGACCGGCCCGCTCGCAACGGGTTCGTGCCGTCCGAATCCACCTTGTAACGCAACGAAATGCTCGGGAAGCGCGGTGAGATTCCGCCACTGCCCCGCAACTGTGATTCGCGCACGCTCGTCCTTACACGACCGTGAATGCTGCCTGGCTCACTCCCACTGATCCATATTCGGGAAGGGAACAGCCGTCCTAGGCAGACATGGAACGCGACAGTCAGGAGACCGGTTTCGTTGTCGCACATCAGCCACGTTCCCGAGGGGGGAACGAGGAGTCTACCTTCATGCAAGCATCCGCACGTCCGTCTGCGGCCTCGCCTCTTTTCCATCTCCTTTTCGCCTTTGCGATCTTCGTCTTCGCGGGCATCCCTTTACAGGCAGTCGTTATCCGCGGAACCGTCACCGATCCGCTCGGTGCAGCTGTACCCGGTGCCCGCGTCCAGCTCATCCAGGGCAAGTCCGTCGCTGGCTCGGCCCTCAGCGGACCAGACGGCTCCTTCGAGATCCGCAGCACTGCCTCAGGCCGCTTCGTCCTTCTCACCTCCGCCCCCACCTTCACCTCCGGTATCAGCCAGAGCTTCTATGGCGGGCGAATTGACATCGTCAGCCGCAACGTTACGCTTGAGCTTGCCTCGGTCACCGCGCAGGTCACTGTCACCGCAACCGGAATCCCCACGCCCATCCAGCAGGCCAGCTCTGCCATCAACCTCGTCCCGTTCACAGCGCTTCAAACTCGCGTCGGAGTCATCGACGACCTTCGCCAGTCTCCCGGCGTCAACGTCGTCCAGAGCGGACAGTACGGTGGGGTAAGTTCTCTCTTTGTGCGCGGAGGAAACTCCGACGCCAACAAGGTGATGATCGACGGCGTCACGTCAGAAGACGTGGGGGGAAGATTCGACTTCGGCACTGTCTCATCCACCGCCCTCGACGGATTTGAGCTCTACCGTGGACCGAACAGCGTTCTCTACGGCTCCGATGCCGGGGCCTCCGTGCTCAACTTCACCACCCCCCGCGGAGCCACCTCGCGCCCCATCCTCAATTACTCCGGAGACGCCGGAAACTTCCACACCTGGCGTAACGAGGTCACCCTCAGCGGCGCGCGCAGGCGCCTCGACTACTACGGCGCCTTCTCTCGCTTCGATACCTCGAACTCCCTTCCGTTGGATCGCTATCACTCCTCCACCAGTGCGGCGAACCTGGGGTATGCCATCACCCCCAATACATCTCTGCGTTTCACCATCCGCAATGGTGTCTCGGCCACGGGGCTTCCTGGAGCCTACGACTTCTACGGCATCGCCTCCGCTGGCAAGCAGGCCGATCAGGACCTCTACTCCGGTGCCACGCTTGAGAATCGCTGGCGCGATAAGTGGCACAACCTGGTCCGCTACGGCATCGCCCGCAAACGCGAGCAGGCCGTGACGTTTTATCCAGTCGGAGAACGGGTGGACTATCCCGGCTTCGGAGGCTTTCCCGGGTACACGCTCTACTTCGGAAACACCGTCACAATACGCGGAGCCAACGGGACCTCCGGCACCGGTCGCGCCTCCTTCCTCTTCGGCGGAACCGCGCCTACCGACCAGTCCTCGCTCCGCGACGAGCTCTACTATCAGTCCGACTTCACCTTCTCGCCCCACTTCATCGGCCTCTTCGGATTCCGCTACGAAGATGAGCGCGGGTCGTATAACAACCCCAACTACTTCGAGTCTCAAATCATCAAGCGGACCAATTTCCAGTACACGCTCCAGTTCCAGGGCGATGTTAAGAACCGCATCTTCTACTCGCTCGGAGGAGCGATCGAGCGCAACGACCTGTACGGCACCGCCGGCACGCCGCGCTTCGGTCTTGCCTGGGTCCCCGTGCGCCCCGGCAACGGCCTCTTCCATGGAACCAGGCTTCGCGCCAACGCTGCTACCGGAGTGCAGGAGCCCTCGCTGTCGGTCGAGTTCTCATCCCTCTATAAACAGCTCCATGAGGCCGGTTCTGACGACCTCATTGCTACCTATCACGTACGCCCGATTCAGGCCCTCCGGTCCCGCACCTTCGACTTCGGCATCGATCAGAACATCCTCGGCCAGGTGCTTCTTCTCAAGGCCGGATACTTCCACAACCAGTTCAGTCATCAGCTCGACTTCGTGGACGCCGGAACGCTCAGGACCATCTTCGGGATCGACACCAGCACAGCGCAGCTCTACGGTGCGCTCCTCAACACTCTGGCCTACCGCGCGCAGGGCTTTGAAGGAGAACTGCAGTTTGCTCCTACCCGGAAGATCCTGCTTCGCGGCGGATATACCTACCTCGCCTCGCTGGTGGAGCAGTCTTTCTCGACCGATGCCATCGCCAACGGCGCCTCTGCCGTCAATCCCAACTACCCTGACACTCCCATCGGGGCCTCGTACCCGCTCGTAGGCCAGCGCCCTTTCCGGCGTCCGCCGCAGACCGGTTTCTTCTCCGCCCAGTACACCAGCGACAGGTTCTCCGCCGCGCTCAAGGGAGCCTTTGCCAGCCGCGCAGACGACTCAACCTTTCTCTCCTACTCGGACTTCAACGGCGGCAACACCTTGCTGCTGCCCAACCGTAATCTCGACTTCGGCTATGCCAAGCTGGACGCATACGGGACCTACTCGGTCACTAAACACGTCACCGTCTTTGCGGACCTGGGAAATCTCCTCTCCCAGCAGCACATCGGCCCCATCGGCTATCCATCGCTTCCGTTCACCTTCCGAACCGGCATCAAGGTGCGGCTGGGAGGAGAGTAAGGCGAATCCCTGTCAAGCGGGGATACGCTTTAACTGCTGATAATAGGACGTTTATCGTTGCCGGGCAATTTGCGGTTTCCGGCTATACTTAATACAGAAAGCAACGCAGAGGGCTCCGGAGGTCACCCCTTCGGGGCCTTTTCATCTCCAGAGATCGAAGTATGAGCAGACGGGGCCGCTGCGCTCTCCCCCTTTTGAAGAATGGCAGCGTAATTGCGCGCGAAGTCCGGACCTAAGTTCATTTTTTTGAAGACTTTGCACAAAAATACCGGGGGAAGGTGAGAGTCGATCGATCAGGAGAGCGCGTCTAAAGAGGAGGGAAAGGAAGTAAACATGACCCTCCGGAATCTCCTCTTTGCGACTGCCCTCTTTGCCTCCCCGCTCTTCCTCCTCGCGCAGGAAGGACCCCTGACGCAGGCCATCGTGACCGTAAACTCAAAGTCTCCGCAGCAGTTGACCGCCCAGAACCTCAAGGTACGAGTCAATAACCACGAGACGCCTTTGACTTCCATCCAGCCGGTCAAGCCAAACGGAACTCAGGTGGCCCTGCTGATCGATGACGGTCTTCGCACCTCCATCGGGCGCCAGCTCTCCGATATGCAGCAGTTCATCCGCTCCCTGCCGGAAGGAACCGAAGTTCTCGTCGGGTACATGCAGAATGGCCGGGTCCTTGCCAGCCAGCCGTTCACCACCGACCACAACGCCGCCGCAGCGGATCTGCGGCTTCCGGTCGGCTCTCCCGGCCTCAGCGCGAGCCCGTACTTTTGCCTGTCTGACTTCGTCAAGAACTGGCCCGCCAGCAAAGAAGGCGCCAGCGACCAGGGCAGCACGTCTGCAGGCAAAGCGCGTTTCGTCATCATGATCACCAACGGAGTCGACCCGTATAACGGCAGCGTAAGCCCCATGAATCAGAACAGCGTCTACGTCGATACTGCTATCCGCGACGCGCAGCGCGCCGGGGTCCCCGTCTATTCCATCTACTACGGAAACGCCGGTATTCATGGGAGCGCCGCCAGCTTCAGCGGTCAGAGCTATCTCGCCAAGGTCTCCGACGAAACCGGTGGGCAGGCGTACTTTCAGGGTATGGGGAACCCGGTCTCTCTCTCGCCCTTCTTCGAGAGATTTACGAAGTCCCTCTCCGAAAGCTATGTAGCAACCTTTCCAGCCCCCGCCAGGACGAATAACAATCTGATCTCGCTCAGGTTCTCAAGCACACTGGACTCCACGAAACTGCAGTCTGCCCGCTACGTCCGCCCCGGAACCCGCATCACCGCAACCTCACCCTCGGCTAACCGAGAGTGAGGCCGGCGGCCTTATAGATCGACTCGATGTGGCGCATATCCTTCAGGCCCTCTTCGCCCGGCGTTGCGGGCGTCTGGTTCTGAAGGATGCAGTTCGTGAAGTGGTTTACCTGATCGACGAACTGGCTGGGATCGTGCAACGTCGAAGCCTCATCAAGCTTCACCGCTGGAGCGCCGCGTTCCTTCCGGTACATCGCCGTCAGGTGTTGCCCTTCGTAGTTGAAGTTGTCAAACTCAAGCCAGCCGTTCTCGCCGAAAACCTTCGCGTAGCTCGGCATCTGGGCCCCATATGTGGTGGAGCAACTCGCCACCGTGCCGGAAGGAAAGCGCATCGTCCAGGAGAGGTTCTCCTCTATGTCCTTGAATCGTTCATCGTTCCTGTTCGAGGTTGCCACGGCCGTGAACGCCACGGGCTCCTCGCCCGTCAGGTAGCGTGTGGCGTTCAGGCAGTAGATGCCGACATCCATCAGCGGACCTCCCCCTGCAAGCGCGCGCTGCGTCCGCCATTCACCGTGCGCGATATTAAAGCCGTTTGCACTATCGAGCGCCTGCACCTTGCCCAGAGCGCCTGATTTGAGCAGCTGGATTGTCTTCAGGGTGTATGGTTCAAAGTGCATGCGATAGGCGATCATGAGCTTCACATTGGCAGAGTTGCAGGCTGCGATCATCTGCTCGCATTCTGCGACTGTGACTGCCATCGGCTTTTCGCACAGCACATGCTTGCCCGCTTTGGCGGAGCGGATCGTGTACTCGGCGTGCATGCTGTTTGGCAGGCACACAATGACAGCATCGATTGCTTTGTTGTCCCGGATGCGATCTATGTCTTCGTAGCTGTAGATCGATTCCTTTGGAACGCCGTACTGTGCTGCGATTTTTTCTGCCTTGTCACGATGTCCGCTGACCAGACCCGTCACTGCGGATGTGGATGTCTTCGCGATCCCGCGCATGTGATGGTCGGCGATACGGCCGAGGCCGATGACGCAGTAGCCAATCTTCTTCGTTGGGCTCTGACCAACGAGAGGAAGGGGAGATAACGTGTGGGCCGCGAGGCCAAGGGCACTTAGCTTTGAGAATTCTCTACGAGAGATCATCGCGCTCCGTGTTTCGCTTTATTCAATTGCTGTTGCGCGATAAGGATAAGGGGAATCGACGGAAAGGAAAAGTCGAGCCGCAGCGCCCACAGGAATCCGTCACAATCGAATTGTTCTACAGTCAAGAGGAGCAGGCAAAAACAAAGAGCCCCGGATATGTCCGGAGCTCTTTTGCCTTTGCGCCGAAAGGCGCGGTTCGCCGTCCGCGAAGGACCTAGTACATGCCGTCCATGCCGCCGTGGTTGTGTCCACCGGCCGGAGCTTCCTTCTTCTCCGGAATCTCGGAGATCATGGCCTCGGTGGTGAGCATCAGACCAGCGATCGACGCTGCGTTCTGCAGGGCAGTGCGGGTGACCTTGGTCGGGTCGATGACGCCGGCCTTGACCAGGTCCTCGTAGGCGCCGGTTCCGGCGTTGTAGCCGAAGTTGGTCTCCTTGGAGTCGAGGATCTTGCCGATGACGACAGCACCCTCTTCGCCGGCGTTCGAGACGATCATGCGTAGAGGCTCTTCGATCGCGCGACGGATGATCGAAGCACCGATCTTCTCGTCACCTTCGAGCGACTTGACGACCTCGTCAACAGCCGAGGTCGCGCGGATCAGCGCGACGCCGCCGCCGGGGACGATGCCCTCTTCGACAGCCGCGCGGGTCGCGTGCATAGCGTCCTCGACACGAGCCTTCTTCTCCTTCATCTCCGTCTCGGTAGCAGCACCGACCTTGATGACGGCAACGCCGCCGACCAGCTTGGCGAGACGCTCCTGCAGCTTCTCACGGTCATAGTCAGAGGTGGTCTTGTCGATCTGAGCGCGAATCTCCTTCACGCGGCCTTCGATCTCCGCACCCTTTCCGCCGCCGTCGACGATGGTGGTGTTGTCCTTGTCAATGGTGACGCGCTTTGCGGTGCCCAGGTCCTCAATCTTGACGGACTCAAGCTTGATGCCGAGATCCTCCGTGATTGCCTTGCCGCCGGTCAGGATTGCGATGTCCTGCAGCATGGCCTTGCGGCGGTCGCCGAAGCCGGGGGCCTTGACAGCAGCGACATTCAGCGTGCCACGCAGCTTGTTGACGACCAGGGTCGCCAGAGCCTCACCATCCACATCCTCAGCGATGATGACGAGCGGCTTGGCGGTGCGGGCGATCTGCTCGAGCAGCGGGAGCAGGTCCTTCATCGACGAGATCTTCTTCTCGTAGATAAGGATGTAGGGGTTCTCGAGAGCAGCTTCCATGCGCTCTGCGTCGGTCACAAAGTAAGGCGACAGGTAGCCGCGGTCGAACTGCATACCCTCGACCACATCCAACTGGGTCTCCATGGTGCGCGACTCTTCAACCGTGATGACGCCGTCCTTGCCGACCTTCTTCATCGCCTCGGCGATGATGGTTCCGATCTGTGCATCGGAGTTGGCCGAGATGGTACCGACCTGGGCGATCATGTCGCCGGAGACGGGCTTCGACAGCTTGCTCAGAGCGCCGCCCTGTACCGCGCCGTGCTCATCGCGCTTGCCGATGATGGCCTCAACAGCCTTGTCGATTCCGCGCTTCAGCGCCATGGGATTTGCGCCGGCAGCAACGGTCTTTACACCCTCGCGATAGATCGCCTGGGCCAGAACGGTGGCGGTGGTGGTTCCGTCGCCAGCGACGTCCGAGGTCTTCGAAGCAACCTCGCGCACCATCTGTGCGCCCATGTTCTCGAGTCCGTTGCCGAGCTCGATCTCCTTGGCGACGGTCACGCCGTCCTTGGTGATGGTGGGCGAACCGAACTTCTTCTCGATGACGACGTTGCGGCCCTTGGGACCGAGAGTTACCTTCACAGCGTCGGCCAGCGTGTTGACGCCACGCAGGATCGCCTGACGCGAATCTTCTCCATGCAGAATCTGCTTTGCCATTTTCTTCTCCTCGCGCCGCACTTGCGGCTCGCGTTGATTTTTGACCTCAGGGGCTGAAGCCCCTTCAGGGAATCTGCTGTTCACACGGCTGAAGCCGTGTGCTTAACAAAACTTCTTGCGGCTGAAGTGTTTCTCAAGACTTCCTGAGGCTGAAGCTTCCTCAGAATTCCGAAGCGATTGATGCGTTATTTGAGGCGACCTCTTCATTCCAGCGAAGAACGCGGCGAAGCCGCCTCCCGCCGTCCGCGAAGGACTACTTGAGGATGCCGAGGACTTCTTCTTCGCGCATGATCAGGAACTCTTCGCCGTCTAGCTTGATCTCGGTGCCCGAGTACTTGCCGAAGAGGATCTGGTCGCCAGCCTTGACGTCGAGCGGGAAGACCTTGCCTTCGTCGTTGGACTTGCCCTTACCCACCGAGATCACTTCGCCCTGCTGTGGCTTTTCCTTGGCGGAGTCGGGGATGATGATGCCGCCACGAAGGGTTTCGCCCTCTTCGACGCGGCGGACCAGGATGCGATCATGCAGCGGTGTAAATGTCTTCGCCATTTGCTACCTCTCCTTATTGCTTTTGTTCCGGTCGAGAAGAACTCGCCGGGTTGGAATCACGCAGTGACGCAGCAGGCGAAAAGCACCCCTGGTCTCTGCAAGCTTGCGGAATTGCCATCGCTGCCAGGTTCCTCTTAAACGAACCCGAGGATCTCGCCGACGTAGGCCCTGCAGGCGATTAGCACTCGATGCTTCCGATTGCTAACGATAGGGCAGGCGAGTGCCAGATGTCAACAGCCTGATTTTAAAATGTGAGTAAAAGTGACGCAGGATAGTCTGCGATCGTTTGACGCAGATTCGCGGGGCGTTCCAGCGGCTTCGATAATTGGCGAAAATTAGTGGCGCTGGCTACGGACGATGGCAGCCCGTGCTTCGCGGTCTGCCTCTTTGCGACGCTCGGTCTCGCGCTTGTCCCAGTCCTGCTTCCCCTTGGCGACGGCCAGTTCGCACTTCACTCTTCCGTGGCGGAAGTAAAGGCGGGTAGGGATGAGGGTATAGCCCTTCTGTCGGGTCAGGTTCTCGAGCTTCCGCAGCTCGTCCTTGTGGAGCAGCAGCTTACGCGTGCGCAGCGAGTCGTGGTTCATGGTATTGCCATGAGAAAACGGGCCGATATGCGCGTTCAGCAGGAAGCACTCGCCGTCCTTGAGCAGCCCGTAGGCGTCTTTAAGGTTGGCTTTTCCCTCCCGGATGGACTTGACCTCGGTACCCCGGAGGGAAACTCCAGCCTCAACCCGGTCGGTGAGAAAGTAGTTGTGGCTGGCCGCACGGTTGACTGCCGCATCGCGCTGCCCTGCCGCAACCGGGTCCCGGTCTTTCGGCTTGGGTGCAGCAGACCTTGGCTGGTAGGCTGCAGTTGGGTTGGAAAGCGAGCGAGGCATGACCTCTTACTTTAACATGGATACAGGCGAGAGCCTTACCCGCACAGCTCTGGTTCGTCTAACCGTATAACGCCTTGGCTCCGCCCTCAACCCTGGGGAGCAACGGCCGGCATTGTGCCGGGAAATGACAAGGAATTTAAAGGTCGAATGCTATACTCACCCGAGCGCACCAGCCTGGATGAAACCGCTCCGACAGGCAGCGTCCTCCCCTGTTTTTACCGCGGGGCAGGAGTGCACTCCGGCAAACGCCCTACTCTCTTCGGTGTAAAGGACGCGAACGAACGCAGCATGAGTCGTAGCAAGTTCTCAGCTCTCCCCACATCTTCGCGCCAGTTCGGTACAGCGGCTCTTGTCCTGCTCGCCGCCATGCTTTTTGGCAGCTCGTCTGCCTGGGCGCAGTCTGCAAAGAGCTGGGACAAGAGGGGGCAGGATGCCGAGTTGCGTCAGGACTATGACGCGGCTTACGAAGCCTATCGCCAGGCGACGCTGAAGAATCCGAAGGATCTGCGCTATAAGGCCCATTACGAGCTGATGCGCTTCCAGGCGGCGATCAGTCACGTGGATCGGGGTCGTGTGCTGCGCCAAAATGGCGATCTGCAAGGCGCTTTGAATGAGTTCAACCGGGCTCACGAGATCGATTCCGCCAATCAGACTGCTCAACAGGAGATTGAGCGGGTCACGCACGAGATTGAGATGCAGTCTTCGTCAACACCTGGCCCAGTCCAGAACCAGCAGATTGGCGTCGATAATTCTGCGGCCATCAGCACCGTAGCCGGTCCCATTGAACTGAAGCCGGTCTCAACGGAGCCCATAACGCTGCATGCCGTCGAGGATGTTAAGAATATCTATCAGGCGATCGGCAAGGCCGCGGGTCTGAATGTGATCTTTGATCCCGACTACACCTCCAGACGCATCCCGATCGATCTGGTAAACGTCAGTCTGGCCGACGCGCTGCGCATTGTAGGAACGATCTCCGGCACGTTTTACAAGCCGGTGACATCGAACACCATCTTCGTCGCGCAGAACAACCGGACCAAGCGTACTGATCTGGATGAGCTGGCTGTACAGACCTTTTATCTGACGAACGCCAGCCAGCAGTCCGATGCCAATGAGGTGCTGACCGCCCTTCGAAATGTCCTCGATCCCAGCTCGAAGATCGTACTGGTTCCAAGCCAGAATGCGATTATCCTGCGTGCCACGCCCGACCAGCTTCTGTTGGCCCAGAAGCTGATTGATGACGTCGATCGCGCCCGGCCAGAGGTGGTGGTCGATGTCGCCATCCTTGAGGTTAATCGCGACAAGATGCGCAAGCTCGGAATCGCGCTGCCGCAATCGATCACGGTGACGCCACAGGCCAGTCCCACCACGACCTCGAGCAGCTCTTCCTCATCGGGCGGCAGTACGACTTCGCCGTCCAACTTCACCCTGAATACTCTTGGGAACCTTAATGCTACCAACTTCGGAGTCACCATACCGTCTGCTACGCTGGACGCCCTGCTGACCGACAGTGATACGCGGATTCTGCAGAACCCCAGGATCCGGGCGACGGATGGCCAGCGCGCCAACCTCAAAATTGGACAGAGGATCCCCGTCGCTACGGGCTCCTACAATGCCGGCGTAGCGACCGGAGTGGCCAGTATCGGCGTGCAGACGCAGTTCACCTACCTCGATGTCGGCGTGCAAATCGATATGACCCCGACGGTGCACTACGACCGTCAGGTCTCGCTGAAGATGAAGATGGAGGTGTCTTCGCAGCAGAGCACGGTTACCATCTCTGGCGTCGCCGAGCCAGTCATTGGGCAAAACGTCGTGGAACAGGTTATCCAGTTGAAGGAAGGCGAGCCGAGCATTCTGGCGGGCCTGGTCACCAAGCAGGACACGCGCGGCCTGAACGGAACGCCGGGGCTGAGCGAGATTCCGTTCTTCAAGTTCTTCTTTGCTTCCAACTCCCGCGAGACCCAGCAGAACGAGATCATCTTTCTGCTGATTCCGCACATTGTGCGTGATCCCGTCCTGACGCGCCTGAACACACGCGCGATTGATACCGGCACCAGCACCTCGTTCCAGCTGCGACAGGACCAGACGCTGACCGGGCAGGATGAAGACATACTTCCCGGAAGGCCAAAAACGATCGGGCAGCAGTCCAGCGCAGCCAACGCGGCTTCGGCTGCAGCCCAGCAGATCTTGCAGCAGGCACAGCCGCCTACGCCACCTTCCCCGGGAACCACGCCTCCTGCGGCAAATACGGCTCAGCCTGCGCCCGCAGCCGCGACTGCGCCAGCGGGAACCCCTATCAGTCTCTCGGTAGCGCCGCCTGCCGGCGTTCAGGCGGTGGGAAGCACCTTCCAGGTGTCGGTGAATGCCGCCAATGCGAACGACCTGTTCGCGGTACCGATGCAACTCCAGTTCAACCCTGCGGTGTTGCAGTTGGTCAACGTAGACGCGGGAGCTCTGCTGGGACGTGACGGACAGGCGGTTTCAATCGTCCATCGGGATGAGGGAAATGGCCTGGTCACCATTTCGACCTCACGGCCGCCCAATGTGCAGGGAGTCAGCGGGCAGGGAAGTGTTGCAAACCTGACCTTCAAGGCGATAGCCCCGGGCGATTCGAATCTCGCGCTGGTGAAGGTGGGCGCACGGAACAGCACCCAGGCAAATCTGCCGGCTATAGGTTCCCAGTCCGTGGTACATGTGAAGTGATTGCAGGTTCCAAGTCGCTCCTTAGAAGGCTTAAGCAAGAGCAGTGCATTGCTTCCGGAGGCGATGCGCTGATCCACAGCCCGGAAGCGGGCTTGACCCTGGTAGAGCTGATCGTTGTGGTTGCCATTCTTTCCGTTCTGGCTACCGCTGCGGTTCCGCTCGCGCGTTTTCAGGTCAAACGCGAAAAGGAGCGCGAGCTGCGCCGGGATTTATGGGAGATGCGGGCTGCGATCGATCGTTACAAAGACGCAGCCGATAAGGGAGCATTCCAGGTGAAGGCAGATTCGCTCGGGTATCCACCTGACCTTGAAACTTTGGTCAATGGAGTGGATGTTCAGGGCAAAAAAGTTCGTTTTCTCCGGCGTATTCCGGTCGATCCTATGACTGGAACCGCCGAGTGGGGCATGCGATCGAACCAGGACGATCCGGATTCGAGTTCTTTTGGGGGCCAGAATGTCTTTGACGTGTATTCCAAGAGCCAGGGTACAGGGCTGGATGGGACAAAATATTCCACATGGTAGCTTTCACTCCATCTCGGGACCGCCAGCGCCACGGCGAACGCGGCTTCACGCTCATCGAGTTGATGATCGTGATGGTCATCATCGGCATCCTGGCCGCGATTGCCGTGCCCATGTACGTTCAGAGCGTTCGGCACGCGCGCGAGGCTGTCCTTCGGGAGGACCTGCGGACACTCCGCTCGGCGATTGACTCCTACACGGTGGATAAGCAAAAGGCCCCGCAGACTCTCGACGACCTGGTCGAAGCCGGGTATATCAAAGCGCTTCCCGTCGATCCCTTCACCCATCGCTCCGACACCTGGGTTCCAGGGCAGGACGATACCCTGCAGGGCATCGATCAAACTGAGCCTGGCATCAACGATGTGCATTCGGGGGCCCAGGAGGTCAGCTCCGATGGGAGCGCCTATTCGTCTTGGTGAGGTTCTGGAATACAATTCCGGCAACCCTAACGGTTCCGGCGCTTCCCCTAAAGTGAAAAGAAAGTCACTGATTGTGAACTCATTTACCCATCTTGAGCAGCCCAATCGACGATGTCGACTACTGCCGACACCGCAAAAATCGCGGGAATTTTGCTAAGACGTGCTTTATGAGAAGTTTGGTTGTTCAGATGCATATAGATCGGATATCCCGTCGTTTATAGACGGACCCGAAAGGATTCTGAACGATGCGCGTCAAGGCTCTCTCCCGTATTGTGTTTGCGCTGGCTGTGACCTGCTTTACGGCATCTGCCGCAAAGGCTGATTCACTCTTCATTGGTTCTCAAGCAGGTAAGTGCTGTTTCAACGTTGATCTTCATCAGGTCGACACTAACAATATGCAGGTGACGGTTAGCCTCACCAATGGCGCTCAGTACTTTGTCGCCAGCGGTTCCGGCAACCACCCCGGATTTGCCTTTAACCTGGCCGGAACGCCCACGATTTCGGTTACCAGCATCAACATGCCCTGGACTCTCTCCGATGTGAATCTTAACCCCGTGAACACGAATGGACCCAGCCTGGGCACCTTTGATTACTGGATCGATAATCCCGGAAGCGGAGCCAGCCTCGCGAATCCCGGTCCTCTGGTCTTCACGATTTATAGCGCTGCGGGTATCAATTACAGCGACTTCATCGCAAACAACAGCGGATTCTACTTCGCAGCCGACATCATGGATGCGCGTGGCGCTACCGGAAACTCCGGTATCAGCGACCCGGGTACGACTCCCGCGGTTCCCGAACCTTCTTCCATCGCACTGCTGGGTACGGGCCTTCTGAGCGCCGCCGGTCTGGTTCGTCGTCGACTGATGCAGTCGTAAGGCTATCTTTTCTTCCGCAAATACCCCCGGCTCCAGCACGATCGGAGCCGGGGCATTTTTATGCCGTTTCTGCCGCCGGTGCTGTTTGTATCTGCGTTACGTTCAGGCGCATACTACGTCTAAAGAGTGCGAAGCTGCGTCTGAAAATCAGAGGCGGCTTCAAACAGGAGACTTTGTTATGCGACGCGCAGCGAACCTCGGTCTGGCCTCCATCCTCGTCCTCTCTGCAGTCTCCTACGCCCAAACCCCCGCTTCCACTCCCACGCCGCCGGGACAGTCGAAGCCCATCCCGGGTTCCCCTACAGCCACTCCTTCCGAAGATAAAGCAGCCCGGGAAAAGGCGAGTCAGAAGGCCGACTCGATCCCCTCTCCTGGGGAAGACCTCGATCCGCATATCAAAGCCGGGAGCGAAGACGACGTAAACGCTATTGGGACCCGGAATATCGGGGGGCGTGGGCTCGGCAACTGGTATTCGACAGATTGGGAGATCCGCAACGGCAAGGCCTACTCCATGGAGATCGAGAAGTCGGCCCATATGGTGACGGACCCGGTCGTTAACGAGTACGTCAACCGTGTCGGTCAGAATATTGTGAAGAACTCCGACTGCAAGGTCCCGTTTACCATAAAAGTGATCGACTCGGATGAAATCAACGCCATGGCGCTTCCCGGAGGCTTCTTCTATGTCAACTCCGGACTGATTCTTGCCGCCGATGAAGAAGCTGAGCTGGCAGGTGTGATGGCCCACGAAGTCGCTCATGTCTGCGCTCACCATGCTGCTCGTCAGATGACCAAGATGAACATGGCGCAGATCGGCTCTATACCGCTGATCATCTTCACGTCTGGCTCCTGGACAGGGTACGGAATCTATGAAGCCACCCAACTGGCTGTTCCCATAGCCTTTTTAAAGTTTTCGCGCGTGGACGAGGCCCAGGCGGACTGGCTGGGTCTGCAGTACATGTATAAGGCCGGTTATGACCCCCAGGCGTTTATTCAATTCTTCGAGAAGATCTCCGCCCTGGAAAAACACAAACCTGGAACGCTCTCCAAGGTCTTCTCCGACCATCCACAGACCCCGGATCGCATCTCCCGCTCGGAAGAAGAGATCGCGACGATTATGCCCGCTCGACCGGACTATATCGTCTCCACGTCTGAGTTCGATGATGTGAAAGCACGACTGGCGCGGATTGAGAACAAGCGGAAGCTGAACGACAAGAAGGACGGCAATCGTCCTACCCTGCGACGCGTGGGCGGAGGCAACAATGACCCGTCCAATCCCAGCAATCCATCGAATTCGGATGATAGGCCTACCCTGAGCCGGCGAGACTAGCGGAATGAAGGTGTGATTGTTCCGAGCAGCGGCTTTCGCAACAGACGGCCGCCAGCTTTGTTAGCGACCACAGAGCTGTCGATCGTAAGCTGATAGGAATACGGATATTTGAGGGGGGAATGGTGCGCCCGGAGTGATTCGAACACCCGACCTACTGGTTCGTAGCCAGTTGCTCTATCCAGCTGAGCTACGGGCGCACATTGCATTGTTGCAACCTTCTCAAGATACCGAATTTCGCGCCGAGAAGCAACCGCCAGTGCCCCTTGCCGCGGAGGAAAACTAAGATTCTCAATCCTTTTTGATCTTTCGGCTTACTTGAGGAACACGGAATAGTCCATTTCCCTCGGATGGGTGGGTTGTTGGCGGATGTACCTCAAGGAGGACCTTCTCGGCCGGGTGCTTCATCTGCTGCGGCGTCATCGTCGGGATGGATCATGCTGGCTTTGGGGACAATCAGGACTGACGATGATCAGCCACGTTAGCCCCAGGGATAAGGGGATCTGCCTCGGCAGATGACGCACTGGGCCCGGCGCTCCAGGTATCCTGAATCTTGATCGCATTTGGGTTGCGAACTAGACTCAGATTATTCCCGCTATCGCTTCGAACGTAACGATGGGGGGCTGCTTGCAGCAGATTTACATCCATCGTAGCGGGATAGCTCCGTATCCCGGCGTTTGTCGACTGCGGATAGTGGGAGGACTGGCGTCACTATCCGCGCTAAATCCGCGCCTCCCGCGGTTCAGAATGCCGACATTCAGCAGAGCTCACCAAACAATGAAGCTGTACTGACCTCCAAATCGCCAAGGAGAGAACGGCAAGGTTCACCAATCGCAACGGCGATAGCGAACAGCACCCTCGCTCCATCCGGGTGAGCGAACCATGCGCCATCACAGTCGGTGGGCAAGACGCTAGAGGCTCGATGTGGAGGCTATCGCGTCTTGCCCTGGATTTGCCCTCGCAATCTATGGAGAGCCGTAAGTGATTGAATCTGGTGCGCCCGGAGAGATTCGAACTCCCGACCTACTGGTTCGAAGCCAGTTGCTCTATCCAGCTGAGCTACGGGCGCACGGTGAAACGCACGAACTTTACTTCGTCGTCGGAGCTGCGGTGGGCTGCGTCTCGGGCGGTGGTGGCACGGTGTACAGGGTAACGCGTTCCACTAGGTCGAGCCCAGCCCGGCGAAGAAGCTGGTGAATCATCGGCTCATTCAAACGGGTGGCGTCGTATTCGACGCGTACGGTCTTGTTCTTTTCATCAAATGTAAGCGCGCGAACGCCATAGACCTCACGCACCTTGGACATGGCAAGCATACTTGCTTCCGTCGGCGGCACGCCGTACCGGTACAGGACATCCAGCTGTGTCATGCCTTCGATCATACCAGCGGCGGGGTCACCCGAGCCATTTCGGGTTTGCTGCGGTTCCGTCGAAGTGATTGGAGGTCTTGAAGAGCTCGTACTTGCCTTCGCTGGCCGCGTCCTTGGTCTTCGCCAGCAGAGCTGCGACCTGTGATTCAGAGAGTGGCTTGAAGGTCCTGGCGGCAGTCAGCGCCTGGTCGAGGATCTTCTCTGAGTCGATGCCCGTGATGACGACCGAGACGGGCTGGGTGAGCCCGTAGTGGAGGGCGTCGATCGGCTCAACCGTCTTGCTGTTCAGGATGTAGGAGCTTCCAAAGGTCTTCATCGCCAGCACGCCGATGCCTTGCTTGATTGCGACCGGCATCACCTGATGGGTGAAGGAACGGAAGTGGGCATCCATGACGTTGATCGGCATCTGAATGGTGTCAAAGTGGAAGTTGTGCTTCTGGGCCATCTCCAGCATGCGCAGGTGGACGGCGGGATCCTTGTGTCCGGTAAAGCCGATGTAGCGAATCTTTCCCGCCTGTCGGGCTTCAACCGCAGCCTCGATTGCACCGCCCGGTGCGAAGATGCGGTCAGGATCCTCCATGCGAATGACCTCATGGAACTGAACCAGGTCGATCATGTCGGTCTGCAGGCGGCCAAGAGATTGCTCGAGCTGCTTGTTGTAGGACTCCTTGGTGCGGCCGTCCATCTTGGTCATCAGGAAGACCTTGTCGCGATAGCCGTTACGGAGAGCCTGCCCCATGCGAACCTCGGCCAATCCGTCGCTGTAATCCCAGCAATTGTCGAGGAAGGTGATGCCGTGGTCGATGGCCGAGCGGACGAGGCGGATCTTTGCCTCAGCATCATCGCCACCACCGATGTGTGCTCCTCCGAGGCCGATAGCGGAGACCCGCTCGCCGGTTGTACCCAGTTCGCGGTAGATCATGCCCGGCGCTTCGGGACGCGTGCTGGGCTTTTTGGTTTGCGATGGCTGTGACTGACCCTGGGCGAGTGGAACCGAAGCGGCGATTCCGGTGGCGCTGGCAGTTTTAATGAATTCGCGACGGAGCATACGGGGTTGGATGCCTCCCTTCCCAAAGGAGTGGTTTTTGGGGGGTAGCAGCTTAGCGGGATTTGGTGGCAGCCCGAGCGATTAAGGTAGCAGTGTAGGCTGCGCCGAATCCGTTATCGATGTTGACCACGGTCACATTGGGGGAGCAGGAGTTCAGCATCCCCAGCAGAGCCGTAACTCCCTGGAAGCTGGCGCCGTACCCGACCGAGGTGGGGACGGCGATGACCGGAGCGCCGACCAGACCTCCCACGACCGAAGGAAGAGCGCCCTCCATCCCGGCACAGACGATGACCACACTCGCATCCCGGAGCTGCTCACGAACTGCGAGTAGGCGGTGAAGACCTGCTACGCCAATGTCGTAGAAGCGCGTTACTGCTGTTCCGAACAGTTCGGCAGTAACGGCCGCTTCTTCCGCCGCAGGCAGGTCGCTGGTCCCGGCGCAGAGGACAGCGATCTTTCCCAGCGGCTCGGTTGTGCTTTGGCGAAGGCTGATACAGCGCGCGATTGGATGATGCACTGCCTGGGGAACTGATTGGAGGACGAGCTCTGCTGTAGCCTCATCGGCGCGTGTCGCTAGAACATCCGATTTTGCCGCGGCCATACGGCTGAAGATCTCCGCGGTCTGCTGCGGGATCTTTCCGGCAGCATAGATGACCTCTGGTAGTCCCGAGCGCAGAGCGCGGTGGTGGTCAATCCGGGCGTGACCGACGTCTTCAAAGGGCAGGTTCGTCAGGCGATCCAGTGCGCCTTCGACGCTTAGCTCGCCGCGTTCGACCGAGGAGAGAAGTTCGAGAAGATGGTTACGGTTCATCGGGAACCCTGCTGCTGCGCCTGGTAGGCTGCGATGGCGCTCTGCTGGACGATCTTGACCGGAACGCCTTTGGATTCCGCCGCAAGCCGGCAGTCTTCGAATTCAGGAGCCACATTGTAGATCTCCCCCGAACGCGACCCGATCTTTATGCGGACTTCGCCGTAGGGTGTAGAGACTGCGACGTGCGTACGATCGAGGCAGGAGCGTCGCTCATGATGAATCCGTACTCCGAGCGTGCTGGTCTCGCGGAGCAGCAGATTTTCGATGGCTGCGACTTTGGCATCGTCGCAGAGTATCGTAAGGTGCGTTCCCATACGCCCCTTCTTCATCTGGACTGCCGTCGACATCACATCGAGCGCTCCCAGAGCTAAGGCTTTTTCCGTAACGTAGGCGAGAATCTGCGGCGAGATGTCATCCAAAGCTGTCTCCAGAACCGCTACGGCTGAGTGGTTCGCAGTTGCCGTCTCACCGACCGAGAGTCGCAGAACATTTGGGAATTCTTTGGGATTGCGCGTGCCGGCGCCGTATCCGATGTTCTGGACACGCATGGCCGGCTGAGGCCCGAACGTTGGGGCAAGGGCACGGATAAGCGCGGCACCGGTGGGCGTCACCAGCTCATTCTGGATGTGTGCAGAGTAGGTCGGAACATCGCGCAGCAGCTCGGCAGTTGCAGGAGCTGGGACAGGGAATCGCCCATGGGCACAATCCACCATGCCGCCGCCGACATTCAATGGAGAGCAGTGCCAGGTGCTTACATTGAGCGCATGAATTCCAGCGCTGGCGGCCACGATGTCGACGATGGCGTCGACGGCGCCCACTTCGTGGAAGTGAATGTTTTCGATGTCAACGTTATGGATCTTTGCCTCGCTCGCGCCAAGGAGTTCGAAGGCTCGGATTGCAGTCTGCTTGACCGGAACGGCGAGCTTCGCGGCTTGAATCAGCTTGCGAATGGCTGAAAGCGAGCGGCCGTGCACATGGTCGTGAGGGTGATGCTCATGACTGTGGGAGTGGGAGTGCTTGTTATCGTGCGAGTGATGATGGTCGCTGTCTTCATGTAGATGTGAATGACTATGACTATGGCTATGGGCATGCGAGTGCGAATGCTGGCGCACGTCATGAGAATGCTCCGCGTGGCCGTGCGAAGGTGTGGGCTGTTCTGCGAGCCGTCCGTTCTCAAGTACTTGCACTCTGGTCGACGATATGCCGCTGCGGTCTGCGGTGCCGATCTCCAGCGACGCGCCGAGGTCGAGGGAGGATACCGCCTCGTGAAGTACATCGACCGGAACGCCCGCGCCGATCAGAGCACCGAGGAACATATCGCCGCTAATACCGGCAAAGCAATCAAGGTAAGCAACACGCATGGCAGCTATTCTTTCATGCTCGCAGCGGTAATGGCCGAGGCGGGCAGGACGTCGTTCATGGAGCCGGAGCGATATCCCTGCGTATCCAGCGTGACGTAGACAAAGCCGGCACTACGCACGGCATCCGTAATGCGATCGAGCACGTCTATGGTTAGCGCGCGCGGAAGGTCGGCGCGTGCGATCTCAATGCGGGCCAGGTTGCCGTGATGGCGCACGCGAACCTGCAAAAAGCCAAGCGCACGCAAAGCATCTTCTGCGCGCTCCACCTGGCTAAGGCTCTCGCGGGTTACAGGACGCCCGTATTCAATGCGAGAGGAAAGACAGGCAGAGGCAGGCTTGTCCCACAGCTCCAAACCGGCCTCGCGAGCGAGCTGACGGATCTCTGCCTTGGTCAACTGCGCCGTCACCAGAGGCGCCAC